>Ga0066706_10000039_pt1 | contig 23454 bp, 22 predicted proteins | sample GraSoiAngelo_155_FD_67274 | JGI IMG/M metagenome (GOLD analysis project Ga0066706, IMG submission 67274) | Grasslands soil microbial communities from the Angelo Coastal Reserve, California, USA - 14_1009_13_30cm | ecosystem: Environmental > Terrestrial > Soil > Grasslands | place: USA...
CCCGCGGCGCTCCAGCGCGCGCTCTCGCCCGACGCGGCGGCCTTTCTCTGGGCGCAGCCGAACTTCGAGGGAATCGTCGAGGACGGCGCGGCGCTCACGAAGGCGGCGCAGGCGGCCGGGGCGTATTCCATCGCGTCGGCCGACCCGGTCGCGCTGGCGGTGCTGAAGCCTCCCGGCGAGGACGGTGCGGATGTCGTCGTGGGGGAAGGGCAGCCGCTCGGGGTGCCGATGGGCTACGGCGGCCCGCTGGTGGGATTCTTCTCCATACGCAAGAAGGACGTCCGGCGCCTCCCGGGGCGCCTCGTGGGCGTCACGGCGGACCTCGAGGGCCGCCGCGGCTACGTGCTCACGCTCCAGACGCGCGAGCAGCACATCCGCCGCGAGCGGGCGACGTCGAACATCTGCACGAACCAGGGGCTCATGGCCCTGGCCAACACGATCCACATGGCGCTCCTCGGGGCGCAGGGTCTCCGCGAGGCGGCCCTTCAGTCCATGGAGAAGGCGCACTATCTCGCGGCGCGCGCGTCGCAGGTGCCGGGGGTGACCCTGGCGCACGGCGAGGCTCCCTATTTCCGCGAGTTCGTGCTCCGGCTTCCCGGACCCGCCACGGAGTTTCTCAAGGCGGCCGAGAAGCGGCGCATCCTGGCCGGCGTGCCGCTCGAACGCTTCGACCGGGCGCGGACGAAGGAGCTCCTGGTCGCGGCGACCGAGAAGCGGACGCGCGAGGAGATGGACCGGTACGTCGAGGCGCTCACGGAATGGACGCGGCGCGGGACTCGCGCCACGGTGCAGGAGGCGGCGTGGCAGAGCTGACCCTGCGCGAGCGCTCCGTGAAGGGGCACCGCGGCCCGCGGCTTCAGCCCCTGGACGTTCCGGCCGAGGGGGCGGAGCGCTTTCTGCCGCGCGAGCGGTTGCGGGGCGAAGCCCCCGGCCTGCCGGAGATCTCCGAGCCCGCCGTGGTCCGGCATTTCGTGAACCTCTCGGTGCTGAACCATCACATCGACAAGGCGATCTATCCCCTCGGCTCCTGCACCATGAAGTACAACCCGAAGCTGAACGACGAAATGGCTCAATTGCCGGGACTTCAGGCGCTCCATCCGTTCCAGTCCGAGGACCTCTCGCAGGGGGCTCTGGCGGTGATCGGGGAGCTCCACGAGTGGCTGAAGGCGATCATGGGGATGCCGGCGATCACGACGCAGCCCGCCGCCGGCGCCCAGTGCGAGCTGACGGCGATCCTCATGGCGCGGGCCTATCACCAGGCGCGCGGGAACCCGCGCGAAGAGGTGATCGTGCCCGACTCGGCGCACGGGACGAATCCCTCCACCGTGAACCAGGTCGGCTACCGCGCGGTCACCGTGCCCTCGGGGCCGGATGGCTGCGTGGATCTGAAGGCGTTGCGGGAAGAGGTCTCGGACAAGACCGCGGCGCTCATGCTCACGAACCCGAACACGCTCGGGATCTTCGAGCGCCAGGTCGGGGAGATCGCGCGCATCGTGCACGACGCGGGCGCGCTCCTCTACCTGGACGGAGCGAACCTGAACGCGCTCGTCGGGCTCGCGAGCCCGGGCGCGATGGGATTCGATTTCGCGCACATCAACCTCCACAAGACCTTCTCCACGCCGCACGGCGGCGGGGGTCCCGGAGGGGGCGTGCTCTGCGTCCGCGAGGAGCTGGCGCCCTTCCTTCCGACCCCCGTGCTGGAGCGCACCGGCGAGCGCTACTCTTGGAATTACGACCGGCCGCGATCGATCGGGCGCGTCCACTCGTACTACGGAAATTTCGGCATGCTGGTGCGGGCGCTCTGTTACGTGAAGAGCCTTGGCGCCTCGGGGCTCGCCGAGGTGAGCCGCGAGGCCATCCTGAACGCCAATTATCTGAAAGCGCGCCTCCGCGAGGCGTACACGCCTTCCCACGAGGGGTACTGCATGCATGAGTTCGTGCTCTCCGCCTCGAAGCAGAAGGCGCGAGGCGTGCGCGCGCTGGACATCGCGAAGCGCATCCTGGATTTCGGCATGCACGCGCCGACCACCTACTTTCCGCTCATCGTGGACGAGGCGCTGATGGTCGAGCCGACCGAGACGGAGACGAAGGCGGGTCTCGATGCCTACGCCGACGTGCTGCTCACGATCGACCGGGAGACGAAGAAAGATCCGGAGCGCGTGAAGGAGGCCCCGACCCAGACCCCGGTGCGCCGCCTGGACGAGGCGCGCGCGGCGCGGAAGCTGGTCCTGACGTGGCGGGACCTCGAGGCAGAGGGTGCCGGCGCCTGAGACGACGGTTCCCGCGTCCGCGGAGCCCGCGGCCAGGGAAGCGCTGGAGTGGTCCGTATGGCCGGCGCGCGAGCGGCCCTGGGCCGCCGGCGTGCTGCTCGCCTCGCTCGCGGTGCTGGCACTCCTGATCGTCCAGGCCACGGGGGACCGGGTGCTGGCCGTGGCGGCGCCGGTGTTTATCCTGATATCGGTCGGCTCGTTCATCTCGAGGACGCACTACCGGCTCACGGCCCACGGGATCGAGGTGAAGGCGCTGGGGGTTTCCCGGGCGCGGCCGTGGGGAGAAATGCGCCGGGCGATCGTGGATGAGAACGGCGTCTTCCTGAGCCCGTTCGAGCAACGCAACTGGCTGGAAGCGTATCGAGGGGTGCGGCTTCCTTTCGGAGGGAATCGAGATCAAGTCATGGCGTTTGTGGAATCGAAGCTCCCGGTCGTCGAGGGGCGCGGAGGATCCGGCGCGGGACGAAAGACCCGGCCCCGGCGCTCCGGTTCCTCCCCGGACGGCGGAGGATGAGGCGCTCCTGGACAAGCTCGCGGATCTGACGGTGCGCCACCGGATGACGGTGCCCGCGATCTTCTTTCTGGAGTCGGTGAAGCCCCTCTCCTTCGTGGGGAGTCAGGCCCTTCATTTCTTCGAGCCCATGGTGAACGCCTTCTTCCAGATGCGGGACTACGAGCGCTTCGCGATCTTGATGGAGCGTCGCGAGAATCTGGAAGTCTTGCTCGTGAAGATCGAGGCCCGGGACGACGCGGCGCGGCAGGAGGAGCGGGCCGTGCGTGAGCGCGAGCGCGCCGAGCGCGCGGCGCGCAAGCGGGGAAAGGACTCTTCGTGAGCCCCATCGATCCCGAGAAGCTGAACTCGGTCCTCGCGACCGACTGTGGCAGCACCACGACCAAGGCGATCCTGATCGAGCGCCGCGGCTCCGAGTATCGGCTCATCGTCCGCGGCGAAGCGCCCACCACGGTGGAGGCGCCGTTCGAGGACGTCACCCGCGGCGTGCTCAACGCGATCATGGAGGTGGAGGAGCTGGCCGGGCGGAAGATCCTGGACGGCGAGCGCATCATCACGCCCCAGAAGGGAACCGAAGGGGTGGACCTCTACATCTCCACCTCGAGCGCCGGCGGCGGACTCCAGATGATGGTCTCGGGCGTGGTGAAGAGCATGACCGGCGAGAGCGCGCAGCGCGCGGCGCTCGGCGCGGGCGCGATCGTGATGGACGTGATCGCGTCGAACGACGGGCGGCTGCCGCACGAGAAGATCAAGCGCATCCGGCACCTCCGCCCCGACATGATCCTCCTCTCCGGGGGCGTGGACGGCGGCACCACTTCGCACGTGGCGGAGATGGCGGAGCTTCTGGCGGCGGCGGATCCCAAGGCGCGGCTCGGCGCAGGGTACGAGCTGCCGGTGATCTACGCGGGCAACAAGGACGCGGTCGGGATCGTGAAGGAGCGGCTGGGGAAGAAGGTCGCGCTGGTGATCACGGACAATCTCCGGCCGGTGCTCGAGCGCGAGAACCTGGGGCCCGCCCGCGACAAGATCCACGATCTCTTCATGGAGCACGTCATGGCGCACGCTCCCGGATACCGGAAGCTCATGACCTGGAGCCCGGTCCCGATCATGCCGACGCCGGGCGCGGTGGGGCTCATCATCGAGACCATCGCCCGCGAGGGAGGGATCCAGGTCATCGGGGTGGACATCGGCGGGGCCACGACCGACGTGTTCTCGGTCTTCCAGGGTGTGTTCAACCGCACGGTGAGCGCCAACCTCGGAATGAGCTACAGCGTGAGCAACGTGCTCGCCGAGGCGGGCCTCGCCAACATCCTCCGCTGGGTTCCGTTCGAGATCGAGGAGCGGGATCTCCGGAACCGGATCAAGAACAAGATGATCCGTCCCACCACGATTCCGCAGTCCCTCGAGGAGCTCATCATCGAGCAGGCCATCGCGAGGGAAGCGCTGCGGCTCGCCTTCGAGCAGCACAAGTCGCTCGCGGTGGGGCTCAAGGGAGTACAACAAGAACGCACCATCTCCGACACGTTCGAGCAGACCCAGAGCGGGGAGACGCTGGTGCGCCTGGATCAGCTGGATCTCCTGGTCGGGAGCGGCGGCGTGCTCTCGCACGCGCCGCGGCGCGCCCAGGCCGCGCTCATGATGCTGGATGCCTTCCTGCCCGAGCACGTCACGGAGCTCGCCGTGGATTCGATCTTCATGATGCCTCAGCTCGGCGTGCTCTCCACGGTGCATCCGCGGGCCGCGAAGGAGGTCTTCGAGAAGGACTGCCTCATCCGTCTGGGTTCGGCGGTGGCGCCCGTGGGCCCGGGAAGGGACGGAGTGACCGCCCTGAGCGTCACCCTCGAGATGCCGGGCGGGAAGCGGGAGGAGCTCTCGGTCCCCTATGGGTATCTCCGCCTCATCCCGCTGGAGCTGGGGGAAACGGCGAAAGCGACGCTCCGCCCCGAGAAGGGGCTGGACGTCGGCGAGGGCAAGGGGAGGGAGCGCGTGGTCACGCTGAAGGGAGGCGTGGTCGGCCTGATGTTCGACGCGCGGGGCCGGCAGCCGTTCCGGCTTCCGGAGGATCGCGCGGCGCGCATCGCGAAGCTGAACCAGTGGAACGAAGCGCTGAGCATCTATCCTCCGCGAGACGCCGCGAGGATCTCGGAGGCGAACCTCCGTCCCGTCGAGGCGGGGGCCTGAGCGATGGCGCACTCCTACACCCCCGGGCTCAAGGTGACCGCGTCGACGACGCTCCGACGGGAGCGGAAGCTCCCTCTGCCCGGAGACGTGCTCGTCCAGGTCGGGCAGCGCGTCTCGGCCAGCGACATCGTCGCGCGCACCCAGCTGCCCGGCAACGTGCAGGCCGTGAACGTCGCGAATCTTCTCGGCGTCCTTCCCGAGGACGTGGAGGAGTTCCTCACGAAGCCGGTCGGGAGCCACGTCGAGAAGGGAGAAGTGTTCGCGGAGAGCAAATCCTTCTTCGGCCTCTTCCGGTCCAAGTGCCACGCCCCGGTCCAAGGATCCATCGAGAGCGTCTCGAAGGTGACCGGGCAGGTGCTCCTCCGCGAGGAGCCGATTCCGGTGGAGGTGGACGCCTACGTGGACGGGACGATCGTGGAGGTCCACCCGCGCTCCGGCGTCACCGTCGAGACGCGGGGTGCCTTCATCCAGGGGATCTTCGGCGTCGGGGGCGAGACGTGCGGCGAGCTCCGCGTGAGCGTCTCCGGTCCCGAGGCGCCGCTCGAGGAGCGCGCGTTCGACGCCTCCTCGCGCGGGAAGGTCATCGTGGGGGGCGCGTACGTCACGACGGCCGTGCTCCGGAAAGCGATCGCGCAGGGAGTGAAGGCCGTGGTGGTGGGCGGATTCGACGATCACGATCTTCGCCAGCTCCTGGGGTACGACCTCGGGGTGGCCATCACCGGGTCCGAGGAGCTGGGCATCACGCTCATCGTGACCGAGGGATTCGGCTCGATTCCCATGGCCTCGAGGACCTTCGAGCTCCTGCGCTCCTGCGAAGGGCGCCACGTGTCCGTGAGCGGCGCGACCCAGATCCGGGCCGGCGTGCAGCGCCCGGAGATCGTGGCCCCGGCGGCGGACGGAGCGGGAGCGCGGGAAGGAGCGCACGATTCGGTCGAGGGCGGCTTGAAGACCGGGGATATGGTGCGGGTCATCCGCCAGCCCTACTTCGGACGGATCGGTAAGGTCACGGCGCTGCCACCCGAGCTGATGCCCCTCGAAACGGAAGCCAGGGTTCGCGTGCTGGAGGTGGATTTCGGAAACGGCTCCCGGACCCTTCTGCCCCGGGCGAACGTCGAAATGATCGAGTCGTGAGCCGCTTGCGGCTTGACAACACTGCGTTCCGGGCCTACCGTCCGCCTCGAAGCGTCGCCGTTACACCCCCTAGAGGAATCGCCTCGGCGTGAAGAAATTCGCAGCCTGGATCCTCCTGCTGGTCCTCGGCGCTTCCTCCACCCCGGCATTTGGATTTCCCCTCAAGGCCGTCGATACACCCAACGACAAAGGCAACGACATCACCCTGAGCTGGCCCGCGCCGCCGCATCCTCCGCAGCAGTGGGTGGTGCTGCGCGTCGAGCCGGGCAAGAGCTTCGCGGCCATCGACACGATCGGCGGGGAGCTGACCGGTTTCACGGACGAGACCGCGAAGAACGGCGTGAAGTACCGGTACCGGCTCGCAGGCCTCGGCGCGGGGGGTGCCGGTCTCTTCAGCGACTACTCGCAGGAGGCGGTCGCGGAGCCGAGCTGGTTCGATACCGGAAAGCTGAACGTCTTCATCGTGATCACCCTGTTCCTCGCCCTGGTGCTCTACTACATCGGGCAGGCCCAGCGCGGGAAGATCTGGAATTTCCGACCCATCGCCGGTCTCGCGGCGATCGAGGAAGCGATCGGCCGCTCCACCGAGATGGGGAAGGGGGTCCTCTACGTCCCCGGCGTGCAGGACATCGACGACATCCAGACGATCGCGAGCATGATCATCCTGGGCAACGTCGCGCGGATGACCGCGAAGTACGAGACGCCGCTCATGGTTCCCGCCAACTCTCCCGCCGTGTACACGGTCGCGGACGAGGTGGTGAAGGGGGCGTATTCGGACGTGGGACGCGCCGACGCCTACCGCTCCGACCTGGTCCGGTACATCACGAGCGAGCAGTTCGCCTACGTGGCGGCCGTGAACGGCATGATGCTGCGCGAGCGCCCGGCCGCGAACCTCCTCCTCGGAGCGTTCTTCGCCGAGTCGCTCCTCCTCGCGGAGACGGGGCACGAGACGGGGGCCATCCAGATCGCGGGCACCGCCAACGTCCACCAGCTGCCCTTCTTCGTCGTCGCCTGCGACTACACGCTGATCGGGGAGGAGTACTACGCCGCCAGCGCCTATCTCTCGAAGGACGCGCGGCTCCTCGGGAGCCTCAAAGCCTCCGACACGGTCAAGATCCTCTTGATCCTCACGATCGTCCTCGGCTGCGTTCTTCTGACCCTCGGCAGCCCCGGCCTGGCCGAGTTCTTCGCCACCCAGTGAGGCCGAACGCATGAAGCGCGAAATCCCTCTCCTGATCTCGATGGCCGCGGGGATCTTCGTGCTCATCGGCTTCTTCGTGCCCCATCCCGCCATCCGGAACACCTACGACGACATCCAGCAGTGGGTGATCATCGTCGTGGCGTTCACCTATGTGCTGGGGATGGCAAATCTCATGCGCATCAACACGGAGCAGATCCAACGGCGGGCGAAGGACTGGCCGTACAAGCTGGCGCTCGTGCTGAGCCTGGTCGGCACCATGATCGTGGGCTTCTTCTTCTCGCGCGGGAGCCACTACCTGGATGACAGAACCGGCTTCTCCTGGATCTATCTCACCTTCTATTCCTCGATGTCCTCGACCATGTTCTCGCTCCTGGCGTTCTTCATCGCCTCGGCCGCGTTCCGCGCGTTCCGCGTCCGGTCGGTCGAAGCCCTCCTCCTCGCGATCGCGGCGCTCATCCTCATGATCGGCCGCGTGCCGATCGGCAACGCGATCCATCCGGCCATTCCGCAAATCGCCGACTGGCTCATGGAAATCCCACAGAACGCCGCCAAGCGCGGGATTCTCATGGGAGCGGCGCTGGGGGTCATCGCCACCGGGTTCCGGGTGATCCTCGGGATCGAGCGGACGTACGGCTCGGAGGGCGGCGGGTGATCGCCTTCCTCGCGAATTTGCGCCGGCTCGACCGCCGGTGGATCTTCCTCATGGTCGGCCTGCTCGTCGTGGCTCCGCTCCTGACCGGCTTCCACATCGCTCCGGTGAAGCCGGGCTCCCGCGCGAAAGGATTCTACGACGCGATCGAGAAGCTGAAGCCGGGCTCCACGGTGCTCCTCGCGGGGGATTACGACCCCGGCACCATCGCCGAGAACTACCCCATGCACCTCGCCGCCGCCCGGCAGCTCATGGCGCGGAACATCAAGATCATCGGGGTGGAGCTGTACCCCGGAGGCCCTCCGCTCGCGGACCAGGTGCTGCACCTCGCCGGAGCCGAATACAAAAAGCGCGAGGGCTACGACTACGTGAACCTTGGATACAAGTCCGGGAACGAGGCGGTGATGTCGGCCATGGGAAGCGCGGGGATCCCGCGCACCTTCCCCGCGGACCGGAGCGGAACCCCCGTCGGACGAATCCCGGTGATGAAGGGAATCGAGAACTTCAGCCAGATCGCGATGATCGTGAGCGTCAGCGCGGGATATCCCGGGACCAAGGAGTGGGTGCAGCAGGTGGTCTCGCGATACCACGTGCCGATGATCGCGGGGGTCACGGCGGTGAGCGCGCCCGAATACTATCCCTACCTCCAGGCCGGGCAGCTCCAGGGCCTCCTCGGGGGGATGGCAGGGGCCGCGGAGTACGAGGTCCTCGTGAACCACCCGGCCCTCGCGACGCGCGGGATGGACGCGCAGTCCCTGGCCCACATCTTCATCGCGCTCATGATCCTCCTCGGCAACCTGGCCGCGCTCCCGCAGCGCTCGCCCGGGGCGAGGCAATCGTAGCGTGCACCTGAGCCACGATATCGGGATCTGGATCGCGGCGCTCCTCACGCTCGGGATCTACAGCTTCCTCTACAAGGACAATCCCGCCTACAAACTCTGTGAGCACCTGTTCGTCGGCGTCTCGGCGGGATATTACGTCGTGCTCATGTATTTCTCGGTCGTGAAGCCCAATCTCCTCGACCCGCTCTTCACCGACTTCACGCACGAGCGCCACTTCCTGCTCGTGATCCCGCTCGCGCTGGGCATCCTGCTCTTCTCCCGTTTCTTTCCGAAGGGGGACTGGCTCTCGCGCTGGTCGCTCGCGCTGATCCTCGGCGTCTATCCGGCGCTGCGCATCACCGGATTCGGCCAGGGAGATCTGGTGGAGCAGATCCACGGAACCATGCTGCCGCTCTGGGTGCGCGGGAACCTGGGCACGACGATCGGGAACTGGCTCCTGGTGGGCGGGCTGCTGACCACGCTCATTTTTTTCTTCTTCTCGAAGGAGCACAAGGGGGCGCTCGGGGGAGCGGCGAGGATCGGCGTCTATTTCCTGATGGTGAGCTTCGGGGCTTCGTACGGATACACCGTGATGGCGCGTATCTCGCTCCTGATCGGACGTGTCATGTTTCTTCTTCATGATTGGCTGGGGGTGCTTCACCTCTAGCGGGAGAGTCACCCGCCGTGCGTTTGCCGTCCGCGTTCTACCGCCTCCCGCACCTCGTTGGATCCGGGTCCTGGCACATGGCTGCGGACGAGGCACTCTTGTCGTGGGTCTCCCGCGGCCCCGCCCGCCTCGTCTTTCGAACCTATGCGTGGGACCGCCCCACGTTGAGCCTGGGGCGCACCGAGCGCTATCCCGAGGGCTGGGATGAGGGCGCGCTCGAGCGGGAGGGGATCGCGGTGGCGCGGCGGCCCACGGGTGGTGGCGCGGTGCTCCACGCCGAGGAGGTGACGTTCGCCCTGGCGGCCAGCGTCCCCGGGCCGTGGAGGCTGACGCCCCGGGGGTTCTCGAACAGGGCGGCGGAGGCCCTGTCCGCGGCACTTCACGCATGCGGGCTGGCCGGCTCCCGCGTGGCGGAAGAAAGCTCGCGGGCGGTGCTCGATCCGGCCCAGCGTCCCGACCCCTCGAGCGCACGCGAGAGGACGCTCTGTTTCGCGAGGAGCGATCCGGGCGAGGTCGAGGCCAAAGGCTACAAGGTGGCCGGGCTCGCCTCGCGGTTCGGGCGCGCCGGCGCGCTCTGCCATGCTTCCGTTCCCCTGACCCGCCGCTCCCGGTCGATCGCCGAATTTCGGACCCGCTCGTTCCGCGAGCGCGAGGCGCTGGAGGGGCACGCGCGCTCCGTCGGGGAGCTTCTCGGAGCGCATCCGGCGGAGCTCGAGTCCCTGGGCAAGGCGATCGCCGCGGCCCTGGAGGCGGAGATCTCGCGGCGATTCCATGCGCTTCTCCTGCCCGCGTCCCTTGCGGACGTTGGAATCCTCGAGCATCCCGCCGCCGCGGTGGACGCGATGGCCGTTCCGGTCGCTCCATGAGCTGGGCGGAGGGCGGACGCGTGGGTTGGGTCGCGCTCACGGTCTACGCGATCGCGATGGCGTTCGTCGAGGCGGCATGCGTTGTGACGCTGAAGCAGCTCTACGTCCCGGGGGCCTGGGCTCCCCCCTTTCCGCCCCTTCCCGCGGCGGGACTCCGGCTCGAGCAGGCGCGCGAGATCGCGACCCTGATCATGATCGGCGCCGTGGCCGCGCTGGGCCGCCCGCCTCTCCGGGTCGTGCTGGCGCGCGGTCTCTGGGTGTTCGGTCTTTGGCTCCTTTTCTATTACGCTTTTCTCGAGATCGTGACGGGGTTCCCGGGGAGTCTCGCGGATCCCGACCTTGTATTTCTGGTGCCCCGGCCGTGGATCGCGCCTGTGTGGTTCGCGTGCCTGGTCTCGATCGTCTGCGCGGCGTTCGCGCGGATTCTGTCCCGAAAGGGAGGAGGTCGTACTCATGGCTGAGACAGGAAAGGTGAAGTGGTTCAACGAGGCGAAGGGATTCGGGTTCATCGAGCGCCCGGGCGGACCGGACGTGTTCGTGCATTACAGCGCGATCGTCGGGGACGGATTCAAGAGCCTGAAGGAAGGGGACGAGGTCACGTTCGAGGTGACGCAGGGACCCAAGGGGCCGCAAGCGGCGAACGTCCAGAAGCGCTGACGGCGCCGCAGAGCTCGCTACGCGCGGCTGCGGGGGCTCGCTCCGGTTCGTGTCCGGGGCCGTCCGTGGGAAGACACTCGTATGCGTGAACGGGGTCGCGGGTCCTAGTCGACGTCCGAGGCCCCGGGCGGGAGGTTCTTCCGCATCTCGAGTATTGCGGTCATATGTCGGCGCACTGCTTCGGCCTCGGCGTCGCCGGGTCTGAGTCTCTCGACCCTATGCGAAAACCGCAGGGCCACTTCCACGTACCCCATACTCACAAACCACCGCATGAGCTCGCGGACTGCAGCGGTGTCCTGGGCTGAAATCCCGAACGCACGCAACCCATGATCATCGAAAACTCGACGCTTAGGCTGCTCGGCCAGCACCGCCTGCAGGTCGGCAAGCGCAAGTCCCCGGGGCAAAGCGACAGTAGAATCTAAGACTGCCTCTGCCTCTCGATCTCGCCCGTCCGCGTAGAGGAACATCGCCGCCATGCGACGGTGGACACTCAGCAGCCCCGCGTTGACCTCCGGCAAATGCAGCAGCAGGTGAACAGCGTCATCCGCTTGTCCCGAGCCCGCCAGACCCATAGCATACGCGCGGACCGCGCCCTCGCACTGATGGTAGTCCGGCTCTGTTCGGCTCGCGGAGCGTGCGTACAGGGTGCGTGGATCAATATCCACCACGTCCCGGTCAGGCGTGATCAGAATCAAAATCTCAGGACCGTCCGCCCGCTTTCTGTCCTCTGGTCGAACCGCCCGAAGAGTCCGGTCGCGGTACCAGATGCGCAGCACCTGGAACGCATACATGTGGATGTAGATGCTTCCTCTACCCCTCGCTTGGACCGAGAGAACGATTTGCGTGTTGGGGGCAAACCGCGGATAGAGCTGGCGAAAGCCCAATTCCACCTTTTTGAGAGCCGTGTCGACGAGGCGCAAATTCGATTCCGTGGTTTCTTCGGGGTTCTTCAGGTCGCCCCGGGACCACATGCCGAGTGTGAGGTAGATGCCGAGGACTGCCAGCTGCGTCCGAAGCGGAAGGGAGGCGAGCCCGAGGCCTGCCGCCATGGAGAACCCGACTGCCGGGAAGGCGCCATAATAGGGGGCCCAGCCGCGAATCATGGCTGAGGTCAGAATGAGTGGTCCGGCGGCCAACACCGCTGCAAGGACGACGAACCGTCTTCGGGACACTGCTGGAAGGGAAGGCTCGTCTTCCAGGTCGGTGTTTCGGACGACAAAATACGTTGCGGCACCGCCCACAAGAAGAAGAACAACACCAAAGGCCGGCCAGGCCGGAAGCGGCCAGAACGCAGGTAGATTGAGCAGGGATATCAGATACCGGATGGCGTGCAGAGGCGATCGTTCCGGATGTTCTAGGCCCACGTAACCGGTCGCGCCACTTCGAAGGCCGCGCGACACAAGAATCCCAACGGCTGGATGAATCACGCTCCAGATAGCCACGAGCGCGGAATACGCGGCAGCATGTATTGCGATTCGATACGGCTTTCGATCCAGAATCCAGTCAAAGAGGACAAGGGCCGGAATCACAGCAAGGGTCGTCTCTTTCGAGAGGAGCGCGGCGGCTACCGCCGCAAGAGCCGCACCGTTCCGCCGCGATAGGCGGAGATGAAGGGCGGCCAAGGAAAAGAGGATTGCCAGGAGATCCTGATCCAGGCAGGTCCAGGCGACCAAGGCAGGAGCAGCGCCGAGTCCCGCGAAGATCAGCCCTGCCATGATTCCCGCTTTTCTTCCAGCAAGTCGCGAAACAAAGGAGCCGAGCAGGATCACAATCGCGAGCAGAAAGCAGAGATTCAGGACGTGTCCCAGAGCGGCACCACCCCTCCCAGCGAGATCAAGCACTGAGAAGTAGACGCCGCGGGAAATGGGCCGATAGAAGGGATCATCGTGAGAGGGAAACCAATCATGGAGCTGGTAGAAAACAGCGTTGGTGAGAAAGTTGTAGTCGTCCCATAGGTAGGTGAACCCCACCGCGGGAATCGCGAAGATGGCCGCGACCACGGCCGGGGAATAGGGCAGGTATCGACGCATTTCAGCCCAGGACATTTCGGAGGCAGCCTAATGTATGCGCACTTTTCCGTGCCATGCATTTGGGCTGGGGAACGGAGCGAAGCTCCACGGCGGCGCCTATGATACCCTTCGGGGCATGTCGCCCTCCTCGGTCCCGCTCGCCGGACTGATCGTCCTGGACGGTTGGGGCCTGAATCCCCGCCCGGACGGAAACGCCGTCGCGATGGCGCGCACGCCCGTCATGGACGCCTTGATGCGCGACTGCCCGCACGCGACGCTGGTCACCTGGGGAGAATCGGTCGGGCTCCCGCCCGGCCAGATGGGGAACTCCGAGGTCGGCCACCTCAACCTCGGCGCGGGACGGATCGTCTATCAGGACCTGACCAAGATCGACCGCGCCATCGAGGACGGAAGCCTCGCGCGAAATCCCGTGCTCCGGGACGCTCTGTCCCGGACGAAGAAGCGGAACAAGGCCCTCCACTTCGTCGGACTTCACTCGCCCGGAGGGGTGCACAGCCATCTCCGGCACCTCCATGCGCTCCTCCGCATCGCCGCGGAAGCGGGGATCGAGCGGATCCGCGTGCACGCCATCTCGGACGGCAGGGACGTGCCGCCTCGCTCTCAGAGGGCGGACCTCGAGGCCACCGAGGCGGTGTTCCGGGAGATCGGACGCGGCCGCTTCTCGATCCTCTCCGGCCGCTATTTCGCCATGGACCGGGACAAGCGATGGGACCGGACGGAGCGGGCCTACCGGGCCCTGGTGGCGGGAGAGGGCCTGAAGGCGAAGAGCGCCTTCGAGGCGCTGGACCGGGCCTACGCCCGGGGCGAGAGCGACGAGTTCATCCAGCCGACCGTTGTGGAAACGCCGGGGGAGGATGCCTCGATCGCGCGGGGAGACACCGTGATCACGTTCAATTTCCGCCCCGACCGCATGAGGCAGCTGGTTCGCGCGCTCGCCGACCCGGACTTCGACGCCTTCCCGCGGCCCCGCTGGCCGCTCGATCCCGACCTCGTCTGCATGACCTCCTACGAGGAGACCTTTCCCTATCCGGTCCTCTTCGAGGACGCGCCCCTGCGCGACACCATCGGAGAGGTGGTCAGCCGGGAGGGAATTCGCCAAGCGCGCATGGCGGAGACCGAGAAGTACGCGCACGTCACCTATTTCTTCAACGGGAGCGAAGAGGTCCCGTTCCCGGGTGAGGATCGCGTGCTGGTGCCCTCCCCGAAGGTCGCCACCTACGACCTGAAGCCGGAGATGAGCGCGGGGGAGCTGACCGAGGAAGCCGTGCGGCGGCTGGCCGAGCCGACCTACGGGTTCTTCGTCCTGAATTACGCCAATGCCGACATGGTCGGCCATACCGGTGTGATCGAGGCCGCGGTCAAGGCGGTCGAAACGGTGGATCGATGTCTGGGGCGTCTGATCGAGGTGGTCCGCCGGCGCTCGGGAACCGTGCTCGTCACCGCGGACCATGGGAACGCGGATCAGATGATCGACTACGCGACCGGGGGTCCCCACACGGCCCACACGATGCATCCGGTCCCACTCGTCGTCGTCGGGCCGGGCCGCTACGCGATCCGGAACGGGATTCTGGCGGACGTCGCGCCTACGCTCCTCTCCCTCATGGGCATTCCGGCGCCGAAGGAAATGACGGGGAAGTCGCTCGTGCTGTCCGCGCCGGCTGGGGCAATTGCCCCCCGAACCTGAGCCATCCTGCCCAGAGAAACGGCGCGCGCGAGGCCGTCGGCGCGTATTCCGCGACGCAACGCTCTCCCGCGCCCGACTCCTCCACTAGAACATACTTGAAGCGAATCACATAATAGGCTGTGCTGCAGCTTGTTGTAGACGCTCCAACGTCGCCGCTACTTAGCCTTCTCTCAGCGCTCCTCGAACGCGCCTTCCCGGGTACGACGATTGCTCTTAACTCCGGACACATACGCTCTGCCCGCCATGTTCCCTGCGGTGCGCGCGAGGATCGCCTGGTCCTGAGCTGATCCCCTCGACGAGACGATGCAGTTTCACTGGAACCGGGCGCACGCCACAGGCGGGGAACAGATCTTCGGCCTCACGGCCGCGACGGGACGTCCAACCCGGACGTCCCGTTTCGTTTTTCGAGGGGGGCCCCCCGGCGTCGATTGAATTCCCCCGGTCCCTTTGTTAGCGTACTCATCAAATCCCCGCGCGGGTAACCGGAGAGAACGAAAGCGATCGAATGGCCGTCAAGCGCTGGCTCGTAGGCTGCATCGTGCTCCTCCTCGGCACCCTCGCGACGGTGACCCTTGCCCTCCTCGTCGTCAACCTCTCCCTGGAGCAGGACGGTCTGGCCCTCGGCACGTTCAGCAAGCGGGTCGGTCTGATCGAGATCGTCGGGGACATCGAATCCTCCGAGGGGGTCGTCGATCAGCTGGAGCACATGCGTCTGGATTCCACCGTGCGCGCCGTGGTTCTCCGGCTGGACAGCCCCGGCGGCGGGGTGGGCGCCTCACAGGAGATCTACGAGGCCGTGCGGAAGGTGCGTGACGCCGACAAGCCGGTCATCGCCTCGATGGGGGGCGTGGCGGCTTCGGGCGCCTACTACATCGCCTGCGCCGCGGATTCCATCGTGGCCAACCCGGGGACCCTCACCGGCAGCATCGGCGTGATCATGAGCTTCCCGAACACGGAGGAGCTCTTCAAGAAGGTGGGGGTGCGCTTCGAGGTCGTGAAGACGGGCAAGTTCAAGGACATCGGATCGCTCTCCCGGCCCATGAGCCCCGAGGAGAAGGAGCTGCTCCAGACGGTCCTTTCCAACGTCTACGAGCAGTTCGTGAACGCCATCTCCGAGGGGCGCGGCCTCGAGCGCCGCGACATCCTCCCCTACGCCGACGGGCGGATCTTCTCCGGCGACCAGGCGCAGGCGTACGGGTTCGTGGACCGGCTGGGGGACCTGAACGATGCGATCCAGCTCGCCGCCGGCATGGCGGACATCAAGGGCCGTCCGGTGGTCGTGCGCAAAGAGCGGCGCCGCGTTTCCCTGATCGATCTGTTCCAGGACAAGCTGCATCTCGTTCCCGGTCTCAGCCAGTCGGGGCCCCGCCTCGAATACCGGCTGCGCTAAATTGACGGGTGCGGGGACCGGTGCTAGAGTCCCGCACTCGATGTACGAGCGGCACGAAGCCGCAAGGCGGAGGAGGAGCCTGTGACCAAGGCCGATCTGGTAGACGAGATCTCGGGCAAGACTCGAATCTCGAAGAGCGAAACAGCCACCATCGTGGATCAGCTGCTGAACGCCATCTCGCGCGCGCTGAGCGAGGGGAAGCACATCGAGATCCGCGGTTTCGGAACCTTCAAGGTTCGCGAGCGCAAGGCGCGCAAGGCGCGCAATCCGCGAAGCGGGGCGGAGGTCATGGTTCCCGCCAAGCTCGTCCCGGTGTTCAAGGCGTCGAACGAACTCAAGGGAGCGGTGCGGGGATAGGCGCCGGCCCAAAGGAGCGCGATGGGAAGCGGAAAGAAGCGCAAGCGGAAGAAGATTGCGACGCACAAACGGAAGAAGCGTCTTCGCCGCGATCGCCACAAGAAGAAGAACCGCTAGCAGCCTGATCTCAAGGCCCCACGCGTGACGACACGTCCTCGCGTCGGCCGGCTCGAGCGCACCCGATTCGGATACGGGTTCGTGAGGGTCGGCGAAGGCGAGGACGATTTATTTGTGCCTCCGTTCGCCATGGGCGGCGCCCTCCACGGCGATCTCGTCGTGGCGCGATATCTGGAGACCCGGCGGGAAGGGGATGCCCACGAGATCGTCGAGGTCCTCGAGCGCTCCCTGGCCGGCATCGTGGGCCGGCTCGAGCCCCGAGGGCGCATGACGCTGCTCCTGCCCGAGCGTCCGGAATACCCCCGCGAGATCCTCCTCACCCTCCATGGAAGAAGCTCGGTACCGCGGGGCGGGCGCGTGGTGGTCCGGCTCGACCTGAAGCCTCCGGAGCCTTTACAGGGGAAGGTCATCGCCGTGCTCGGCACGGACGATGCGCGCGAGGACAGCTGGGTGGTCGCGCTGGAGGAGGGAATCCGGACCGAATTCGATTCCCAGGCGCTGGCCGAGGCGGCCTCGCACGACGAATCCTCGGTGGCGCGCGCGGCGCACGGGAGAGCGGATTTCCGGAACGACATCGTCCTCACCATCGACCCTGAGGACGCCAAGGACCACGACGACGCGCTCTCCGTGCGGCGCTCCGCGCACGGCGCCCACGAGGTCGGAATCCACATCGCCGACGTGAGCCACTACGTCTCTCCGGGCGGAGCGCTGGACCTGGAAGCTCAGGCGCGGGGGAACAGCGCCTACCTCGCCGACGCGACCTATCCCATGCTTCCCGAGGCGCTCTCCGGAGGGCTGTGCAGCCTCGTCGAGGGGAAGGACCGGCTCACCCTGAGCCTGGTGGTCGATCTGGACGAGGAGGGAACCGTGGGGAAGAGCCGCCTGGTGAGCGGCATCGTCCGGAGCAACGCCTCGCTCTCCTATCCGGAGGCGGCCCGTCTCGGACGCGAGGGCGGAGACGGGATTCCAGCCTCGCTCGCGCTCCTGGACCGGATCGCGCGGGGGCTCCGGCGTCGCCGCATGGAGGAAGGGGGTCTGGACATGGACCTTCCGGAAATCCGCGCGCGGCTCGACGAGCGGGGCGAGCCGCACAGGTTCGAGGAGACGAAGCGGCTCCCGACGCACGAGCTCGTGGAGGAATACATGCTGCTCGCGAATCGCATCGTGGGAGGCCGCGCGCTCGCGAAGGAGGTCCCGTTTTTCTATAGGGTCCACGAGCGCCCCCGGTATGATAAGCTGCGTGCGTTCTTCGACGCGGCGCGGTACCTGGGCCGCTCGGGGGCCGTACCCTTCGTGACGGAGGCGAAGCAGCTCCGGCGATGGGCGACGTCCGGGAAGACGACGCGCGACCGCATCGTGAACCTGTATCTCTTACGGGCCATGGAGAAGGCGCGCTACGATCTCGTGGACGTCGGCCATTTCGGGCTGGGAATGCGGGGATACGCGCACTTCACGTCTCCGATCCGCCGTTACGCAGACCTCGCCAATCATCGAATCGTGAAGCGGTATCTTCTCGACGGCGCAAAGCCCGGAGGGGATCCGTGGGCGTTTGCGGACGGCTGGATGAGCGCGGGCGTCGCGTCGCACATCTCCTCGACCGAGATGACGGCGGATGACGCGGAGCGGGCGGTCCTGAAACTGAAGGCGGTCCGCTACGCGCAGCTCCGTCTCGGCGAGGAGGCGCGCGGCACGATCGTCGGGCTCTCCCCGGGAGGTCTGTTCGTGTTCCTCGAGGGATGGTTCATCGAGGGATTCCTCCCGAAGCGGGCGATCGGCGATCCGTCGCTCACGCTGGCAGAGCACGGGTTCTCGTTCCGCTCCAAGCGCACGCGGCACCGGTTGGGTCTGGGGGATCCGGTGGACGTCGTGGTCGCGCGGGCGGACCTGGAGCGCAGGGAAATCGAGCTTGGATTGCGGACGCGCGCGGCGCGACGGCCGAAGCATCCGGGTCGCGCGAAGACGAAGGCGCGTGGGGGGCGTCAGGGAAAGCGTCGCTGAACGGGGCGGCACGCGTGCCGCCGGGGAGGGTGTGGGTCATGACCAAGTCGACGAAGGAGCGACGCAAGGCGCCTCGGGTCATCGCCAAGCTCGCGATGCAGATCGCGGGCGTGGGCGAGGACGAGTCGGTTCTCACCACCGAGAGCATCAATCTCTCGGCGGGCGGGCTTCAGTTCCAGAGCAAGGTCTCGCTGCCGGCGCTCACGCGGGTCGCGCTGACGCTGCTCCTGCCGCCCTTCGGCCGAAGGCTCCGGCGCGGGCGCGTGGTCCAGTGCGTCGGCGTGGTCGTGCGATCCGCGGAGATCGAGCACCCGCGCCAGAAACGGAAATTCGAGCTCGCCTGCTGCTTCACGGACATGTCGGAGGAGGATCGCGAGCTGATCGAGCAGTACGTGGTGTGGCGCTCCATGAGGCGGGTGGGGGCCTCTCGAGGGGGCGAGGACGAGGCCCCGAAGAGGCGCTCCGCCTCCCGGTGAGCTCTCGGGGAGAGGAACCCCGGCTTCCGGGACGGGGTACTATCCCTCGTTCTCACCCATGGCCCTGGAGTCCCTAGGCGGCACCTGATGCGGCGCATCCACGGACCGAAATCCCGTCTGTTCCTCACCCTGGCGCTGGCGTACGCGGCAGCCCTCCAGTCCGGCGCCGCCCACGCCACGCGCTACGCGGGGGAATTCCTGCGCATCGGAGTCGGGGCGCGCGCCCTCGGCATGGGCAGCGCCTTCGTAGGGCTCGCCGACGACGGAACCGCGTCCTACTGGAACCCCGCCGGGCTCGCGACGCTCGCGGAGCGCCAGCTGACGGCGATGCACGCCGAGCAGTTCGGGTCCATCGTGCAGTACGATTTCCTCTCCTACGTGATGCCTGTGGGCGCTCCGGGGAAGCCGCGCCAGGCGATCTCCCTCTCCCTCGTCCGATTGGGTGTGAACGACATTCCCGATACCCGCGGCCTGACGCTCGCCTACGACGCGAACGGCAACGGAAAGTTCGATTACCCGGAAGACCTGCTCGCCGTGGACGAGAGCCGGTTCGTCTTCGACAGCGATAACGACGCGGCGCTCCTTTTCAGCTATGCTCGCGACGTCCGCCCGGGGCTTTCGGTAGGCGGGAATTTCAAGTACATCCGGCAGTGGCTCGGGGACAGTCTCCGCTCCAACGGCTTCGGGATCGATCTCGGGCTCCTCTATGTCGGGAGCAGCGGCTTGTCCTTGGGGGCGACCCTCCGTGACGCGACCACCACCCGGATCCTCTGGAACACCGGCACCAGCGAGTTCATCGCGCCGTCGCTGCGCCTCGGCGCCGCGAAGACGCGGGGCTTTCGCGACCGTCGGCACCTCGTCACCGCCGCCCTCGACGTCCAGGTGGGATTCTCCGACGAGCGGCTCTCCAGCCAGGCGCATCTCGGGGCGGTCACGTTCGAGTTCCATCCCGGGCTCGAGTACTGGTTCGACCGGCGCCTCGCGCTCCGCGCCGGATTCGAAGCGCAGAATTTCACGGCGGGCGCCGGCATCCGCTATCACAAGTTCGGCCTGGATTACGCCTTCCTCGATCACCGCGATCTCGACGCGAGCCATCGCGTCTCCGGCGCCTACCGCTTCTAGCCGAATCGTCGCGCGGCCATGACCGCGATCCCGCCCGTCCTCGTGCTCGTGCTCGCCGGGGGACGGAGCGATGCGCTTCGCGCGCTGGGACGCATCCGCACGGCGTCCGCGCTCCCGTACGGCGGGAAGTACCGCGTCATCGATTTCACCCTCAGCAACTGCGTCCACTCCGGGCTGAACCGCATCGGCATCCTGACCCAGTACGCGCCGCTCTCCCTGCACGGCCACATCGGAATCGGCCGCGCGTGGGACCTGGATCGGCGCGACGGAGGGATCCGCCTGCTCCAGCCCTACGTGCGCCAGCGCGAGACGAACTGGTACCGGGGCACGGCGGACGCCCTGCTCCAGAACCGGAACGTGATCGAGGACGCCCAGGCGCGCCACATCCTCGTGCTCTCCGGCGATCTCGTGTACAAGATGGACTACGCGGAGCTGATCCGCTTTCACGAGGAGCACGACGCCGCGCTGACGCTCGTCACCGTGACCGCTCCTTCCGACGAGCCTGAGCGCTACGGATACGTGCACGCGGACCGGAGCGGGCGCGTGTCGGGGCTGGAGGAAAAGCCCAAGCGCGCCGGAGGAGGCGCCGTCTCGGGCGCGATCTACGCCTTCCGCGCGAAGGAGCTCATGGATCGCCTGCGCCGTCCGGGTGCGGGCCCGGATCTCGTATGCGACGTGATCCAGCCCATGATCGCCGAGAAGACGCGCGTGTTCGCCTACCCGCACCGCGGATACTGGCGCGACATCGGGACGGTGGAGTCCTACTACGAATCCAACATGGATCTCGTGCGGCCCGCGCCTCCGCTCAACCTCTACGATCCCGACTGGCTCATCTACACGCCCAGCGAGGACCGCTCTCCCGCCGTATTCGGCGTCGAGGCGGCGGCGAGCCAGAGCCTGGTCTCGCACGGCGCGCGCGTGGAAGGGACCGTGCGGCGGTCGGTCCTCTTTCCCGGGGTCCACGTGGGTCCCGGCGCGGTCGTGGAGGATTCGATCGTCATGCACGACACCCGGATCGGATCCGGGGCGCGGCTCCGGCGCGCGATCGTGGACAAGAGGGTCGTCATCGGTGCCGGCGCGCTCGTGGGGCAGGCGGAGGGGAGCGCCGAGGACAGCCGGGGCGCGGCCGCCCCGGGGCTGTGCGTGATCGGGAAGGGATCGGTGATTCCTGCTTCCACGCGGATCGGCCCCGATGCCCTGATCGAGATCGGAGTCTCGGAGCGGGATTTCCCGGGGCGGGAGATCGCGGCGGGCTCGGTGGTCCGCCCCACGGGCCGCCTCGCCGCGGCGCGCGGCGTGAACGGGGGCTCCGGGTGAGCTTCGTCTCCTACGCCATGATCCTCGCGGGCGGGCTGGGGAGCCGCCTCTGCATCCTCTCCGAGAAGCGCGCGAAGCCCGCCGTTCCGTTCGGGGGAAAGTACCGGATCATCGACTTCTCACTCTCCAACTGCGTGAACTCGGGAATCTACGACGTGGGCATCCTCACGCAATACCGCCCGCTGAGCCTGCGCGACCATATTGGAATTGGACGCCCCTGGGACCTGGACCGAAAGCGCGGCGGCGTGGAGCTCCTGCAGCCCTTTCAGGGATGGGCGGAGACCGACTGGTACCGGGGCACCGCGGACGCCATCCAGCAGAACTGGATCCGGGTCGAGGAGCGCGAGGCGGAGCACCTGCTCGTGCTCTCGGGGGATCACGTCTACCGCATGGACTACCGGCCGATGATCGAGGCGCATCTCGCGAGCGGCGCGGACGCGACCATCGCGATCGCCCAGGTGCCGCGGGAGGAGGCGCGCGGATTCGGCGTTGTGGATCTGGACGGCGAGGACCGCGTTCAGGGATTTGTCGAGAAGCCCGCGTCGCCCCCGTCGGGAAACATCTCGATGGGGGTCTATGTGTTCCGGACCTCGGCGCTCCACGCCATGCTTCGGGAAGACGCGGAGCGCGACACGGCCCACGATTTCGGAAGGAACATCCTGCCCGCGATGGTGGGATCGGGGCACGTGCAGGGCTTCCGGCACGACGGCTACTGGCAGGACATCGGCACGCTGGATTCGTACTATCGCGCGAACCTGGACCTGCTCCGGCCGGACCCGCCGTTTCCTCTCGAGGATCCCCGCTGGCCCATCTTCACCCCGAGCACCGAATTCCCGCCGGCGAGGATCGGCATGCGCGCCGAGGTCCGCGCCTCGATCCTCACCCACGGAACCATCGTGAACGGGATCGTGGAGCGCTCCGTGCTCTTCCCGGGAGCCGTGGTCGAGGAAGGCGCCACGGTGCGGGATTCGATCGTGATGGGGGAGACGTGGGTGGGACCGCTGGCCGAGATCCGGCACTCCATCCTGGACAAGCGCGTCCACGTGGGCCCGCGGGCGCGCGTCGGGTACGGGACGGATCTCACGCCGAACCGGTCCTGTCCCGAGCACCTGAGCTCGGGGATCACGATCGTGGGGAAGGAGACGCGCATCCCCGAGGGGGTCACGATCGGGCGGAATTGCCGCGTCTCGGCGAATCTGATCGAGGAGGATTTTCCCGAGGATACGGTTCCGAGCGGCGGCGTGATGGAGCGCGAGCTGAACGTCGCGCACTAGGCCGCCCCCCGGACACGAACGAGAGCTACTGGATGCGGATTCTCTGTCCCGCCCGGAGCTGCCCCTGATCGCTGATCCGGTTCAGACGCGCCAGCGTCGCCGGCGTCTTTCCGTAGCGCTGCCCGATCTCCGAAAGCGTCTCGCCGCGCCTCACCAGATGCACGTGGCGGCCGCGATGGCGCGGAGCCCGGCGCATCTCCTTCTGCTGGGCGCGTGACGCATCACGAAGCTCGGCCCTGGTCAGGGGCTTGGGCTTGTAGTAGGTCTGCAGGAGCTCCTGCACTTCGTCCCCCTTGCCCTTCGGCACGCGGATCGAGGTGCCGTCGGCTCCGGCCGGGGCGCGGTGACGCACGAACATCGGATTCAGGTTCTGGAGCTCGTCGAAGGGAATCGCGGTGATTCCCGAGACCAATTTGAGATCCACCGGTCCGCGAAGCAAAACCTCGTCGAAACGGAACGGCGAGTTGGGAGGAAGGTCGAAGCCGTAGTGCTCCGGATCGGAGGCGATCTCCATCGCCGCCAGGAACTGAGGAACGTAGTCGCGCGTCTCGCGAGGGAGACGAAGGGCCCAGTAGTCCTCGGTCTTCTGGCGCCGGATCGCCCGCTTGATGGTGCCTTCGCCGCTGTTGAACGCGGCGAGCGCGAGGGGCCAGCTCCCGTCGAACATCTCGTAGAGCTTCCGGAGATATCGCGCCGCGGCGCGGGTCGCGAGCTCCGGATCCCGGCGCTGGTCCA
>Ga0066706_10000040_pt1 | contig 23346 bp, 22 predicted proteins | sample GraSoiAngelo_155_FD_67274 | JGI IMG/M metagenome (GOLD analysis project Ga0066706, IMG submission 67274) | Grasslands soil microbial communities from the Angelo Coastal Reserve, California, USA - 14_1009_13_30cm | ecosystem: Environmental > Terrestrial > Soil > Grasslands | place: USA...
ACCACCAAGATGGACCTGGCGCTCTGGGAACTGACGAGACACATTCGCTCGGACGCCGGGTCCCGCGAAGTCCTCGCGAGCCGGACGGCCGCGGAGCTCGCCGAGGCCTATCAGGCGGGGCAGCTCCCGCCGGTCGTGCAGACCAGCCTATCCGCGTTCCTCGACCGCTACGGCTTCCGATCCGTGGGCGAGATCGACTTGGGGGTGGCCCGCTGGTCTGAGGACCCCACGCATCTCCTGGGTGTGATCTCGAATTATCTCCTGCTTGCCGACGATGCCCTCGCACCGGACGCGCACTTCCGGCGCGGTGCGCGCGAAGCCGAGGCGACCGCCACGGCGTTGCTTAGTCGGGTCCGTGGACCGCGGCGCCTGCTTCTGAGATTTCTGTTAAGCCGGGCGCGTGCTCTGATGGGATCGCGCGAGCTGCCGAAGTACATGTTGATCCGGAACGTGTTCACGCCCATCCGGGCGATGCTGCGACCGGTGGGTGCCGAGCTCGCCGCGACCGGGCGCGTGACCGTACCCGAGGACATCTACTTCCTCACCCTCGCGGAGGCCCGCGGGGCGATCGCCGGCGCTGACATGCGCGAGACCGTCGCGGCACATCGCGCGGAGTACGGCCGCGAGATCGCGCGTCGTCACGTCCCACGTGTGCTCCTGTCCGACGGCACCGACGCGGAGGTCGCGCTTGTCGAGCCGGTGGAGGGGGGCTTGCGCGGATCTCCGGCTTCACCGGGGTTGGTGACGGGCAAGGCCAGGGTCATCCGCTCGCCGCAGGGCGCTCACCTCGAGCCCGGGGAGATCCTCGTCGCCTCATCGACCGATCCCGGCTGGATGCCGCTCTTCCTCACCGCTGGCGGGCTAGTGATGGAGATGGGCGGCATGATGTCCCATGGCGCCGTGGTCGCCCGGGAGTACGGGATCCCCGCAGTCGTGGGTGTCGCCGGCGCGACCGAGCGGATCATGACCGGCGACTCGCTCACGGTCGACGGCACCGCCGGCGTCGTGTCGATGGCCGCGACCTGACCGATTGGACCATCGACAGAGCGATGGGCATGCGCTCCACCTCACTGTGGCCGGAGTGTCCATCGCCTCGCGCCCCTCCGAGCATCCCCGCGCCGTTCATGAACTCACGTTCCAGACGGCAACTGCCTCTCGGCTGTCGCGGAGACTCAACGGGACTGCACCGTGGATGGCGACACTACCACTTGGTTCCGCGTTGATTGGCTCAGCGAGCTCCGGCCATTGTCCTCGCTCGTGGGTCCGATCAATTTCCCGATCTTCGGGGAAGGAGGCAGAGCGATGACCGAGCCGGTGGTCTACATCAGCACGTGGAAGATCAAGGAGGGCAAGTTTGACGCCTACGCGCGCTTCCACGAGCGCCTCGCGAATACCGTCTGGGACCTCGAGCCGCGGGTCGCGGCATTTCTGGCGTTCGCCAACGACGACGGCACCGAGGTGACTGGCATCCATGTCTTTTCGGACGCCGATGCGCTCGATCGGCACGTGGGCGTCCTCGCCGAACGGATGGGTGTCCTGGCTGAAGACATGGGCGTTGTTACGGACCTGCTCGGACCCGGCCACATCGACGTCTATGGCACGCGACCCGAACAGGCGCTGGCGATGGACCGGCCACTTGAAGACTCCGGGCTGCCGTTCACGGTCAAGACGCGGTTCGTCGGTGGCTTCACACGCGGACGAGACGAGTGACGGCGATGTTCGCCTCCGAGTCCGGTGATGGCTACGAGGCGCTGACGAGGTTCACCGACGGCAACCCCGGAGTGCCATTTCGCGGACGCCGATGCTATCGGAGCCTCCGAACCGAAGGCGCTGAGATTGGGATCAGGCCCGTCCCAGAATGAACGCGGTGGGCAGCAAGACCCGATTGGATGAGCATCCGGTATGCGGTACCAACCTCGCGCCTCCGAGGACCGCGTCGAGATGGGCCATCGCCTGGGTCTGGAGGGTGGGCAGGGCGTGGCTGTAGCGATCGCTGTGCGCCCGTGAAGCGACGCCTCGGACTCCGAGTGTGGCGGTCCGATGGACCGATTTCGGGGCAGCCGATCGTTCCCGAAACGTTGCCACGTCAACCTACCCGCTAGCATGGGCTCGGCCATGCGGAGGAGCATTTCGATCCGGCGCGAAACGTCCATGAGCGCCCGCTGCCGACTTTTTCCGGGCGACCGATGATGCCGCTGATCCTCGCCAACGCTCAGGTCGTTCACGGTGACCCGACCGTGGCACCCCGCCTCACCGACATCCTCTTGAGAGATGGACGCATTGCCGCGGTCGGCGAACGGCGCACGTTCGATGCCACCGATGCGGAGGTGCTGGACTTGACTGGGCGGGCTCTCCTGCCCGGTCTTATCGATCTGCACGTTCACCTGTGCCTGACAGGGGCGCCGCGCTCGGATGAGCTGTACCGGACCGAGGCGCCTGAGCGGCTCATCGCACGGATGGTGGGCCTGGCCCAACGCCACCTTCATGCCGGCGTGACCACGATCAGGGATTTGGGGGGCCCCGAGCCCGGCATCTTCGTCGTCCGCGACGCCATCGCCGACGGGCTCGTCGAAGGTCCGCGCGTTCTCGCGGCCGGGCTGGTTGTGACGACAACGGACGGTCACGGAAGCTGGATCGGCGCCATCGCCGACGACCTGGCGGGTATCCAGGTCGCGGTGAACGGTCGGATCGACTCGGGCGCCGACGCGATCAAGATCATTTCGACAGGCGGCGTCCACACTCGGACCTCAGACCTCATGACCGTTCAGTACTCGGAGGAAGAACTGCGCGCAGGCGTCCACGCGGCCCACGCTCGCGGGCGAACGGTGGCCACGCATGCATCGAATCCGCGGGGGATGCAGAACGCCATCCGTGCCGGCGTGGACACCATCGAGCATGGCGTTTTCCTCGACGACGAGACGGCTGATCTCATGGCCCGTCGCGGCACGACGTTCGTCCCGACTCTCGTCGCGACCCAGCTCTTCGAACCGCGGGCCGATCATCCCGAGATCCCGGACTACGTTCGGGAGAAGGCGGCCGTCACGGTCCCGGCGCACCGCGACAATTTCCCCCGCGCAGTGCACGCGGGCGTCACCATCGCGGCCGGAACTGACGCGGGCAGCACCTTCGTGGATCACGGGCTGGTCGCGCTGGAACTCGAAGCGCTGACTCGCTTCGGTCTCAGTCCGCTGGAAGCGATTGCGGCGGGCACACGCAACGCGGCTCGCGTGATCGGCCTCGACGACGAGATCGGCACGGTCGACGTCGGCAAGGCGGCGGACCTCCTGGTCGTCGACGGAGATCCCACCGAGAGAATTGCGAATCTGCGCAACGTCGGTCTGGTGGTGCGATCGGGTCGAGTCGTGCATTCGCGCTGGTCGGACGTGGCCGTCGGCGCTAGGTCGACTTGATCAGCGATTGCCGCCTGGCTACGACTCGATGCCCTCGGACAGGTAGTCGAGTTCGATTCGCGCGAAGCCCTCGGTGAAGCTCTCCTCCAGGACAAAGGCATCACCCACGCCTCTCGGCTCGAGGGCAGTGAGATCCGATAGGGGCGACGGCTCGAAATGCACCGCGCCGCGCCCGCGATACGCCCAGTGAACGATCAGGTCGGAGGTTGCGGGCCCGGCGTCGATCAACTGCTTGATCGCGGGACCGGGCCGATCGGCACGCGGGATGATCTTCAGCCGCCAGGAGGGGCTCAGGTCTGGCACCTCATCGGCTGCGACGGGCTGCTCGGCGGTGGCGCTGATGCTCAACACGGGGATACCGGCCATGGTGGCACGGGTGAGCATCGTCCCCTCGCCATATCGAACGTCGAGAGTGCTGAAGATTTTCGGAGTGCCATAGATCTCGCGCCCGGCGGCGATGCCTCGCGGGCCATCATGCCAAACGTGCGAGCAGTACCAGCCGGGCCGTCCGTCGAGCATGCAGTGCACCTCGACGACCGCCTCGTTGAACGCGCCATAGGCCGTGCTGAATGGAACCGTCAGTCCGATCGCGACGCAACGTCCTCCCGGACCCGGCTGGAGCGGGTCCGGGAGGAGGCTGGCTACAGCGGCGGGGTCGGCCTCGAAGAAGACGTACTGCGACCGGACCTGGCGGTAATACGCCGGGAGCGGCGGGTAAAACGGGCTGCCGAAGGGGATCGTCCATCCCTCGTCGGAAGGCAAACCCAGGCGCTGTTCCTCCTCGGCAGGTGGGCGAGCCGGAACCGGCTCTGCAGTGCTCAATTGTATGAGGCCCAGAAATGAACTTGACCCAGGCCAGCGAAAAGTGAGGAGCAAATGACGGGATGGCATTGCGCGCTCGAGCTCGGGAGCGATCGGGCCGTCGCCGGAGGCAGTCGCGACGCCCTGGTTTCTGCGATCGAGCATGCCTCGGATCTGCGCGTCTACACCGAGTTCTTCTTCGAGGAGCACATCGCTCCTGGCGGCGACGGAATCCCGGAACATGATGGCCTGATTCGCGAGGTCATCGACTTTCGCGAGACGATGGTCGTCAACGGCACGCTTGCGGCTGGGATCACGACGCTCCGCCAACCGCTCGAGCCGCCGTTCGGGTTCAACGGAACGCAGCCCAAGATGTCGTATTTCCTCTACCAGTCCGACGGGCGGCAGGCCTGCGCGAACCTCCTCCTCGACCAGCGTGGAGCGAGCGGGCGGCCGGGAAAGCGATCCAGCATCCCGACGCCGCCCGACATGCCGAAGATGAGCCGCGAGGTCGTGTTCGACCAGGGCACCAACGGCCCTTCGAGAAATTTCGTCTATGACATGGAGGTCTACCGATTCTTCGTCCGTGACGACTGGGAGGAGGTATTCGCAGCCGACGTCGACGGTCGCCCGACGCTCGGCTCGATCGACGCGATCGAGGACGCCCAACTTGCCGGCCGCGAGATCAAGATCGCTATTCGCGACCTGTGCTCGGACCTCGGTCGCGGACCGTCGCACGAGGTCTTCTCGTCGCTCGGATCCGGATTTTTCCACGCTGGAATGCGGCTCTACGACGCCCTGACTCACCCCATCCTCAGGGTCGCCCCGGCAGCTCCACTCGAATACCGGTCATTCGGCTGGGACGTCGCGTGGGTTCACGTCAGGACCGATGGCGCAGCGGTCATGCGAATTCTCGATCCCTACACCAGGCGGTTCAGCGATCGTCCGGCTCGCTTCGCGTTCCGCTGGTTCGCGCGTTGACCTGGCTCGACGATCGCCGTTTGGCCGGGGGTTCGTAACATCCGCCGTGGCTACGCCTCCGCCGACACGACGGCTGGCCTTTCGCGAGATGACGCTCGCCGACATCGACGACCTCGCCCTGCTTCTTGGTGATCCCGACGTACTCTGGGTCTATCCGCACCCCTACACCCGCGACGAGGCGCGCGGCTGGATCGAGTGGAACGTTGGGCTATACCGCGAGCTGGGCTTCGGTCTCTGGTACCTCACCCTGCGGGACACGGGAGAGTTCGTCGGCGAATGCGGACTAACCCCACAGCAGGTCGAGGGGGCGACCGAGATCGAGGTCGGCTATCACGTCCGCCCGAAGTTCTGGGGCCTGGGCTTCGCCACGGAGGCCGCGCGCGCCTGTCGTTCGTTCGCGCGGGAGGTCGCCGGGCTCCATCGCCTCGTGGCGCTCATCGATCCGCGGAACGTCGCCTCGCAACGCGTCGCCGCAAAGATCGGGCTCGCGTTCGAGCGCGAGGCCTCCGTGCCCGGCAAGGTGCTGCGTGTCTACTCCTCGGATCTCTGAGGCCGACCGGAGGGACGCTGCCGCGCTGGATCAGCCGTGCCGTGGCGCCTGCCGGTTCCCGGACGGGAAGACAGCGACGTCCGCATCAGGCGTCGGCTCGTCGACGAAATCCCATGCCCGCGTCGTGCCGGGCTCGAGGCGGACGACGAGTCCGGGTCCGACCCGGTCTGCGTAGGCGTTTCCGTTCTTTGAACCCAGGTAGCGGATGGACAATCGCCGGCTGACTCCGGTGCGATCGAACTCGCTGATGCGGGCAATGCCGCGCACTTCGAACCCGCGCCCGGGCCAGCTGTGATCGAAGACCACGATCGTCGCTCGCGGATCGCGGGCAAGATGCCTGGCCTTGACGTCGCCGGAGGGCACGCCGACGTTGAAACCGCCGTCGCGCCACTCGTGCCAGACGGGGGAGAGGAGCACGCTGCCGTCCGGCCAGTGCGTGGCAAGCACGGCGCAATATGGTCGCTCCAGCAGATCACCGAGCTCGTCGATGGTTCGGCGTGTCACGTGTGGATCGTGGCCCCGGCCGGCCGCCTGACGTCCTGGCCCGGGTCAGGGCCCGTCACGCCTCGCCAACGGCCGGGTTGCGCAGCACTCCCAGGCGCTCGATCTCGCCCTCCACCACGTCGCCGGGCTTGAGCATGATCTCGTCGCCCACGCCATGCGGCATGCCCGTCGTGATGATGTCGCCTGCCCGCAACGTCATCAGCCGCGAGGCGAATGAAATCAGCTCGTCCCAGGCGATGTTGACGTTCCTGGTCGACCCATCCACGCGAACCTCGCCTGAGACTCGGCTGACGATGCGAACGTCCGAGAGGTCGCCCGCCTCGTCCTTGGTCACGATCGCCGGCCCAAGGATCGCGAAGCCGTCCAGCCACTTGCCGTTGAGCCAGTCGATGAACCCGTCCATTTCCTTGTCGCGCCGACCGGGGGGCGGCACTGCGAGCTCGCGGCCCGAGACGTCGTTGCAAATAGTGAAGCCAATCACGTGGTCCATCGCCTGATCGCGCGGGATGTCCTTGCCGTCCTCTCCGATGACGATCGCGACCTCAATCTCGTCGACCACACCGGGCGAGATTCGCCAGATCGTGATCGGATCGCCCGGTCCCTTGATGTCGTCCGTCCTCTTGGCGAAGAGGAGAGGGAGCGCGTCTCGCCCGAGTCGTTCAGCGCCCTCGCTCGCGTAGTAGCCACCGGCAACCGCGATCAGCTTGCCGGGGTTGGCGATGGGGGAGAGAAGCCGCACGGTAGTCTCCGGCAGTGCGGGTCCCTTGCGACCCGCAGCGGCCACCTCGTCGACGACCTGCCGTCCTTGCGCCAGGAACGCCCGCATGTCGCCGCCGGCCGCCCGGCCTCCCGATGTCGCCTCGAGGTCGTAGACCTGGCCGTTCTCGAGCAGCCCCAGGCGGGGGCTATCCTGGGGCGTCTGATATCGAACGAGCTGCATTGCCGTCTTCTCCTGATTCTTCCCCTGATCGTAGACGATCAGCGAGGCGCCGAACGAACGGTATGACGTTCAGGAACCGGGCAGGTCCAGCAGCCGTGCCGCCGTCCCGCCCATGATCGCGCCGAGCTGCTCCGTCGAGAGGAACCCGGTGTAGCGCTCGATGTACTGGCGCGACTGGCGATAGGTGCAAAACCGGTTCTGGAAGGGCATATCGGTACCCCACATCAGCCGGTCGGCACCGATGTGCTCGACCATCGCGTCGAGGACGGGCAGGCACTGGCGATATGGGTAATCGAAGATGTCACCCACCCGCACCGGGAAGCTCACCTCCATGTGGATTCCGCAGTCCTTGAACGGGTCCCACATCTCGTCGGTCAGCTCGAACCGGCGACGGCCCCCGTCGAGGAACGCTCGCCACGGAAACCCGTGGGTGACGCTGACGCGGGTTTCGGGGTAGCGCTGCGACCACGCCTGCAACGTTCGCAGCTCATTGACGAATCCCGCGCGTTCGTCGGCCCAGCCGGGCGTCGCTCCCAGCGTGAAGAATATCGGGACCTTCAGTTGCACAACCGCGTCCCAGAAGGGTCGCCACGTCGGTTCGTCGAAGCTGGAGCAGCGGGCCAGCCGGTAGGCGTACTCGGGAATGATCTTGATGGCATGAAGGCCCTTCACCAGGATTGCATCGGTCACCTCGGCGATAACCGCGTCGGGTTCCGTCGGGATGCGCCACTCGTCGACCTCGGCCATCGACCGGAGCCGATCGGGAAAAGCCCGCACGCATGCCGCGAAGAAGTCGTTGTCCTTGTCGAGCGCCTGGTCGACGTGCATCAGTGCCCAGTCGACGCCTGCGTAGTCCATCTCGGCGATGCAAGCACCCGGGCCGAACTCGAGCGTGTTGGGCGGAAGGTAGACCTTGGTGTGCTCCTCGCCGTCGACCGTCCAGACCAGTCGATTGGTGATCCGGTCCACCCGAAAATCCCGGTCCCGGGCGGGTCGAAATGGATCTTCGGGCGTCGGGTCGAGAAGCAGGCGGGAGTCCGCGGGCGCCCGATCGCGCGTCCGAAATGCCGGTTGGTGATGGAGTGCGTAGGCCCATTGCCAGTACCCCAGGTGCTCTGCGGCCGAAGCGTGCCCGGCCACCGCATCAGGTGCCCGGAAGCAGTACACGTGGGAGTCGATGATCATTCCTGCCTCAGTCGGCCTTTCACCCGCCGCCCAATTCCATGCGCAAGATGCGAAGACCTTGTCGCGTGCCGCCGAACGAAAGGGCATCCGCGAGACGGACCACCTCGCGGAAGCCGGTTGCTTCGAGCAGCTCGCGCTTCTGAGTATCGTCGTCGCCGAGCTGGGCGATCAACCAGCGCCAGCCGCGCTCGCTGCCCTCCTGGACCATCCTCGCCAGCAGGAGTCCAGCGTGATCGACGAACGCCGGGTGCACGAAGATGTCGATCTCGGCGCCCAGCGGCTCCCGTTCATTGCCGCGCGGCTCCATCGGACCCGATCCGACGAGCGCACCTTCGGCGTTGGCCATCGCGAACCACGCGCCAGCGCGCGTCGCCACCCAGGTGTGTTTCACAAGCGAGTTGCAGCGATCGTGGGTGACACGGCCGGCCGAGTACAGGCCCTGGGGCGAGGCGACCGACAACCACTGACTCGGGGCAGAGTAGAGCGCGACAAGCCGGGGCGTGTCGCCGGGATGGACCAACCTGATCGAAAGCTGGCCGGGTCGAAACCACTGTTCGTCGAACATTTCGTCGGGCGGGCGCTCCCTCCGCATCAGGCCCCGCGGAAAGGATAGAAACCCCAGGCGCTCGTAGATGCGGCGTGCGACCGGGTTTTCGCTGGCCAGGAAGATGACCCGCCCGCCCGCGTCGTCGAAACGGTCGAGCAGCGCCTGGCACACACGACCGGCCATGCCGCGACCGCGCCAGGCCGGGTCCGTGTAGACCTCGCCCAGGGTACCGATCCGCGGATCGTCATGCGGTGTCATCGTCCAGGCCGCGCTGACGATCGCGCCGTCCCGCTCGGCCCAGCCGAACGCGTGCCGGGCCACCTCCTCGTACATGCCCTTTGCGGCTGCGGTCACGAAAAGGTCGGGTTTCTCTTCGGCGCCGAACACGCCCTCGAGAAACCAGGTGAGTCGCGGCCCGACATCGGGCGGTAGGGGACACCCCGAGCGGTAGATCGTCGCCCGCTCCCCGGATTCCATCTGGGCCACTCCGACATACTCCATCAGCTCTCCAGGGCCACGTTCCTGTGGGGCATGTGGGCCTCCTGATCAGGCGCAATCGGGGTGGCGTTCCTGCAAGGTGCGTTTCGTTCGTGCGTACTCTGCGTCGCTGACGGTTCGATATGGCGACAACATCCTGAGGGGAAAGTCGTCCAACCCGCCGAGCTTCGCGATGACCTTGTCGTAGGCGCCGTCAACCCGGCGATCGACGAACAGCGGGTCGAACAGGTCACGGTTGAGGTCGGCGAACCAGGCGCCAATGCTGGCGGCCTCCGCGTAGCGACCCGCGCTTGCGGCTTGCAACAGCGCCCAGGACCGTTTCGGGGCGAGGAGGCCATAGGTTCCGAGCAATGCGCACGCACCGTACAAGGAGCCGTGCGCGATGGTCTGTTCCGTCAGGAAGTGCATCAGCTCAGGGGCCTCACGAACGACGCCGGAAACCAGGAGGAGGTCACTCGTCATCGTCTTGGCCGCCACGAGGTTGGGCACGGCCTCGATGATGGGCCGGTACTCGGTTCCGGTCAGCACTCTGCCCGACCGAGCCGTGTTGTAGTGCATGAAACGAGCATCGGGAAACGCGCCGCAGACCTCCCCGAAAAAGCGCAATGCCTCGGCGTCGGTCACCGGCGACCAGGCAGGAAGGGAGATCTGGAACTCCCGGAAGCCAAGGTCGTATGCGACTCGTAATCGCTCCAGGACGTTGGCAGTCGACAGCCCGATAACCCCGACCATCGGCGTAGCCGCCGAACCCACCGTCTCGTCCCGGAAGACCTCGATCACACTGCGGAACCGCGCCCCGTCGACGGCGTAGCCCTCGCCGGCCGTCCCAAAGACGTAGAGGTGGTCGAAACCCATGCCCGCTGCGTGACGAATCGCTCGTCGGAAGATCTGCTCCGCCAACCGCTCCCGGCGGTCCCACGGGCAGACAATGCTGACCATGACCGTGCTCGGGTAGCGGGCCACCGATGCTCCTGGCTGGGGGTTCTGGCTCAGACGGACGCCGTCGCCTGATCGACGAGGGGGGCGACGTCGCCGATCAGGCGGTCGATCGTCTCCTGATCGAAGGGCCAGGCGAGCTGGGGCAGAAAGGATTGCACGCCGAGTGCGCGGAAGCCGATCAGCGCCTCGGCGACCTGCTCCGGTGAAGCGGCCCACGTGACGTCCCAGACCGATTCATTCCATTTGTGCACGGCCCGCAGGTGCTCGAATGCCTTCCGCGCCTCACCCGGATTCGAGCGGATGATGAGCTTGCAGCCGACCATCCGCTCCACCTCGGAAGGGTCCCGATCCAACGCCGCGCAGTGGACTCTGAAGACCTCGTCCTTTCGCCGCCAGAAGTCGAGTCCGTCGACCGGGACGAAGATCTGCCAGATGTCGGCGAACCGAGCCGCCACTCGGAGTCCCTTCTGCTCGCCCTGCGCCCCGATCAGGATCGGCAGTGGCCGGCGCTGTGGCAGCGGGGCGTGATGAACGCCTTGGAACCGGTACGTCGGGCCGTCTTGCGAGACGGTTTCGCCGGCAAGGATTCCCCGAATGATGGTGAGTGCTTCCTCGAGCCAGTCGAGGCGCACGCCCGTCGGCGCCCAGGGCAGGCCGTGAGCCACTGCCTCCAACTCGACGTTGCCGGCTCCCAGGCCGAAGATTGATCGCCCATTGCTGATGTGGTCGACCGTCGTCGCCATCTTCGCCACGACGCCGGGGTTCCGGAACGTATTGTTGCCGACCGTAAGACCTAGCGAGATGCGGGTGGTCGCCTGGGCCCACGCGGCAAGGGTGGTCCAGCCCTCGAAGAAGCCCTGGTAGGGGTCGCCACCTGTCGAATACAGGTGATCGTGTCCGAAGAGGTAGTCGTAGCCCAGTACCTCCAGGCGTCGCGCTGTGGCGAGGACCTCCACCCACGGCGAGCCATACGTGAGGACCTGGAAGCCGTACTTCATCGGTGGCGCAATCGTCCCTCCCGCGAGGTACTCAGGCCCGGCATGACGGGACGCGCGCGCGGGCGTCATGATCGCAGGGTACCCGCCCGGCGTTGCAGGGCCCCGCGTTTCCATGCATCGAGCGCCCCGGCTCGACCTCGATGCGGCTGGCGGGGGTGGCCGGGTACGATGGGAGCCCACCGGTCGCCCGTCAACGTGGCCCGGGAGGGACTTCCGTGCGTCTCCGGTTCTCGATCTCCCGGCCCCCGGGGTTGCACTCGACCCTCGCCTCGTTTCGAGTCCCGGGATATCCGGCATTCTGGGCCAGCAGCGCTGCAAGCGCGGTGGGCTGGTCGGCCAGCCTCGTGGCGATTGGCTGGATCGCCCTGCAGGTGTCGAACTCGCCGTTCGCCGTCGGTGCCACGTTCGCCGCTCGCCTCGCGCCGGCGCTCCTGTTCGGCATCCCGTTTGGCGCATTGGGCGACCGTTTCAACCGGCGGGCGATGCTCGTGGCGGTCAACGTCCTTGGGACCGCATGCCTGCTGGGACTTGCTGCGGTTGCTCTGGCCGGGCGCCTCGGTCTCACGGAGATCATCGTCGCCAGCCTGCTGCTCGGGATGGTCGACACGCTTCGTGGAACAACAGCCCAATCGTATGCCTACGATCTGGCGGGCAACGAAGGCGCAACCAACGCGATCGCCCTCTCGAACCTCGGTGCCCAGCTCGTCGGAGCCGCCGGCGGCGCGATCGGCGGCCTCGTTCTGGACCGCCTCGGCTCGCCTGCCGCCTTTTCGGTGGCGGCTGCCGGATCTGCCATGGCGGCTTCGGTGCTGGCTGGTGCGGGTCGCGATCGGCTGGAGAGGGGCGGAGGCACTCGACTTGTGCCTGGAGGGCAAAGGTCGATGACCCTTATCCTTCGGAACCGCCCGGTGGCTTTGATCGCCCTCGCGGTCATCTTCGGAGAAGTCCTTGGCTTCTCGAGTCTGACTCTCTACCCGACCTTCGCGCGTGACATTCTGCGGGTGGACGCTACAGGCCTTGGGACGATGTCAGCCGCGCGAGCGCTTGGGGGAGTCTGCGGCGGCCTGCTCCTGGCCGCGAGCGGATTGCGCGATCGAGGCGGTGTGCTCCTGCTCGGGGCGACCGGTGTGTTCGGTCTCGGCATCCTCGGGTTCGCTCTCAGCGACATCTTCCTGGTGTCGCTTGGATTCCTCCTGATTATCGGTGCCGCAGGCTCCGCCCTCGACACACTCGGCCAGTCACTCATCCAACGCAACGTAGAGGACCGGGAGCGAGGCGCTGCGATGGGCGTCTGGTTCTTCGCCATCGGATTCGGGCCATTTGGCCACCTCGGGATGGGCGCTGCCGGCGCTGCCATCGGCGGGCCGGCAGCGCTGGCCGCCAGCGGCAGCCTGCTTCTCGCGGCGTGTCTCGGATTGGCGCGGATCACTGACCTCCGCCGTATTCGGTAGCGCTACCGTTGAGGTCATGCGGCCTCAGATCTCGGAGGCGAACTGCACGGGTCGCGAGATCGTGCTCCGTCGTCACGTTGACCCGCCCAAGTGGCGCTTGTACATTGTCGACAATGTCGGCTGGCAAGGAGCGGCCATGGTTCGAGGGTGCCCTCGCCAATGGCAGCCTGCGGCGCCACCCGGACTGGCGGTCGCCCGATGAACGCTGATGGTCCGCCGCTCGTGCCCCGGAATGGCGACGACGGTGCAACGGTGGCTGATCCGTCGCCCGCCAAGGACATCGCCAGCCCCAGGCGAATGTTCCTGCGCAAGATGACAGCGGATGCGGTCCGCGCTGGTGGGCGCCTGGCCGGCTCAGCACGAATCATTCGACAGTCCGCAGCAGCCGCCGGCGAAACCTTGCTCCGCGAGCTCGAGCAGGTGCCGACGACGCCCCAGGAGCCCATCACCACCACCGGCGGGCCGGCCCTGCTCGAGTCCAGCGCCCCGGTCGGGGCGGATGCCCTGGACGGGTTTGGTGCCTCGGTCGGGTTGGGTGCCCCGGTCGACCGTGCTCCGGGCATTAGTGCTCCGCGCGAGCCCATCAGTCCGACCGAGCCCATCAGTCCGACCGAGCCCATCAGTCCGGCCGAGCCCGCCGACGACCCATCGCCACAGGACCTCCATGCAACTCGATCGCCGCAGTCAACGTTTCCGCCTCTCACACCAGCCCAGGTGGCCCTGCTCGAGAGCCGCAATCCGGTGGTTCTCGCGACGATCCAATCCGGCCGCGCCCCGCAACTGACCGCGAGCCCATTCCACTGGGATGGCCGAGTCTTCCGCATCAGTGCCCTGGACTGGACGGCGCGAACCCAGAACATCCAGATCGATCCGCGCGTGAGCCTGCTGATCGCCGATCCCTTCGGCGGACTGTCGCTGTCGGTGACTGGTAGTGCGGCCGTCGCTGCCGGCCCATCGGCAAGGGACGACACGCTGCCGATCCTCCGGAAATACGCCGCCGATGAGTCCGAGGTCGCGTCCAGATGGGCGGAATTGAACGCCGACGAGGACCGGCTGGTCATCGTTGTGGTGCCCGAACGCATGCTCTGGCGGTTCGACGAACCGGCCTGGCGTTCGAGGGACACATCCGAGCCGCAAGGAGTTGATGGTGCCCAAGCCTAGCCCGGAGCGGCAGGCCGAATTCCTGAAGACCATGCCCAACGCGGTTCTGGCAACGAACCGCTTGCGAGGCGGGCCGCAAGTCACTCCGAACTGGTACCTCTGGACCGGCGAGTCATTCCTTATCAGTACCGCGGCGTGGACGGCGAAAGTCAGGAACGTCTTGCGCGACCCCAACGTGAGCCTGTGCATTGACGATCCGGTGAGCGGCGACTACGTCGCGATCTACGGTCACGCCTCCGTGATCGACGGCGCGGCGGCTCAAGGTCCGACCCTGGAGCTCATTCGCAAATATCGCGCCGAGCCCGACGTCATCCCGCATTGGGACCGGATCAACGCCGATAATGACCGAGTCATCATCGCGGTCGATCCAGAACGGGTCCTCTGGCGGGACCACTGATCAGGCCGTGGGCCGCGGTGCCACGGCGAGTTGGAGACAGGGCGGCTACTCCTCCGCCGCCCCGTCTCCGCTCTCTCCGGAGACCGGCCTGACACGGACCTCCGACAGGGCGACGTGGGCCGAACTCAGTGGCCGACCGAGCTTGGATACCCAGACGTCGTCAGGAAACGGTTCCCCGACCACGGGCCGGCCGTCAACGGTCATCGACGCCCGATGGGCTTCCACGAAGAGCGCCCAGATGTCTTCATCGGCCCGGAGGTCCGGCGCCGGGGCCATCATCCAGAACGGCGCGCTGGGCTCGATCCATCGAGCTTCCACCGTGTGCGCCTGCCAGCTGATCGCAAATCCAAACCCGCTTGGACCGACATGGTGGCGCGTGAAGAGCGCCTCCACGGACGGCCCTCGGAGGTCGACCTCCGTGTGGCCCATGCGCGCCAGGCGCTCCTTCATCCGCGCGGCGACCTCGGGGGCGTCGGTCACGACCACGTTCAGGGAGGCCGCCGGATCATCGACCCGCAGGAATGCCACTTGGCCGGCACCCAGCGTCGCGCTGTAGGTGATGGCGTACAGGGACAGGAACGCTGACCGGCGGCCCGTGTCGTCTCGAAGCGTGATGACGAAGTGATCCCAGCCGTGAAGGACGGCTCCTGGATGGATCGCCGCCGGCATCTTAGAGGTCGAGCTCGCGGTCCAGCCGCGCGAAGGCGTCCGCGAGCCGTGCGCCCATCTCCACAATATGGGACGGCTGGAACGTCAGGGGCGGATAGAGGCTGATGATGTCCCCGGCCGGGCGCCCACCGGGACCCTCGGCCATTCCCGTCCCGGGATAGGTCACGATGCCGGCCTGCAGCCCTGCCTCGCGGGCCTTTGCTGCGACCCGGGCCTCAGGTGGGAAGGGCCGGCGAGTCTCTCGATCCTCGACGAATTCGATCCCCGCCATGAAGCCGAGTGTCCGGACGTCGCCGACGAAGGGGAATCTCCTCAAAGGTTCGAGCGCGGCCGCGAAGCCCGGGCCGAGCTCGGCCACATGCTCGGTCAGTCGCTCGCGTTCCCACACGTCAACGACGGCGAGACCGGCGGCGGCAGACACTGGGTTGCCGCCGAAGGTGAAGATGTGCTCGAACGCGGCGCCCTGCTCCTCGAACGCGGCCCGGATTGGCGCCCGGATCGCGACGGCGCCGAGCGGCGCGTAGCCCCCGCTCATTCCCTTGCCCATGACCAGAAGGTCGGGGACCACCCCCCAGTGGTCGACGGCGAAGTCCCGGCCGGTACGACCGAAGCCGGTGACGACCTCGTCGGCAATAAGCAAAACGCCGTGACGGTCGCAGATCTCGCGGATCATCGGCCAGTACTCATCCACCGGCCAAATGGCGCCACCAACCGAGGCCACGACGGGCTCGGCGATGAACGCCGCGACCCGCTCCGGGCCGGCGGCACGGATGGCGGCGTCGAGCTCGGTCGCGCACGTGATGCCGCAGCTCGGATAGGTCAGTCCCCACGGACATCGGTAGCAGTAGCTCGGCGGGATGTGGGGCGTGTCCAGCAACAGGGGCTCGTAAACGCGCCGCCTGAGCTTGCTTCCGCCCACGGACAGCGTTCCCAGGGTGGCTCCGTGGTAGCTGGTCCAACGAGAGATGATGACCTGCCGCTCCGGAGCGCCCCTGATCACGTGATATTGGCGGGCGAGCTTGAGGGCCACCTCCACCGCTTCGGATCCACCCGACGTGAAATGCACCCAATCGAGGTCGCCCGGGGTCAGGGTGCCAATTCGCTCGGCAAGCCGGATGGCCGGCGCGTTCGAGAAGATGTTGCCGACCGCGTAGGGAAGTCGTGCCGCTTGTTCGGCCATTGCGTCGACGACCTCGCGTCGTCCGTAGCCGATCGTGGCAACCCCGATCCCGGCGATTGCATCGAGGTAGCGACGGCCCTCGGCATCCCAGACGTAAACGCCTTCGGCCCGGTCCAGCACTGGGTATTCCCGCGAAGGGTCGAGTGTGAAGAGGTGGCCTCGGGCTGCCCGTCTATTCGGCCCGGTCATCGATCGATCATTCCATCTCGATTGTCGAGAGTGCGGCAAGCGGGTGTCAACGCACCGCCAGGCTGCACGCTACTGGAATGGCAGAGGTACGGCCTGGCCGGTGGCCGCCGATCGGTCCGCAGCCATGACCATCTCGACCGCTGCGCGACCGTCGGCGCCTGTAACTGCGGGCGCTCGACCCGTTTCGATCGCCTGTGCGAAATCCTGGACCTGGGCCGAGAAGGCCTCCAACCGGTTCGGATCGAGATAGTCGCGCAGGAAGTCGAAGGGCGGCTGTTTCGCCACGACCTCCCAACCGCCCGCGCGTGCGAGCCTGACCTCGCCGTAGAGGTCGCAATCGATCATTCCGCGCGAACCCACCACCATTACTCCGTCGGCGGGCTCGAGCCCTGGTTCCGGTAGCTCGTACGTCATCAGCACTTGTGCGAGCGCGCCGCTGGCGAACTCGTACGACACCACTGCCGTAAGGTCGGCCGGGGGCGCCTCACCGAACGTGTGATAACGGGCAAACGCAAGGACCGCCTCGCTCCCCGTGAACCAGCGCAGGATGTCGCTGGCATGGACCCCCCAGTCGAGGAACTGGGAGCCCTCCGCCGGGTCGAGCGCCCAGGGCTTGGCCGGGACGATAACCCGGCCCGCCTCGTCGAGGACGTCGTGCAGCAGGAACGACGTCCATGAACCACGAGATTGGATCAACCGGACGTCTCCGATCGCCCCATCGTCGATCAGGCGCTTGGCGGCACGGGGCGCGATGCGGAACCGCAGCACCTTGTTGACCGCGAGTTGGACGCCCGCGGATCGACATGCATCGATCATGGCGTCGCAGCCCGAGATCGAGACCGACATTGGTTTCTCGGTATAGACGTGTTTGCCGGCTGCCGCGGCCGCCAGGGCCTGGGCCAGGTGCGCAGCGTGGGGCGAGGTCAGGATTACGGCATCGATATCGGGGCGGCCGAGGAGCCTCTCGACCGACGACTCGGCGTCCATCGCGAATTCGGCGGCGACCGAAGGTGCTCGGCGACCTCCGGCGATGGCGACCAATCGGCCATCGGCCACCTGGCCGATCGAAAGTCCGGCCGCATAGGTGCGTCCCATGTAGCCCGATCCGATGATCCCAAATCCGACCGTCACGGCATGACCTCGAGCGATGCGACATGTAGCGCTGACTCGCGCCAATGAGGCGAGCCATCTCGTTTCGTCGACAATAGGATGGCGACTGGACTCTTGTAGGGCGTGGTGAGATGAGCGAAGGGCTCCGGATCGGGATCGTGGGGGCTGGCGGAATCGCCCGGGCCCGCCACGTCCCCGGCTTTCGGGCAATTCAGGACGTTGAGCTGGCCGGCGTCGTCAATCGGAGCGCGGAGTCCACCGCGGCCGCCGCGCGGGAGCTCAGCATCGCGCAGGCCTATCCCGACTGGCGGGCCCTGGTCGCCGATCCGGCGATCGATGCAGTCCTGGTGGCCACCTGGCCGTACCTCCACGCACCGATCACTCTCGCGGCACTCGCTGCCGGCAAGCATGTCCTGACCCAGGCGCGTATGGCGATGAACGCCGACGAGGCGCGGTCGATGCTGCGCGCCAGCCTCGAACGGCCAGACCTGACTGCGATGGTCGTGCCCTCGCCGCTGAGCTTCTGGTGCGATGCGACCGTCGCGCGCCTGCTGGCGGACGGCGCCCTTGGCGAGCTCCGCCGAGTCGCGGTCGCCTGGGACACGAGCGGCGAAGCGGAATCCTGGCGGCTGCAGCGGCGCTGGAGCGGCAACAATGTCATGGCCCTCGGGATCGTGTACGAATCGGTCGCCCGCTGGCTTGGTCACGCGGTCGCGGTGGCCGCGGTCGGTCGAATTCGCGATCCCGTTCGCCGGGTACCGGAGGGACACGTCGCTGCCGACGTGCCGGACAGCCTGGCCCTCCTCGTGGAATTTCCCGGTGGAGTCGACGCGACGTGGACGATGACCACCAACCTTGCTATGCCAGACGGCAATACCGTGCGCTTGATCGGCACGGCAGGCAGCCTGCTCGTCGACCTCGTCGGTCAAAGGCTGGAGCTCGTGCCCGCAGGCAGGACACCCGAGCCGATTTCCATCCCGGCTCACGAAGCTGCCGACTGGCGGGTGGAGGCGGAGTTCGTCGGGGCGATCCGCGGCGAAGAACAGGTCCGCTTCACCGACTTCGAAACCGGCTTTCGGTACATGGCATTCACGGACGCCGTGCACGCGTCCATCGCCGCGGGGTGCCGCGTGAGCATTTCTTGATCCTCGCTTGCAACCGCCAAGGTCGTCACGGATGCGAGGACATCGAGCGCTCGAACGAGCAGACTTCCTGGAAACCAAGACGGTCATACATCTCGCGGCCCATCGTGGTCACTCGCCGGCTTCGCGCCTGGACATCGAGTCCGCGTGGGCACGGACGAAGGCCTCGTCGACATCCACGCCAAGACCAGGACCGCTCGGAATCGTCAGCCAGCCGTCCGCGGGAGCGAACGCATCCACGAGCAGCCGCTCGCGCCACGGGTTCTCGTCGACGCCAAACTCGAGCAGCGGGACCAGGCTGGCCGGCGAGGCCGTGGGATCGGGCGTGACGGCCAGGACCTGGAGGGCGGCGGCGATGCCGATCGCCGAATTCGAGGTGTGCGGCATGCTGGCAATGCCGTAGATCCGCGCCAGGGCACCGACGAACACAGCCTCCCCGACACCACCGACGATCACCGGCTCGGGCTGGACCAGGTCGACCGCCCTGCGTGCCAGGAACTCGGCGGCTGCCGGCCGACTCATGAGCACCTCGCCACCCGAGAGCGTGATCTCGAGGGCTTCGGCAAGACGCTCGTACGCGGCGTAGCCACCCCATTGATTCAAGGGCTCCTCGAACCACAGGAACCCGAGATCTCCCAGGATCTTGCCCATCCGCACAGCCCCACCGAAGGTGTAGCCGGCGTTTCCGTCCGCCGCCAGATCCAGGCTCGACGAAAGGTCCCGGCGCAACCTCTCGAGGAGCGCCTTCTCCCTGGCGATCGGATACCGCCCGATCCGCAGCTTCATGACGCCGAAGCCCGCCTCGACCACGGCGTTGGCCTCACGCGGCCAGGTCAGCTCCGGATCCTCTCCCTCCACATACCCGCCTGACGCGGCATAAAGCTTCACGCGGTCGCGGACCGACCCGCCGTACAGGGTGGCGACCGAAACTCCCAGCTGACGGGCACGGAGGTCGTCCAGCGCGATGGCCAGCGCGGATCGCGCGTATGGGCCACCCCCAGCCCAGCGGACCTCCGCCTGGGTTCGCAGTATGTCGCCGGCTGGCCTGCCGAGCACGATGGGCGCAAGGTCTCGCAGGGTCTCGACAATGCCGGGTACGAGGTAACTCTCCCCCCATCCAACGACGCCGTCTCGGTCGGTCAGTTTGACCAGCACGTATTCGTGGCCGGAGGCCCACGCAATCGACGGTCCGCGACGCGGGCGGATGGGATGGCGAAGCGTAAACGTCTCGAGCCTGACCACAGATCGAGCGCTCGTGGGCGCCCGCAGCCGAACGTCAGTAGCCACGCACGGGATCGACGACGTTGATCAATGGCCGGCCGTTCGTGAACCGTCGCAGATTCTCCGCAACGAGGTCGCGCAGGGCAGTCCCCGCCTCGGAGCCCGACACGTGGGGTGTGAGGATCGCGCCGGGCGCGTTCCAGAGAGGGCTGTCCGGGGGAAGGGGCTCCTCGTCGAATACGTCCAGCACCGCCCCCCCCAGGCGATGTTGGGTGAGCGCCTCGAGCAGCGCGGTCTGCTCGATCACCGGTCCGCGACCGGTATTGATGATCCACGCGTCCGCCCGGAGAGCGGCGAGCACTTGCCGGTCGACCAACCCGCGTGATTCGGGCGTAAGGGGAACGGTCACGGCCACGAAGTCGGCCTCGGCCGCGGTCTCATGCAGGCGGTCCAGGCCCACGATCTTCTCGGGAATGGAACCATCGGGGTCGCCCGTCCCGGGCGCGCGGAATGAATCGTCGACCCGCTTCTCGGGGCGGGCCGTCACCGCAAGGACCCGCATCCCGAAAGCCGCGGCAAGGCGTGCAATTTCCCGCCCTATGCCGCCATACCCGAGAATGACCAGCGTGGTCCCCCGGACGGGCCGGCCGGTGAACCGGTTCTCATCCTCGGGCCAACGGCGGTCTCGCTGCAATTCACGCCGGGCGTCTACCTGCTCGGTAACGCGCAGGATCGCGCCCATGACGTACTGCCCGATGGCGGGCGCATAGACCCCCCGCGCGTTCGTCAAGGTCACTGCCCGCGGCCACTGTCCTGAACCGAGCAGGTGTTCAACGCCTGCGGACAGGACCTGCTGCCAGCGCAGGTCAGGCGCCTTTCGCGGGTCGCTCGGGCGGTGCTGCGCGATCAGCCCGACCACCCCCGGCCCGACAGCGTCGTCGACCGCTTGCTGGTCCATGCCGGGGGCGAGCCAGAGCTCAAAGCCGGCATCGACGGTGTCCCGAAGCACGTCGATGTCGTGCCGGTCGAAGCGGAAGGCGAGGGCGATCTGCCCACCGCGGGTCGCCGGCTCAGACTGGGCTCGCGCGGTCACGCCGGGCCGGGCGAGAGCGGGAAGGTCACGACTCGATGCTCCGCGGCCGATGTCGACGCGGCCTGGGCCATCTCGATGGCTGCCCTGCCGTCGACCCCGGTGATGCGCGGCGGACGGCCGCCGCGAAGGTCGTCGACGAAGCCCTGGACTTGCCGGGCAGTGTTCGCAACTCGACGGGGATCGCGAGGCTTGAACTCCGGAATTGTCCAACTTGGGAGCTCCCAGACCCGCACGTCGCGCTTGCCCGTCACCAGCTCCACGCGGTCGAGGTCCCAGAAGATCGAGCCCTCGGAGCCGACGACCAGGTACTGGTTGTTCCGCCCGGTCCCAAGGCCGGACGGGGGGACCTCGTAGCACAGCAGGATCTGGGCGACGACGCCATTGGAGAGGCGGAACTGCACGCAGGCGGTCGGCCCCTCGAGCGGCAGGCCCGTGAAGTTCTCGTAGTCGGAGTAGACCCTCACCGCCTCAGCGCCCGTGAACCAGCGAATGGCATCGCAGCAGTGAGAGCCCCAGTCCAGAAAGGCGTCGCCCTCGCCCGGGAGGTATGACCAGTGGTTGCCGGGATCGATACCCAGGCCCGGGATGACGCTCATCGGCCGCAGGTAGCGGATCTCGCCGATGAGGCCCTGGTCGACGTACTCCTTCGCCCGCATCGACATCTCCATGTGGCGGGTCTGCTTGGCGATGGTGAGCTGGACGCCAGCAGCCCGGCTGGCGTCGATGATCAGGTCGCACTCGGCGACATTGAGCGCCATCGGCTTTTCCAGATAGACGTGCTTGCCAGCCGTGGCTGCCGCGAGTGCCAAGGGCAGATGCGTCGAGTGCGGCGTGGCAATGATCGCGACGTCGACGTCGGGTCGATCGAGCAGGGCTCCGACCGAGGGCGCCGCAGGCACTCCGAACTCGCCGGCCAGCGCGTCGGCTCGTGACCCGAGTGCGATCGCGACAAGCCGCCCGCCAGTCACCTGGGTCGTCAGCGCATCGCCGTAGACCCTGGCCATGTTGCCGGACCCAAGGATCCCAAATCCGACGTCGTCGCCAGTCATCGCGTCCTCGTCATGCGTACTCGATGTTCCCGGGTCGGAAGGGATATGCGGCGATGGTCTCGGGCAGGAGTGTCACACCGAGGCCCGGTGCGGTTGGCGCCTCGAGCATCCCGTCGACGAGCCGGGGCGGGTCGATGAGCAGCTCCTCGCGGATGTTGTTGGGTGCCAGAGCGTACTCGACGTACCTGGCATTTGGGCTGGCGAATGCGACGTGGAGGTTGGCCATGAACCCGGGCCCGACTGCCCCCCCGGTGTGCACGATCAGGCCTGCATGGTGCTCCTCGGCCATCGCGGCCACACGACGGCAGGGTCCCACCCCGCCGACATGGGTGGCATCAGGCTGCACATAGTCGAGGGCGCCCATCTGCAACCACTGGGCGAACTCCGCCTCACCTGTGAGGCACTCTCCGCCGGCGATCGGGACACGAGTCAGCCTCCGAAGCTCGGCGTATCCAGCCGGGTCGTCATAGCGCAGCGGCTCCTCGTAGAAGAGGAGATCGAATTCCTCGATCGCGCGCGCCAGGTCGAGGGCCGTGCGGCGAGACCATGGCTCGCGCACCTGCACCGCGTGGCCGTCGATCGCCAACTCGACTCCTTGCCCGAGGGTCGCGCGCAGCGCCGCGAACTTGGCTCGTTCGTCCTCTATTCGGTCACCCGTCGTGCCGGCATGCCACGTGCCATACGGCGGCGGGACGTTCCCGGTCCACAGCCCTCCCGGCCGATCGGTGAAACCGGTACCGAGCTTGAGAGCTCGAAAGCCCAAGCCGATGTAGAGCTGCGCCTGCTCCACGGTTTTTTCGACTGGCCAGGTTCCGGTACCACCCGACGCGTACAGGGGGAGCCGGGCGTGGGCCGCTCCGCCCAGCAGCGCATGGACCGGTTTACTGGCCGCCTTGCCGGCGAGGTCCCAGAGTGCCATCTCGACTCCCGACAGCACCGAGACCGCCAGCCCGACGCGGCCCCACCATAGCGAGCGCTGGTACAGCTCATCGTAGACTCGTTCGGGCTGGAGGGGGTCCAGCCGCAGGTCCACCAGCAAGCTGCGGTAGTAGTCGACCAGGGGCGGCACGACCTCCGGGCAGAAGTAGCCCATCACCGTCTCGCCGAGTCCGTCGAGCCCTTCATCCGTCTCGACCCGGATCAGGGCTGCGGTGCGCACGAACTCGGTTCCCTGCACCCAGAACGGATCGCCGGTCCAGGGCGCGGTGATCAGGATGGTCTTGAGGTCAGTGACCTTCATATCGTCAAGCGGACAGCGAGTCCGGCCGCTCGTGTCATGCGGGCGGGCGGATCACGATATCGCGTGGTGTCGCGCTGGTGGCCGCCACCCC
>Ga0066706_10000044_pt1 | contig 22925 bp, 16 predicted proteins | sample GraSoiAngelo_155_FD_67274 | JGI IMG/M metagenome (GOLD analysis project Ga0066706, IMG submission 67274) | Grasslands soil microbial communities from the Angelo Coastal Reserve, California, USA - 14_1009_13_30cm | ecosystem: Environmental > Terrestrial > Soil > Grasslands | place: USA...
GGGCTCGAGATCGAGGAATACTCGCACTTCGGGATGGTAGCGCGGTTTTCGGCGGGAGCGGCGCGGCTGCCCTTCTGGCCGTTGCGAAACTACATGGGCACTGATCTGCCGACGGCCAACCCGCGCATCCGGTCGGTCACGTGCCCCTATACGGGTGAGGTCCTGGCCACCGTGCCGGCCCTCAATCCGGGCGTCACGATCGTGCACGCGCAGCGTGCCGACGTGGCGGGCAATACCCAGATGTGGGGCCTCCTCGGCGTGCAGAAGGAAGCCGCCTTCGCCTCGGCGCGCGTGATCGTCGTGGTCGAAGAGCTGGTGGAGGAGGACGTCATCCGCTCCGATCCCAACCGCACCGTGATTCCGGGCATGATCGTGAGCGCGGTGGTGGTCGAGCCGTGGGGCGCGCACCCCTCTTACGCGCAGGGCTATTACGACCGCGACAACGATTTCTACGTCGCCTGGGAAGGCGTCTCACGCGATCCCGATCGGCTCGCGCGCTACCTCGAGGAGTTCGTGTACGGTGTTCCCGACCGCGCCGGCTACATGAACAAGCAGCCGCACCTGGCCGCCAGGCTCAAGGCGAAAGCGCGCTTGTCCCAGGGGGTCAATTACGGCTTCTAACCCCGTCTATACGCCGGAGGAGATGATGGCGGCCGTCGCGGCGCGCGAGCTGCGCGATGGTGAGGTGGTCTTCGTCGGGATCGGGCTTCCCAATCTCGCCTGCAACCTGGCGCGGGCGACGCACGCGCCCAACCTCGTTCTGATCTACGAGTCGGGCGCGGTGGGGGCTAGCCCCTCGCGCCTGCCCGTATCGATCGGCGACCCGGCGCTCGTCACCGGTTCGCTCATGGTGTGCGGCATGGCGGACGTGTTTCAGCTGTTCCTGCAGAACGGCCAGATCAACGTCGGCTTTCTGGGCGGCGCCCAGGTGGACCGCTACGGCAACATCAACACGACGGTCATCGGGAGGTACGAGCGCCCCACGGTGCGGCTCCCGGGGTCGGGCGGCGCGGCCGAGATTGCGGTGCATGCGCAGCGCACGCTGATCGTCGCCAAGCTCAACCCCCGGGCCTTCCCGGAGCGGGTGGACTTCGTCACGAGCCCGGGACAGCAGTGTGGTGGCCGCGGCCGGCGCGAGCTGGGCATGCCGGGCGCCGGGCCGGTAAAGGTCATCACCGACAAGGGCGTTCTCGAAGCGGACGCGACGACCGGCGAGATGGTGCTGGCGGCGCTCTATCCCGGCGTCACCGCGGACGACGTCCAAAAGGGCGTGGGGTGGCCGCTCACCCGCCGGCCGCGGCTCGGCGCCATCGCGCCTCCGAGCGCGACGGAGCTGCGGCTGCTGCGGGACGTGCTCGATCCGAAGGGATTGTTTCTCAAGTCCAAGGGCGACGGGAAGACGGAATGACGGCACGAGAATGCGGCGCGCGTTAGGCCTCTTCGCGATCTGGTCTGCGGCCGCCACGCCGGCCTTCGCTCAGCGCCAGCCGGTCCTCAAGCAGGTCGGCGTGCCGCATGCGTACTACTGGCGCGAGATGTACGTCCCCCAGGTGACGAGCGGACCGAGCGCCGTCACGTGGTCGCCCGACGGCACGGAGCTGATCTACTCGATGCAGGGCTCGCTCTGGCGGCAACGAATCGGCTCGCGCGTCGCGCAGCAGCTGACCGCGGGAGAGGGGTACGACTACCAGCCCGACTGGTCCCCCGATGGACGCCTCGTCGTCTTCGCCCGGTATGCGCACGACGCGATCGAGCTGCAGCTGCTCGACCTGGCCGCGACGAGCGTGCAGCCCGTCACCGCCAACGGGGCCGTCAACGTCGAGCCGCGCTGGTCGCCCGACGGCGCGCGCATCGCGTTCGTCTCGTCGGCCTACAACCGGCGGTGGCACATCTTCACGATCGCCATGACGGCCGGCACGCCCGCGGGCGCGACCGTTACCCGCCTCACCGAGGACAACGACAGCAGGCTCCCGCGCTACTACTACAGCGCGTGGGATCAGTATCTCTCACCCACGTGGTCGCCGGACGGACGGGAGCTGATCATCGTGTCGAACCGCGAGCACATCCACGGGAGCGGTGGGCTGTGGCGCATGACCGCGACTCCCGGGGCGCCGCTGCGCGAGCTCAGGTACGAAGAGACCACCTGGAAGGCCCGCCCCGACTGGTCTCCCGACGGCAAGCGCGTCGTGTACAGCTCCTACCTGGGCCGTCAGTGGCACCAGCTGTGGCTCATGACGAGCGAGGGCGGTGATGTCCTTCCGCTGACCTACGGCGAGTTCGATGCGACGGCACCGCGCTGGTCGCGAGATGCGAAACACATCGCCTACATCTCGAACGAGGGCGGGAACACCGCGCTGTGGGTGATCGACGTGCCGGGCGCTTACCGGCGACAGATCGTCGCCTCGGAGCGGCGCTATCGGGATCCCGTGGGCCGGCTGCGGATCGTGGTCGTGGATCGGGGCGGTCGCGCGCTGGCCACGCGGATTTCCGTGACCCGGGCCGACGGCCTGGCCTATGCCCCGGACGACGCCTGGCGCCACGCCGATGAGGCGTTCGATCGGACCGAACACGGGTTCGAATACGGCTATTTCCACACTTCCGGTACGGCCGAGCTGACGCTCCCCGAGGGGGCGGCGCGCGTGGAAGTGTGGCACGGACCGGAATACCGTGTGGCGCGCGTCGACGTGTCAGTCCCGGCGGGACGGACGGTCACCAAACGGCTGGTGCTCGAGCGGCTGACGAACCTGCCCGCGCGTGGCTGGTGGAGCGGTGACCTCCACGTGCACATGAACTACGGCGGCGCGTACCGCAACACCCCGGAACGCCTCGCCTTCCAAAGTCGCGCCGAAGACGTACACCTGGTGGAGAATCTGATCGTCAACAAGGAGCAGCGGATCCCGGACATCGCGTACTTTCGCACCGATCCGGACCCCGTCTCGACTCCGGGCTTTCTGCTGGTGCACGATCAGGAGTATCACACCAGCTACTGGGGTCACACCGGGTTGCTCGGCCTGGGCGACCACTACCTGCTGCCCGAGTACGTCGGCTATCCCAACACCGCGGCCGCGAGTCTGTACCCGATGAACGCCGACGTGGCGGACCTCGCGCATGCGCAGGGCGCGTTGTTCGGGTACGTCCACCCGTTCGACGCGCAGCCGGACCCGACCGACACGACGGAACGACTCACCTATGAGCTTCCGGTAGACGCGGCGCTTGGCAAGGTCGATTACATGGAAGTGATGGGATATTCGGACCACCTCATCACGTCCGGAATCTGGTACCGGTTGCTGAACTGCGGCTTCCGGATACCGGCGGGAGCGGGCACGGACGCCTTTCCGAACTTCGCCTCCCTGCGAGGTCCTCCGGGGCTGGTGCGCGTCTTCGTGCGAACCGGTCCGACGCTCGACCGTCGGCGCTGGATGGCGGGTCTCAAGGCGGGACGGACGTTCGTGACGAATGCTCCGCTGCTCGAGTTCACCCTGGGCGGGCGCGAGATTGGAGATGAGATCCGGATGCCCGCGGGCGGGCGGCTCACCGCTCGCGTTGGTCTCCGATCGAGCGTCCCGATCGATCACGTCGAAGTCATCGGCAACGGCAGCGTGGTCGCCACGATCCCGCTCAGGGGCGACCGCACGACCGCGACCGACTCGGTCTCCATCCCCGTCGCGCGAGGCGGCTGGTACGTGCTGCGCGCGTGGAGCGACAGGCCGGCGCTGCCGATCCTCGATCTGTACCCGTTCGGCTCGACGAGCCCGATCTATGTGCGGGTGGGGCGGGAGCCGGTGCGCTCGCGGCAGGATGCCGAGTTCTTCGTGCGCTGGATCGACCGGCTGGACCAGGCGGCGCGGGCGCACGCGGCGTGGAACACCCCGGAGGAGCGGGAGCACGTGTTGGGGCTCCTCGCCCAGGGGCGGGCGGTGTACGCTGCGCAGGCCGCAACGCCCGCCCCTTAGTCAGGGCCGCTCGATCCGGATCTCGCGGTGCGCCGTGACGGTCTCCGCGCCGGCGGGGGTCACAGCCACTTCGAGCACGTAGCGTCCCGGGGCGAGCCCCGAGAGATCGATGGCGAGCGTGCGGGGCGTGATCGACGCGGTCTCGGGCACCTCCTGCCACTCGAGGCGAACGTCGCGCCGCGGCCCTGCGAGCCCCAGGGACTCGACGGCGCGCCGCAGCCACCCGGTGCCCTGGCGGGCCATCGTGAGCGAGACCGCTACGGCACCGCTCGCAGGGTCCACCCCGTAGAGCTCCCAGAACACCCCCAGCTTCCGGTCCGCATGAACGCGGGTGGACCCGTGCGCGTGCGGCACCACCGCGTCGAGCGTCGCCGGGAGGGAATCGGTGGGGTCGAAGAGCAGCAGGTCGGAGATCGCGGCGTGATAGGGCGATTGCCGGGGCGGTGTCAGGCCGTAGCGAGCCCGCGCCACGTGGCGCTCGCCCGGGGCCACGGCCTCGAGCGACAGCACGAGCGGTCCGCAGGGCGCGGTGGCGGTGAGTGCGCGCGCCCTCGCGGCGAGGCCCGAGTCTCGGACGATCGCCGTGATCCGCTCGTCGGCGGCCAGCGCGAGAGCCGCAGTGACGGGGCGGTCGGCGAAGAGCGTGTCGTCGGCGAGGTCGTACGCCGCGACCACGATGCAGGTGTCGCCCCGCCGGAACAGCGCCGCTTGGTGGTCGAGGGACTCGAACGCGGTGGCGTACGCGGGCGCATAGTACTCCCATGCATTTGGTACGTCGAGGCTCCAGTCCTCGGGCTTCGCGTTCCCGGGATCGTCGAGCGCGCGCGACCTCGGTGCGAAATGGAAGGCGGGCGCGGTGTCGTGTCCCGTTACGTTCGGCTCTGATTGCACGAGGGGCGAGGCGGGTGGATTCCGCGTCCAGAGCGTCGGCCAGCCGTAGCGCAGCAGCACGTCGCGGAGATCGTCCTCCCAGTAAAGGCCGTAGAGGGTACGCCGGCCCTCGTGGATGCGGACCATCGTGCGGCGGGCGAAATGCTCGGTGCGGCGATCGTTGACCGTGAGGGAGTACAGGGGCTGAGCGAGCCACCACCACCGCGCTTCGAGCGCTGCCCGTCCGGCGCAATCGAGGCGGCGATAACGAGCCGCGAGCTCACCCTCCAGGAGGGGGGAGATGTCGGTCCAGCGGCACCGCTCGTCCTCCGGCATACCGGCGAGAGCGGCCGCGAACAGGCTGTCGGCTCCCACGAAGTCTTGCTCGACGTGCCGGACCATGCCTCCCAGGGCCTGGCACCACCACTCCACGGCCCGACATTGCTCCACGACCCGGGCCGCGGCACTCGGCTGGCCGTCTTCCAACAGGTAGCGGACTCGCTGGCCGACGATCCATTCGTCCCCAGGGATCGCGGCGCCGGCGCCAGCGAGTGCCATGAGCAGCCGGGCGCGCGCCTGTCGAATCCGCGAAGGCTCCGCGGGTGGCGTCTCGTCGTCCACCCCGCTCTCATACCAGATGCGGATCCGCCCGATAATCCGGCTGCTTCCCCCGCTCCACCCCCCAGGGCGTTCGGGGAGGTTGGCGCGGCGCGTCGCCTCGAACGTCGCCTGCGCCCGGCGCGCCGACCTGAGCACGCCGAGCGAGTCGGTTGCGCCGGATTGCCACGCGTTGGCGATGAGGAGGAGGACAGGCACCATGCTCACGATCGCGCTCCTCCGGGAAGATACGCCCAGGCCGCATGCGCCGCGAGCTTGACTCCGGGGGTGACGTGCGTAATGTCGGCGCGGTGATCCCGCGCGACCTCAACGCCGCCCACTGGTTCGTCGACCGCCATGTCGAGGAAGGCCGCGACGACCGGCTCGCGATCATCCACGAGGGCCGCCACTTCACGTACGGCGACGTGCACGCCGGCGTGAACCGGCTGGGGAGCGCGCTACGGCGGCTCGGCGTGCGGCGAGAACAGCGCGTGGTCCTGCTGCTGCACGACTCCCCGGAATTCGTCTGGAGCTTCTGGGGCGCCTTGAAAATCGGTGCCGTGCCGGTGCCCATCAATACGCTGCTCAAGCCGCGCGACTACGAGTACATCCTGAGGGACAGCCGGGCTACGGTCGTGATCGCGAGCGAGCCGCTCGTGGCCGCGGTCGAGGAGGTGCGCCCGCGGTCGCCGGAGCTCACGCACGTCGTCGTCGCGGGCCGGCCGGCGGCCGGTCAACTCGCCTATGCCGAGCTCGTCGGGGCCGAGAGCGCCGAGCTCCAGCCCGCCGTCACGACGAAGGACGACGTCGCCTTCTGGCAGTACACGTCGGGCACCACGGGCATGCCCAAGGCGGCCGTCCACCTGCACCACGACATGCTCGTGTGCTGCGAAGCGTTCGGCCGGCACGTGCTCGAGATCGGGCCGGAGGACCGCACTTTCTCGGTCGCCAAGCTGTTCTTCGCCTACGGCCTGGGTAACGCCCTGTACTTCCCGTTCCACGTCGGCGCCTCGACCGTGCTCTACCCGGGCCGCCCTGAGCCGGCGAAGGTGTTCGAGGTCATCACGCGGGAGCGCCCCACGCTGTTCTATGCGGTCCCCACGGCGTACGCGGCGATGCTGCAGGTGCCGGACGCCGAGCGGCTGTACGATCTCCGGTCGGTCCGGGTCTGCAGCTCGGCGGGAGAGGCGCTGCCCAAGGCGATCTACGAGCGCTGGCACGAGAAGTTCGGGCTCGAGATCCTCGACGGCATCGGCTCAACCGAGATGTGCCACACCTTCATCGCGAACCGCCGCGGCACGGTGCGCCCCGGCTCGAGCGGCACCGTGGTGCCGGGCTACGAGGCGAAGCTCGTGGATGACGCGGGCCACGACGTGGCGATCGGCGAGGTGGGCAACTTGATCGTGAAAGGGGATAGCGCCTGCTCGTGCTACTGGAACCAGCACGAGCGCACCAAACAGACGATCGAAGGCGAGTGGGTGCGGACCGGCGACAAATACACCCGTGACGCCGACGGATACTTCTGGTACGCCGGTCGGACCGACGACATGATCAAGGCGGGCGGTATGTGGGTATCGCCGGCGGAGGTGGAGAGCGCGCTCGCCGAGCATCCGGCCGTCGTGGAAGCGGGGGTCGTCGGTGCGGAGGACAAAGACGAGCTCGTGAAGCCGCTCGCGTTCGTGGTGCTCGCGCGGGGCCCCTCGGCGAGCCCGACGCTCGAGGCTGAGCTCAAGGCGTTCGTGAAGGAGCGCCTCGCCCCGTACAAGTACCCGCGCTGGATCGTGTTCGTGGAGGAGCTGCCGAAGACGGCAACGGGGAAAATCCAAAGATTCAGATTACGGGAACTAGCAAGAGAGACGCACGGGAAAGGCAAAAGCTAGACGCGTAGACGCACAGGGGTGAACAGGATTCAGGAGTCAGGGAAGCCCACCTGCATCCTACCAGCTGTTCACCCCTGTGCGTCTGTGCGTCTAGTCTTTGCATGTTCTGTCCGTCTGAAACACTGCTTACTGCATCATTAGAAGTAGCACGTCGTATAAGGCGTGGGTCCACGCGGTGATCCCGAATCCACGCGCGAGATACAGGCCCGAGAAGAACAGCCCCGCGACCATCCGGAACGCGAACGAATAGAGCTGCCAGCGGTCGCCGTAGGGGCCGAGGTAATGAAAGGCCGAGAAGATCGCGGCGCCGGCGAAGGTCGCCGCGACGCCGGCGGTGAGGGGGCGCCAGCCGAGCAAGGCCCGTGCGGCGGCGGCGAGCGCGCCCACGAGCAGCACCCGGAACAGCAGCTCCTCGTAGATCCCCGCCCCCAGTGAGACCATCAACCGCGTCCACCAGTCCATCTCGGGTCCTCCAGGGACGGCGAGCGTCTGGAGCATGCCGAGCACGCCAGAGGTCACACTCCCCACCGCGAAGCCGAAGATCAGCGCGAGCGCGATCGACTCGCCCAGCATCGCCGCAAACACGCCGCTTCGCAGCCGGGATCCGTGGGCGCGCAGGTCGCGCGTCACGAGCCATAATCCCGCTCCGATCAGGCAGACCATGAAGAGCGGCGGGCCCCACGCGCCCGCCACCGCTGTGAACAGGGCCTGCAGGATCACGTCCGCGCCGTTGCGGACCGAGCGCGCGCCGTGCGCGAGCAGCACCGCGAGCACCTGGTAGAACACCAGCAGCGGGAGCGCGAACAGCAGGCTGTAGCGCGGGGCACGACTCACCTGCCAGTAGGCGCTTGGGGAAGAGAAGCTGGTGCCGGTCATAGGGCCAACAATTTACCGTGAATCGTCCCGGGGTTGAGTCGGGGCGCAGCACGCTGCGCCCCTACATCGGGCGCGATCACATGACGCGTCGTTACCCCCGGTCGTTTCCACGCCTTGCCACTGCTGCAGTCGCCCCGTATCCTACCGCACCTCGTTCGAATTGACTCATGACGCTCGCCTTGCTCATCGTCGCGTGCGTGCTCGCCGGCGTACGCGCGGCCCATGGCCAGAAGCCCGAGCGCGGCCGGGACTTGGGCATCCCGTTCGAAGGCACGACCGGGCCCCTCAACGCCATCACCGATGTGGGCGGCGTCGAAGTCGGCCACCGGACCCTCGTGGCGGGAAGCGGCAAGCTCGTTGTGGGGAAGGGTCCTGTCCGGACGGGCGTCACCGCGGTCTTCCCTCGCGGCAAGGACTCCGACGACCCCGTGTTCGCCGGCTGGTTCACGATGAACGGCAACGGCGAGATGACCGGCACCACCTGGGTGGAGGAGTCGGGGTTCCTGTGGGGTCCGGTGATGATCACGAATACGCACTCAGTGGGCGTGGTGCGCGACGCGGTGATCGAATGGGTCGTCCGCCGGGGACGCCTGCTCCACGACGAATGGTCGCTGCCGGTGGTGGCGGAGACGTGGGACGGCGGGCTCAACGACATCAACGGCTTTCACGTCACGAAGCAAGACGCCTGGGCCGCGATGGACAGTGCGCGCGGCGGTCCCGTCGCCGAGGGCAACGTCGGAGGCGGCACGGGGATGGTCTGCAACCAGTTCAAGGGAGGGATCGGGACGGCCTCGCGGCGGCTGGACCCGCCGGACGGCGGGTACACCGTGGGTGCGCTGGTGCAGTGTAACTACGGGAGACGCCGCTCCCTGCGCATCGCCGGCGTGCCGGTCGGCCAGGAGATTTCGGACCTCGTGCCGTGCCGCGCCCCCTGCGGCGGCCCGCGCTCGGGGCCGGCTGCGGGCATCCCGCCCGACGTGGGCTCGATCATCATCGTGGTCGCCACCGACGCTCCGCTCCTTCCCCACCAGCTGCAGCGCATCGCGCGGCGGGCCGCGCTCGGCGTCGGTAGGCTGGGCGGGGTCGCGTCCAACTCGTCGGGCGACATCTTCATCGCGTTCTCGACGGCCAATCCGCATGCTTCGCGCGATTCCGGGCTCGCCCAGGTCGCCATGGCCGCCAACGACCGGATCACCCCCCTCTTCGAGGCGACCGTACAGGCCACCGAAGAGGCGATCGTGAACGCCATGCTCGCTGCCCAGACGATGACCGGCGCCGACGACCTCACGGTATACGCCCTCCCGCACGACCGACTGCGCGGAGTGCTCAAGAGGTACAACCGGCTCAATCCGTGAGCCCTCACAACGGCTCGTTTCCCCCTCTCAAGCTCAAGGCCGCCGATCTGCGGGTCCGCCCCCTCGCGCGCGCGGAGACGATCCCGTCGGCCTGGTACACGGACCCGCGGTTTCACGCGCTCGATCGCGACGCGATCTTCGCGACCACGTGGCAGCATGTGGCCGACGCTCATCAGCTCGGGCAGCCCGGCGACCACGTGATCGCCGAGGTCGCGGGCGAGCCGATCATCGTGGTGCGGGGCAAGGACGGTGCGTTGCGCGCGTTCTTCAACGTGTGCCGGCACCGCGGCGGGCCGCTCGCCATGAAGGACGGCACCGCGGACATGCTGATCTGCAAGTACCACGGCTGGACGTATCGGCTCGACGGCGTGCTGCGGGGCGTGCCGCATTTCAATCGCGTGGAGCTGTTCGACAAGCGCGACTACGGCCTCACGCCCGTACATCTCGCGGAGTGGGAAGGGTTGGTGTTCGTGAGCCTGGCCGTGCGCCCCAAGCCGCTCGAGACATACCTGGAGGACATCAGGGAACGTGTCGCGCCGACCCGGATCGGTAAGCTCACGTTCGCCCGCCGAGTCGACTACGACGTGCAGGCGAACTGGAAGGTCTACGTCGACAACTACCTCGAGGGCTATCACGTGCCCTACGTGCATCCCGAGCTGTACTCGCTGTACGACTACGAGGGATACGTCACCGAGGTGCACGATTGGTACTCAGTGCAGGTGGGCCCGCTGACGGGGGACTCGAACGTCTACACCGCCGGCGGTGGGGAAGCGCTGTACTACCAGGTTTTCCCGAACCTGATGCTCAACGTCGTGCCGGGGCGGCTGCAGTCCAACCTGGTCATCCCGGTCGCGCCGGATCGCTGCAAGGTAATCTTCCGCTACTACTACGACGACGTCGCGTCATCCGCGGCGCGCGAGCGGATCGACGCCGACATCGCGTTCTCGGACAAGGTGCAGCACGAGGACGCGGAGATCTGCGAGCGGGTGCAAAAGGGCCTCGGCTCCCGGGCGTACGACAAAGGCCGCTTCTCCGTGCGATTCGAAGAAGGCGTCTACCACTTCCAGAAGCTTCTGAAGCACGCCTACCGGACCTGGCTCAAGCGCTGATGGCGGACCTCAAGCGCCAGCTCGGGCTGCTCGATTCGACGATGATCAACGTCGGGACGATGATTGCGTCGGCCATCTTCCTCGTCCCCTCGGCCATCGCACAGCAGCTGCACGCGTCGTCCCTCACGATTCTGGTGTGGGTGGTGGGCGGCGTCGTGTCGCTCCTCGGGGCCCTGTCGGTCTCGGAGCTCGGGGCGGCGATGCCGAAGTCGGGCGGGCAGTACGCCTACCTCACGGAAGCCTACAGCCCGGTGTGGGGATACCTGTTCGGGTGGACCAGCGGCGTGGTCATCAATCCGGCCTCGATCGCGGCGATCGCCGTCGCGTTCGCCACCTACCTGGCATTCTTCGTTCCGCTGGGGATGTGGGGGATCAAGCTGATCGCGGTGGCCTCGATCGTGGCGCTCACGGTGCTCAATTGCGTGGGCGTGAAGCCCGGAACGCTCACGCAGAACGTGCTCACCCTGCTCAAGATCGGCCTCGTGGCGCTTCTCATCGTGGTCGGCTTCGCCCTCCCCGGCGGCAGGCGAGAGAACTTCCAGCCGGTATGGCCGGCAGTCGGCGTCGGCAGCCTCATCGGGCCGTTCGGCGTGGCAATGGTGGCCGCGCTGTGGGCGTACGACGGCTGGATCGAAGTGTGCTACGTCGGCGGGGAGGTGAAAGACCCCGGGCGGAATCTGCCGCGCGCGATCATCCTCTCGACGGTGATCGTGATCGCGCTGTTCTGCCTCGTCACGGCGTCCTACACGTACGTGCTGTCGCCGGCCAGGATGGCCCAGTCTTCCCTCGTCGCCTCGGATGCGGCTCAGGTCACCCTCGGCCGCGCCGGGGCGGCGGTCGTCGCCGCCACGATTCTCGTCTCGACGCTGGGTGCCAACAACGGCATCGTGCTCACCGCCGCCCGGGTTCCCTATGCGATGGCGCGCGGCGGCGTTCTGCCCGCGTGGCTCGGCGGAGTGCATCCGCGATTCCTCACGCCGACGCCGTCGCTCGTCGTGCAGGCCGCGATCTCCATCGCGCTAACGGTGTGGGGCACCTACGATCAGCTCTTCACGTACGTCATATTCGCGCAGTTTCTGTTCTACGCGATGGCCTGCGGCGCGGTGGTCCGACTCCGCGCGAAGGCACCCGATCTCCCGCGTCCCTACCGCACGTGGGGATATCCCGTCACGCCGCTCGTGTTCATCGCGTTCGCGACCTGGCTCGTGGGAAACACCATCGCCGAGCAGCCCGGTGATTCGGCCGTGGGCGTGGCGCTGATCCTCGCGGGGTTGCCGCTGTACTGGTGGAGGCGCTCCGCCGCAAGCGCTCTACCCGCTGTGCAAGGGGACTAACCATGGCAAGGGTCTACGGATGTGTCGTGGCAATCGTGTTCGCCTGTGCGTGCTCGAGAGGCGAGCCGCGCTCCAGCGGTGAACAGCGGGCTCCTCAGGTCGCGCGCGACACCGGGAGCACAGCCATGGATTCAGAGACCCGTGCGGTGTCCGCGCGTACCGGGGCCGACTCGGCGCGCGTCCGCCAGATCAGGGCGCTGCGCTTGCGGATCGACTCGGAGCTGAGCGGCAACGCACCACGGCCGCGATTGTTCGCCGCCGTCGGCGACAGCATCGTCACGGTCCGCGACACCAGTGCCTGGCCCGAAGAGACCGACGTGAGTTTCGCCGTGCTGGAAGTCGCCGGCGGGAAGGTCCGCTTCGCCTCCGAGTCGCCGACGAGCCGATCCGGCGACTGGTTCGTCCTGGACTCTTACTACTTCGACGAGGGCGGGCGCACGGTCTTGGTCCGGCGCTTCCAGAGCTCGTTCCAAACCACCTGCGACGACGCGCCCGTGAAGGAGATCACCGACTCCTATTACGGACCAGACTTGCAGCTCCTGCAACGGGACTACAGGCTGACCAACGCTCACGAGGTGCGGGTCGAGCCCCAACAGTGCCGGCCGTACATTCAGGACGATCCGCGGTTGCCGCGCACGTGGGAGGGCTTCGCCCAGGTGACGGGGCTCGCACGGTTCTTCCGAAGACCTTGACGCCTACTCGTCGTCCGAGCCGGCCTTCTGCAGGTGCTCCAACGCCGCCTCCACGTCTTTCCGGGTGTCCGCGTACTTGAGCGTACCGGCGACCGCCTGCAGCCGCGGGACGCCGAGCTGGCGCGGCAGCGTGAACTGGAACGCCTCGACCACCCAGTGCCGCACCGCCCGCCGGTCATCGTTCAAGTGAGCGGCGAGCACGTCGAGCGCGTGGGCGCTGCCGCGGCTCGCGAGCGCCGCCAGCACGTGCGCGGCGAGGCGGTCCCTGCCGAGCAGCGTTTCGATGCGCGGGACGACGCCGGTATCTCCCGTCTGCGCGATGAGCCGGTAGGCTGCTTCCTGGATCACGTCCTGGTACGAGGGCGTGGCGAGCCCCCAGGCGATGGCGCTGTCGCGCGCGGTGGAGTCGGTGCGGACGAGCGCGGTGAGCGCCGCGGCCCGCACCTCGTAGCTCGAGTCGTTGCGGAAGGTCGCGCGGGCGAGCTCGGCGGCGCGCGCACCCCCGAGCTGGCCCAGCGCCGTTACGCCTGCGCGCCGTACCTGCGCCGAGGTGTCCCGCAGCGCGGCTTCGAGCGCCGCGGCGGCGCTCGCCGCGGGTAGCTCGGCCAGCGCCGCGACCGCCCCCGCGCGCGTGCGGAAGTAGTCGGCTCCGGTCGCGGCCTCGGCGAGCGCCGCCACGGCCGCGGCATCGGTCGGGCGCTGCGCGAGCTGCTCGATGGCCCACTGGCGGTTCCAGAGATCCGGATCCCGCTTGAGCTGGGTGGCGAGCCACGGCGTCGGCTGGTCGAACGTGAGCTCCTTGAGAATCGTGTTGCCGTCGTCAAACAGCACCATCGTCGGTGCGCCGGCGAGCTCCGGAATCTCGATCGTCTGCTCCCGGGCCGCGAGCTCGGCCCGCCGCACGACATCCCCGGTCGCGGTCCCCACGCGAATCGTCACCGGCATGCGGAACACCTTCGGGGTCTCGAAGTGGAGGCCGGTGCTGTCTCCAATGCCGGAGTCCGTCTGCGTCTGCTTCACCGTGAGCGTGAGCTTCCGGGACGCGGTGTCGTAGGCCGCCGTCACCCCGAGCCGGGGGTGCCCCGCGTCGTAGATCCACTGGCTCCAGAACCAGTCGAGATTCTCGCCCGTCGCGTCGAGCACGGCCTGGCGCAGATCGTCGGAGGTCGCGTTTCCCAGGGCATGGCGCGTGAGGTAGAGATGGAGCGCTGCCCAGAACCGTTCGGGACCCAGGTACCGGAGCAGCATGCGGAGCACCAGCGCGCCCTTGGGATACACGTTGTTCGAGCCGAGCGCGGCCAGCGGCATGCGGCGGCGCCGGTCGATCTGGAGGTACTGGTGGTACTCGTCCAGGTAATAGTCGTCCTCGGCGCGGGGGCCAAGCTTCACGCGCCAGTACTGCCCTGGGAGGAACTCGGCGAAGCCCTCGTTGAGCCACATGTTGGCCCAGTTCTCAAGGGTGACGTAATCGCCGAACCATTGGTGGGCCAGCTCGTGGGGAATCAGGATCCATTGATACCACGGGCGGTCGAGGTAGGCGCGCTCGTCGGGCAGCCAGTCCACGAGCGTGGTCGCGCTCACGTTCTCCATCCCGCCGAAGAAATCCGCGACCGTCGTCTGGGCGTACTTGGCCCAGGGGTAGCGGACGCCGGTCAGGCGGGAGTACACGTCGATCATGTCCGGCGTGACGCCGAACAAGCGGCGCGCGCGGCTCGAGTCGGCGCGGTACACGTAGTACTCGACCGGTATGCCGCGCCACGTATCGGCCAGCCGGACGAGCGGCGCGACGATGAGCGACACGAGATAGGTCGCGCTCGGCCGATCCTGGCGCCACGTGACGGTGTGGGTGCCGTCGGGGTTCTTCCGGTCGGCCACCAGGCGGCCATTGGAGACCACGGTGTACTGCTGCGCCACGGTGGCGGTGAGCTCCCACGTCATCTTGTCGTTGGGGAAGTCGTAGGTCGGGAACCAGAAGTGGTTGTCGTCGTCCTCGCCCTGGCTCCAGATCTGCTGTGGCCGGTGCTCCCGGCCCTCCGGCTGGATGAATGTCAGCCCCCGGCCGTTGTCGATGCGCGCGTGGTAGTCGATGGAGAACCGCAGGGTGTCGTGAAAGGCGACCGGGCGCGCCGGGTAGACCACCAGCGTGTCTCCGTGAGCGGTGCTGCGCAGCGTCGTCCCGCGGGCGTCGCCCACGCGCGTCACCGCGAGCCGCTGGCCGGCGTCGAGGATCACGGAGTCGAGCCCGGGGCGCAGCGCCACCAGGGTGGTCGTCACCCGGCCGTCGAGCGACGTCGAGTCCCAGTCGAAGTTCCGGACCTCGATGCGCTGGTGCACCAGGTCGTAAGCGTGGGACCGCGTGTAGGCGTCGTTCGCCACCCGCTCGGCGTTCGACTGAGCGGCGGCGGGAGCGGCGAGGGCGAGCAGCGCGGCGCAGCTAGATGGCAGGCGCACGCCCTAATCTAGCCTGGACGGGAGGGGCTTTCCGGTGCAGAATTCGGCGGCCGTCACCACGCCCTTCACAGGAGATTCACGCATGAGATCCACGCTCGGAACCACCCTGCTTGCCATCTGCGCGCTCCCCCTCACGGTCGTCGTCGCCGCGCCGGCCCAGAACCCGGTCAGCAATGGCATCCGGGCCATCGCGCAGCGCCAGACGAAGAACATCGTGGAAGCCGCGGAGGAGATGCCGGCGGACAAGTACGGCTACAAACCCACGCCCGCCCAGATGAGCTACGGGGACGTGGTCGCTCACCTGATCAAGGAAGGGAACAACTATCTCTGCAGCGCGGCGTCCGGCATGAAGCAACCGGACGTGGACAAGTTCGCTGGGACGGACCCCAAGGACAAGCTCGTGGCGGGCCTCAAGGCCTCGTTCAAGTTCTGCGAGACGGCGCTGGCCCAGATCCAGGACGCGCAGCTTGGCGACAGCATCGACTTCTTCGGCGGCCGCAAGGTCACGAAGGGCATGGCGGGGCTGATCACCGTCGCCGACTGGGCGGACCACTACAGCCAGATGGCGATTTATCTGCGGTTGAACCAGCTGCTTCCGCCGACGGCGAAAAAGGCGAGCGACTAGCGGTCCCTGAGGATCTCGCGTGCGGCATTGTAGCCACACGCTCCCATGACGCCGCCGCCCGGGTGCGTCGCCGAGCCGCACAGGTACAACCCCTTGATGGGGGTGCGGTAGTCGGCGTACCCGGGCAGTGGGCGCAGGAAGAAGAGCTGTGACAGGGTCATGGCGCCCTGGAAGATGTTCCCGCCCGTGAGCCCGAAGCGGCGCTCCAGATCGAGCGGTGAGAGCACCTGCCGGTCGATCACCGACCGCTTGAAGTTCGGCGCGTATTCGTTGAGGATGTCGAAGCAGCGATCGGCGAACCGATCCTTCTCCTGATCCCACGTCCCGTTGCGCAGCCGGTACGGCGCGTACTGTACAAAGAACGACATGACGTGCTTGCCGGGGGGCGCGACGGTCGTATCCACCACGGACGGAATGGTGCATTCGAGGATCGGATCCGCCGACGGGCGGCCGTACTTGGCGTCGTCATGCGCCCGCTCGATGTAGTCGAGGGTGGGCGCGACGTGGATCGTGCCCCGCAGATGTCCGTTCGGCGGCAGGCCGCTCGCTCGCACGGCGGTGAAGTCGGGGAGCTCCGACAGCGCGACGTTGATCTTGAGCGAGGCGCTGGCGTAGTCGATGTTCTTGACGGCGGCTACGAACTCGGGCTCCAGCGCCTGCTCCTCGAGCAGATCGAGGAACGTGACGTGCGCGTCGGCGTTCGAGACGACTTTGCGGGCCTGGAACTCGGTCCCCCCCGCGTCCGCCAGCGCCACGCCCTTCACCCGACCGCGGCGGGTGAGGATCTTCGCGACGGGGCTGTTCACGCGGATCTCCGCCCCGTGCGCGCGCGCCGCGGACGCGAGCGCCTGCGTGATCCCGCCCATCCCACCGCGCACGTAGCCCCACATGCCCCGCACCCCGTTGCACTCGCCCATCACGTGGTGGAACAGCACGTACGCCGTGCCCGGCACCGAGGGCGACGCCATCGCGCCGATGATCGCGTCGGTCGCAAGCGCGATCTTCAGCTCCTCCGACTCGAACCAGCGATCGAGGATCGGCCGCGCGGCGCCCGTCAGGATCTCGAGCGCGGCCGGGCCCTCCCGCCCCAGCTTCAGGAAACGCCACCCGAGCCCCGCGAGCTGCGCGAGGTTCGTCGGCCGGAATGACCAGGGATTGGGCGGTGTCTGGAGCAAGGTGGGCTCGATGAAATCCGCCACCCGCTCGAGCATCGCTTCGTAGCGAGGCAACGCCTCGGCATCCCGCTCGGAGAACTTGGCGACTTGCTGCCGCGTCAGCTCTTTGTCGGGTCCCATCAGCAGGAAGCGGCCGTCGGGGAACGGCGTGAACGACGAGGGACTCCGCGGCAGCAGCTCGAATCCGTGGCGGGGGAGCTCCAGATCGTGGATGATCTCCGGTCGAAGCAGGCTGTTCACGTAGGCGGCCGTGGACACCTTGAAGCCGGGCCACAGCTCTTCTGTCACGCACGCGCCACCCACCACGTGACGGCGCTCGAGCACCAACACGCGCTTTCCCGCGCGGGCGAGATAAGCGGCGGTGACGAGGCCATTGTGGCCGGCTCCGACGATGATGATGTCGTACGACCCGGACATGACGATCCCTTCTGTGATCCGATGGGGTGCAGTATGTTACGGCCAGGGGAGCGACTGAAGGGACGGGAGCAACCCCATGACGCAGTCCCCGATCAAGCTGGCGCGATTGTTGGCGATCGCCTGGTGCGCGGCCCCGCTCGCCACCGCCGGGTGCGCCCGGCACAAGCCCGCCGCCGAATCCACCGCTCCCGCACCCGTCGCGCGCGTCCCGATCCTGCTGCGCGTCACCAACAGCAACTGGTCGGACGTGAGAATCTACCTGGTCCGCGGCTCGATGTGGATGCGCCTCGGCACGGTGACGACCAACAGCACCGTCGAATTCAGCGTCCCGGCCGATTATCTGAGCGGGGCGAGCACCGTGACGCTCGTCGCGGCCCCGGTCGCCGGGCGAACGCCCTGGACGACACCGCTTCCCGTGGTCGCGGCGGGCGACGAATTCGAGCTCGTCGTCGAGAACTTCCTGCAGTACTCACACCTGGTGGTCAGATAAGACATTGCGGATTGCGGATTGAACGCGCGCGACCATCGTAATCCGCAATCGTTTAAGGCCTTCGCTGCAGTCGCTCCATGAGAGAGCCCAGCTCGGGCGGTACCTGGAGCCCGAAGATCTCCCTGGTCGGAGCGGTGACCACGATGGACCGCGGTCCGGGCGCTCCTTGGCTGCCTGTGGGGCCGGCACTCCCGGCCTGTCCGGGCGCCCCGTCCACCGCGTCAGGGCAGCGCCGGTTGCCCGCGTCTGTGCCTCCCTGGCCGCCCTTGCCGCCCTTCCCACCTGCACCCCCGGGCCCGCCCGGGCCACCGGTCCCCCCCGGGCTTCGGGCTGCCACGATGCCGGCGAGGAAGGGGTTGTCGAGCGGCACGATGACGTTGATCCGCCCGCCACGTCCCCCGGATCCACCCGGTCCGCCGTTGCCGCCGTTCCCTCCGGGAGCCCCGGGCTGCGCCGGGCAGCCCGCGGCCCCGGCGGAGCCATCGGTCCCTTTCGCACCAGCGATGCCGGTGCCCCCGCGGCCCCCGCGCGACTCGAGCACCAGCCAGTCTGCCGGCGGCACGGCGCCCGCATCCTGCAGCACGTAGAACGGCGGCGCGAGCCCGACCTGGATGCCCGCCACGAACAGCTTGTCGTAGAACGGCGAGCGCAACACCGCGAGCCGCACCGTCGCGTCCGGGCCGTTGTCTCCGGCCTCGCCCGGACCTCCAGGCTCACCGGAGAACACGAACGCGTGCGGCATGCACCGGTAGTCGGGGGGAACGACGACGGTGTTCGTGACGCTGGGCTTCGCCTGGAGTGTGGCGGTCAGCCGGAAGCCGGTCGTCGCGCTGAGGAGCGGGTCCGCGTCCGTCACCCAGTCGCCGTCCTGCTGCGTGACCGCCTCGGGGCTCGTGCGGTCGAGAAAGATCACGTGCAGCCGCGGCGGGTGCTTCTTGTCATACGAGCGGGCGAACGGCACCCGAGAGCCATCCGTGAGCACCGCTTCGTAGGTCGTCGGGATCACGGCGCCGGGGCAGACCCGCGCGTACGTGGTCACGATCCGAATGTCCCGGATCTGCGTGACGAGACCGGGATCGGGAGCGAAGCCTTCCGGGGGGGCGTGGGAGCAGGCAACGGCAAGAAGCGTTGCACCGAACGACGTCGCGCAAAGACGTAGCAAAGAGACGTCGCGCAGAACCGTGGAAAGCCGTCGCATGGAATCCTTTGGGAGTCACTGGCGTCACAAAATGTGAAGCCGGATCGCAATAGGCAAATTTCTTATCTCTTGCGCCTTGAGCCTTGGGACTCGACGCTTAGCGCCATGGACAAAGCCGGCTACGGTCTCATCGAAACGATGCGGGTGCGCGACGGCCGCATCCCGTTTCTCGAGCGCCATCTGGCGCGTCTCGGGCGCTCGATCGGCGAGCTTGGGCTGCCCAAGCCGTCCCAGGATGTCGCCGCGTTGGTGAGGCCGTTCGCCTACACCGGCGACGCGGTGCTTCGCGTCGAAGTGCGAGATGGCCGGGCGAGCGTGACCGTGCGCGAGCTGCCGCCGCTCGGGCCGCCGGCGGTGATCACCGCGTCCGAGCCGCACCGCGCGTATCCCCACAAGACCACCGAGCGGGATTGCTTCATGGATGCGGGTCAGGAAGCGGAGGTGGCGGAGGCGGACGACGCGCTGCTCCTCACCCACGAGGGGTGGATCGCGGAGGGGACGGTCTGGACCGTGTTCTGGTGGGGAGGCGACGGGTTGTGGACTCCGTCGCTCGACCTCGGGATCCTGCCCGGGATCGGGCGGGCGCGGGTGCTCGAGCTCGTACAGCGCGTGGAGCAGGGCCGTTACCGGGAGCAGGCGCTGGCGGGCAAAAGTCTGTTCCTCACGAACGCGGTGCGGGGTATCGTGCCGATCGCGGCGCTCGACGGAGCGCCAGTGCCGGCCGATCCCCGCACCGCCGAGCTGGCTCGCCGCTTCTGGCCCGGCTAGGGTTGCGCGCTGCTCGTGCTCAGCGCGATGTCGCCCTCGGTCAGGGTCCCTGACGTCAGGTAGCCCAGCGCGGGCACGCGGATCGTGAGGGAGTCGCGCCCGGTCCCGGGGCTGGCGTTGTCGCACGCGTCGATCGCGACGCCTACCAGCTCACCGGTATCGAGCCGGGCGGTTCCCCCGAACGTCGCGCACACCGTAGACGTCCGGGTGAAGGAGGTAATCGCCGTGGCCGGATCCGTTGCCGGATCGAGGGTCGCGCTCGCCACACTGCCGTTCGAGCGGACGATCCCCCAGTCCGTGGCGCGCAGGCGGCCCCCCGGTGCGTCGGTCACGTCGAAGTCGAACGTGCGTCGGTTGCCACCGGGCGTTGCTGCGCCCGGTCCGATGGCCCCGAGTCCCGTGATCCGCGTTTGCGGTGGGGGTGGTGGGGGCGGCGGCGGCGGCGGCGGCGGCGGGGGTGGGGGGGGCGGCGCCGCGCAGCTCACCTCGAACCTGACGTTGATCACCGCGCCCGCCACGACGGTCACCGTCCGGGGGTTGGACCCGCTCACCGTGCAGTTCGACGCCACGCCGTCGAGGCGCGCCACGTGGTCGCCGGCCGGCACGCCGGAGAAGCGGATCGTGGCGTTCGTCGCGATCGGCCGCTGCACGGTTTCATCCCCCACCACGACGTAACCGTCGGAATCGAGGCTGGCGCCGGTGGTCGACGTGGTGACGTCGGCGTCTCCAGTCCCCGCCTGCACCTCGCGATACGTCGCGAGGTAGGTCGTACTCGCCGCGGGTGTGCTGATGCTGTGCGTCGCGGCGCCGCCATCGGACCACGATACGAAGCCGTACACCCGTCCCCCGACCGTCTGCTGCAACGGGGCACCCAGGGTACGCTCGATCCCCACGACGCCCGTGACGGTCCGCGGCGTCGCACCCGGCTGGCCGTCCAGCGTGAGCCCGAACCCCGGCGGGTCGGTCTCGAGCCTGAAGGTCGCCTTGACGGGCAGCACGTCGCGCGTGAGCGTCGTGCGCAGCCCCGACGCGTCGGTGAGCGTCAGGTAGATCCGGTACCACACGTTGGCGCTGGTCTCGCCGATGGTGGGGATGACGAACTTTCCGCTGCTGACGTTCGTGATGGGACCGACGAGCGGATGGGTGTGTGCGTCGTGGTGGAACAGCACGGTCCAGCTGAAGGCGCCCGGGCCCAGCGTCCCATCCTCGACGTCCGATCCCTGGCCAGCGTACGAGATGGTGTCGCCCGCCCGGTAGCTGGCGCCGGCGGGCGGCAGCGTGATCGTGCCGTTGGGCGGATGGCCCACCTGAATCAGCCCGGTGTCCTGTGCCACGCCCCCGCGCTGGTCGTTCACGGTCAAGGTGAGGATGTAGGCACCATCGCGCGAGTACGTGTGGGTCACGGTCCTCCCCGTAGTGCCCGACCCGTCTCCGAAGTCCCAGGCGTAGGTCAGGGAATCGCCGTTGGGGTCCGAGGATCCTGATGCGTCCGCGGTGACCGCGAGCGGCGCGGGACCCGTGGTCGGGCTCGCGGAGGCGATGGCGACAGGGGCGGTGTTCCCTCCCGCGATCGCGACGATGCGGTGCACCGCTTGGGTGGCACGTGAGAGGTAGTACAGGCTGCCGTCGGGGCCGACCTTCAGGTCGACCACGAACCCGCTCGCGACCGTGGCGAAATCCGCGACGGAGTGGTCCGATCGCAGGACCTTGATCCAGTTCCCGCAGAAGTCGGCGAAGAAGTAGGCTCCGATGTACTCCGCCGGAAAGCGTGTCCCTTGATAGAACGTGCCTCCGGTGATGGCGCAGTTGCCGTCGAGATGCTGGTAGGCGTAGACCGGACTCTGCATCGAGGGGTCGGTGCACGGCCCCTCGCAGGTGGGCCAGCCGTAGTTGGCGCCCGCCCTGCCGACATCGATCTCCTCCCACGTACTCTCGCCCACGTCATTCACGTGTATCGTGCCCGCTCCCGGTGCCACGGCGAAGGTGAACGGATTGCGGAAACCGAGCGCCCAGATTTCGGGGCGGGCGGAGGGGTTGCCGACGAAGGGGTTGTCGGCCGGCACGGATCCGTCGGGATTGATTCGCAGCAGCTTGCCCTCGAGCACCGTGAGATCCTGCGCGTTGAGGGAGCTGTGTGAGTCTCCCACACCGATGTAGAGCTTCCCGTCCGTTCCGAAGTGGATTGCACCGCCGTTGTGGTAGCCCGCCGCCCCGGCGAGCCCGTCCAGCAGGACCACCTCGCTCGACGGCGGGGCCACGTCCGGGTTGGCGGCGTCGGCCGTGAACCTGCTCACCCGGTTTCTCTGCGTCGCGGCCGCTGTATAGTAGACATAGACGTAGCGGTTCGTGGCGTAGTTGGGGTCGAACGCCACGCCCAGCAGGCCCCGCTCGGACGTCGGCTCGACGGCAACGGTCACGAAGGGGGTCGGCAGGAGCGCACCGTCCTTGATCACGTGCAGGCTCCCCTGCTGCTCGGCGACGAACAGGCGCCCGTCGGGCGAGAACTCCATGCTGGTGGGATCGAACCCGAGCGCCACGTACGCCTGGTGTTCGAAGCCCGCCGCCAGAGTGGCGACGGGCGGCGGGAGCGCCTCGTGGTTCCCGGTCGCATTCCGCTCGCAGGCGATGACCGCGAGCGCGGACGTCGCTGACACGATGAGGCGCTTCATGGTCGGCTTTAGGTTTACAGGCCGCGCCGCTTCACGGCAAGGCCCGTGGCCCGGTGTTGCGGGAGCGCTTCTGGCCGCCGGGCCGACCCGTTAGATTCTGCTCGCCGTCGACGCCTGCGTGGTGGCTGTAGCTCAATCGGTTAGAGCGCTGGACTGTGGCTCCAGAGGTTGCGGGTTCGATTCCCGTCAGCCACCCTGTAAGGCTAGGTGACAGGGAACAGGTGGAGACGCACAGACGCGCAGGGGAGAACAGATAGGGAGAGAAGGAATTCCCCTGTTCACTCTCTACCGTTCTCCTCTGTGCGTCTGTTGCGTCTGTGCGTCTAGGTTACCTGTGCGTCTGTGCGTCTCCCGCCGTACTTCTGGGACATCATCTCTGTCAGAAAAGTCTGACTACCGTGCCCACTCACTGGCGGCGAGATTGCCACCTTGACGGAGCGTTGGTGCCGCACGGCGACCTTGGGAC
>Ga0066706_10000050_pt1 | contig 22319 bp, 21 predicted proteins | sample GraSoiAngelo_155_FD_67274 | JGI IMG/M metagenome (GOLD analysis project Ga0066706, IMG submission 67274) | Grasslands soil microbial communities from the Angelo Coastal Reserve, California, USA - 14_1009_13_30cm | ecosystem: Environmental > Terrestrial > Soil > Grasslands | place: USA...
AGGGTCGCACTGAGGAACAATGAGAAAAATCGATCCGGCTTCGGCATTGAGAGAAATCTGTTTCTAGAGCGGGACAATAGTACTATTCGCGTAGACTACACTTTTCCCGCCGGCCTTGCGAGGCTGTCCACCGAGATAGGCTTCTCACCGGACTACTTGCAACTTCTTCTGAAGGGCACTGTAGGTGTACGAGACTACTCGCCCACGGAAAGCATCAGGGGATGGTCCAACGGCTTTGTATCCGTTGGGGCCAGATTAGACCGGTCCTCGGCCTTCTGGGAGAAACCCCGCCAGGAGAGGTTTGGACACGGATATCTGCTTAAAGTGACCGGAGACCGCGCTTTCACAGTGTGGATAGGAGCAGAGGACTAGGACCAAAATGACCCAAAGAATCGCGCATGAGCTCGACGGTCTTTCTTGGGAATCACCAATCCTCCAAGGATTGAAAGAGGTCGACTTCTTCAGGGACCTTCTCAGTACACAGGCCTTCGAACAAGAACCCCACGAGGAGATACAAGGATTTGAAGCACGAACCCTCAAGAAACATCTCCGTAAGACCATAATAGACTACACCGTAAAGTTCACGAACTCGACCAAAAGCTACATCGGGATATACCGAGAATCAGACGAACGCCTAGAACACGTCTTCTCCCTATTAAAAATCCTAAGGTCTAACGGGTTCGCGGAAGATAGTAGACTCACTGTACCTAGACCAATTCTGTACATGCCGGCACTATCCTTCTTGTTGATGGGCAAGGCTGATGGCGAGCCTCTCCGCTACGTCTTTGAGAGAAAAGGCGATCCAACATCCTACGTTAAAGGCGCCGCGCAATGGCTCGCAAAACTCCACGGCAGTAGCATCAGGCTTGACGGTGTAAGGTCGCCCAAGGATGAGGTGGCAGCTTCACTCAGGTTCACGAGAGCCGCATTATGGCTATTTCCTCGTCTAAAGTTGGAAATCCAGTCCATTTCAGATCAGCTGATCGCTTTACAGGAAGCCAGTCCTCCCAGGCCAAGGAGACCGATTCACGGAGACTACCATCCAAGAAACATCATTGCCTCCCCCGAACTCACCACGGTCATAGACCTAGAAGAGGCCCGAATGGGAGACCCTGCATTCGACTTGGGCTATTTTGTCGCTCAGACAAAGATGACCCATGGGACAGGGCAGACCATAATTCAAGCCACGGAATCATTTCTCAGGGAGTATCAAGAAACCCAGCCCTCAGTACAAGGCGATTTTGCACGGACCGTCGCGGTCTTCGAAGCTCAGACGTACTTGCAGCGTATGTACCATACCTACTATCTGCTGGAGTTGAAGCCCAACTTTGACCAGATCTCCGAATGGCTGAGCGAGTGCAAAAAGTGCCTGCGAAAAGCATCGGATCAGGGATCGTGAGATGAGAACGGATTCCAACCCGAGATTTTTACGCTCCGTCCTAGTCACCTGCTCACCACATCCTGCGACCAATTTCGGTCCCGTCGCATGTCCGACCGGAAAGCAAGTAGGCCAGACCAAAATCCCGAGGATGTACCCGTGAGCAAGAACATTGCTCAAGGAACAGACTCCAAGGAGCACTTTGCCCTTCGCGCAATCAGAGCAATCCTAATTCTTCTATGTGTCACATTAATCGGACTGCTCAACTACCTCGCCTTCGAGAGCCAGACAAACCCAGCGCTGAAAACCATACTTATCGCGAACTACGGGTTCTTCTCGCTCTTACTCGATCCGTACGTTGTCCTCAGCATTACTATTCTGGGAGCCGGAGTAATCTCTTGGACCCTGCTGTCAAGGCCTAGAGGTACGTTCCGGAAGATAATTTCCTACCTTAGACCGCACTTGCTGTACGTCATTGTCATTGGAATTGTAATGGTTGCAGGCGCTTCGCTCCAGCTGGCGCAGCCTTGGATCATCGGTTACCTTCTTGTTGGAAATGTGATCGCTTTTCACAACTTGGGATACCTTCCAACGGTCCTCGCCCTTCTAGCCGGGGCCTTCGCCATGCAACAAGTAGCAGCGTTTCTCACAGACTACCTTACCGAGAAACTCGGAGAGAAGACAGTCCACAAGCTACGCACAGACGTTTTCGAGCACGTGGAGCGATTACCCCTACAATTCCTAGACGAGAGCCGTTCCGGCGAACTGGTCTCCAGAATCATGAGCGATACGAACGAGGTCGAGAGCATCCTGACAGACGACATGCCCGCTCTCGGCTCGGATTTCATCATGGTGGCCGGCGCTTCCGGTCTACTCTTCTTTGCAAACCAGAAGATTGCCTTGACAATCGTCCCGTTCATAATCGGCATGGTAATCGTGGTGAACCTTTTCAAACGTAGGGTCAAGAGGGGCGCGAGAAAGATCCGTGAAGCCGTCGGTGAGCTCTCCGCAAGAACCTTCGAAGTGATCAGTAGCCTTCGGATTGTAAAGAGCTTCCACAGGGAAGAAGAAGAGGCCAAAGAGTTCCGCGAGAGGTCACTCGCAATTGTAAGATCCAATGTCAACTTGGTCAAGCTATCATCACTATACTCAACCATGGTGGACACCGTCACCACCCTGGCCCTCCTCGCCCTCCTGCTCGTCGCCGTGCCCAGTGTGCTCAATGGAGCGATGACACTGGGAGCTCTGGTCGCTGCCATCGGGTTGCTGAACAAGATGTTCGACCCCCTAGTATCACTGAGCAAGGCCAACTTTAAGATCGAAAAAGCAGTCGCGGCGGGAGACAGACTTTTCGAAATTACAGAGATGAAGCCAGAAGCCCTCGACGTGCCGGGAACCTTTACGCCCTCGAACATTCAGGGAGGGATAGAATTCGACAACGTCTCATTCCAGTACAACTCGGGCCACAAAGTTCTAGAGAAGCTGAATCTAACCGTCAAACCAGGTGAGACTGTCGCCATCGTAGGCTCCAGCGGTGTAGGGAAGTCGACCATAGTCAACCTCTTGTTGCGTTTCTACGAGCCGACTTCAGGACGCATACGGATCGACAACTACCCCATCAACCTGCTGAAACTCTCATTTCTGAGAAATAGCATCGGTCTTGTCATACAAGATCCCATCTTGTTCTCTGGCACTATACGCGACAACATAGCATATGGAAAGACTGGAGCAAGCCAGGAAGAGATTGTCCAAGCAGCCAAAGCCGCCAACGCCCAAGAGTTCATACTCAATCTCCCGAAAGGCTATGACACAGAGATCGGCGAGCGAGGAGTCACTCTCTCCGTTGGGCAGAGACAACGCATCTCAATCGCTCGCGCGCTACTCAAAGATCCCAAAATACTCATACTCGACGAGGCAACATCGAACGTCGACTCGCAGTCAGAAGCGCTCATTCGAGAAGCCATGCGACGAATGTCGGGCGAAAGAACCACGATTGTCATCGCGCACAGACTTTCTACGATAATGGACGCGGACAGAATAGTCGTGCTTGAAGATGGGAGAATAGTAGAAGTTGGTACGCATCTCGGTCTGTTGCAACGAGGAGGAACGTATTCCAGAATTTACCAGAACCAGTTGCAAGCTCAGCCCTATCAGCAAATCGGCGAGCGGAAAGCATGACAGCAAATCTGACGCATCCCCTAGGACACGAGAGGCGACTACCACGATTGCTTCTGGTCAGTCTACTCCTCCTCATGTCGATCCAATTCTATGGACAGCAAGCTAGGTCCTTACCAAATGCGAGTTTCACATTCTCTCCGATCGACCCACTGGTGAACCAAGCAGTCAAGTTCGCTTTTAACGGAACCATTTCGGGCGGAACCAGTTACAACTGGGATTTTGGCGACGGGACGACTAATTCGACCGCAATTTCCACCGTCACCCATTCCTACGGACAGGCGGGGAATTACACCGTTAATCTAAGAATCAATAGCCCTGGGGCGGTAGCCACACTCACGCGCTATGTTGTGGTGTTTACTTCCATTCCACTCACAGCCTCTTTCTCGGTCAAGCCGCCACTTCCTGTAGTGTTGGCCCCTGTCACGTTCGACGCAACCAGCAGCCGTGATCCCAATGGAATGATTGTGATCTACATTTGGAATTTCGGAGATGGGTCCAAGAACTCCACCTCAAGCCCAGTTACCTTCCACGAATACTCTTCTCCTAGAGGATTCAACGCTACACTGACTGTAATAGATGATAACGGGTCCAACTCGTCCTATCTTGCACTAGTGTACGTTCTCGCAAAGTTGGCTGTCACAATATCGTACAACACCTCCCAGGGAACAGCCCCCTTGACGGTTTCGTTCAGCGCCGCAGCCTTAGGAGGACAAGGCAACTACACCTTCGCATGGACATTCGGAGACGGTCAAATTGGACTTGGCCAATCGCCTTCCCATAACTACACCACCCCTGGCAGCTACCAGGTCCAGGTCACGGCAGCGGATTCAGCTGGGCACCTGGTTTTCGGCAATATGGTCATTACTGTCGCAAACGGAGCTAAGGGGACCCATCTCGAATTTGGTCCAATCCCGATCTCGTATCTCCTGAATGGTATCGGAGTCGCGGTCCTAGGTACGGCGATTCTCCTGCTAATCTACGGTCTCACGCTCCGCCGAACAGGACGGCGACAGCAAAGCCCAGGGTCGGGAGTGGATGACCCCTACAGCAGCAAGAGGCAATCCTTCGCTCCTCGCTTGATTTGTCACGGGTATGATTTGAACAAGATGCAAAATACGGAGTTCGGGTTAGTCCGATGAAGCTTAGAAGCTTCCGAGTGATGAACTACAGGTGCGTCGATGACTCTGGCGAGGTGCCTGTGGATCGTATCAAGACTCTCGTTGGAAAGAATGAGAGCGGAAAGACAAGCATCCTGAAGGCCCTCCACAAATTCAACCCTGCTCTTCCGGAGCCCTATAATGGGCTAAAGGAGTTTCCACGCAAGCGCTTCCACGAGTATGATGACAAGGCAGTAGTTGTACAGGCCAAGTTCTCCCTCGAACCCGAGGAAAAAGACGAGCTATCAAGAATCGATCCTCGCCTTGTAGACGTTTCGGGCGTATCTGTTACAAAAGATTACACTGGAACCTATGATGTCCGGTTCCTGCCCGACATTGTCATTCCTCCTCCCAACCTGAAAGGACTCTTTCCTCTACTCATCGATCTCCGAAGCGCAATGGACAAGCTCGACGATTCAATTTCCGGACCGCAGTCAGGCATTCGCTGGAAGCTTCTCGATGCTTTGAGTCGAGTAGGAACAGGCATAAGCGAGGACACGGATCTCTCTTCTCCATCATCGTCTAGGGAAGCCTTCGTCAGGCAAGTTCAGGAAATCCTTTCGCTGCTCGGACAGACACCCGATGCGGAACAGTACAAGACTATCAGAGCCTCCATACGCGTCATACTGGACACGATCGACTGGCCCAATGTCGAAGCCCGAGTCAACAAGTACATTGTCGAGAAACTCCCGGTCTTCATCTACTTCGAAAACTATGCTATCATTTCCAGCAGAATTCACCTCCCGTCTTATGTAGAGCGCCTCAATTCAGGCGATCTTAGCCCCGAAGAAAAAACGGCGAAGAGACTCTTGGAGTTCGTGAAACTGGATCCGGCGAAACTTGCCATGCTGGGGGGACACCAAGGAAAATCTTCGAATGAGATCCAAGAGGCGATCGACACTAGAGCGCTCATGGTCGACAGGGCGGCCCTGTCCCTCTCCGGGCTTCTGGCCGACCTCTGGCAGCAGCGGAGGAACCGGCTAGACCTCGCAATAGACGGAGAATACCTGAGGCTCTGGGTAGCAGACAACGTCGACGGTTCCAGAATTGAACTGGAGCAGAGGAGCAAGGGCTTCCAGTGGTTCCTCTCCTTTTACCTCGTATTCATGACAGAATCTCCAGAACGACAGAAGAATGCGGTGCTTCTTTTGGACGAGCCTGGGCTCCACCTCCACGCGTCAGCTCAGGAAGATCTCATGCGAGTCTTCGCAAGGCTATCAGAGAAGAACCAGATCATTTACGCAACGCATTCACCATTCATGATAGACGTAGACTCTCTCGACAAGACCAGCCTCCTGATGGAGAGTCCGGAGGGCACAAAGATCATCGAGCCCGCAAAAACAACCGACAAGACTGCGTTGTTCCCCATCCAGGCAGCCCTCGCATACTCTCTGTCACGGGCTCTGTCCACTGAGAGATACAGCCTGCTTGTGGAAGGAATTACTGACCTCTGGATTCTCTCGACGATCTCGCAACATTTCAAAGCATCAGGGCGCAGATACTTAGAAGACGACATAATCATCACTCCTACAGGAGGCGGCCAGAAATCCGCGCTCTTTGCTACAATACTCTCAGGACAGAATATGGAGGTCGCTGTGTTGTTGGACGCGGACGTCGAAGGAGCGAATGTTAGGAAGAAGCTGACTGAAACCGGTATAGCGAGAGAGACCAGCGTTCTCTTTGTCAGCGACTTTGCCAAAGAAACCGGCCGGGTGGTCGAACTAGAAGACCTTCTGCCTGTTGGTCTCTATCTCAAATTCGTAAACGAGCTCTATTCGCGAGAACTGGGCAAGAACCCCATAACTGAGACCGGGCTAGCGCCGGGGGTACCGGTCCGAAGGTACGTCGAGGAAGAATTTGCGAAAAGAGGTCTCAGCTTCTCAAGATTCCGGATTGCAAGAAACATCATGAACGAATTCCCGCACGTCCCGTTAAACCAACTGCCCGTAGACTTCGTTGAACGCATGGAGCGCATGTTCTCGCACATCAACAGAATCAAATCATCGGCTCCAATGCAGACAGTGACAGTTGAGACTCCGCGGCACTCCGTCCTGAAGTCAATCTTCTCGAGAAGCCGGACATGACTGAAAACCTCCGAGAACTTCGAGCCGTTGACAAGGCCGGACAGCAAGATCAGCTAGATGAGACCATCAATGGGGATCACTCGAAGGCGAAAAAAACGATCGTCATTAATGATGACCAAGACAATCATCCGCCATCGGCGCAGATGATTGGAGAGATCATCTCGGCGTATGGACTAGAGGGTCTTCAGATAGATGGCGCGTCTCTGGAAGGCACAGGCTACATAACCTTCCGCGTCATTACATCCAAGGGCATCCTGGCCCTACGCCGCAAGAAGGGTTCTGCCGCCAAGATAATGGCCAAGCACCCGGACATTGGCGATAGCATAGAAGGTCAGCATCGCCTGATACTATTCCTCCATGGCCATGGCTTTCCGGTAGCTCCGCCTTTGCTGACCAAAGAAAAAGGCACGTACGTGAGCGTACTGGGGATACCCTGTAGCCTCTACCCCTTCATCGAAGGGCAACCCATGGAACCAGGAAACCTCCGCCAACTCAGGGCTTCTGCTGAGGCGCTAGCAAAGTATCACGAGCTGACCGCATCATACCCCGAAGAGCCGCCTCTCTCACAAGCTCCCTTTCCCCAGCTCTTCTCAGAAAAACTGAGAGATTTTCGCCAGTACTCCGAGACTCTCGACGGCTCGCTATCTACGCTGGGCATGGCTGAAAGCATGCTGGCCTTCAAGTCTGGCCTAGATGAAATTGAAACCGAAATGCAGAACCTTTCTTACAACTCCCTGCCCAAGGTAGTGATCCACGGAGACTACAAACCGGGAAACATTCTCTTCCAAGGCAATAACGTTGCCGCAGTAATAGACTTCGCGCGAAGTCGAAATGAAGCAAGGCTCTTCGACATCGCCAAGACAATCTCCGGTCTCGTTGGGACCAGCGACGACGCAACATTCCTGCACATGATAAGCGCGTTCATTACCGCCTACGACAGTACTTTCCCGTTGAGCACCCGTGAGAGGATGGCCCTCTTCCCGCTCATCCAAGCAAGAGTGGCCTCAAAGAATCTAGACAGGTTCATCAGACTTGCCAAGAAGAAAGAACTGGCCGAAAGGCTCGCGAAGGCACACAGATTCAACGCGCTTGTTCAGCATCTTCAATCATTGAGAAACAACTCGGAAGCGATCACACGACTATTCCAAGAGCCGGCCACCTCCTAGACAAGAGTCAGCATAGCGAACAACAACGACACAGGGCGAAGCGAGAAGTCACAACATGAGGATGGAAACAACAGAAGCCTACCAAGAAACGAGGAAGGAAAAACCCCTGTCCTCTCTCATCTCCAACGATTCAGACGCGTCTCCCATGACGGAATTCTTCCAGGCAAACGCACAACCCTTAGGAGGTCCATCTTCGCCATCTTTGAATCCATCTCCAAATTCATCTCCGAGCAATTGGCTGCGGATCGCAGTTCCAATCATAGCTATAGCAGCCCTCGGGCTTGTTCAAGCGCTCGCAGTGCACTCACGCCGTGAGAGGACTCATGACACGGTTCAACATTGATCAGTTTCTCCTGGGCATTCTGAGGGGTCATTTTTGAAAGCCCCAAGCGGGACTACTGCATTAGGACTACTGCTCCTAATGGCAGTCCTGATTCTTTCCCAATCGTTCGCCACTCAACTAGACCAGAGAAACTCTCCATCCGTAGTGGCTACAATCCCGACGACAAGCACGTTCAGTTATATCGTTGTTATTTCGATGCTGAATGCGAGCATCAATAATATTATCGGAAACCCGCTCGCGCCGTACCTGAACTATCTAGCTAGCACCTACGGACTTGCCACGAGCTATACCGTAGCATCCCCGCACAGAGTCCCTAACTATCTCGCAATGACGGGCGGCACCACTTTCGGTGTGACGACGGACTGCACCCCGAGCACTTGTCCCATAAGCGGTGCGAACATCGTCGACCGGATCGAGGCAGGAGGTCTGACATGGAGAGCATGGGCTGAAGACTACAATGTCACTCAGGGCTGCAGCTCCTTGTCTAAGAACGCCGGGTATGACATCAAGACTTTCCCCTTCCTTTACTACACGGATATTACTGGCAATTCGTCAAGGTGCAACGATCTGCTCAGGGCAAACACTTCGACCGTTTCGCCCGGCCCAGAGACAGACAACCTGTTCCTCGACTCCCTGTCGTCCGCTTCTACAGCTACCAATTACAACTGGTTGAGTCCCAACGCTTGTGACTCGATGCACAGTTGTCGCCCTCTCAACACAATTGCCACTGCTGACACCTACCTTTCCAGCCTCGTCCCAGCAATACTCAAAAGTTACATCTTCACAACCCAGAAGGCAGCTCTCTTTCTCACCTTCGCCGAAGGTGTCCAGAGCGTGGTCTCCACTACAGATTATGTGCCTACGATCTGGGCGGGACCAGTGGCCAAGACAAACTATCAATCGTCAAACCAGTACGACCACTACTCTATGCTCAAGACAATAGAAACCTCATGGGGTCTCGCGAGCCTAACGTCCAACGATGGCAACGCCGTTGACATGAACGAGTTCCTCAACGCCCAGCTCGGTGTTGCCTCTACTGCTACTCCAAACCCAACAGAGGTTGGTACTCAGGTCAAATTCAACGCTGCGGCTACTGGAGGAACGGCCCCTTACATGTCGTACAGCTGGAGCTTCGGCGACGGAGCAATTACAACCACCACATCGGCCAGCACGACCCACACTTACAGCTCTACAGGAACATTCATGACAACAGTGACAGTTACCGACTCGGTCGGTTCAACCGCAACATCACCCTCCAGATCCCTTACCGTCGATAAGACGCTGAGTGTTACTGCAAGCGCTAGTCCGAACCCGATTGATGCGGGAGCACCAGTGAGCCTCACGGCCACCTCGACCGGAGGCGTTTCGCCAGTATCCTGCGGCTGGTCTTTCGGTGATGGTTCATCAGGTAATGCGTGCTCAACGACTTATGCCTACTCTCATTCTGGAACGTTCAGTGCTACCGTTGTTGCGACAGATAGTCTAGGCGTCACTGCAACTAGCAGCGCGACTGTGACGGTCGATTCCAAGCTCACTGTGAGTGCGAGCGCCAGCCCGAATCCGACTGAGGTGGGCACCGCAGTCGGCTTTGCCGCCACTGTCACGGGAGGAACGACTCCATACACGTCCTACTCTTGGACTTTTGGCGATGGGGCAACTGCGACCACCACTACGGCTAGTGCGAGCCACACCTACGCTTCTACGGGAACGTTCACGGCAACAGTAAAGGTCACTGATTCAGGCAGGTCGACAGCTACATCTTCTACCGTATCGATAAAGGTCAATTCTAAGCTGACCGCTTCGGCTGCCGCAACCCCAAGCCAAACTGACGTAGGGGTTTCAGAAGTCTTCACAGGCACCACTTCTGGGGGGGTGGGTAATCCCTCCTGTACCTGGTCCTTCGGTGATGGTTCCACGGATACTGTGTGCTCGACGAGCTATAGCTATACGATTGCTGGGACGTTCACAGCTTCTCTCACCGCCACAGACAGTCTAGGTGTTACTGTTACAAGCAGCATCACGGTGACCGTCAATGCGGCCCCTGTTGTCGACTTCGGATTTACGCCTACCAGTCCAACGAATGGCCAGTCCATGACGTTTACCTCTACCACTACTCACGGTACGAGTCCATTCATTTTCAGCTGGAGCTTTGGCGACGGAAGCTCAGGATCCGGTAACCCCGTAAGCCACACATACGCTAGCCCAGGAACGTTCACGGTGACTCTAAACGCCACCGATGTTGTCCGTAACATGGCTACACTATCATCCTCGGTAGTAGTCCTGTTAGGTTTCGGAGTGAGCATCGCTTCTATCAACCCGTCCCCGTCTGAAGTCGGCGTACAAGTCGTTCTGACGGCAACTGTAGTCGGCGGTACACCTCCCTACAATTGCGGCTGGGCCTTCGGTGACGGCTCTTCTGGGACTGGATGCTCCGCGACCCACACTTACATGTCTGCTGGAAACTTTACGGTAACCATCAAGGCTACTGATTCTAAAGGCCAATCAATGACAGACACTCAATTGCTAGTCGTCGATCCGAGACTGGCTGTTAGGGCTGTTGCCAGTCCGAACCCGACCGACGTGACCGTTTCCGTGAGCTTCAGCGCTACTATGCTTGGCGGTGTTTCTCCTGTATCCTGCACCTGGTCTTTCGGTAATGCCTCATCTGGTACAGGATGCGCGACAATCCACACCTATGCAACGCTTGGATCATTCACTGCCAATGTCACCGCAACTGATGGTCTAGGTATCACCGCCACCAGCACCGTGACCATCATCGTCAACACTCAATTGTCTATTATGAATCCCTCCGTTGGTCCGAATCCAACTGAGGTAGGCACCCCGGTCACGTTTGCTCTTGCTGCCTCAGGAGGAACGGCCCCTTACACGTCGTACAGCTGGAGTTTCGGTGACGGGACGACTGCGACCACCACTATGGCTAACACAACTCACACTTACACTTCCACTGGAACATTCACGGCTGCAGTGACAGTTACCGACTCGGTCGGATCGAAAGCAACGTCTTCCATTTCTTTAATTGTCAATCAGAAGCTGGCGGTTACAGCTAATGCTAGTCCAAACCCGACCGAGCTCGGTAAGTATCCAAGCTTTACAGGCACTAGTTCTGGGGGCGTTGGCATTATCACTTGTAGTTGGAACTTCGGTGACTCGACTACGGGCGCCGGATGCTCGACAAGCCACACCTATACGACGGCAGGAACGTTCACTGCCACCGTCACTGCGACTGACAGCCTAAGCGTTGCTGCAACCAGCAACCTGACCGTCACTGTCAATCCCAAGCTTACCGTAATTGCAAGCGCCAATCCAAACCCGAATGATGCAGGAATCTCGATGAGCTTCACTGCTACCATTTCTGGCGGCGTTTCTCCAGTGTCCTGTAGCTGGACTTTTGGCGATGGCTCTTCAGGTACTGGATGCTCGACAGCCCACAGCTATGCCAGTACTGGAACCTTCTCCTCCAATATCACCACCGTCGATAGCCTTAGTGCCACTGCCACAAGTAGCGTGTCTGTCACAGTGCATCCCAAGCTTGCCGTTACTGCGACCGCTAGTTCGAAGCTGACCGAAGTCGGTAGGTTGATCAGTTTTGCTGGCACTACTTCCGGTGGAGTGACGCCGATCACTTGTAGCTGGTCTTTCGGTGATGGCTCGTCTGCCACTGGATGTGTATCAATCCATACTTATACAACGGTGGGATCATTCACTGCGACCGTCACTGCTATCGACAGTCTAGGTGTCAAGGCCACCAGCAGCGTTACCGTAACTGTCAATCCTCAGTTAGCCGTTACAATTGCTTCTGCTAGTCCGAACCCGACTGAGGTGAGCAAGTCGACGAACTTTACTGCCACGACTTCCGGTGGTGTTGGCAGTTCAAACTGTATCTGGGATTTCGGTGATGGTGTTGCGGCCGACACATGCTCTGCGGCTCATGTCTATTCTACTGTTGGGAACTTCACTGCAATTGTCACTGCTACCGATACTCTTGGCGTGAGCGCGACCAGTAGCACGACCGTAAGCGTCAAGCCCAAGCTCGCCGTCTCCACTAGTACTAGTCCGAAAGTGACTGAGGTTAGCAAGTCCGCGACTTTTAACGCGACCACTTCCTTTGGCGTTGGTTCTCCGGCCTGTAGCTGGTCTTTTGGCGATGGTTCATCTGGCACTGGATGCCTGACAACCCACACCTATTCGACTAGTGGAACGTTCACCGCAATCGTCACCGCCACCGACAGTCTAAGTGTTACTGTTACGAGGACTGTCTCTGTGACTGTCAATCCCCAACTGGCTGTCATGGCGAGTGCAAGTCCTACCTCGACCGTCGGCACCGCGGTCAGCTTTACCACATCCATCACCGTCGGAGTTTCTCCAGTGTCCTGCAACTGGACCTTTGGCGACGGTTCGTCTGGTACCGGATGCCAGACAAGTCACATCTATGCAGCTGCAGGAACGTTCGTTGCTACAGTCACTGCTACTGACAATTTGAATGTCACATCGACCCACTCCGTAACCCTCGTCGTCGATCTTGCAGTGACGATGTCTGCCAGTCCATCTCCCACCGAGATCGGTGTCCCGATGACCTTCACAACCATCGCAACGGGAGGTGTTTCCCCGTACACGTTCAGCTGGAGCTTTGGCGACGGGACCTCCCAAGTGGGGAGTATTACGGCCCACACATTCACATCTCCAATGCTCTATTCGGTCAGGCTGGCCGTGACGGACGTCAATGGAAACATTGGCTCAACGGTGAAACAAGTCAAGGTTCAACCCGCGCTAACAGTCACCGTTTCATCCGACTCGGCGGGAGGCATTGCTCCGACCACGATCCACTTTAACGCCACCGCCTCTTGGGGAGTCGGTCCCTTTGTGTTCACATGGAGCTTCGGGGACGGCCAGAGGGCTGCAGGATACTCACTGGCCCACAACTTCACTACGCCAAATAGCTACAGGGTTCAAGTTACAGTCACGGATTCGATAGGAGTCGCTACTTCAGGCAGCCTGACCATCACGGTCGTTACTGAACCCTCCGATCCGGTGACTCAACCTCCCACTAACACTGCAACGGCTGGACCGATTCCCGTTGACGCCCTGGTGTATGGCATAGGAGGAGCCATCATTATTCTGTTTCTCATCCTTCCGATCTACGCCGTCACGCTCCACCGAAGCCGGCGTCATCATGACGCGTCCCCTCCCTCCGCTCACCGCTAGGGTTGACTTTCATCGACAAAGTGAGTAGTTCTCTGACGGGGATTTTGTGTCGGTCCTGTGGCGAAGGCTTGAACTGGACTTTTGTTTCTGGCGCCGGGAGTGGGATTTGAACCCACGCGGCCCGCAAGGACCACAGGCTGACAGGAGCCCATTTTTCCAGGCCTAGGCCCACGTTTCTTGACATGGACTGCCCTGTACCAGGCTCAGGAATCCCGGCCCAGTCTTGCCCTTGACATTGGGACTATTTTCCCCTTTGGACAGATACAAGAAGACCGGCGAGGCATTGATCGATTGAGAAGTAGGAAATAGAGTGGCGGTGGGTGCGGGCCAGCCGTCAACCCTTAACGGGCGAATGGCAGTGTCCGCATCCGGGGGACGCCACCCTTGAATCGGCCAACTCGTCAGATTCGATTCTAAGCCTCTCGTAACCGACCGATACAAACGGTCGTTACTACCGAGTACTCCCTCTTGCAGGCACGATTTTAAGTGGGCAAGCAGACAATCACTGGACAATCATGGAACGTTGCGCCGTATGCGGGGCGGAAGAATTCATCCCCTACGTGTGCAGATACTGCGGCCGCGTTCACTGCGTCTACCACCGACTCCCCGAGAACCACGAATGCCCCAACATCCAACAAGCACGAGCACCAAAACCAATCATCCGAGTCGAGCGACGCTCATCTGGGACAAACCTGAGACTGATCAGGGCTCCAAAACTATCCTCAGTGTCGAGCCGAGAACTTTACGCTCTGACCGCAGCTCTCCTCGTCCTAGGCCTCAGTTTCTCGATGAGATTCGTGTTCGAGGGTCTTAGACCACTTGAGATTCTGGAGGTTTTCATGCTCACTATCTTGGTGATAGGTACTGGATTTCTGGGACATGAGCTTGCTCACAAGTTCAGCGCACAACAATACGGGTGCTGGGCAGAATTCAAGCTCTGGACGGTGGGAGCGATCATGGCTCTGTTATTCGCAGTAATCTCGCAGGGGACCTTCATCTTCGCTGCCCCTGGCGCGGTCTACATCGCCTCCAGGTCAAGCTACTTCGGGGAAGGAATCGACCGGAAGGCCAACGGAATAATATCGCTTGTCGGACCACTTGTCAACATAGCGGCCGCGGCGATATTCGGGCTTGCCCTCTTGGCGTCCACTGCCCTGGGTTTCGGAGACATCGTCATCGGTCATAGCTTCTATTTTCTTCAGGAGGGAGTTCAGATCAATCTCGTGCTTGGTGCATTCAACATGATTCCCTTCTTCATCCTGGATGGTCAGAAGGTTTTCACCTGGGATCGAAGAGTCTGGGCGGCAGTCGCGATTCCGCTGTGGATCGCGGTTGCGGTCTCAGTGCTCCGTGTCTTCTGAGCCGCTTCTGAATCTCAACACGCTTTGTCCAAAGAACCGGTATTGCTGGCCGCACTTTGGACAAACCACATCGTTTTCCTGGTCAGGATTGACCTCTACCAGGATCTCGTCCCCGCAGTTGCAGACAAAAGTAATCTTGTTCTGGCTCAAGCCTGTCAATTGAACTGGCTTACCACGGCACGACTATGCTTTGGCTTCCACAGTTTTGGATAAGTATCCGTGGGCATGATCACCCTGACGGTCTTCGCAGCCAGCCCGCGTTCATCCTTCATCATCTGCTCAGTTCCCATAAGCGCTCTTGATAACGCGACAAGTTCCCCCTTTAGAGTGAAGAGTGCCGTCGAGGTTTTGGGACGTATTCCCTCGCTCAACTTGACTATCCCAGGAACAGCAAGGTCCGCACCATGGCATATTGAACTCACAGCGGAATCGCGAATGCAGATTCGCGGAACATATTCGAAGGCGTCCTCCATCGGTCTTACGATCTGTCTGATCATTCCTTCTCTCTCGTCTGGGGAGGCTTGAGAGACTTTGAGGACATCGTAGAGGGAGTGTATGTCTCCCTCTGTGAACGATCCTGATCTCGTCCTTCGAAGCTCTCGCATGTGTGCTCCTACTTCCAGAACTTCTCCTACGTCGTAAACGAGTTTGCGGATGTAGGTTCCTGCCTGACAGGCAACTCGGAAGAGAACCTGTCGTCCATCAATTTCTACGTCGTCGATAGAGTAAATTGTTCTTTTGCGGACTTCCCTTTTTACCGCGGCTCTCACGGGAGGTTTCTGAAATATGTCGCCGACAAATTCCTTCATTACTCCGCGGAGTTTGGTCTCGTCGACGTCGCCGTGCATTGTCATTAGGCAGACGTACTCCTTCCCGGTGAGGAGGAATGCCTGGATGGTCTTGGTAGCGTCTTCTAGAGCTAGCGGAAGCACGCCTGTGACCATTGGATTACTCCGGCCCCAAACGGGACCTCTAGAGTTCCGCCATGGCCAGCGTGATGCAGCCGCAGTAGACGTTTGACCCAGGCGACGACCTCGTGGCTCGAAGGGCCAGAGGGCTTGTCCAAATTGATCAACCCGAACCTGATGTGTTGATCAATCGTCCTCTTCTCTGGCGGACAGCCTAAGGCGGGGTCTGTTTCCTCGTCGATCTTGGTGAGCAGTTTCGATGGCCTATTCCAGGGAGCTTGTTGTGACATCCGAATTTTTCTCCAGTAGAAGCAGAGCAGTTTCTGGTTCTTAAACTGTAATAGCAAAGGTGCTTGACAGCGAAGGTCCGACTAGGACCCGCTGACCCTCGTCTGGTTACAGCTAGGCTGCTACGCTAATCTCTTTGATTGTAACGATCTCTTTCAGATAGCTTGTCTTCTTCGCTTTCTCGGCAACTTTCGCGACGTCCTCGTCGGCTGCGCCCTTCTTGATCTCTATCGTCTCCGACGTCGGTTCGACATGTTTGACGTTGGTTCGACGGCGGCGGACTCCGTTCAATTTCTTAGGTCCGGTGATAAGAACAAAGTTCTTGTCGATAACGTCGACTATGACGCACTTGCGTCCGGCTTCTCTGCCGTTGAGCTTGACGCAGACACGTCCGACTTCGATGGTTGGCACAGTCTCACTTCTAGAGCTTCGTCATCGGTCGGTGGAATTCGTCATTTAAGGTTTCGTTGTGGTACGTAGCAGGGAAGCAGATAGAATCGTGATTTTGGGAGGAAGAGTCGTTCTCGGCCGCTCTAGTGTTTTAGAGCTGGTCGCGATCTTGCCACGATCTCTCTCGCGGCCATGACTTGGCGTGGGTACTCTTTTCCTCTTCCGGAGAGTCTCTTATCGGCCTTCTGGGCCTCAAGCTTCGATGTGATGTAGTTGACGGCTTTATGAATGTCGAATTGTTTGCAGCTGAAAATGTCCATGAAGGCGTGCTTGTTGTCGGGGAAGGTGTGAATGCTGATGTGGCTCTCGGCGATGATCACGAAGCCACTGATTCCCCACTCGGTTGGATTCTCCTTGGGTTTGTAGACGAACACGTATGGTGCCGTGATCTTGTGCATGTAGATCACGTTCGGAAGCTCGTCTAGGAGATCGTAGATGTAAGAAAGGTCGGAGAGCTTTTCAGGATTACACTCCGACAAATCCAGTGTAAGATGTGGTCCGAACATTTCTGAAGTTGATTTCTCTTTTTCGCGAATATTTTTCGGATGAATGGCCAATAACGCGCGTGGCGTATTTAAGAATTGTTTACACAACAAGCGAGTTCGTCGGTAAATTTTTCCAGTGAGAAAAAAATCCGCTGTCGTAGAAAATATTTGTTGCACGAACTTTTTCACCGAAAAAAATTTTGCGACAGATCAGAAATTTCCAGTGGAAGAGAACGAGTTTCCAGTCGGCGAGATCCCGAAACAGATCATGCATAGACGTGCTAAGTGCTTGTAACGTGAGGCGCAAAGCTGTCGCAAAGTCGAAACGTTAAATTAAGCGATAAGGGAGGCTTCCTCTTCCTCGTGTAAGCGCGATGTCAAGAGAGTTTAGGCTCCTCCTCCGCGTACTTGGAGCGGATGTCGATGGGACCAAGAAGGTGCCGTTCGGGCTGAGCAGGATACGAGGAGTTGGGCCGAATTTCGCCCAAGCCGTCGTGAAAGTAGCTCGGATCAGCCCTGAAGCAAGAATAGGAGGCCTCAGCGAGGCGGAGATATCAAGATTAGAGGACATCATCAAGGACCCTGGTAAGCACGGAATACCCTCACGACTGTTCAACCGCAGAAAGGATATCGAGAGCGGACGAGACATGCACTTGGTTGGGCCAGATCTCGCGCTCAGAAACAAGGCCGATATCGATCTGATGAAGGACATCAAAAGCTGGAAGGGAATCCGGCACTCTTTGGGACTGAAAGTGAGAGGCCAGCGCACAAGAACTACAGGTCGCTCAGGAAAAGCTGTAGGGGTCAAGAAGAAAGTTCTCATGGAAGCCGCACGCGCTGCGGCGACAGGGAAAAAGGAAGAGAAGAAGGAATAGTACTTGGGAGACCCCAGAAAGCCGAGAAAGACATACCAGACTCCTCGCCATCCTTGGCGAAAGGAACAGCTTGAAGCCGAGCTCCATCTTCTCGGCGAGTATGGTCTTAGAAACAAGCGGGAACTTAGACGTCACGAGACGATGCTGTCAAAGATACGAGGGATAGCAAGAACTCTCCTCGGTGCGTCAGAGGATCAAAAGTCCCAGATTGAAAGTCAATACCTAAAGCGCCTTGCGCGGCTCGGAATTCTTCCCGAATCCGCGAGCGTTGACAACATTCTCGATCTCAATGTCAAGGATTTGATGGAGAGGCGCCTGCAGACGATCGTTTACAGGTCAGGATTGGCAAGAAGCATCCACCAAGCCCGCCAGTTCGTCAGTCACGGTCACATCAGCGTCGCAAACGCGATCGTTTCAGTGCCAAGCTACATTGTAAAACGTGATGAGGAGTCAAGAATCGCATTCGATCAGAGAAGTCCACTAACCAATGCTCAACACCCGGCTCGAGCGGCGCCGGGAGGCAAGAGACTCGCAAGGGTCATAGAAGAAGCGCCGATAGCCGCGTCACCAGCGATGCCCGCGCTCCCGGTGGTTTCACCTGAGATCAAAGAAGAGGTCGCTGCGGAACAACCCTTGGAGCTCATTGAGCCTGAGGAAGAACTCGCGGCTGAGCCCGAAGCAGAGAAAAAGTAGCAAGCCACTTAAGCCCGCTCTCCAATCGAAACCGGGACAGTTCATGGTCTTCTCTGCAGGCATAATTCTGGTTGTAGGAGGACTCTGTGCCTGCGCGCCCCTCTTCAAACGCATTTCGCAGGGGCTCGGACGCGCGCTATCTGTTCTAGGGTTCCTTGTCGGAATCCTCGTACTCATCGTCTCGGTTGACTATGCTCTTGGCCTAGGATTTCTTTCAACCTCGATTTCTGACGCAGTCGCGGGCGCGTCGACAAGTTCGCCCTATCTGAAGTATTTCTTGCCGGCCATGATCCTGCTCGGGATTCTGCTCATATCCCGCCCCATTCGAAACGTTCGATGGGCATCTATAATCTCCCTAGCTTTGGGGTTGCTCATAGCATACTTTCTCAGAACGTTTCTCCCATCGCTGTTTACAAGCACCACGGTTCTCGTGATTGCCTTCCTCATCGCAACTCTCGCGATCTACACCTTGCTGAGGTTTGTGGAGGACCTCTTTGAGTTCATAGGCTCGGTGCTAGCCTTCCCGCCGATAGCAATCGCCATCGGGCTGGTCAATATCTACTTCGGAATCCTATTCTTCTCTATCTAACAATTCACAGTCTGACTAAGCTGACAGGGTCAATCGCCGGGGCTGTTTTCGTGGCGGTTGCGGTTTTTCGGGCTCATTTTCTCGTCAGCTTTAAATAAAGTCCGGACCGCTTGCCCGGTCCACCTTCGCATTGGAAGCATGATCGCTAGATGGACATTAAACTCCTGAGCAAGGAACAAGAGACACTCCGCTTCGTGCTTTCAGACGTACCACCTGCCTTCGCCAACGCGCTGCGTCGGATAATGATCTCAGAGATTCCGGTAATGGCAATTGACGATGTCATGATCCTTGAAAACAACTCCGTTATGTATGATGAGATCCTCGCACACCGTCTGGGACTGATCCCAGTTACGACGGACAACGCCTATAATCTGCCGGAAGAATGCACTTGTAAGAGCGAGCTGGGTTGCGAAAAATGCCGAGCGTCATTCTCCCTAGAGATAGAAGCGTCTGAACCAATCGAAGTTGTCTATTCATCCCAGCTCAAACCTGAGAACCCGGAGGTCAAGCCGGTCTCCGACAAGATCCCCATCGTGAAACTCACACAAGGTCAAAAGATCAAACTCGAAGCATACGCCAGGCTCGGCAGAGGAAACGTCCACGCAAAATGGCAATCTGTCTCGGCCGCGACCTACAACTACGACGAGAAAGCGAGAACCTTCACGTTCATGGTTGAGTCGACAGGAACGATGCCACCTGAAAAGATCGTCTTGGAGGCCGCGCGAATCATCAACGCGAAATCCGCCGGCTTCAGCGAAGGACTTGGAGGAATGACCGAGAGTTGAAAAAAATAGTCGCTAATCTCTCGCCTGAAGAAGAGGTTGTTGACGCGTCGAATCTGATTCTTGGAAGAATGGCAAGCTACGTTGCGAAGCAAGCCCTCGAAGGAAAGAAGATGGTTGTACTCAATGCTGAACAAGCTATCATTTCTGGGACAAAGGCTAGAGTCGTTGCACGAGCTAAGACAAAACTGAAAACCCGAACACTCGGGAACCAGGAAAAGGCCCCGACTCATCCTAGACGGCCTGACAATTACGTCCGGAGGGTTATCAGGGGAATGCTTCCTTGGAAGAAGCCTCATGGAAAACAGGCCTTCCACAGAGTCATGGTATACATCGGAGTTCCCAAGGAATACGAAGGCAAGACCTACAACACGGTGTCCCATGCAAACGCATCAAAACTTAGAGTTCCTTTCATCACCGTTGCTCAATTAGCAGAGGAGATCGGGGGCATTCCCGCCTGAGCGAAAAGAAGAAGACCGTACTCGAGACAGGTAAGCGAAAGACAGCGATAGCACGCGCTGTCGTGAGACCTGGAAAGGGCCGGATCTACTTCAATGATCATGAGCTAGACTACGTTACTCCCGAGATCGTTCGGATGAAAATCCAGGAGCCGCTAATCATAGCCGGGGACCGGGCAAAGGGCGTAGACATCCGCGTATCTGTCAATGGTGGTGGTTACATGGGTCAGGCTGAGGCGGCGAGAATCGCGATCGCACGATCACTTGCCTCCTGGACCAAGAGCAGCGAGCTAAGGAAGAATTTCATCGCATTCGACAGAGTAATGCTAGCTGGAGATCAACGAGTGACCGAACCCAAAAAGTTCGGCGGGCCAAGCGCACGACGAAGAAAACAGAAATCGTACAGGTAAGAGACAAGAAGAAATGATCATACCAGTAAGATGCTTTACCTGCGGTAAACAGATAGCCGACAAATGGGAGACATTCAATCTGCGGGTCCGGGCTGGCGACAGACCCATCAAAGTACTAGACGAGCTAGGGATTAGACGATATTGCTGCCGAAGAATGCTCATAACCCACGTAGAGATAATCGACGAGTTCCTAAAGTACCCCCAAGTCTCAGCCAAGAAGCGAGCCGAGCTCATCTAGACGAGGAACCATGTTGGAAAGCCAAGACATCGAAGATAGAGAAGCGATACCAAGAGCAGAAAATCTGCTTCTCTCTCTAGAAGAGCTCCTGGCGGCCGGACTCCACATTGGCACACGAATCAAAACGGTGGACATGGAAAAGTACATTTTCAGGGTCCGTCCTGATGGCCTGTTCATTCTCAACATCGGCGAGACCAACGAGAAGATCAGGATCGCTGCCAGATTCATGGGTAGATTCGACCCGGGAAGAGTGCTCGCCGTTTCTTCGAGACTCTACGGTAAGACTCCCGTGGAGAAGTTCGCAGAGATCACGCGCACCGTTCCAATAGTTGGCCGATTCATGCCAGGACTCATATCGAATCCTCTACAGCCGCATCACGCAGAACCACAGGTCGTCCTGGTAACTGATCCCAGAGCCGACTGGCAAGCAATCAAAGAGGCCACTTCCGTAGGCGTGCCTGTCATTGCCTTGTGCGATACTGACAATGTCTTTTCCGGAGTTGATTTCGTTATCCCGGTAAATAACAAAGGACGAAGGGCTCTGGCTGTGGTCTATTGGCTGCTCGCCAGACAAGTTCTGCGCGAGAGAGGAGAACTTCCCCAAGATGGAACAATCCCTCTAACGGTGGATGATTTTGAAACGAAGCTTGCCGCCATGCCCATGGGACGAGCTTCCGGTGGAGAGGCGTGAAGACACGTCATCCAGCACAAGCAGGCACCTTCTACCCCGATACTGAAGGCGCACTACGAACCCAGATACACAACTGCTTCTTACATCCTCTCGGACCAAGATCAATACCATCCGTTCCCGCAGCACGTGACAACCAGCTCGTGGGAATTATCGTGCCCCACGCGGGATACGACTACTCCGGACCCGTGGCTGCCAACGGCTACTACCAACTTGGCTCGTCAGGCTTGAGGGAATCTGTGATCATTCTGGGACCTAACCATACCGGCTACGGTAGCGATGTCTCAACAATGACAGACGGGCAATGGGCAACTCCTCTCGGGGAAGTTCCTATAGACCAACTCTTGGCTTCCGCGATTACGAGATCATCGCGCTTGATCGATGTTGAAGAGGAAGCCCACAAGAGCGAACACTCGATAGAAGTCCAACTGCCTTTCCTACAATTCATCTATCCAAGACGCTTCAAGTTCGTACCGATTTGCATGATGCTCCAAGACCTTGAAACAAGCACGGAAATAGGCGACGCCATCGCCAAGGCGTCGGCAGAGACCGGAGCGATGCTTAT
>Ga0066706_10000052_pt1 | contig 22219 bp, 18 predicted proteins | sample GraSoiAngelo_155_FD_67274 | JGI IMG/M metagenome (GOLD analysis project Ga0066706, IMG submission 67274) | Grasslands soil microbial communities from the Angelo Coastal Reserve, California, USA - 14_1009_13_30cm | ecosystem: Environmental > Terrestrial > Soil > Grasslands | place: USA...
TTCGGCAAGGTCGACGTCGTCCATATCGATGCCCATCCCGACTTCGCCGACACCATCTACGGCTCGAAGTTCAGCCACGGCAGCCAACTCCGGCGGCTTTCGGAATTGCCCACGACGGGAAACCTCACGGCCATCGGGCTGCGCGCCGTGGACCGCGACCAGTATGAGGACATGAAACGGCTGGGTGTTGGATTTGCCTCGACGCGGGCGGTCCTGGACGAGGGGCCGGAAGCATTGGTCGACCGTCTGGTCCGGCCCGCCGAGAACCTGTATGTCTCGATTGACATAGACGTGCTCGACGGAGCTCTCGTGCCCGGGACGACACTGCCCGAGCCGGGCGGAATCGACTACCGGCAGCTTCGCGCCCTCCTGGAGGCGATCTCGAGGAAGGGCCGCATCGTCGGCTTCGACATCGTCGAGACCAGCGCCGCCCAGGCTGACCTGCACACGGCGATGACCACCGCGTGGCTCATGGTCCATTTCCTGACCGCGATCTTCGTCGGCGAGGCCTCACCAACGCGCCGAATCCTGGAGGGCGCCGCCTCCTGAGGCTCGTCAGACCCTTGAGGTAGCGGACTCGACCGCCTCGCCGAGACGCTCCGCGACGAGCTCGAGCTCGGCATCGGTGATCACGAACGGGGGTCCGAGGACCACGACGTCGCCATCGATTCCGTTTGCGTTCCCAGTGCCGGTGTAGACGAGCAGTTCGCGGTCCCGGCACTCGCGCGCCACGGCTTCGACGAGGCGCGCCGAGCGCGGGAAAGGTGCCCTGCTTTCGCGGTCGGCTACGAGCTCCAGGCCAAGGAGCAGTCCGCGTCCCCTGATCTCGCCGACGTTGGCGTGCCGCCCGAGTCGCGCCGCCAACAGACTCTTCAATCGTTCGCCCTTGGCGGCGCTCGCCGCGATGAGATCCTCGGCCTCCAGGATTCTGAGCACCTCGGTGGCCGCGGCAGCCCCGACCGGCGAATGCGAGTACGTGAAGCCATGCACGAACGGTCCCGCTTCGCGGACCGCTTCATAGACCGCGCCCGATGCCGCCACGAACCCGAATGGAACGTAGCCCGAGGTCGCACCCTTGGCGGCAATGACAAGGTCGGGACGGATGCCCCAGCGATCCATACCGAACCAGCGGCCCGTTCGCCCGAAGCCTGTCATCACCTCGTCGGCGACCAGCAGGACCCCGTGGCGGCGGCAGACTTCGGCAATCTTCGGCCAGTAGCCTTCGGGCGGCTCGACGGCTCCAAGAGTGGCTCCGACGATCGGCTCGGCCACGAAGGCGGCGACGGTTCGTGGCTCGGCGGCCTCGATCGCTCGTTCCAGCTCGGCGGCCAGCTCGTCGGCATCGCCCAGGGCGTTCGAACCCGGATCGCCCGACCGATATGGGTACGCGGCGCTGAGGTGACGGAATCGGCCCAGCCAGCCCTCGTAGGGGCGCCGCAACGGCTTGCGGCCCGACAGGTCCAGGGCGCCCAGCGTGTTGCCGTGATAGCTGCCCCAGCGGGCGAGCACGATCCAGCGATCGGTCTCGCCCTTCGCGAGATGGAAGGCCCGAACGAGCTTGAGCGCGGTCTCGGTCGCTTCCGACCCCCCGGCCACGGGATAGATCGCAGGCTCGTCGACCGGGAGATGCGGACCGACCGCAGCGGCGTACCGCTCGAGCACATCGGTGGTGAACTGGCTGCCGTGGGCGAATGCAAGGCGGCTCGCCTGCTCCGCCATCACAGCCGCGACGCTCGCGCGCCCGTGGCCGACCCCGACGACGACAGCGCCGCCCGCTGCATCCAGGTATGCCCGCCCCTCCGAATCCCAGATGGTCGAACCCTCGGCGCGTACGGCCACGGGCAACTCCGGATCACTCGAACGCCGGAAAACGCGCCCGGCCGAGTTTCCCGTCGCCGCTGGCGTGGTCACGACGGCGATCCTACACGTGGCGGACCCGCGAACCTGGCTACGCTCGGCGGTGTATGAGGTTCGGTCGAACGTGGAGGGCCGCCCACTGGACGACGGAGAACTGATCGAACGCGCACGGCGAGGCGACATGCAGGCCTATGGAGAGCTCGTGCAGCGCTACCAGGAGGTGGCGCTGCGGACGGCGCTGGTCGTCGGAACCGAGCCGCACGAAGCGGAGGACGCAACCCAGGAAGCATTCGTTCGCGCCTATCGCGCGCTGGGCCGCTTCCGCGAGGGAGCTCCATTTCGGCCCTGGTTGCTGCGCATCGTGGCCAACGAAGCGCGCAACCGTCGTCGTTCTTCCGGCCGGCGAGCGGGCCTCGCCGTGAGAGTCGCTGAGGACCGCCCTTCGATCGACGCGGCCCCGTCGCCAGAGGCGGCGGTCCTCGCCAAAGAGATGCGTCAGAGCCTGCTCGACGCAGTGCGGGTGCTGGATGAGCCGGATCGCCTGGTGCTCGCCTATCGCTACTTCTTCGACCTGAGCGAGGCCGAAATGGCCGACGCCCTCGCGGTGCCGCGCGGCACGGTGAAGTCGCGCCTGTCGCGGGCGATGTCGCGTCTGCGGGCCGGCTTCCCGGAGAGCGCGCGATGAACGAACGCCCCCGCGATGGTCGGACGATGAACGCACACGAACGGCTGCGCGCGATGTCCGACGAGGACCTGTCGGTCGAGCTGGAAGGCCTCGGACGCGCCTTGGCCTGGCCCCCGACCCCCAGCCTGGCTGCGACCGTCGTCTCCAGGCTCGAGCGTGCACCAGTTAGCCGGCGCATTGGCGGGATGCCGTTCGGATGGCTCGCCAGACGACCCCTGCGCCGGGCCACCGTTCTGGCGCTTGTAGCCTTGCTCGTTGTCGCGGGTATCGTCACCGCCCTGGGCCTCGGCGTGCCCGGGATCAGGATCCTGTTCGGGCCGACGCCCACGCCCAGCCCCTCCGTCGTGACATCGGGTGCGCCGTCGGCATCGCCAACGACGTCATCTGCGGGCGGGCTCGGCGCCGCCCTCGCGCTGGGCCGTCGCGTCGGCATCGCCGAGGCACAGGCGGCCACCGACTACCCGATCGTCCAGCCAACACTGCCGAGCCTCCCGCCGCCCGACGAGATCTGGCTGGAAGGCAATGGCGCAGACGCGGTCGTGTCGTTCGTCTGGCGCGCTCGCGGCAGGCCGGCGGCACCCGGGACGGACGTCGGCCTGTTGCTCACCGAGTTCCGCGGCTCGATCGAGCGCACGCTCTTCGAGAAGATGGTCGGCTCCGGGACCACGGTGGAACCCCTGACCGTCGCTGGGGCCGCGGGTTACTGGTTGTCGGGGGCTCCCCACGACGTGCTCGTACGTCTGCCCTCCGGGGACATCCGCTCGGATCGCGTGCGGCTTGCCGGCAACGTCCTGATGTGGACGCGCGGCCCGCTGACCCTGCGGCTAGAAACCGCTTCCGGGAAGGACGACGCCGTGCAAATCGGCACATCGGTTCGCTAGGTCAGCGCATCGGTTCGCTAGCGGGAACCACCCCTGCGCGTCCGGTGTACGGATGGTGCACCGGGCCAGGCGTTGGAAGCGGCTACGACCCGGCTCCATGCGAAGGAGGTCGCCATGCGCGCGACGTCGATCCTGCTGCTGATCGCCGCGATTGCTGCGGGTTGCACATCGACAGCCAAACCAGGCCCCAGCGACAGGGCGGCTGGGTCGCCATCTTCCGCAGCCGGGCCGTCGTCCGGCCCGTCGGGGTCATCGTCGGCTGCCGATCAGCCCGGCGACACGCCCGGCAGCGACCTCCTCCTGGTTCAACGGAACAACCTGCTCGCGGTCCTCGAGGGCGAGAACGGACGCGTCCTCTACGAGGCGCCACCCGGCACGACGACCTCCAACTGGCAAGTGGTCTACGGCGTCACCCCGAGAGGCACCACGACGCATGTTGTGGCCGGGAATCTCATCGCCGGCGGCCGCATCGAGCTCGAAACCGACGTCGTCGGCACGTGGGTTCTCCCGACAATCGGCCTCGACCGGGCAAGCGGCGGATTGTCGCTGGACGGCCGCACCCTGGTCCTCGCGGAAGCGCGCCCGGAAGCCACGCGGACACGCTTCGCGATCCTCGCAACCGACTTCTCCGCCCCGGCCCGCGTGATCACTCTGGCCGGCCGATTCACCTTCGACGGCCTGTCGCCCGATGGGTCGCGCATCTACGTCATCGAAGAGTTGCCCGGGAAAGACGGGAAACACTACGCGGTCCGGTCGGTCCTCACGAAGGGGACCCTCGAGGATGGCGTCATCGTCGATAAGCGCAACAGCGACGAGGCCATGGCCGGGACACCCATCGAGCGCAAGTCCGACGGCGCGATGGCCTACACGCTCTATCTGGGCGAGGACGGCCCGTTCGTCCACGCCCTCGACACGGCCAACCGCGTCGCCTTCTGCATCGATCTCCCGGCCGCCTGGGGCAAGACCGGGGTATCCCTGTCGGGCTGGGCCACTGCTCTCACACCCGATCGAGCCAGCTTGTATGTTGCCAATCCGGGACGCGGCCTGATCGCCGAAGTTGACCTCCATGACCTCACAGTCGCGCGCAGCGCGACGTTCAGTGCGACGGCGGCATTCAGCCCGACGGAGGCCCTTGGCGCGGCGACGACATTCAACGGGACGACCTCGGTCGACCTGGTGAAATTCACCGGCACGCCCGGTCCGGCTGGATCCGCTGCCGTCAGCCCGGACGGGCAGACGCTGTACGTCCTCGATTCGACGGGCGTCCTCCTGATCTCGACGAGCGACCTGAAGCCAAGGACGCGCCTGCTGAAGGATCGAAACATTATCGGACTGGCGGCATCGCCCGACGGCCGGAGCCTGTATGTGGTCGCCAGCGACGGGACGGGCGCGCGGATCGATGCGACGTCGGGCGCCGTCCTCGCGCCCTTCGACGGCAACGGATACCGGGGCATCGTCGTCGTGATGCGAGAGGGCGCCTGACACGCACCGCCCCTACGTGCGGCCCATGGCCATAGGCTGATAGTCAGGCTGGTTGAGGGCGCCCCTTGGGGCAGACACTCAGCCGCAGCCTGCCGAACGCCAGGTCTTACGCGGCGAACGCCCGCAGCAAGGGGGCCATGTCCACGGGGGATTACGGTCATACCGCCTTGGTGTCGCTCGGACACGCCAGGCACTCGAGCTCGACAATGCCCGCCGGTGGGGTCGCCGACGATCGGCGTCTGGTGCTGGTCGTCGAGGACGACCTGTCGATCGGGCGCCTGCTCCAGGGCCTGCTCGAGCGTGAGGGCTACCGCACCATTCGTGTGGACAATGGCGAAGCCGGGCTCGCCGCGATTGACCGCGATCGGCCGGATCTCGTCCTTCTGGACGTTGGGCTGCCCAGAATGGACGGCTTCGAAGTCGTCCGCCGTATCAGGGCCGACGGGCGCTGGCAGTCCCTTCCGGTCATCCTCCTGACCGCGCGAACGCGAACGGAGGATCTCGTCACCGGCCTCGATGCGGGCGCCGACGATTTCCTGACCAAGCCCTTCCAGCATCCCGAGCTGCTGGCGCGAATCCGCAGCGCCCTTCGCCTTCGACAGGCCCTGGTGCGCATGCAGCAGGCCAACTCGGCGGTGGCTGCACTGGCAAACGCCGTGGAAGCCAAGGACACCATGACCGAGCGCCACTGCCAGCGGCTGGCGAACATGGCGGCACGACTGGGATCTCGGGCGGGTCTGTCCGTGATCGAGCTCGAGGTCATCGCCTACGGTGCGCTCCTGCACGACGTGGGCAAGATCGGCATCCCCGAAGCGATCCTGACCAAGCCCGGCCCACTGGACGAGCACGAGTGGAAGCTCATGCGCGAGCATCCGATCATCGGCGAGCGAATCTGCGCTCCCCTGGGAGCGGCGATGGCCTTTCTGCCCATCGTCCGCCACCACCATGAGCGGTGGGACGGCCGCGGTTATCCGGACGGTCTGCGGGCGGGCGGCATTCCTATTGGCGCGCGGATCGTGGGGCTCGTGGACGCGTTCGATGCGATGACGCACGACCGCCCGTACCGCATCGGCCGAGGAGTGGCCGGCGCACTGGAGGAAGTGCAGGGCGAGGCGGGCCGGCAGTTCGATCCCGATCTTGCCCCTCTGTTCATCGCCGAGATCCAGGGTGGCACGGATCTCGACCTCGAGCTTCCTCCATCCGCGCTCCTGACTGCCGTCTAGCAGTGGGCGCCGAATGCAACACCCGGCCGGGAGGCGACCACGGACACTGACGCCCTGATCACGCTCGGTATCGAGCTGCTGTTCGCGATCGTCTTCCTGCGCGCGCTCGTCGTCTACCTGCGAACTCGCGATCCGCTGAACCGCGATGTCACCCTCGTCTTCAGCGCGATGGCCGCGCTGTTCGTCCTCGAGCTCGTGCGTCGCGTGGTCGCGGCACCACCGCCGATCGTCGCCGTCCTGGCCATTGGACTGCTTCTGGCCCAGCCGTTCCTGACCTTGCGCCTCGCGGCCCAGCTCGGCCCCGTTCCGAGATGGCTGCTGTGGGCCGCGGGCCTCGCCTATGTGGTCACGACAGTCCCGTTCATCGTGAGCACCCAGCTCTCGGCGGGCCAGCCGGCCGGCACTCAACAGACTTCCCTGACGCTCGTGCTGGCGGCCATCGGCGTCTTCGTCGCGACCGAGCTGGTGGCTGCCGGCTATCTCCTCCGGCACGCCCGACGGCGGACCGGCTCCGCTCGAATCCGACTCGCCCTCGCTGCGATCGCTACGGTTGCCTTCGCGACGTCGATCTTCGCAGCGGGCGCTGGGGCCGCCACGTCGCAAGCGGCCGAAGCCACCGCAGTCGTTGCCCGAGCGGTTGCCCTTCTCGCGGCCGTCGGATACCTGCTGGCTTTCTTGCCTCCAGGCGTCCTCCGTCGCATCTGGCAGGCACAGGCTGCGTACCGTTTCAGCGAGGCGATGCTTGCATTGCCCGCCGACCTTCCCAGCGAGGCGCTATGGGCTCGGCTGGCAGACACGAGTCGCGGGCTCACGGGCAGCGATGCCGCCCTCATCCTGCGCGACGAGATGGACCAGTCACGCACGCCCGTCGCGGTGATGGCCGCCTCAGGGCTGGCAACGGCGAACTTTCCCACATTCGAACGATCGGACCTCGTCTCGCTGCTGGCCGCGGCCGGCAACGGCTTCGAGCGCCTGGTCGAAAACGCCGGCCCGATCCGCGCCGCGATGGCCCGATCGAGCGGGGGCCGATTCTTCGAGGCGATCTCCCTTCCGGGCGATGGCCATCACACGGTCCTGATCCTCGTCGATCGCTTCCGCAGCCTGTTCAGCTCTGATGACCGCGACGTGCTGATCGCCCTCGCCGGACAGACCGCCTTGCTGGCCCAGCGGCGCGAGATGTTCGGTGAGCAGGAGTCCCTGAGCCAGCGCTTGAGCAACACCGTGGAGGCGCTGCGCGCGGCAAGCCAGGCCAAGAGCGACTTCCTCGCGAGCATGAGCCACGAGCTGCGCACGCCACTCAGCGCGATCATCGGCTTCAGCGACCTGATGCGCAGCGAGCCGCACACCGGCGAAAACGTCAATGTCCCCTTCGAGTGGGTGGAGCACATCCACACCAGCGGCAACCACCTCCTGGCACTCATCAACGACGTCCTCGACCTGACCAAGATCGAAGCCGGCCGCATGGAGCTCCAGCGGCAGCCGTTCGATATTCAGGGCGCCATCTCCGAGTCGATCGCCGGGCTGCGTCCCCTGGCCGACCGGAAATCCCTCAAGCTGACGGCAGAGACTGCACCGGCCATCGTGGTGGCCGATCGAGGCCGGCTGCGGCAGGTGCTCTACAACCTGCTCTCGAACGCCATCAAATACACGTCCGATGGCGGCGAGATCAGGGTGGTATCCGAGCGCACCCCTTCGCAGCTGACGATCTCCGTGATCGATAGCGGTGTCGGCATCGACGCCTCCGAGCACAAGGATGTGTTCGAGGAATTCCGCCAGGTGGGCGATCCCGAACAGCGCCAGTCCGGTACGGGCCTTGGCCTGGCCCTGACGAAACGCCTCGTCGAGGCGCACGGCGGCCGAGTCGAGCTGCACTCCGAGCTCGGCCGAGGCTCAACCTTCACGGTGGTCTTCCCCCAGGGCCCGGTTCCGGAAACGGGGACCGCTCTGGCTCCGGCCGAACCTGTAGCGTTCGCGAAGGTGCCGGCCGCCCCGGTCCCTGGCATCGCGACTGCCCCGGCCAACGGCCACCAGGCGCCGAAGGACGTGCTCATCATCGAGGACGACCCGAGCGCGGTGCGCCTGTTGCGGACGTACCTGGAGACCGACGGCTATCACGTCCGCGTCGCTCGTGACGGGGAGCAGGGTCTGGCCCAGGCGCACGATCGACTGCCCTCCGCGATCATCCTCGATGTCCTGCTACCCGGCGTGGACGGCTGGGAGGTTCTCCGCCGGCTCAAGAGCGACCAGCGACTGCGAGACGTGCCCGTCGTGATCGTGACCGTGGTCGACGAGGTCGACATCGGGCTTGCGCTTGGTGCTGTCGATTACTTCGTGAAGCCCATCAAGCGCGAGGCCCTGCTCGAGCGCCTGGCGCGGTACACGTTCACGACCAAGGTCAAGGAGCGGACGGTCCGCGTCCTCTCGGTTGACGACGAACAGAGCGCGCTGGACCTGGTCGATGCCGCACTGCGCCAGGAGGGTTTCGAAGTCGTTTCGACCCAGGACGGCCGGGATGCGATCGAAGTCGCCCGAAATGACTCGATCGACCTGGTTATCTGCGACCTGCTGATGCCCAAGATGGACGGATTCAGCGTGGTCGCGGAGCTCAAGGACGACGCCCGCACGCGCAACATTCCAATCCTGATCCTCACCGCCCACGAGCTGACAGCGGCCGACAAGCAGCGACTGAACGGCAAGATCCTGGGCGTGGTGCAGAAAGGCTCTGCTGCCGAGCTGGGGTTGAGGGACTGGCTGGGGCAGGTGGCAGCCAAGGTGACCGTGCCCAGCCCGGCCGCTCCGAGGATGTGACGACCGGATCGGGCGAGGGATCGGGCCTGCGCGTTCTGCTCGTGGAAGATGAGGCAACCAACAGGATCCTTCTTCAGGCGGTGCTCACGCGGAGCCCCGACGAGCGCGTCCGCACAGCTCATCTGGTGTCTGCCGAGACGCTGGCCGAGGCACGTTCCCAGCTCAATGCGGATCGCTGGGACGTCATCGTGCTCGACGTGCGACTGCCGGACGGGAATGGACTCGACCTCGTCCCGGAGATCGCGGCTCGTGACGGGAACCGTCCGCGGATCATCGTGTGGAGTGCCAGTGTCCTGCCGCACGAGCGGGCCGCCGCTCTCGAGACCGGGTGCGATGCATTCCTTGGAAAGCCCTTCCAGGCCGAGGAGCTGCTCGGGCTGATGGCTTCGATCGCCGTCCCCTCGGGAGCCTAGCGGCTGTAGACGCCGCCTGGATCGAGCTCTACTCGGATCAGGCGCAGCTCCTCGGCCGTGGGCGGCGGCGTGGTCCGGAGTTCGGGTGCGACCGCCATCTTCCAGCCGACGATCTGCCGGACGTGCTCGATCGTTACGTCGGGATGGAGCGAGTCGAGGCGCATCTCACCGCGTTCGTCGAAGTGGTAGATGCCCAGGTCGGTCACGATCAAGGTGGGTCCGCTGCCGTTCCAGCCCTGATCGCGTCGCCTGCGCGCCGCATCGGCGCCGCCGCCCGGGTTGCCGGGCGAGGTACGGAAATCGATCCTCTCGACGAAGCTGCGTGCACTCTGGCGCATGATCACGAAGACCTGACGTGCGTTGATCGCAATCTCGCACGCGCCGCCCGACCCGGGCAGCCGCGTCGTGGGGCGCTCGTAGTCGTCACCGATGACCGTGGTGTTGATGTTGCCGAAACGGTCGATCTGCGCTGCGCCGAGAAAACCCACGTCGATCAGGCCGCGCTGGAGGTAGAACGCGAACAGCTCGAACATGCTCGTCACCGCCGTTGCGCCGGTGACGATCGTCGGATCGCCGATGCTCAGGGGCAGGCGAGCGGGCCTCGACCCGAAGACGCCAGCCTCGTAGACGAGCTCGAGATCGGGCGCGACCGTGCGCTTGGCCAGGTTCACGGCGATGTTCGGCAGTCCGACGCCGACGAAGCAGACCCGCTGCCCGGCGAGCTCCCGCGCCGCTGCGACGATCATCATCTCGGACTTGGTAAAGGCGTCAGTCATAGCGATTTCGTATGTCCGGCGGAACGCCTCCGCGCACTACAGCCGATCCGATTTCGCAAGCCGATTTCGCAAGCCGATTTCGCAATGCGCGAGCCGAGAGAAGCCCCTGCCAGAGCCGTCCGATTTCGCAAAGGGCCGGCTCCGGTGTTCAAGCGTCCGGCCGCGGCGCGTTCAGGGGTCCGGCCGTGGTGTTCATCGGTACGCCCCGTAGTCGACCTGGCCGGAGGGCGCGGGCCCTGGGCGCAGCGAGGCGATCCGGTCGGCACCCAGCTTCTCCAGGTATGCGGCCCGGCCATCCAGACCGTGCACCCACTCGTCCAGCCATGCCGCGCTGGCCGCCTGATCGCGGCTGATCGGGTCCCAATCGAGGTAGAAGCGGTTGTCCCGGTCGTAGGCACCCTGGACGTAGGACGGGTGCGCCCCCCACGGCTCGACGACCACCGCGTCCACGATGAGGCCGGGGATGATCGTCCGGTTCGGGTCGGCGCGGATGACGCTCTCGTCGACGAGCTCCTCCACCACGACGACCACGCGCTCGGCCGCGAACGCAGCTTCCTTCTGGCAACCCAACAGCCCCCAGACCTGGGTGTTGCCGCCCGCGTCGGCGCGCTGCGCGTGCACGATCGTGACGTCCGGTCGCAGCGGCGGCACGGCGTAGACGGGGCCGTCGCCGTAGGGGGACTCGACCAGGCGAATGAGCGGGTTGGCTTTCGGCAGGTCGGTCTCGAAGTAGCTGCGGAGCGGGAAGAAGGGCAACCGCGCGGCACCGGCCGTGTATCGCCCGACCATGCCGAAGTGGCTGTACTCCTCGAGCTCGAGTGGCGTTTCCCCGCTGCGAGCCAGCTCCTCGGTTTCGATCCGGCGCCGGATCGCGTGGAGGCCGCCCACACCCGGATTGCCTAGCCAGCTGAAGATGAGCTTGCGTGCGACGCCGGCCGCGACCATCTGGTCGTAGATGAGGTCGGGCGTCAGGCGAGCGAGGGTCAGGTCGCGCTTCCGCTGGCGGATGATCTCGTGGCCGGCTGCAAAGCAGATCAGATGGGTGAAGCCTTCGATCGCGACGGTATCGCCGTCCCGCACGAGCTCCGCGATCGCATCGTGCATCGAGGTGACCTTGGGCGTCGTCATCGCGCCCATCCGCGGCTTCGCCTGAGGAGCCCTCCCCTCACCCGCCCGCTTCCGGTTCGCTCAGTGCACCGGCCGCCTCGGCCTCGCGACGGATCCTGTCCGGGGCGGTCGCGACCACGTCCAGGGCCTCGCCGAAGATGCGCAAGGCGGTCGCCATCTCCGCCTCAGAGACGACGAGCGGCGGCGCCAGCCGGATTGAGGAGGTACCCGCCTCGAGCACCAGCAGACCGCGCTCGAAACAGGCCCACTGGATCTCCTCCGCTTGGTCGGCCGTGGCGAACTCGATGCCGATCATCAGGCCCTTTCCGCGAACGTCGTGGATCAGGTCGTGATGACGAGCCATCAGCGGAGGCAGCCCGGCCATTGCCTGGCGGCCGCGGACCTCCGCGTTCGCGACGAGGCCGCCCTCGAGCAGCTCGATCGTGGCGAGCGCGGCTGCGCAGGCGACCGGGTTGCCGCCGTACGTCGAGCCGTGGTGGCCAGCGCCCCAGGACTCCATCAACGGAGCGCGCGCCGCCATCGCTGCGAGCGGCATTCCGCTGGCGATTCCCTTCGCGGTCAGCAGGACATCGGGGCGAACGCCCCAGTGGTCGACCGCCCACATCCGTCCGGTCCGCCCTGCGCCCGACTGGATCTCGTCCGCCACGAGCACGATCCCGTGCCGATCGCACAGCTTCCGGAGGCCCTCCAGAAACCCGTCCTCGGGCACGATGTAGCCACCCTCGCCCTGGATCGGCTCGACGATGATCGCCGCGACCTCGTCGGGCGGGACCAGGCGGGCGAACAGCACCTCGTCGAACCAGCGCAGGTCCTCGACGTGCCCGTAGGGAGCGTGGTAGATGCCGGGCAGCATCGGGCCAAACCCCGCGTGGTACTTGGCCTTGGACGCAGTGAGCGAGACGGACCCGTATGTCCGGCCGTGGAAGCCTCCCAGGAAGGCGACCAGGTTTGGTCGGCCGGTGGCGTGCCGGGCGAGCTTCATCGCCGCCTCGACCACCTCGGTCCCGCTGTTGCCCAGGTAAACGCGAACCGGGCCGTCGATCGGCGAGATCCGCGCGATCTCCTCGCACACCTTGGGATAGATCGGCAGATAGAAGTCGGACGCCGAGAAGTGGATCAGCTCGGCCGCCTGCTCCTTGATGGCGCCGACGACGACGGGATGCGAATGGCCGGTCGAGTTCACGGCAATGCCCGCGGCAAAGTCGAGGAACAGGTTCCCGTCGATATCCTCGATCGTGAGGCCCTCGCCGCGGACCGGCACGATCGGATAGACGCGCGGCAGGCTCGGCGACGTCCAGCGGTGGTCGTATTCGACGTGGGCGCGTGCCTTGGGGCCGGGAATTTCGGTGACGAGGTCGGGAACAGGCCGAGCGGCTGCGAGCCGTGAGGGAGCCGATGTCACTCGAAGCACCTCATGCCGTGCGGAGGGCGGATGAATAGGATTTATGCAGGCTGGATGCCCGGCCGAGTATAGCCGAGGGGTTCGCCGGCTTGAGGTTTTCGCCGGCCTGGCGGGGTTCGCCGGCCGGAGGCCTTCGGCGAGTCCACCTAGTCGACGATGGTCTGGCTCTGCTCGCGCATGAACTGCTGGACGTAGTAGAAGCCACCGCCCGCCTTGCCCGTCGCGGTCGAGCCCTTCCAGCCACCGAACGGCTGGATACCCGGCCACGCCCCGGTGGTCGCTCCGGCGCGCCGGTTGACGTAGACGACGCCCGCCTCGATCTCGTCGAGGAAGCGGTCGACCTCGGCGCGGTCCTCCGAATAGAAACCGGCGGTCAACCCCAGGACCGTGTCGTTGGACAGGCGCAGCGCTTCATCGATCGAATCGACCGGGGCGACCACTGTGAACGGGACGAACAGCTCGTCGCGCAGGAGTCGGTGGTCCTTGGGGAGATCCACGGCGATCGTCGGCGCCACGAAGAAACCGTCATCGAGGCCGTTCTCGGTGACCCGTTCGCCTCCGATCACGAGGCGGCCGTCGCGCCGCGCTTCGGAGACCGCCTCCTCGTAGCGGTCGACGGCGCGCTGGTTGATGACGGGCCCCAGCCAGTTCTCACGTTTGACCGGATCCCCGATCGTGATTCCCTCGGTCTTCTTGACCAGCAGGTCGAGCAGCGGCTCGTACACCATCCGTTCGACGTACACCCGCGAATTGGCAGAGCATTTCTGGCCGGAGAAGCCGAATGCCGAGCGCATGATCCCTTCGGCCGCTTCGTCGAGGTCGGCCTTGCGCGACACGATGGCGGGATTCTTGCCGCCCATCTCGACGATCACCGGCTTTGGATGTACCCGGGCGAAATTCTTGTAGAGGTGGAAGCCGACTTCGAACGAGCCGGTGAAGATGATCCCGTCGACGCCGTCGTTCTCCTGGAGCTCCGCACCGACCGACGCGCCGGCGCCCATGACCATGTTGAACACGCCGTCGGGGACGCCCGCGTCGCGCATCGCCTGCGTCAGGCAGACGCCCGACAGGGGGGCGTCCGAGGAAGGCTTGTACACGACGGTATTGCCGGCAGCAAGCGCCCCGCCGGCCGGGCCGCCCGACAGCGCGAACGGGAAGTTGAACGGGCTGATGACGGCCCACACGCCGTACGGCTTGAGCACCGACCGGGTATGCACGGTCTCGTCGCCGAGGTTGCCCATCGGGTAGTCGAAGCCGTCGTTGCGCTCCATCATGTCGCACGACCAGCGGATGAGGTCCGCCGTCTCCTCGACGTCGCCGAGCGCCTCGAGGCGGTTCTTGCCGACTTCCATGGCGAGCAGCGCCGAGAACTCCATCTGGCGCTCGCTGATCACGTCCGCGACGCGGCGCAGGATCGCCACCCGCTCCTGCCACGGACGGCCGCCCCAGGCCGGGAAGGCCTCGCGTGCCGCTGCGATGGCGTCACGCACGTCCTGGCGCGTACCCCTGGCAAACGTGCCCATGACCGACCCGTCGATCGGCGTGCGCTTTTCGAACGTGCCCTCGCCGTCGCGCTCGCGACCGCCGACGATGTTGCGGTGATGAACGCCCAGGAGTGCCTTCGCCTTTTCGACGCCCGAATCGAATTGGGCATGCAGCTCTTCGTTGTCGTTGCGCAGGGTCGCGTAGGTGATCTTGAGGCGCGGCTTGGTTTCGGTGGTCATCGGTGCAGCTCCCGGATCGGGGGCGGGCCGGCAGTGGCCAGGAGCCTTGCCCGCGTTTGGAATCGGATCCTGGCGCCTAGTCTAGCTCCGCCACGACGTCGGCCAGGGAGTTGGCCACGAAGGCGGGCCGCCCGCCGCCCCGTTTCTGCCCGGCCGCCTTGCGGAGGTCATCACGACCGTGCTTGCCGGACAGAACGAACACGCCGCGCAGGCCGGCACGCTGCGCTGCCAGGACGTCGGTCCACAGGTCGTCGCCAACCATTGCCAGGTCGTGGCGAGCAACTCGACCGGTGGGCGTTGCCGCGAGTGCCGCGTGTAGCTCGCGGGCCGCCTGGCGGAAGAATGCCGCGGCGGGCTTGCCGAGGATCACGGCTTTGCGGCCACTCGCGAACTCCAACCCGGCGACGAATGCCCCGGAATCCAGCGTCGGGCCGTCGCCAGTGATCCACCAGCGATTCTTGTGCATGCCGATGAGTTCCGCGCCGCCCCGTAGGAGGCGGAATGCCGCGTTGAGATTGCCGTACGTGGCTTCCTCGGGCGAGTCGCCGACGACGACGGCGGCTGCGTGCGCTCCCCGCGCGGCCGCCTCCGCGTTGGACAGCAGCCACTGCCCGACGAACTCGGATCGGGCGTCCTCCGATGCCAGCACGTACAGCGGCTGGTGCTCGAAGCGACGGCGGGTGTAGGCCGCGGAGACCGACAGGGCTGACCAGATTCGATCGGGGGACACCCGCATTCCCACGCTCTCCCCATAGCGAGCCAGCGCGGCACGGCTCCACAGCGAGGTGTTCGTCACGATGCGATAAGGCACTCCGCGACGCTCCAACTCGGTGAGCGCGTCTACCGCACCAGGAATCGGGCGTCCCGCCAGGATCAGGACGCCGTCGAGGTCGAGCAGCAATCCCCGGACGCCTGCCAGGGGTCGGTTGGCGTCGGGCACGACCGGCAGCGTACCGGTCACCGTGCCGAGTCGCACCTGCAAGGCAAGCCGGCGTTTCGCGCCACCTACGCACCCGCCGCGTAGTAGACCTGATCCACCCGCGCGGGAGGCGGCCGTCAGTCGTTACGATGGGCGAAAACCATCCCTGCCCCGCTTCGGTCTGGGATGTTCGAGGGCGACGAAGGTCCACGCGAGGCCCCAGCGCTGGCCTGCTACGCAGGGGTTGCGTAGACGATGTGAGGACATTCGCGGCCAGGACAAAGTGCGACGGAGGATGCCGATGGGCCTGCTCGAGGGTCGTCGAGCGCTGATCTTCGGAGTGGCGAACGACCACTCGATCGCGTGGGGCATCGCGCAGGCTCTGCATGCCGAAGGCGCGGAGGTCGGCTTCTCGTCGGTCGAGAGTCTCATCGAGAAGCGCGTGCGACCGCTGGCCGATTCGATCGGCTCGCGCTTCGTCGAGCCGTGCGACGTCCAGTCCGACGAGCAGCTCCACGCGGTCTTCGAGAAGTGGCGAACGACCCATGGCGCCGACGCCACCCTCGACGTCCTGGTCCATGCCCTGGCATTCGCGCGGCGGGAGGACCTCGAAGGGTCGTTCGTCGATACCTCACGCGAGGGGTTCGCGCTCGCGCTCGACGTCTCGGCGTACTCCCTGGTCGCGATGGTCCGCGAGGCCCGATCGCTCCTCGCCCGCGGCTCGTCGGTGATCACGTTGACCTACTACGGGTCCGAGAAGGTCGTCGCGAACTACAACGTGATGGGCGTCGCGAAGGCGGCCCTGGAGGCCTCGGTCCGCTACCTGGCCGCGGACCTGGGACCGGACGGCGTGCGCGTCAACGCGATCTCGGCCGGCCCGATCCGAACGCTCGCCGCGGCAGGCATCAGCGGCTTCAAGCGCATGTACGGGGAGTTCGCCGACGTCGCCCCGCTGCGCGCGAATGTCACCATCGAGGACGTTGGCCGAAGCGCCGTCTACCTCGCGTCGGACATGTCGAGGGCGGTCACCGGAGAGGTGCTGTACGTCGACGCCGGCTTCAACATCGTGGGCGTGCCGACACTCCAGGCGTAACGCTGCTCGAAACACCAACCAGGGGAAGGTCTCCAAGCCAATGAAGTTCTTCCGCTCGATCTTCGGCCAGTCAGGCTCCAGTCCGACGGAAGCCACGCCCTCGAAAGCGGAGCTGCCAGAAACGTCGGCGGCCGAGCCACTGGCGCGAGAAGAGCCCGGAGCTCGAGAAGAGCCCGGAGGTCGAGAAGAGCCCGGAGCTCGAGAAGAGTCCGGAGGTCGAGAGCGACCCGAGCTCGATCCTGCGGCGCGAGACCTCGCCCTCCAGAAGGATTTCAATCGGGGCCTGACCGACCTTGCGCGCCGGCAGCTGCAGTACGAGGACTACCGCTGGGAGCCCGACGCCCAGACCGATCCGCGCGGGACGTGGTACGTCGTCGGAGAGCTCGAGACACTCGACGGCGTCCTACGAGCGGGCACCGAGCTGGTTTTCGAGGAGCGGATCGACGCAGGCGGATCGCCGCGTTGGCGGATGCGAACGACCGATGGCGGGATTGTCGAGCTCGAAATCGATCGTATCGGGGCGCCACCGGTCGAGCTCAGCCGAAGCCTGGAACGCTCGGACGGCTGATCCCCCTTCCTGACCGGCGTTCCTACCGTGACGATTCCTCGGTGGCGCTACCAGCCCGCGGAGCCTGATACGCCCTTGAATGGGCCCACGATCTTCGAGGTCACCCAGCCCCCGTAGAAACGGCCCGGCTGCGGGCTGGCCTTTTTATCGCCGACCCACGCTTCGTCCACCCTGCCGGCATAGAACGCAAGATGATCCCGGATCGCCTCATAGCCCGGTAGGGGCGATGGATACGCCCACGCGACGTTGTCGATCGTCCGGTCCTGGGTCTTGATGCTCCAATACGAGGCGGTGCCTTTCCATTCGCACACCGTGCCGTGCTGGCTCGGGGCGAGGAGATCCAATCGCACGTCCTCGGGCGGGAAGTAATAGACCGGCGGTCCTGCGGTTTCGAGGACGCGCAAACCCCTTGTGGTCTCGGCCAACGTCACCCCGTCGACCAGCACGCGAAGACGCTCTGGCACCGCTTCCACGCGTGGCGGACGCGGGTAGTCCCAGACCGATTCCTGTCCCGGGCCCGGCGGGATCCGGGCGGGCGGTGGCTGGCTTCCCGCGCGGACGTCTGGCAGTTTCGGCATGCGGACCTCTCCGTTCCTTTGTCCCAACTATGATCGGCCCGTGGCCGGCCCACGCATCGATCTCAATAGCGACGTCGGCGAGAGCTTCGGATCATGGCACCTCGGCCACGACGAGGCGCTGATCCCCCTCGTAAGCTCCATCAACGTCGCGTGTGGCTTCCACGCGGGCGACCCCCTGGTGATGGCCCGCACCGTCGGCCTGGCACGGCGGGTCGGGGTGGCGATCGGGGCGCACCCGGGCTATCCGGACCTTGTTGGCTTCGGCCGTAGAGACCTCGACATGGCGCCCGACGAGCTCGAGGCGGCAGTTCTGTACCAGGTCGGAGCGCTCGCGGCAATTGCCTCGGCAGCCGACACCGAGCTCCAACACGTCAAGCCGCATGGAGCCCTGTACAACCGCGCGTCGGTGGATCCCGAAGTCGCGCGGACCATCGCTCGCGCAGTTCGAGGTTTTTCGAGGGAACTCGTCCTCGTGGGGCTCGCCGGATCGGCGCTCCTCGACGCCGGCCGCGAGGCTGGGCTGCGAGTCGCAGCCGAGGCGTTCGCCGATCGCGCCTACGAACCCGACGGCACGCTCCGCTCTCGCAGGCTACCCGAGGCCGTGCTCTCGGATCCCCAACTCGTCGCTCGGCGGGCTGTCGCCATGGCCACCGAATCACGCGTGGAGGCAATCGACGGCTCCATCGTCGAGCTGCATGCCGACACGATCTGCCTGCATGGGGATACGCCGGGACCCGCTGCGATTGCGCACGCCGTGCGAGCTGCGCTGGACGCGGCTGGGGTGAGGGTGCAGCCGTTCGGTCGCACGTAACGGCACACGGATGAAGAGCGCTGACCGCCCTCAAATCATTGCCTTCGGCGATTCCGCGCTGCTCCTCGAGCTGGGTGACCAAATCGACCTAGAGCTCAACCGCCGGGTTCACGCCCTGGCCAAGGTCGTACGAGACGATGGCGCGTGGGGAACGCCGGTCCCTGCTTACGCCAGCCTTCTGGTGCCGTACGACCCAGCCGAAATCGGCGTCGACGAAGCCGTCGATCGTCTGTCCGCGCTGTTTGCTCGAGCGGGGACAGCCGCGAAGCGCGCGCCGGTCGAGGCAGACGCCGAGCCGGTCGAGGCAGACGCCGTGCCGGGCGAGGCAGACACCGAGCCGCTCGAGGTGCCTGTTCGGTACGGAGGCGAGCACGGGCCGGATCTCGACGAGGTCGCTCGGGGCCACGGGCTTCGGCCTCAGGACGTCGTCGCGCTCCACAGCGGCGTGACCTACAGGGTCTACATGCTCGGGTTCGCTCCCGGTTTTGCGTACCTGGGCGGCCTGCCTCCGGAGCTCGCCACTCCCCGGAGAGCAACCCCGCGCGACCGCGTTCCTCCGGGCAGCGTCGGGATCGCGGGACAGCAGACCGCGATCTACCCGATGGCCACACCCGGCGGCTGGCAGCTGATCGGGCGCACCGACCTGAAGGTGTGGGATCCCAGCGCCGAGCCGCCAGCCCTTCTGCAACCCGGACGCCGAGTCCGCTTTCGACCGGTCGTCTGACTCGACGTGTTGGAGGTCCTGACCACGGGACTCCTCGATACCGTCCAGGACGCGGGCCGGCCGGACGCGGCGGATATGGGTGTGCCGGCTGGCGGCGCCTGCGATCCATGGTCGATGGCCGTTGCGAACCTGATGCATGGCAATGCCCCGGGAGCCCCGGTCATCGAGGTCACGCTGCAGGGCCCCGTCCTGGCGGTTCGCGAGACGTGCACGCTGGGGCTCGCCGGCGCAGATCTGGGAGCGATCGTCCGCGAGGAACACCGGCCGCTCGCCATCGGCCTCGTCCATCAGCTGTGGGCGGGAACGACGGTGGCGTTCGGGGCGCCGGCCGGTCAGGGCTGCCGCGCTTATCTCTCGCTCGCCGGCGGCATCGATGTGCCGTTAGTCCTCGGCTCGGCGTCGACCTGCCTGGTTGGCGCCTTCGGGGGGATCGATGGCCGGCCACTTCGATCCGGCGACGTGCTCCGTCCGGCTCGGCAGGAAGACGTGTCTGCGGCCGGAACCGCGTGGCCCGCAGATGGAGGACTCGGCCCTGGGTCGCTGGTCGAGGCCAAAGCCGGAGCGCACATTCGCGTGGTGCCAGGACCTCACGCCGAACGCCTGGGAGCGCCTGCGCTCGAGGCCCTGACGGGTGCCGAATGGCGCGTCGAGTCGGAGAGCAATCGGATGGGCGTTCGCCTGTCGCCTACCAGTGAGGGTCTGCGCGGCCAGCCAGGGCGAAACACCGGCGAACTGCTTTCGTTCGGGGTCGTCTCGGGCGCGATCCAGCTTCCCCCCGACGGCCGGCCAATCGTGCTCATGGCCGACCATCAGACCGTCGGCGGATATCCCGTACCCGCGTGCGTCATCACGGCGGATCATCACGCGATCGGGCAGCTGGCGCCCGGCGACTCCGTCCGTTTCGTGGTCGTCTCGATCCAGCAGGCCCAGTTGCTCTATCGAGAGCACCGGGCCAGCATGCGGGCCGCGATCGCGGAGCTGGCGCGGACCAGCACGTGGGATGAGGCCTGGCGGGACGCACGCGGCTAGATCACCCGCCCATGACCGCGGCCCCTCTCGCTAGGAGCGGTCGACCTCCTCCGCCGACGACAGGAGCCAGCTTTCCGCGGCGTGCAGGTAACCGGCCGCAAGGCCGCGCAGGCGCCGGCCGAATGCTGGCCGGCCCAGTGTCGGGTGCGGTAACGCGGCAGGAACCACTCGGCGCGATCGGCGTGGCGATCGGCGAGTGCCCTCGTCGCTGCTCGGCGGCGACTCGCGCCGATCATCGGTTCCCTTCGAGGGAGTCCCCGATCGCCGGGGCACGGCGGGATCGTGCTTGGACGGTGCCGGCGCGGAGTCGCGCCGTTCATCCCGGGTTCGTTCGTTGCGACCGGTTTCGGCCGTTGCCCGCAGCCCTTCACGTCGGGTTCGCAGCGGCATTGCCGCCGCGGCGGCCGCGGCCGCTGATGCCATCGGCGTCCGAAGCCGGGCGAACGCCGCGATCTCGCCCCACTCCCGCGGTCGGGCCGTGGCCGGACGCCACTCGCCACCGGCGCCGGGGACGTCGATGGTGCCGGCAAAGACGGCGTCGAAAGTCTCGCCGTCCACGCGCTCGTTCTCCACGAGGTAGGCCGCCAGTCGGCGAAGCTCGCTCATATGCGCGACGAGGGTCGCCGTCGCCCCCGCGTAGGCCTCGTCGAGGATCGTCCGGATGGCGCGTGTCGTCGCCGCCTGGAGCTCGGCCGGCCAGGACGTTGGATTCGGGTTGTGGCCGCCCTCCAGCCGGACGAGGAAGCCCAGCTGACCGCGGCCCGACAGGCCGGCATCCGTCGCGTCGGGATCCCGTCCCATGCCCCACCGCGTGACCATCTGGGTGGCGATCTCGTTGGCCTTATCGAAGTCGTTCGAGGCGCCGCCGGTGACCTCGTGGAAGAGGAGCTCCTCCGCCGCCCGCCCGCCCATCAGCGCGACAAGGCGCGCACGCAGGTCGGACTCCGCCGGCAAGTCGTTGTCCTCCTGCGACGAGACGGTCACGCCGAGAGCTTCACCGTGGGCAAACAGCGAGATCTCCTCGACCTTCCGCCGGTCGCCGTGGACCTTGCCGCAGATCGCGTGGCCGACTTCGTGTGCGGCGATGATCGAGCGCTCGCGCTCGTCCATCGACCGCCGTCGGGCCGTGCCGACGGCGACCTTGAGCCAGCCGGCGTGCAGATCCTCGGGGTTGATCGCGTCGGACGAACGGCGCGCCGCGAGGATGGCCGCTTCGTTGAGCACGTCAGCCAGCTGGGCTCCCGAGAAGCCGTACGTCTTGCGCGCCATCGCCGCGAGATCGGTACTCACGGAGAGTGGCTTGTTGCGTGCGTGGACCTCGAGAATCTCGCGGCGACCCACGACGTCGGGCAGGCCGACGTGGATCTTTCGCCCGAACCGGCCGGGCCGAAGTGCCGCCGAATCGAGGACGTCGACCCGATTCGTGGCCGCGATCACCACGATGTCGTCCGTGGTCGTAAAGCCATCCAGTTCGACCAGCAGCTGGTTCAGGGTCTGCTCACGCTCCTCGTGGCTGTTGAGCCCGCCACGCGCTTTGCCAAGGGCGTCGAACTCATCGAAGAAGATGACGCCCCGGCCGAGCTTGCGCGCGTGCGCGAACAGCTCGCGAACCCGCCGCGCTCCGACGCCAACGTATTTCTCCACGAACTCGGAGCCGGAGGTGTAGTGAAACGGGACACCGGCTTCGGTTGCCACCGCGCGGGCGAGCATCGTCTTGCCTGTACCTGGGGGCCCGTAGAGCATGATCCCGCGGGGGATCCGGGCGCCAAGCTTGTGGAATCGCTCTGGCGACTTGAGGAACTCGATCGTCTCCGTCAGCTCGAGCTTGGCCTCGTCGCAGCCGGCGACATCCGCGAGCATCACGCGCGGCATCGCCACGGCCGACGAGGATGCCGGGGCGGCTGCGGGATCGAGGACACCCGCGGCGGTGTCCTTGTCGGGCGGCATGATGGTCCGGAACTTGTTGCCCGATTCCCGGGACGCCGGGCTGACGCGGCCCACCATTCTCAACAGGAAGACCATGAGCAAGGTCACCAGAAGGATCGGTACCACGAGCATCAACAGCGAGCGGAGGCCGTCGGTCGGACCACCCGTTCCCGACGTCGCCCCAGCGGTCGC
>Ga0066706_10000059_pt1 | contig 21098 bp, 20 predicted proteins | sample GraSoiAngelo_155_FD_67274 | JGI IMG/M metagenome (GOLD analysis project Ga0066706, IMG submission 67274) | Grasslands soil microbial communities from the Angelo Coastal Reserve, California, USA - 14_1009_13_30cm | ecosystem: Environmental > Terrestrial > Soil > Grasslands | place: USA...
TGCGCGCGCACGAGCTCGCCGGACGTCTCGCGCTGACCGACGACCGTTCGCGCGCCGCCGGTCGCCGCGACGAGCTCGAGACCACCGGTCGGAACGACGGCGTAGAGAAGCGCCGCATCGCCGGGCACGATCTCCAGCGCGCCCTCGGCGAGAAGGCGCAGCACGTCGGGGGTGGGACCCGCGGCCAGCGCCAACGCGACCTCCGCGATCGCGCCGAGTCGCCGGCCATGCGGATCGAAACGACCGCGCAGAACTCGCATCGCTCCGAATCCGGCGCCGATGCCCACCAGCGCGAGCGCTCCCAAGCCGTTGCCGCCGACGCGGATGATCGGCTCGCCGATCGCGTGATCCGTTCCGGCCCACAGCGCGAGATTCGCGACCACCGCGAGCAGGGCGGCCACGACTCCGGTCTCCGGCCCGAAAAGCGAGCCCGCGATCGCGACCGGGAGGATCGAGACGATCGCGGCGGCCGCGCCGAATGTCGGCTCGGCGAGGAGGAATGCCGCGGCGTAGGCGACCAGCAGGATGGCCAGCGTCAGGATCGCTCGTCGGCGTCGCGCCAGAGCGCCGAACGCTCCGCGCGAGACGCCGCGCGCGGTCACCACGATGCGGGCGGATCTCTCCTCCGACGCGGGAGCCGGGGCCGCTGGGCGTGCGACGCGGCGGATCTCAGCGAGCAGGGTCGCAAGCGGCGTGTCCTTCGGAACGAACGCGGCCACACCGGAAGCCAGCGCCAGCTCGCGGATGCCCTCATCGAGGGTGAACATGACGACCGCGGTGTCGGAGTCGGCGCGCAGCCGTTCGGCCACATCGAGTCCGAGCTGACCTGGCATGCGGTGATCGAGCACGATGACATCCGGGTCGAGATCGCGGACGAGGCGCAGCGCTTCCGTCCCGTTCGCCGCGACGCCGACCGTGACGAGGTCGTCGCTCGTCGTGATGGCGCTGCGAAGCCCTTCGCGCACCATCGGGTTGTCGTCGGCGATGACGAGGCGGATCCGTCTCTGCGCGGGCGCCGCGCGCGAAGGAACGTCGCGCGCGCGGCGCTGACGCTCGACCGCGCGGTCGATATCGGCGCGATCAGCGAAGCCCAGCTCGGTGAGGATCGCGCCGATCGGTACGCGTTCGCCCTGACGGAGACGCTGCTCGGCGAGAGCGCGCTCGAGCTGCGCCGGTTGGATCACACCTGCGTCGACGAGGAACAGCCCGAGACCGGGATCGGACGTGGGCTGATCGAGAACGAGCCGCAACATCCGAACGAGATCGAGCGGCCCGAACGGCTTCACGATGTAGGCGGTCGCGCCGACGGCGCTCGCGAACGCACGGCTCTCCGCATCGTCGCGCGCGGTCAGCATGACCACGCGAGTATCCCGCGTTCCCCCTGAGCTTCGAAGCTCGCGGCAGACGACGAATCCATCGCGCGCGCTCCCCTGGAACATGACATCCAGCAGGACGATCTCCGGATGCTCGCGGCGCGCGACGGTGAGCGTTTCGTCCGGAGTCGTCGCTTCGAGCACGCGCCAGCCCTGCGCCATGAGCGTGACCCGCACCAGCGCGCGCACGGCGCGGTCATCGTCCGCGATGAGCACGGTCGGAGAGCGCTCGTCCGAGCGCGTCGCCTCATCCCTCACGGCAGAGCACTCTCAGGCTTTGTCGAATCCAAGGTCAAGCATGACTTTAGTGGCAACCAATGAAATCAGGCCGCGCGAGGTGCGTCGCGTTGGCTCTGTTGTCTGTTCAGGACACGCAAGTCAGGCGAACGCCGGTTTCTGGGCGCGCCGCGTCGCTGGGTCCACGCCCGCGAAGGTGAGGAAGTCGACCATGCGGAAACCGGCGCCCGGGTTCTGCAGCGTCGGCATCCACGAGGGCTGTTTCGTGACGTACGAGGCGGGATCGCTCTGCAGGAGACCCACGACGACCTCGCCCACGATGCGGCCTCCGACCGGCCCGAGGTGGAAACCGCCGGTGTTCTTGCCGATGTCTGAGCTGGGCACGAGCGCCGACTCTTTGAGCATGTAATAGAAGAGCGGCGTGCTCTTCTCGAGATCCATGTCGTACCCCTTGAGCTCGTCGAGATCGGCCGGGCTCAACGTATCGATCCCTATCTCGCGCGCGATCGATTGACCCGACGGCATCGACCACGTGATGTGACGCAACAGATTGCGCTGCATGAGCGCGATCGGCGCCTTGTGACTCGCGATCGCCCCGAGCGGCAGGGTGAACAGCGGTGTCGAGATCTTGTTGTCGATCAGCTTGTTGCGCTTGACCTCGCCGTCTTTGAAGTCGAAGAACGTCTGCCACCCGATGAATCGCCGCGGCGCGCGGAAGCCACTCCGCAGGTCAGCCGGATCCAGACCAGGCGCCGGCGTGATGTCACCGAGCGCGGGATCGAAGATGAACCCGAAGAATGGCTTGCCGTCCATGCCCTTCAGGTTCGCCCGGTACGACGGGCGGATCATGGTGTGACCGACCCGGAAGCATGCGCCCTGGAACTCGATCGGCATCGTCGCCTGACCCATGTCGGGCCGGAAGAAACGCCGACCGTTGGTCAGGATGTCGTTCAGCATCGCCGGGCCGATGAACAGCGGCAGGAACTCATTCAGGATCATCCAGTGGTAGTGCCAAAGCACGAGGCGCTTCGCCTCCGCGAAGATCGCGGGCGGATCGATGAGTCCCAGCTGTGAGCGTACGTAGTCCACGGTCTTGTTGTGGAACAGGATGAACGCGCAGTGGAGGCCGGAGACCATCATGTTCTGGTCCGTGCGCGGATCCGGAATGATCGCGGTCATGTCCGGATTGCGTGGGAGATCCTCGAAGATGCCGCCGCTCTCGATCCGCAGCTTCGCCGGGTCGGCGACGTCGTAGAACGAGGGCGTAACGAACGGACCCTGTCCGTAGATGGTGTCGAGGTCGAAGGCGGCGGCACGGGCGTTGAGCGTCGTGGTCGGATCGGTCGGCACACCGAGCGTCGATCGACTGTCGAACGTGATGTCGAGATCCATGAATTGACCGAAGAAGGTCACGCCGGCCGTGTGCGTCGGGTTATCGGGATTGGTGGGCGGATCGTTCCCGTTGACCGCGGCGTTCGCGATGAGGGCCATCGGGCCGGCGGAGATCGCGTCCTTGGCGTCCAGAAGACCGCCAAGCTTGCCGATGTCGCGTACGGCGTCGCGGAGCTGATCGGTCGCGCCCCCCGGCCGGAGACCCTCGAAGAAGGGCGGTAGATTCGGGAACATCCGACTGAAGTTGCCCGGGGTCGTGGCGGAGAGCCGCAGCTCGGTCCGGCCCAGGCTGACACCGGTCGCGACGCCGGCCGCTCCCGCGGCGCCGAGTCCGATGCCGAGCCCCGTGAGGAATCCCCGTCGACTGATGCGCTTCTCTGGGACAGGCTCTTGCGTCGCCATGTCGCCACCTCCTCCAAGATCCATCGCTCCCTGCCCGGACATCGCGCCGACACGCAGCGCGCGAGCGTGGTCACGCATCGGCATTTGAGCTTCGGAGACCGACTCCGGGAGCGCCGGAGGGATCGCGATGTAGCTCAGCAGCAGGCCTGAGATCGCGGCGAGCAGCGTCGTGCCGAGCCAGAGATCGAACGGCCAGGGGCTTCGATAGACGAAGATCAGGATCAAGAAATAGCTCGTCCACAGCACGAGCGGCGTGACGGCGGCCACGGCGCGGTAACCGGTCGTGCGAGCCGCGTCGGGTCGAAGTGCGTCGATCAGCGCGTCCGCGACGAGCCCGCCCACGAGGGCGGCCACGACGCTCGCGCCGAGATCGAAGCTGGTCAGCGCGCTCATGGCGAAGCTCACGAGGACGAAGAGGAAGGTCGCGCCTCCGAACGGCAGGCGCCAGCGCCGCATCACGAGGAAGAGCGGCGCGAGCAGGATGAGGTTGGTCACGAGGATCCGTGCGGCGCCGGCGAATTCCGTCGTCCCTCGTACCCGCGCGTCGCCCGCGAGCTCCGGTGGGATCCGACCGATCGTGACGGACGGCGTCCAGTCGAGGAACGCGTTCAGCCACTGGAACATGAACGCCGCCACGCAGGTGACGAGGGCCAGCGAGAGCAGCGGCGGCAGGATGCGGCGGAACGACAACGTGCTCGGGTAGAACTGCGGCGCGTACCACGCCGATCGGAGCGGTGCCGAGACGAGACCCGCAGCGCCCGCGAAGAGCAGTAGGTGGAACGGCGCGATCACCCGCGCGACGCCGGTCTCCGCGCCGAAGGCGGCGTGCCACGCGATGTCGCCGAACAGTCCGACGGTACCGATCGCGAGGCCACCGATCGCGAGCGGATAGCGCAGCGGGATCCCGAGGAACTTGTGGAAGTACGGAGCGGGTCGCGCGCCGCGGTCGTAGAGGTGAGGGTTGCGTGTGATGACCCAAAGCGCGGTGCCGTTGAAACCGAAGTAGAGCAGCGCATGCCAGATCGTGAAGAAGCCGCCCAGCGCACCGTTCTGCAGATTGATGTGGTTCCAGCCATCGAGGAAGAGTCCGATGACCAGCAGCGTCGAGAGCAGGCTGGTGACCAGATCCTCGCGCCAGATCGCCTTCGCGCCCACCCAGGCTCCTCCTTCGTGGCGCCGCCACGAGGTCGGCAGCCTACACCTCCGGCGGCGGCGCACCGCGTCATCGCGATGACACAGATCGCGTGAAGCCGGTCAGCCCGCCCGACGGAGCCGCGGGTCGAAGAGGTCGCGCAGGCCGTCACCGAGCACGTTGAACGCTCCGACCGCAAAGAGGATCGCGAGGCCCGGAAAGAGCGACAGCCACGGCTGCGTGCTGATGAAGTTCCGGCCCTCGCTGATCATCACGCCCCATTCCGGCGTCGGTGGCTGGGCGCCGAATCCGATGAAGCTGAGGCCGGCCGCGGCGATGATCGCCGCGCCCATGTCGAAGCTTGCCTGGACGAGCAGCGGTGCGATCGCGTTCGGCAGGAGGTGGCGCGCGAGGATCCTCGTGGGCGAGGCGCCGATGCTCCGCGCCGCCTCGACGTACTCGCGGCGTCGCAGCGAAAGCAGCTGCCCGCGCGCGAGGCGCGCGTAGACCGCCCAGGTGACGGCGGCTATAGCGATGATCGCGTTCGTGAGGCTCGGCCCGAGTGCGCCCGCGATCGCCATCGCGAGGATGAGCGGCGGGAACGCCAGAAACACCTCGGTGAAGCGCATGAGCGCCTCGTCCGCGAGCCCGCCGGCGTAACCCGCGACGAGACCGACGAACGTTCCGAAGACGCCCGCCAATGCCACGACGACGACGCCGACGATGAGCGAGATGCGCGCGCCGTACAGGATGCGGCTGGCGATGTCGCGCCCGAGGGAGTCGGTGCCGAGCCAGTGCGCCGCCGAGGGTGGCTCGAGACGCGAGCTGAGCGTCTGCGCGAGCGGGTCGTACGGCGCGAGGAACGGTGCGAGGACCGCGCACACCGCGAACGCGGTGATGAGGGCGAGCGCCAGGACGTTGAGCGGCTCGCGCAGGATCGGCGCGCGCTTAGCCACGCTGGATCCGGGGATCGAGCCAGTAATAGGCGACGTCGACGACGAGGTTCGCGACGGGATAGACGACGGCCGCCAGCAGGGTCACGCCGAGGACGGCCGGGAAGTCGAGGCTCACCGCCGATGCGGTGGCGTAGCGGCCGAGCCCGGGCCAGCTGAAGATCGTTTCGGTGAGCACCGCGCCGGAGAGCAGGCTGCCGAACGTGAGTCCGACGATCGTGATGGTGGGGATGAGCGCGTTGCGGAGCGCGTGGCGAAGCACGATCACCGGCTCGCGCAGACCCTTGGCGCGCGCGGTGCGCATGTAATCCTGGCCGAGGACGTCGAGCATGCTCGATCGGGTCATGCGCGCGATCACCGCGGTCGAGAAGTACCCGAGCGTGAGCGCGGGGAGCACGAGATGGACCAGGCTGCTGCGCAGCGCTTCGACGTCGCCGGCGAGGATGCTGTCGAGAACGTAGAGGCCGGTGCGTGTCGGCGGCGGCGAGACGAACGTGTCGAGGCGGCCGCCGCCGGGGAACCAGCCGAGCTGGTAGTAGAAGAGCCCGATCACGATGAGCCCCAGCCAGAAGACCGGCAGCGAGCCGCCCGCGAGGGAGAGGACGCGCACGACGTAGTCCGGGATCCGGCCGCGGGAGACCGCGGACCATACGCCCGCTGGCACGCCCAGCACGATGGAGATGAGCAGGGCCGCGAATGAGAGCTCCAGCGTCGCGGGGAAGGAGTCGGCGAGGTCGTCGGCGACGGAGCGTCGCGTGCGGATGCTCTTACCCAGATCGCCGTGAAGGATGCCGGTCGCATAGCTGATGTACTGCTCGGGGAGCGGTCGGTCGAGGCGGTATTCGGCGCGGAATTGCGCGATCTGCGCATCGGTCGCGTGATCGCCGAGCGCGGCGGCCACCGGGTCCGCGGGGATGACATGCGAGATCGCGAACGTGATGACCGAAACACCGATCATCACGGCCGCGATCCCGACCACGCGCCGCAAGAGAAAGCCGAGAAAGCGCATGGCGCGCTAGCGCCCTATTTGCTTATCGCCGCGAAATCCGTCCAGTCCATCGGGCTCCAGACGAACCCCTTCACGTTCGAGCGCAGGCCGAATGGTTCGGTCGGCTGGTAGAGCACGACGTAGGGCCCGTTGTGGAGCACGTAGTCGGTGATGTCCTTGTATGCGGTGGAGCGCTTGGCCGCGTCGGTGATGAGCGCGGCATCGCGGCCCTTGGCAGCGATCGTCTTGTCGTCCCAACCGTTGCGGAAGGCGATCGACTTGGCGGCGTAGTCCGTGAACGGACCGACGTTCGCATCAGGGTCCGGGAAGTCCGGTCCCCACAGGATCATGACCAGCTGACCCTTCTGCGCGCGGTACGTGCCGAGCAGGTCGGCCTGCGTCGTCTGTTTGATGTTCACGGTGACGCCGATGTTCTTCCAGTCCGACTGGAGCTTGGCCGCGAGGTCCGCCCACGCAACGCCGCCCGGCGCGGGACCCGTCGGCACGAGAAGCTCGAGCGTGATGGCGGTCTGCCCGGCCTGCTGCAACAGCGACTTGGCCTTGTTGACATCGGCCTGGAAGGGTGTCGTTTCGTTGTAGCCGGCGAGACCGGCCGGGACGATGCCCTGGACCTTCTTCGCGCCGCCCTTGAAGAGATCCTTCACGATGCCGTCGTAATCGATCGCGGTGCGGAGCGCCTCGCGCACGTTGACGTTATCGAGCGGCTTCACGGTCACGTTCATGCCGACGTAGACAAGCTGCAGGCTGTTCCCGGTCGTGGTCACGACACCCGGCTTGCCCTGCAGGGCGGTGATCTGCTGCGCACCGAGATTTCGCGCGATATCCGCATCGCCCTTCTCGAGCGCGAACTGCTGGTTCGTCGACTCAGGCACGTGCTTCACGAGCACGCCGCCGAGCGCCGGCTTCGGACTGCCGGTGTAGTTCGGATTGGCTTTCAGCTGGACCTCCGAGTTCTTGGTCCAGTGGTCGATCACGAAGGCCCCGCTCCCGGACGAGTGGTCGAGCAGATAGCCCGATCCCGAGTCGCCGCCGGTCTCTTTGGTCTTCACGTCCTTCGAGTCGACGACGCTACCGATGGTGAACGTGAGAACGGCGAGGAAGCCCTGCGGGCTCGCGGTCTTCGGAAGGCTGATGACGACCGTCGAGGGGTCGCTCGCCTTGATGCTCGTGTCCTTGATCTGAGCGATGTCGGTGAACAGGAACGCCGGCGACTTGTTGAGCTTGAGTACGCGCTGGAACGAGTACACGACGTCGTCCGCCGTGATCGCGTTGCCACTCGCGAACTTCGCACCCGAGCGCAGCTTGAACGTGATGTCCCACTGCGTCCCCGAATCCTTGATATCCCAGCTTTGCGCGAGGGCGGGCTTGATGGTCGAGAGGTCGGCGCCGTCGAACTTCACGAGCGTCTCGTACGCGTTGTGGGCGAGCAGGACGCCGGTGAATTCGTACGCGACGGCCGGATCGAGCGAGATCAGGTCGCTCGTATCGGCGTACCAGACCAGCGTGCTCGCGGCCCCGCCGGTCGCCTGCGGTGTTGGGCTGCCCGCGCTCGGCGGCGGCTGGCTGCACGCCGCGGCGACGAGCAGTGCGATGACGAAAAGAATGGACGAGCGTCGGTACGACATGAACGTTCCTCCCCCTGCCGGCAAGTCGTCGGACGAGCCTAGCACCGGAGGGAGCGCGGACGGCCAGTCAGCACATGGCTCAAGGCTTCGCGGCGGGTGTGGGAAAGCGTGGCGTCAGTCCGGACCACAGCTTCGCGACCCGCCTGCTCGCGTACAGGATCTGCAGCGTCTCCGCCATCACAAAGCCGAGCAGACCGATGCCGAGGACCGTCGACGCGTTGGCCCCGAGACGAAGCGCGACGACCGCCGCTATCACCCCGGCGAGCACCGAGTTGAGGATCGTGACCACCGTGGGCGTGCCGGCGATGATCTGCGCCAACCAGAAGAGCCTGCCGCCACCAGGCGGCACGCCCATGGTGATGCCCATTCCGCGCAGATCGTCGTGCGCGCTCATGACGAAGAACCGCTCGAGGTCCGGCGCGAGCTCGAGGTATGCCGCGCGGATGCGGTTCATGCCGATCACGCAGGTCGCCTCGTGGTAATTCGACGCTCCGAGGCGTATCGACGTTGCCACGCCGATGAAGAGCACCACCGGCAGGATGACCAAAGCGAAGAGGGTGAACCCCTCGCCGAACGCCGATGCCTGCGCGACCAGCGCCAGCGCCACGATCGCTCCCGTGAGTGTCGTCAGGAACATCCCGGCGCGGCTGAACGACTCGTTCCAGGCGAGCGCGCGTGAGGCGAGCAGGCTCCAGTGCTCGGTGGACAGGATCTGGAGCCGCATGGCGGGCGTCACCAAATCGGCTTGGCCGGCGTCCGCCGGGCCCGCATTCGGACCGGGCTCGGCACCGATGCCCGTGCCGGCGAAGCTGCGCTCGAACGACATCGCGCCGACCTCCCTCAGCTGCCGTACCCGACCGGCAGCAGGATGTCACCCTTGGTGGTCAGGTAGTAGACCTGCCAGTTGTAGTAGCCGCGGAGCGCGTCGGGCTCAGCACGCATGACCTCGGCATAGGCCGTCACCGCGCGGACGTAGCGCTGCGAATTGTTGTAGCGGAAGAGCGCGTTCGCCATGTTGGCGGGCGCACCGTTCGCGCGCAGGTAGCGCGCCGCGGCTCGGATCGCGTCGCGGTCGGAGTTCACGTCGCCTTCGCCGTACGCCGCCCAGGTCCCGGGCATGAACTGCATCGGGCCCTGCGCCCCGGCCACCGAAGTGCCACGGATCCGACCCATGCGGGTCTCGACGAGATGGATCGCCGCAAGGTACGACCACGGAACGCCGAAGTCGGCCTCCGCCTCGCGGTAGTAGCGAGCAAGATCTTCCATCGGCGCGGGCGCGACGATCCGCCACGCGCTCGGCAGGTCCGGACCGGGCACGACGGTCGCGCGCAGATCGGCGGTCGCGTCGAGGTTCGCGGTCGCTACGCCGCGGAGATCGGCGGGCACCGCCGCAAGGAACGCGTCATGCCACTCGGGCCGCGCGGCGACCGCGCGGTAAGCCCGCTGTTGGAGATGACCCATCCACGCGAGGGTCGCGCCGGTGAGACCGTTGTCCCGCACCGCACGCTCGGCGGTGGCGACCTGCGCCGCGATCGCGACCGGGTCCGCGGCGACCGCGGGCGGCTCCTCCCGCGGGGTCGCGGTCGGGATCGCGAGCGCGGCCGCGGTCGCCGTGATGGCCGGTGCAGTCGTCGCCGGCGGCGCGCTCGCTGCGGCCGGTACGCCGCTCGTCACCGCGCAGCCGCTCAGGACGACGCCACAGGCGAACGCCAAAAACAGCGGCGAACGGGAGCCCGAGGTCCGCATCGCATCGCACATTCTGAATCGGCGCTCCCTATGACCGCGAGCACGCGGCGGCGCGCCCCAGAAGCAGGTCGCGCTCGCGCGCGTTCTGCGTGAGCGATGCCGCGCGCTCGAACTCCGCGCGTGCTTCCTCGAGACGCCCGAGCTTTGCCAGGAGGTCGCCGCGCGCGCTCGGGAGGAAGTGATAGCTCCGGAGTGATGGCTCCGCGGTCAGCGCATCTACGAGCTCGAGGCCCGCAGCCGGACCGAAAGCCATTCCTACGGCGACCGCGCGGTTGAGCTCGACGACGGGCGACGGCGTGAGCTGCGCGAGCGCGTCGTAAAGCGCGGCGATACGCGCCCAGTCGGTCTCCGCCGGCGTCCGCGCCCGCGCGTGACAGGCCGCGATCGCGGCTTGCAGCGCGTATGGGCCGAGCGCTCCGCCGAGCTTCTCAGCGCGGTCGAGCGCGGCGAGGCCGCGAGCGATGAGGAGCGGATCCCAACGCGCACGGTCCTGATCGAGCAGCAGGACGATCTCGCCCGACGGTCCGACTCGCGCGCGCGAGCGGGAGGCCTGGATCTCCATCAAGGCGACGAGGCCGTGCACCTCCGATTCCTGCGGCGCGAGTCCGACGAGGATCCGTCCAAGACGGAGCGCATCCTCGCAGAGCCCCGCGCGTATGAGGTCGTCGCCCGCTGTCGCCGAGTAGCCTTCGTTGAACACGAGGTAGATGACCTGCAGCACCGACGCGAGGCGCGCGTCGAGCTCGGCGCCAACGGGCACCTCGAATGGAACGCGCGCCTCGGTGAGCGTTCGCTTCGCCCGAACGATGCGCTGCGCGATCGTCGACACCGGTACGAGGAAGGCCCGCGCGATCTCCTCGGTCGTGAGGCTCGCGAGCAAACGGAGCGTGAGCCCGACCCGTGCCTCGGGCGCGAGGATCGGATGACACGCGATGAACATGAGGCGCAGCAGGTCGTCACCCACGTCGTCTGGAGTCGCGGCGTCGAGATTCCCCACGCTCATCTCCTGTTGCAGCACGAGGTCGCGACCGAGCTCCTCCTGCTTACGCTCGAGCCGTTCGTTCCGCCGCAGACGATCGATCGCGCGATGTTTCGCAGTGGCCATGAGCCAGGCGCCGGGGTTGTCCGGGACGCCTGACTCAGGCCACTGTTCGAGCGCCGCCACGAGAGCGTCCTGCGCGAGGTCCTCCGCGAGACCGACGTCCCGAACGATCCGCGTGAGTCCGGCGATGAGCCTCGGGGACTCGATCCTCCACACCGCGTCGATGGCGTGGTGCGCATCGGTAGCCGTCACTGAGGCATCTAGCCCCCGAAGACTTCCTGGACGACGCTCTCGCCGTCGCCGACGATCTTCCGGAATCGCTTGGCCCACTCGATCGCCTCTTCGCGCGACTTCACCTCGATGAGAGCGAACCCGCCGGTCAGCTCCTTCGTCTCGGTGAACGGCCCGTCGGTCACCGCCAGCTTTCCACCGGAGCTGCGGACGCGCGTACCCAGCGGTGCGAGTCCGCCGGTCGCGAGGAGGATGCCGGCCCGTTTGGTCTCCTCCGTGAACTTTCCGACCTCCTCCATCATCTGCTGGCTCGGCGGCGCGCTCGGCTGCGCGTGCCCCGTTTCGTAAAGCAAGAAGCGCATTTCGTGTCTCCTTTTTGGTTTCTCTACCTGCACGTCGAACAACGGGACCGCCAAATCGACACGCGCCGAGACTGGGCCCACCAGGTCGCAGGGCGGTTTGTAACTCGATGCGCCGCATGGCGCGACGAGACGAGGACTAGACCGGTCCGTTCGCCTTCGTACCGTCGCCGGGAACGAACCGATATCCACTCCCAGGGACGGTCTCGATGTAACGCGGTCTGTGCCAGTCGTTCTGCAGCTTCGCGCGGAGCGCGCGCACGTGGCGGTCCACGACGTTGCTCTCGATCACGAAGTCGGTCCCCCACAGTGCGTCGAGGATCTGCTCGCGAGTCAGCACGCTGCCGGCATTCGCGGCGAGCAGGTAGAGCAGGGCCTGCTCGAGCGAGGTGAGATGAAGCTCATGTTCGCCTGCGAGCACCTTTCGGTTCAGGACATCGATCTCGAGGTCTCCGATGCGCAGGCGCGGCACGAGCTCCCCGACCCTGCCGTGCGTTCGGCGCAGCACGGCGCGTGCGCGCGCGACCAGATCATCCGGAACGAACGGGACGCCGATGTAGTCGTCGGCGCCACGCTCGAACGCGTCGAGCTTCCCGCGCAGGTCGCTGCGCCGGGTCAGCGCGATGATGCCCATCGGCCCTCCGGCGCGGGCGTCATCGATGAGTTGGATCGCCGCACCGGCATCGAGGTCGATGTCGAGGAGGAGGAGATGCGGCTTCCACTCGGCGATCGCGACTCTCGCGGCTCCTACCGTCTCCTCTGACCGGCGGATATAGCCGCCATGCCGGAGGGTGAGGTCGATGGTGTTCGCCAGCGCGCGGTCGTCGAGCACTAGGAGCACGCGGACCGAGCGCTCAAGATCTCTCATGGTGGGTGCAGCCGCGTTTACCGGCGCCACGGCGCCGATTCTACGGCAGGCCTTCGTAGATCCGGACGCCCAGGGAGCGGCTGAGCGGCAGCGGCCACTGGCCTGGGTCACGCTGCGCGACGCTCGCGTCGTCGGCGCCTCCGACCAGGATGAGCAGGCCCGCATGCGTCCCGATCGGCGAGCCGATCCAGAGGAGACCGAGCGGGCGCTTACCCGAGCCAGCGCTCGAATTCGACGGGGTTGCGGCGCGCGCGACCGCCTCGGTGTCGTTGATACCGGATTCGGTCACGGCGAGACGGTAGTAGGTCGGCGGACGGTGTGACCACTCGGTGATCCGCGGCTTGTAGTGCTTGAGCGGACGCCAGACCTCGACCAAAGGGTCCAGCTTGGTGCGTTGGCCCAGCACCGCCGCTGTTCCCTCGCCGGCGTGCAGCGCCCAGATCGCCGCGACGTCGCGCGGATCGTCGATGCTCGTGAGCAGGGGCAAAGTGGACTCGATTCCGGAAAAGGCTGAGGCGATCCGCGCCGCGGCGACGACCAGCTCCGGGGAGCGCAGGCGGAACTCCTCGAGCACCAGCGAGGTGACCGGGGACGTGGTCCGAACATCAGTCGTCACAAGCCGGACTTTGGCCCGGAGCGGGAGATCCGGCATGACCCGGCCGTCATTCCGCGAGCCGGCACAACGGGCAGAAGTCCCGAGCCGGATGACGATTTGGTAATGACCCCGCCATTACGGCGCGGCATCGTCCTTCGACGCGTCTATTAAGAGGCGCTAAGCACCCATTAAAAGTGCCACCCACACCCCTCCCCAGCCGCCGTCGGCTCGCGTTCCGGCTCACATAGCTCGGGACGCGAGCCCCGGCACCCACCGCCCCCGAGCGCCGCTCGCGCTTGCCGTGCCGAGCCGCGGGTCAGACGTTTCAGCTCTGAGGCGGTCGGCCCGCTCCGGGTGCGATGTGCTGCAGCGCCCAGCTGTTGCCGTCCGGATCGTCGAAGAAGGCCATCGTGATCCCTCCACCGAGGTCTTGGACCTCGGTGACCTCCACGCCACGCCCGAGCAGCTCGGCGCGCGCCGCGCGGATGTCGGGGACGACCAGATGCAGCCGCTGCACCGAACCCGGCGGCGTGTCGATGATCCCCTTACCGATGACGATCGAACAGGCCGAGCCGTGTGGCGTGAGCTGCACCACGCGGAGCTCGCCGTTCCGGACGTCGTGATCCAGATGGAATCCGACCTTGTCCTTGTAGAAGGCCTTCGCGCGTTCCACGTCCGCGACGGGGATCGGCACCAGTTCCAGCTTCCAGTCCATGGGTCAGCCTCCCTTCGCTGGCTCTTCTCGCGGAGCTGCGTTCATGCCTCGCGCGCGATGGAGCTCAGCACTTCGGCAAGCACGTCGTAACTCTCGGCGACTCCGCGGCTCATGCCGGAGGCGAGGACGGCGTCGCGGACCTGCTGCGACACGTAGCGCACCGTGGTGGTCACCGTGGTCTTGCCGCCGGTCTCGACCATCACCAGCGTGTCCACCGCTTCGCCGGCGTACCACGGATCGTCGAAGACCTCGGTGCTCACGATCCGCTCGGGCCGCACGACTTCGCGAAATACCCCGCCCATGCCCATATCTCCCGCGGGACCGCGCCACACGTAGCGATACGCGCCGCCGACTTTCAGATCGACCTCACAGACCACCATCGTCCAGCCGGCCCGCACACCCAACCATCGCCTCAGGAGCTCGGGTTTGGTCCATGCATCGAAGACGAGTCGGCGTGGAGCATCAAAGACGCGTGTCATCGCGATCTCTCGATCTGACGGCGTGGTGACTTGGAAGCTCTCGGTGTTCTGAACGGTGTCCTTCATCGGTGGTCTCCCCTTTTCTGTCTCTTTCTTGTTCCGCGCTTCTTGGGTTCCGCCGTGCGGCCGCGCTTGCGCTCGATGGCCTTTAGCTCGTCGAGCACGACGTCGAGATGCTGGAAGCTGCCCTCCCAGAATTCGCGATAGCGCTCGAGCCAACTGGTCGCTTCCGCGAGCGGTTTGGCCTCGAGCCGGCGCGGCCGCCGCTGGGCGTCGCGGCCCTGCGAGATCAAGCCCGCACGCTCCAGCACCTTGAGGTGCTTCGAGACTGCGGCCTGGCTGATCACGAACGGCTCGGTCAGCTGCGTCACCGATGCCCGGCCCGAGGCGAGCCGGGCGAGGATCGCACGCCGTGTCGGATCGGCCAGCGCGGCGAACGTGGCGTCGAGCCGGTCGGCCGAGATCCGTCCATAACCTAGAGGTTCCATAACTAATAGGTTGTATAAACGACCCGGCGCCGGCTGTCAAGCAGCCGGTGAGAAGTGGACGAACAGGCCTGGCTCTCGACCCTTACGACACGGTGATGACGACTTTGCCTCGTGCGTGTCCCTCTTCCAGATAGCGCATCGCGTCGGCGGTCTCGTTCAACGGGTACGTTCGGTCGATGACCGGCCGCACCTTTCCGGATTCGATCAGGTCCTTCAGGAGGAGCAGGTCCTCTTTGCTGTTCTTCGCGAGGAACGGCAGCAGCTTCTGCGTCCCGAAACGCGACATCACCATCGCGGCGAGAAGCCGAGCCACGATCGGCAGCATCCGACGACCATCGCCGGGAGCGCCGACGATCACGAGGATCCCTTCGGGCGCGAGCACACGCCGGCAGTCTGACAGCGAGCGGTGCGCCGCGACGTCGAGGATCAGGTCGTAACGCTGCCCGGTCCGTGTGAAATCCTCCCGGGTGTAATCGATGATCTCGTCCGCGCCGATCGCCCGGACCATGTCGACGTTCCTCGTGCTGCAGACCGCGGTCACGTGCGCCCCGAATGCTTTCGCGATCTGCACGGCGAACGTGCCGACGCCTCCCGTCGCTCCGTTGATCAGGACGCGCTGCCCGGGCTTGAGCTGCCCCTTGTCGCGAAGACCCTGCAGCGCGGTCGTGGCCGCCATGGGCACGGCCGCGGCCTGCTCGAACGTGAGCCCGGCCGGCTTCGGCACCAGGAAGCTCTGCGGTCCGCCGCGCACGTATTCGGCGAGCGAGCCCGCGCGCGCGCCGTAGACCTCATCCCCGACCCGGAATCGCGTCACGTTCTTGCCGACAGCCTCGACCTGTCCCGCGACATCGACGCCCATCGCGCGGCTCTTCGGTCTGCGGAGCCCTCCGCCCATACGGGCGAGGAACGGCAGGCCGCGCATCATGTGCCAGTCGTAGGCATTGATCGAAGCGGCGCGGACGCGCACGAGCACACCGTCATCGTCGATCGCCGGCCGGTCGGTGTTCCTCAGCTCCAGCACATCCGGCGAGCCGTACTTCTCGCGGACGATCGCCCTCATCGTGGTCCGCTGGGCAGGCGCCATGGTGGCCATCGTGTCTTTCATTTCGCTCCTATCCGACCCGGTCCGCCGGGTGGTGCCGTCCGCCCGATTTGCGTTCCTCGGCCATACGCTGTAAGGTACCGTACGGCGTAAGGTTGTCAAGGCCCGATGCCGCTGCTGCGCTCGGGTTCACGTGACGAGGAGGCCTGATGGCGAGACCCGCCGACCGGGTCGCGGAGCGACGTGTCCCACTGAGCAAGGAGCGCGTGCTGCGCACCGCGATGGCCATCGCCGATCAGGGCGGGATCGACTCATTGAGCATGCGGAGGCTCGCGCAGGAGCTCGGCGTCGAGGCGATGTCCCTTTACCACTACGTGTCGAGCAAAGACGACATCCTGAACGGCATCGTTGAGATCGTCGTGGCCGAGATCGAGCTGCCCTCCGGCGGGAAAGATTGGAGAGCGGCGGTGCGCAGCAGTGCGATCTCGTTCCACGACGCGCTCGCGCGGCACCGCTGGGCGGCCAACCTGATCATGTCGGGCATCGGCGTCGGCACCGCGCGCGTGCGATACATGGAGGCGCTGCTCGGACGGCTGCGCGAAGCCGGCTTCTCAGCCAACATGACCCATCACGCCTACCACGCCCTCGACAGCCACATCATGGGATCCACGCTGTGGGCGGCGGGCTATTCGGCGCTGGCGAAGGCGGACCCCGGCGCCGTGCAGAGGTTCGTCCAGAAGCTACCGGTCGCCGACTACCCCTATTTCGCCGAACACGTCGATCAACACCTGACGAAGTCGGCGCGCGATGGCGTGAGCGAATTCGAGTTCGGCCTAGACCTCATCCTCGACGGGCTCGAAAAGGTCCGGAGCGCGAGCTCACCCCGGTCGTCCACGCGGCGGACGGATCGCCCGATACGAAGATCGCGCCGTCCGACGCGACGGCCGAGCTGAGCGGCAAGAGCCGGCGCCCAGCGCTCTCCGCCTAGCACGCTCGCTCAGTCGCGGTCCTTCACGGTTGCGATGTCGGCCTCGTTGCCCGCCGCGTCGGCCAGCGTCCACCACGAGGGCGCGAACTCATCGCGCACCATCCGGCCGCCCGCGGCGAGCGCCGCAGCGATGCGCGCCTTCGCCTGCTCGTACGGGACCCAGACGGCGACATGGATCGCGCCGCCGCCGTCCGCGCGCGGCTCCTTCATTTGCTCGAACCAGAACGGCACCGTCCGCGCGCGCGGATCGACAAGATCCTCGGCGGGGCTGTCGCGGCGGGGCTCATACCCCAGCACGGCGCGCCAGAACGGCATCACCTTCGCCCTATCGGTCGCGCCCGGGATGACGAGCAGGCTCTGGACCTTAGAGGGGTCGGCGGAAAGACCGACGGCTCGGGCGGCGGCCGAGATCCGGCGGGCAAGGTCAGCATGGCCTCGCGTCATACCGCCGTAGCCCTCGACGAACGAGACCATCCGCACGGTCACGCCGTCGTGCCGCACGTCGATGTCCGGCTTCTGCTCTTCGACGCCTGGCAGCTCGCTGATCGCTTGCACGAGTCGGGCGCCTGCCGCGAACGACCCTGTCGGAAAATACGCGGTCCCACCGTCGCCGAGCACGCGCCACTCCGCGGCGCCCTCGGACGCCAGGAACTCCTTCGGGCTGATCTGGTCGTTCATGAACGGACCTCCTCGTCGCCGAACACTTGTTGCGAAGCGTCAGTCGTCCCAGCGGACGACCACCCGCCCCTGGACATCCGGTAGCGGCAAGGATGCCGCTTCCGACTCGACCGCGTTGCGTGCCGTGCGCGAGAGACGGTGCCAGGTCTGGATGGTCACGGTCCCCAGCCCGCGGCGCCATGTCCCGACGATCTCGCCATCGACGAGGACGCCGCCGGGCCAGACGCGTGGCGTCCAGAGCGCGCCGCGGCGAGAGGCATCGGGGACCAGGAGCTCACGATCGCGTCCCTGGAGAAGGAAGTAGGCGTCGCCGCTCGGGAGAAGCCGCGCCGAGGCCGCGGGTCCTGGCGCGGCGCGGAACGCCTGCTCGTCGGTCGCGAGGATCCACGAATCGCCGAGCGGAGTTCGTACCGCGGTCAGCGACCTGCGCAGCCCGTCGAAGGCCGCGACGCCTTGGCGCGGGCTCATCCCCGCCCACTCGGCGAACGCCTCGGCGGTGGTCGGACCGAAGATGTGCAGATATCGACGCGCGAGCTCGAGACGAGCATCGCGCGGATCGACCTCGGGTCGGGGCACGGTCCACACGATCGGTTGTCGCGCGCCGTCCCAACGGATGAGGACCGTGCCGGTCGCTGCGGCGTACCTGAGCCGATTAGGGTTCATGCCGAGCGCGCTACCCGCATCGCCGTACCGCGTCCTGGCGCCAGCGAGGTGGCGGTGCAGGCGTGCCGCGAGTTCCTCCGCGACACGCAGCGCGCCGGCTTCGTCCGGGAGCCTCCCGAGCGTGAAGACCGCGACGTCCCGCGCCGCGATGAGATACGTGTGATAACGCGGGCCCCAGAGATGAACGAGCGACGTGTCCTCCCAGCTCGCGGGCGTTGTCCCCTCCACCCGCGCATGGATGGAGAGGAGCGCAGCGCGGGGCATGCTGTCCTGCAGGCCCGCCCACGCCGCACGCCGGAGCGAGCGCCGTCCGCGTGGGAGCCGCTCGTCGAGCGCGCCGACGTGCCGCCGGAAGGCGAGGATCTTCGCACGCGTGAGCGCGAGCCGGGAACCTGTCACGTCAAGACTCCGCCATGAGCCTCCGCGGGATGGGGTAGCTCGGAGAAGCGCCGAATTCTGTCGCTATGCCTTGACCACGTAGGTGCCGGCGATCTTGTCGTGCCAGCCCTGCTTCTGCGCATCGAAAGCCGCCCAGATGACGCCGATGAGGAACACGACGCACGAGATGACGAAACCGACGTAGCGAAGGAACGCGCCGACGTAGTCGAGGTACGAGCCATCCGTCTTCATCACGCGGATATTGAGCGCACGGCTTCCGAGCGTCTGTCCCTTTCCGGCCGCCGACCAGAAGTAGGTGAAGTACGCGGCTTGGAAGAGCGTCGAGAGTCCCTGGTACTGCGTGCTCGACGGGCCACCCCCGAGGATGCTCGAGACGGCGCCCGCGATGATCCCGACCCCGATCACGTCGATGAGGATCGCGAGCGCGCGCGTCCCCCAACCGGCTTTCTGCGCCATGGACACGGCGGGCATGGTCGTCGTCGCTGACATTACGAACCCCCTTCTCTCTAGCCTGGAGTCTAGGAGCGCGCGGTCGGTCTTCACCACACTGGAACTCGTCGAGGGCTAGTTCCACTTCCAAGGTCGTGATGCGAGCACGACCAATCCCGTGGCCAGGATCGCGGCGACGACCGGACCCGGCAGCGCCTGAGTGAGGACGCCCGGTGCCGCCCAGGGGGCGCCGGTAGGCAGCACCACTACCCCGGCGATGGCTCCGAACAGCAGCGCGCCGGCGTTCAGCTCCACCCGAGCGGCACTCCCCGATCCCCCTGCCGCACGGAGCGCGCGCCACTCCTGCGCCAGGGTCCGCGGGAGCTCGCGAAGGTGTCCGAACGCGTGCACGGCGGCGAGCGGGAACCACAGCACGAAGCTGAGGTTGTGCAGTCCCTCAAAGGGGCCGGGATCTGCTGGGCCAGTCACCAGCAGCGCGCACCCGGTGGCGAGTAATGCCAGCGTGATCAGCACCAGCGCCGGCGCGACGACCCGCAGGGCCGGATGGGGCGGACCCTTCGCGACGTATGCCGGAGCACCGGTGTAATAGCGGGCGAACCGGTAACCGGTGCTGCCGAGCTTCACTGCAAGCGGCCCGATGAGCAAGATGCCCACGAAGACGTGTACGTACAGCAGCGCGTGGAGATTCGGCGTCGTTGCGAGAGCGATGAGGATGAAGGCAAGCAAAAGCGCACTCGTGAGTGCCGTCAGCCGCTCATTGCCTTCGACCCCGGCGTTGCTGGCGCGCCGATGATCCGAATCGGCCTTGGTCATCCGGGGCTGTTGCCCATCGGCTCAGGCTACTGCGTTACGAGCGCTCCGCGGTCGACGACGAAACGCTTCGTCGAGGCGACAGACGGCGACTCGCTGAGCGGCTGGCCGGCGGTCCGATCGAGGGCGTCGACCACGATCGTGCGGCCGTCTAACTTCACCCCGGTGACCTTGATGCGGTCACCGAGCAGGACCGCCGGCGCCGTTGTGACGCCACCAGTGCCGTTCAGCAGCGCCGCGACGTAGAAGAACGTTCCGCTGCCGCCCGGCTGGTAGATGAGGACGACGACCGTATCGGGTCGCCCGTCGCCGTCCACGTCCCCTGACACGCGCGGATCGGCGAGCGTCGTTGTGACCTTCGTCGCCGATCCCGGCGCGACCTCGCGCTCGGCGCGGCCGTTCACAAGCGCGACCATGTCGCGTTCGATCTTGAATGTGGCATTCGACGGATCGGGCGGGGAGACGGACGACGCGACGCCCGACGCGGCCGTGCCCGTTGGCGCACAGGCCGCGACGACGACGAGAGCGACCGCGAGGAGAAGGACGTGAGGAAGCGCGCGCGTCGTACGCTCGACCTTGCTCGCGTCCACGCGCTGATTCTGATGTTTTCCGCACCGACAGCGCGCGCCGCTCGATAGCGTCGCGGTCATGAACGTCCCGACCGCATCACGGCGTTCAGCGGCGCGGCGATGCCTTCGATCGTCTCGATGCCCTCTTGCCAACTCACTCGACCGCCGGTGACGATCGCGATCGCGTAGGCATCACCCGCTCGCGGCCAGACGATCCCGGTGCTGTTCACACGCCAACCTTCTTCGCCGGGATACCACCCGTTCTTCAGCGCGACCCGGTCGCCGTTCGCCGCGTCGGTCCCCGCGGTGACGCCCCAGCGCTGCTCCGGCACGATCGCACTCAGCATGCGTATCGCGAGCGCGCGCGACGGCGCATCGAGGATCTCGCCACTCAGCAGCTTCCCGAGGATCCCCGCCATCGCGCGAGCCGACGCGAAGCTCGCGCCCCAGGACGTCCCCGGATCTGGCGTGAATCCAGCGACGCCCATGCTGCGCAGATATGACGACACCGCCTGACCTCGCCCGATGTGCTCCCAGAGCTGCGAGGTCGCGTCGTTGTCGCTCTCCGTGATCATCGGCCACAGCAGCGCGAGGTCCTCTTCGGAGACGGGACGATGATCCTCGAGCGCCTGCTCGAGCACGACGAGGAGGACGAGCGCCTTCACGATGCTTGCGACGGGGACCTGGGTGTCGGCGTTCTCGGCAAACACGAGGCCGCGCGATGGGACGACGATGGCCACCCCCCAGATGGGAGCCCGAGACCGCGCGAACGCCGCCGCGGACTCGGACGCCTGACCGAGCGGTCGTTCGACCAGACCCGCCGCGCCCGACGGTGTCGGCAGCGGCGACGGCG
>Ga0066706_10000060_pt1 | contig 21066 bp, 18 predicted proteins | sample GraSoiAngelo_155_FD_67274 | JGI IMG/M metagenome (GOLD analysis project Ga0066706, IMG submission 67274) | Grasslands soil microbial communities from the Angelo Coastal Reserve, California, USA - 14_1009_13_30cm | ecosystem: Environmental > Terrestrial > Soil > Grasslands | place: USA...
TCGGCGTCATCAAGGGGATGACGCCCAAGGGCCTCGTGATCGAGGTGCAGGGACGGGAGCGAACGATCGCTCAGCGGCTCGTCCTGAGCCTCGCCTTCGGGCCGGCCCCGCCGGCCTCTGCTCCGGCGAGCGCCGCCCCGGAGCCGGCAGCGGTCGCCGGGCCCGCGGCCGCCGTCCCGCCGACGCCCGCCGACTCGGCGCCGGCACCGGCGGAATCCCCGACGGCGCGGCGCGAACCGGCGCCACCCGCCGAGCCCGGGCCCACCCCCCCCGCGGCGAGGGCGGCCGAGACCGCGCCTCCGGCGCCATCGGGCTCGACCATCGTCCTGGCCAGGTTGTCGCCGTCGACCTTGCGCGACGCGCTGCGGGCCCTCCTTGACCTGCGGGCCGCCGCCGTACCGGGCGCGAGCCCCGAAGAGTACAAGGCGCGCGTCGTTCAGGCCACGGCCCTCGTCGACCGCTACCGCGCCGACGACGGCGACCCCCGCGCCGACGTGAAGAAGGCCCTCACGACGGCGATGCGGCTCTACGCGTTCGCCGCGTCCGCGTGGAGCGTCTACGCCGACAAGGGTGACTTTGCCGGCGTGGGCCGGGACCCGGCGATCGCCGAATGCCCCCAGCTCCAGCGCTCGATCGACCGGGACGCCGCGCAGTGGAAGTTCAAGGCCGACGACCCGGCGTTCGTGGGCTTGATCGCCGGCTCCGAGGGGCTTCCCGATCTGTGGGCCTGCGCGTCCGACAGGCTCGACGCCGTGGCGAAGCTCCTGGCCGGGCAGACGCAGTAGCCGGCCGCCCCCGACCCGGCGAACGCGGCTGCGCGACGCGAGGCGCAGCCGGACGCAGTCGCCCGTCCGACGGCCCGTGGCGGTCGCCGAGGATCGGCTTCAGGAGATCGCCCCACCGACTCGCTCACGATCCGGTCGAACGTCTGGCGGGATCTCACGACGGGCCCCCGCTTCCGCGTTCGCCGCGAAGATCCGCGCGCGCCGTCCGATGGCCAGGGCCGCCCGTCTGTCCTGCCGGCGCGGGGTGAGCGGGGGCCAGCACTCGAGTGGCGCCGGCTCACCTCGTCAACCGGACGGCCCCTCGGCCGGGGCCGAGCCGCGCCCGTCGGCGTCCGCGGTCCCGGGGGCGGCGGGCTGTGATATAAAGCCGAGGCGGAGCGCGCGCGCGGAGGACGCATGCGGATCACGAAGGTCGAAGCTCTTCACTGCGACGGCGGCTGGCGGCCCTGGACCTTCGTCAAGGTCGACACCGACGAGGGACTCCACGGCTGGGGCGAGTGCAGCGACAACCGCAACCCGTACGGCATCGCCGGCTGCGTGCGGGACTTCGAGGACCTCCTGGTCGGCGAGGATCCGCGCGCGGTGGAGCTCCGCTACTGGGACATGCTGCGGCGAACGCGCCAGAACCTGGGCGGCGTCTCGCACAAGGCGATGGCCGGCATCGAGCTCGCGCTCTGGGACATCAAGGCCAAGGCGCTCGGCGTTCCCGTCTACGAGCTCTTCGGCGGGCCCCTGCGCGACCGGGTGCGGCTCTACTGGTCCCATTGCGGGACGACGCGGGCCATTCACGGCCCGGCGCTCGGCACGCCGCCCCTCCGCACGCTCGACGACATCGCCGCGCTCGGGCGGGAGGTGGTTCGCCGCGGCTTCACCGCCCTCAAGACGAACATCGTCATTCCGGGCGACCCGGCGACCGTGTACTTCCCCGGGTTCGGCCGCGGGCCCAACACGACCGACGGCGTGGCCAGCGCCGAGATCCTGCGCGCGATCGAGCGCCTGATCGGCACCTTCCGCACCGCGGTGGGGCCCGACGTCGGGGTCGCGCTCGACCTGAACTACAACTTCCGCACCGAGGGCGCGATGCGCATCGCCAAGCTCCTCGAGCCGTTCGACCTGCAGTGGCTCGAGTACGACAACTGGGACCCCCGGGCGCTGCTCCAGCTGAAGCAGTCGACCTCGACCCGCATCGCCTCCTGCGAGAGCCTCGTCACCACCCGTCAGTACCGCCCGTTCCTCGAGCTGCAGGCGATGGACGTCGCGATCATCGACGTGCCGTGGAACGGGTGGAGCCAGGCGGTCACGATCGGCCGCATGGCCGAGTGCTACGAGATCGCCATCGCGCCCCACAACTACTACAGCCATCTGGCGGACCTGCATTCGGCGCACCTCTGCGCCGTGCTCCCAAACGTGCGCATCATGGAGATCGACATCGACGACGTCCCCTGGAAGGCGGAGCTGGTCACCCGGCCGCCCGAGATCAGCGGCGGGTACCTCGCGATCCCGCGGGCGCCGGGCTGGGGCGCCGATATCAACGAGCAGGCGCTGCGCGCGCACCCCTGGAAGGGGGTCAGCGCGATCTGACGAGGAGAACGAGATGAGGCACCGCATCGCGGTCATTCCCGGCGACGGGATCGGCAGGGAGGTCGTGCCGGAGGGGACGCGGGTTCTCGACGCCGCCGCCCGCCGCTTCAACTTCGAGCTCGACTGGACCACCTTCGACTGGAGCTGCCAGACGTACACCGAGACCGGCCGCATGATGCCGGCGGACGGGCTCGACCAGCTCCGGCGCTTCGACGCGATCTACCTCGGCGCCGTCGGATTCCCGGGCGTGCCCGACCACGTCTCGCTCTGGGGCCTCCTGATCCCGATCCGCCGCGCCTTCCGCCAGTACGTCAACCTGCGCCCGGTCCGGCTCCTCCCCGGCGCGCACTCCCCGCTCGCCGGCCGCGGCCCGGCCGACATCGACATGCTGATCGTCCGCGAGAACAACGAGGGCGAGTACTCGGAGATCGGCGGGCGCCTGCATCGCGGCACGCCGGACGAGGTCGCGGTCCAGGAGTCGGTGTTCACGCGCCGCGGGTGCGACCGGGTCATGCGCTACGCGTTCGAACTGGCCCGCACCCGGCCCCGGCGCCACCTCACCTCGGCCACCAAGTCGAACGGCATCATCCACAGCATGCCCTTCTGGGACGAGCGCTTCGCCGCAATGGGCCGGGAGTACCCCGACGTCACGACCGCGCAGTACCACATCGACATCCTCACCGCCCACTTCGTGCAGCATCCCGACTGGTTCGACGTCGTCGTGGCCAGCAACCTGTTCGGCGACATCCTGTCCGACCTCGGCCCGGCCATCGCCGGCTCGATCGGCCTGGCGCCGGGCGGCAACATCAACCCGGAGCGGGAGTATCCGTCGATGTTCGAACCGGTGCACGGCTCCGCCCCCGACATCGCCGGGCGGGGCGTCGCCAACCCGATCGCCCAGATCTGGACGGGCGCGATGATGCTCGAGCACCTCGGCCACCCGGACGCGGCGCGCGCGGTCGTGACCGCGGTCGAGGAGCAGGTCAAGGAGGGGAAGCTTCTCACGCGCGACCTGGGGGGCATGGCCTCGACCGGCGAGGTCGGCCAGGCGATCGCCGCGCGGATCGCGCCGGCGCGCCGATGACCGGCCCCCGGCGACACGCGACGGACTTCGTCGGCTTCGGACCGAACGCGCGGCTGGCTGGCCGTCTGGCCCCTGGTCGGGCGGTCGAGGGCCGCCGCCCGCGCGACGGGTCCACGCTCGGCACCACCATGGGCGCGGCCGCGGGACCGACGGTGGGCCGCGCCCACCGCCGGCGCGACCCGGGGGGCGTCCGGGGCGTCGGGCCGGACGCGGCCGGGCGAGGGGACCGACGCGTGAGTTCGGCGCGGACCACGGTCGCGCGCTTCCTCCTCCCGGCCCTGCTCGCCGCCGCGGGCCTGGCCCCACCCGCCCGGGCGCAGGAGGTCACCGTCTCGGCCGCCATCAGCACGAAGGACGCCGTGGAAGAGATCGGGCGCGCCTTCATGCGGTCCCATCCCGGGGTCACGCTCCGCTACAGCTTCGGCTCGTCGGGGGAGCTCCGGCAGCAGATCGAGGCCGGGGCGCCGGTGGATCTGTTCATCTCGGCGAGCCACCGACAGATGGACGACCTCGCGCGGCGGGGGCTGATCCGCGGCGAGACCCATCGGGTCTTCGCCCGAAACGTTCTGACGGTCGTCACGCCCGCCGACTCTCGTCTCGAGCTCCGCCGGCCCACGGACTTGCTCGCGGCCGGCCTGGCCAGGATCGTGGTCGGCAACCCCAAGACCGTTCCCGCCGGCCAGTACGCGGCAGAAAGCCTCCGGGCCCTCGGTCTCTGGGAGAGGCTCCAGCCCCGGATCGTGTTCGCCGAGAACGTCCGGCAGGCGCTCGACTACGTCTCCCGCGGCGAAGTCGACGCCGGCTTCGTCTACACGACGGACGCGGCCACCCGGCCCGGCCGCGTACGGGAGGCGTTCCGCCCCGCCGAGGACACGTACGGTCCGATCCTCTACCCGGTGGCCGTCCTCCGCGACGCCGCCGAACCGGCTCTCGCCGAGGCGTTCCTGGACCGTCTCGTCGGTCCGGCGGGGCAAGCCGTGCTGAAGCGCTTCGGATTCGAGCCGCCGCCGGCCGCGGCGCGCCGGTGAGCCCGACCGGCGGCGGGGTGACCCGGGGCTGACCCGCGGGGCGGGCCACCCGCCGAGGGCGATCGACGGCGAGCAGCCGCACGGGCGTCTCGGTCGTGGGCGGCGCCCCCGCGCCGGCCTGCGGCTGAGCCGGCTCCTCGCGAAGCGGCGACCTGGCGGCTACGGCAGCTGCGGGGGCCGGACATCCGGACCCTCCACCGGTTCCCGCTGGGCAGCCCGCGCGCCCGCCGCCCCGCGATCCCGCCGTCAGCCGCCGGGCGTGAGGGCGGACCCCAGGAGCTGCCGGGCCAGCTTCTCCGCCAGCTCGTCGAACACTTCGGTCCAGTGGACGAGGCAGGGTCCGGTCCAGCCCGCGGCGCGCACGGTGGCCACGACGGCCTTGGTCTCGAGCTCGCGGACTTCGTAGGTCACCGACGAATATTTCTCCGAGTCGTTCAACACGCAGTAGTCCAGCCGTGTCCCGAAGCGAACGGTGAGCTCGTACCTCGCCGGCGAGGCCGGCGGGCCTTCCCGCTCGGCGACCTTCAGGCCCTGCTTCGTCAGCGCGTCCGCGATCTTGTCGTCCCAGTCGGAGTGGCTGAGCAGAACCAGCGTTCGGTCCCGCTCGTCCCGACCGGCCTGCTCCCCGGTGGCGCAGCCGGCGAGAAGGACGACGAGCGCGACGACGCCGACCGGCCGGTGCGGGAGCCGCATGCGGGCACGCTAGGGCGGGGGGCGCTGGCCGTCAAGCGCCGCCCTCGCGAGCACCGTGGTCAGGAGCTCCCGGACCCGCTGGTAGATTCCGGGTGACTGCGACTCCCGATCGCCCGCGACGTTGAGGACCGTCGGCGCCTGGGCGCGCAGGAACTCGGCCAGCGCGCCGGCGGCCGCCGGCGCCCAGGGATCGAGGACGATGGCGGGCTTTCGGTGCCGGAGGGTGAGCGCCCGCGTCAGCTCGCTGCCGCCGGCCGGCGCGCGGGGAGCGAAGATGACGGTGGCGTCGGCGTCGAGGACGTTCCGCTCCGTCCGAAACTCCGGGGAGCCGCCCGCGGTCAGGCCGAGACGCTCGAGGCCCGGGTCGGCGCCGGACTCGGTCCAGAATCCGGCGGCCGCGTGACCGCCGGTGGGAAGCCCGAGCGCCGCGGCGGCGTCGAGGCCGGCGCGATCGGCGCCGGTCTGCCCGCCGGAGATCACCTTCATGCGCGCGGGCTGCGGCTACGGGGCCTCGGCGGGCGTGACGGTCGTCTCGACGATCTCCGTCCGCCGGAGCGCGGTCAGCCTGACCGGGCGGCCGATCGGCCACTCCGTCAGGAGCCGGTGCACGTCGTCGACGCTCGTCACCGGCCGGCCCTCGACCGCGACCACGATGTCCCCCTCCCGGAGCCCGGCCGCGGCGGCCGGGCTGGCCGGCTCCACCGCGACGATCTCGACGGCCGCCTCGGTCGCGAGGCCGCGAGCGCGCGCGAGCCGGCGGTCGACCGGCCGCCGCTGACCGACGAACCCGAGGTAATTCCGGCGCACCCGCCCGACCGTCAGCAGCTGGGCCACCACCCACTTGGCCGTGTTCACCGGGATCGAGAAGCTGATGCCCTGGGCCATCGCGATGATGGCCGTGTTGATGCCGACGACCCGTCCCCGGGAGTCGACGAGCGGCCCGCCCGAGTTGCCGGGATTGAGCGCGATGTCGGTCTGGATGATATTCTCGATCAGCCGGCCCGTCCGGCTCCGGAGCGAGCGTCCGAGCGCGCTCACCACGCCCGCCGAGACCGTCGACTGGAAGCCGAGCGGGTTGCCGATCGCGACCACGAGCTGCCCGACCCGGAGCGCCGCCGAGTCGCCGAGCGTCGCCGGGGGAAGATCGGCCGCGTCCGCCCGGACGACAGCGAGATCCGTGGCGGGGTCGCTGCCGAGGAGTCGCCCGCCGAGGCTCCGGCCGTCGGGCAGCGTGAGCTCGAGCCGCTCCGCGCCCTCGACGACATGGCTATTGGTGAGCACGTAGCCGTCGGGGGCGATGATCACGCCCGACCCCGCGCCGGCTCGCCCGGCGCCGTGGCCGTCGGGCCGGCCCGCCGCCACGCCGACGACGGCCGGCCCCGCGACCTCGGCGACCGACACCACCGCCTGCGAGTACGCGTCGAGGGCCTCGCGCTCGGCCGGGTCGGCGGACCCCGTCCCGGACCCGGCGCCGGTCGGCCCGGGGGCAGCCTCCGGGCCCAGCGTCAGCAGCGCCCCGCGTCGGCCTTCCTCGATCACGACGGTCCCTCCCCGGCGGCCCGTGCCCTTGAGACGCGGGCGCGGGGTCCCGGGGTTCCTCCACTCCCCCCGGCGACTAGCCGCCGTCGTCGAGCACCTTCCGCACGCTCCGCAAGAGGGCGTCCGGCGTGAAGGGCTTCTGGAGGAAGGGGGTGCCCGGATCGAGGACGCCGTGATGGACGACGGCCGTGCCGGCGTACCCCGAGATGTAGAGCACCTTCAGGCCCGGCCTGAGCGAACGCAGACGCTCGGTGAGCTCGCGCCCGCTCAGTCGCGGCATCACTACGTCCGTCACGAGCAGGTGGATCGGGCGCGACGCCCCTTCGAGCACCCGCGGCGCCTCGCCGGCGTCGGCCACGGCCAGCACGGTGTAGCCGTGCATCTCGAGCACCTCGCAGGTGAGCTCGCGGACCGCCTCGTCGTCCTCGACCAGCAGCACCGTCTCCGAGCCCCGGCGGAGCACGACGGGCTCGGGCTCCGCCCCGCGGACCTCGCTGGCCGCGTCGACCCGCGGCAGGTAGATCTTGATGGTCGTACCCCGCCCGACCTCGCTATACGCGGTGATGTGGCCGCCGCTCTGCTTGACGATCCCGTAGACGGTCGCGAGGCCGAGGCCCGTCCCCTCGCCGACGCCCTTGGTCGTGAAGAACGGCTCAAAGAGGTGGGCCCGCGTCTCGGCGTCCATCCCCACCCCCGTGTCGCTCACGGCGAGAATCACGTACGGGCCGGGGTGGACGTCGGCCTGCTGGCGGGCATACGCCTCGTCCAGCTCGGCGTTCGCGGTCTCGACGGTGAGCCGCCCTCCCCGGGGCATGGCGTCCCGCGCGTTGACGGCCAGGTTCAGGACGACCTGCTCGAGCTGGCCCGGGTCGGCCCTGACCCGGCCGAGCCCGGGTTCCGTCGCCGTGACGAGGTCGATGTCCTCGCCGATCAGCCGCCGGAGCAGCGGCTCCATCCGCGCCACCACGATGTCCACGTCGAGCACCCGCGGCTGGAGGACCTGCTTCCGGCTAAACGCCAGGAGCTGCTTGGTGAGCGTGGAGGCGCGGCTCGCGGCCTCGGCGATCAGGTCGATGTTCCGCCGGGACGGCCCCGAGAGCTCAGGCCGCAGGAGCTCGATCTGGGCGCGGCCGCTGATCACCGTGAGCAGGTTGTTGAAGTCGTGCGCCACCCCGCCCGCGAGCCGCCCGATCGCCTCCATCTTCTGGGACTGCCGGAGGTGGTCCTCGAGCCGCTTTCGCTCGGTCACGTCGACGAACGTTGCGAGGAGCGCCGTACCGTGCCGCCACGACGTGACTGACATCAGGGTCTCGACCCAGATCAGCGTTCCGTCCCGGCGAACCCCCTGAAACTCGTAGCGCGGCGGGGCGGGCCCACCCTCCTGGCAGGCCGCCGCGTAGCCTTCGACGCGGGGGATCTCGTCAGGGGCGACCAGCACCCGGAGGTCGCGGCCGATCAGCTCCGGCGGGCCGGCGTAGCCGAACATCGCCGCCAGGGACGCGTTGGCGAACTCGATGGCGAATCCCCGATGGATGGACAAGCCCTGGATCGAGCCCTCGACCAGCGCGCGGTAGCGGGCCTCCGAATCCCGGAGCGCGCGCCCGAGGCGGCGTTTCTCCAGCGCCTTCTCGAGCGCCGCGACCAGCTGCGGCATCTCGAAGGGCTTGGTGAGGTAGCTGAAGGCCGCGCCGTTCACGGCCTCGACGGCCGTGGCGACCGAGCCGTGGCCGGTGATGAAGATGACCTCCGTGTCGGGGCTCGACGCGCGGATGGCGCGCAGGAGGTCGAGCCCGGAGATGTCGGGCAGCCTGATATCGACGATGGCGGCGTCCACGGGCGTCGCGGTCAGCCGCTCGAGACCGGCATACCCGGCCGTAGCCGACTCGACGGCGTGACCGTGCAGCTCGAGCACGTCGCTGATCGTATGACAGGTCCCGGGGTCGTCGTCGATGACGAGGACGCGACCGGTTTCGATCATCCGCCCCCCGGGGCGCCGGGAGCGGTCGGACCGGTGACGCGGCCGAGGAGGGCCAGCACCCAGTCCATGTCGAGCGGCTTTGGCAAGACCGTGAGCGCGGTGGCGTGCCTGGCCTCCTCCACGAGCTCGTCCCGGGTGAACGCCGTCATCATGATCACCCTGAGCCCGGGGGCGAGCCCCTTCATCTGCCTGAGCGCCTCCACCCCGTTGAGGCCGGGCATCTGGATGTCCATGAGCACGGCGTCGTACGGCATGCGCCGGACCATCGCCACCGCCGCGTCCCCGGAATGGGCCGTCTCCACCCGGTACCGCCGGGCCGAGAGGATGTCGACGAGGGTGTCGACCATGCCGGCATCGTCGTCAACGACCAGCACCGACGGCAGCGGCAGCATACGCTCTCCTTAGACGCTTAGACGTCGTCTGTGGCACTGCGTCTCGGGGGCGTTCGGACATCAACCCGACCCGCGGCGGCGCCGAGAACGACGCCAGGGGCCTCGGGGCCGGCGGTCGCGAAGGGCGGGGTCGGCCCAGGCGCCTCGCCCGCGGACCGGGGCCGGCTTCCAGTAGCAGGTGATTCAAATTTAGGCTGCGCCACGGGGGGCCGTCAAGATGCCTGCCGCGGGCTTCGCGACGGTCAGTCACCGGCGGGAACCCGACCGGCGAGCGTGGGCGGGCGCGCCGAAGCTCGAGCGGCGCGGAGCCGGTCGGCCCGCGAAGTAGAGGACGAGTTGCTGGGCCCGCCCCCCGGCGGGGCGACGCTCTTTCAGATCGCCCCGAGGCGCGGCCGCGGGCGGGCGGAGAGGGCCGGGCCAGACTCGGCCTAGCGGTCCTCTCGGGTGGCGGGCACGAGCTGCCGCCCGCCCGTGTCCATCGTCAGGATGTCCCAGTCGAAGACGACGTCTTCGCCGGCGCCGCTCGAGCCCGGCTCGCCGATGACGCGGATCTCGGGCTCAAGCAGCACGCCGCGCCGGGCGTGCACCCGCTCGCGCGTGACGTCCATCAGCGCGAGCACGTCGGCCGCGGTCGCGTCGGCTCGATTCACGATGAAGTTCGCGTGCGTCGCGGAGATCTCGGCGCCGCCGATCCGCTTGCCTTTGAGCCCCACCTCTTCGATGAGCCGGCCGGCGACGTCTCCCGGCGGATTCTTCCACACGCAGCCGGCCGAGGCGAGCGCTAGCGGCTGTGTGGCCTTCTTCGCCTTGAGCCGCTGCTTGATCTCCCGCTGAACGTCGGCGCGCGGCCGCCGCTCGAGGCGGAGGCGGCACCCGATCAGGACGCCCCCGGACGGGTAGTCGAACGCCCGGTACGTGAACGCCCCGGGCCCCGGCCGGAGCTCGCCGAGCGTGCCGTCCGGATGGAGGAGGTAGACGGCCGCGACGAAGTCGCCGATCGATCCGTCGGACGTGCCGGCGTTCATGGCGAGGGCGCCCCCGACTGTCGCCGGGATCCCCACCAGGCACTCGATGCCGCCCAGATCCCTCGCGGCCGTTTCTCGGACCAGCGCCGAGAGCGTCATTCCCGCCCCCACGATGGCCTCGTCCTCCCGGACGTCGACGTGGGCGAAGGCGCGGTCGAGCTTCACGACGAGACCGCGGACGCCGCCATCCCTGACGAGGAGATTGTTACCGCCGCCGATCACCTCGACGGCGAGCCTCTCGCGGGCGGCGAACGTGAGCGCCAGCCGGAGATCTTCGAGGTCCCGCGGAACGACCAAAATGTCGGCGGGGCCGCCCACGCGGAGCGAAGTGTGCAGGCTCAGGGGCTCGTGATGGTGGAGTTCGCCTCGGATCGCTTCGGACATCGCGGCCTCCCCGGAAGCAGGAGTCGGAAACGCGGAGCGCCGCCCGGGCCTGTCCCGGGGGATACGCCCACTATCGTCCAGCGAACCAGCAAGAACGACGCCAGGTATAACTCCTTGACCGGCCAGCAGTTTTCTATCTATGCCGGCCGAGGGCCCGGTCTGAGCCGTGCGAAAGCTGACACGGACTGTTCGGCAGGTGACGCTCGGGGCCCGAGCGTCGGGCGGGAAGGACGGGGCGAACGCGGAGGTCCCGGGCGCTCGAGTGCCCGACCAGCGCCATCGCCGCCGGAAGCCGTTCGTGGTCACGCGGACCGGCGTTTCGGCCGGGCGGGCCTCCCCGTCGCTCAGGAACGTCCTGAGGGCCGCGCCCACGGCGCCGATCGCCACACGCCCTCGCCCGCGCCGACCCGGGCCTTCTCCCGGGGCGGGCCGCCCGCGGTCGTGGGCGACGGTCGCGGGAGGACCCGCGGCTTGCCGACGCCACATCCCACGCCAGGCCGGACGCCGCCCGCGGCCACGGCGGCAGAGCCTCGTACGGCGGTCTTCTCGAGTGTGCCGGGCGACGCGACTGCTCGAGCTCCGCTCCGGGCGGCACTCACGCCGGGCGCCGGGAGCCGAACGCGGGCAGCACCTCCGCCGCGTAGGCCTGGAGGGCTTCCCAATCGTACGGTCCCTGGCGCAGGCCGATGTTGAGTCGCTCCACGCCCGCATCGCGGTAGGCCGCGACCAGCTCCGTGGCCTCCGCCGGCGTGCCCCGCAGGTGGCCCTTCCGCGGATCCGCGCCGAAGTGCGACTGGTAGAGCGCCTCGGCCCGCTCGGCGCCGCGCCGATCGGCGCCCAGATAAAACCCGACGTTCGCGGTCCGCATGATCGTCTTCGGGTCGCGCCGCTCCCGCTCGCACCAGCCGTCGAGGACGGCGTTCTTGGCCTTCCACTCCGCGGGGCCGAAGTAAGGGGCGTTCCAGCCGTCGGCGTAGCGGGCGACCGCGCGAAGGGTGCGCTTCTCCCCGGCCCCGCCGATCCAGATCCGTGCCCGCTTCTGGAGGGGCTTGGGGTTATTCCGCGCGTCCTGGAGCCGGAAGTGCTTACCGTCGAAGTTGGATACCTTCTCGGGGTCGAAGAGCCGGCGGACGATCTGCGCGTACTCTTCGAGCATATCCTCGCGGACGCCGATCCGCTCGAAGGGGAACCCGAACGCGCGGTGCTCGGCTTCGTGCCAGCCGGCACCGAGCCCGCACTCGACGCGCCCGCCGGACAGGTGATCGATCGTGGTCAGCGACTTCGCCAAGAGCCCCGGGTTGCGGTAGCCGACGCAGAAGACCAGGCAGCCGAGCCGGACACGCGTCGTCTCGAGCGCGGCCGCCGTCAGGGTCGCCACCGACTCGAAGCAGTCGATGTCCCCGCCCTGCGGCGGCGACTCCTGGAAGTGGTCCGACACCGAGAACCAGTCAAAGCCGTTGGCGTCGGCGAACTTCCAGAGCCGACGCATCTCCGGGAGGGGGCCTCCAAGATGTCCGATATGGATTCCGAACGTCATCGCCATGGGGTGGCTCCTCGTCGGGTGCCGCGGGTGAACGGCCGTCTCCGGGGCCCAATTATAGGGCGGGCGTGGTCGGGGAAAGCTTCAGACGCGCCGGGGCGCGACAGACAGGGCCGGGGTCGTCTGAGTCTGGCGCGACCCGGGCCAGCGGCGAACGCCGGGATGGCGCCCGACCTCGGCCGCCGTGGACTCAAGCGCGGACCGAGGGCCATGTCGAGCCCGGCGACCTGGGGCGTGGCTCGGCTGGCTCGAGCTTCTGACGAAGCTCGACGGCGCGCGCCGCCGCCGGCAGCCCGGCCCCGGGGCGGCCGTCCCGCCAGGCGTTCCCGCTCGACACGCCCGGCGGGCAACCCACCCGTCACGCGGCCTGAGGCCGAAGCCGCGCCAGAACCTGGTCCAACACGCGCGTGAGGTGATCGGCCACCTCGCGACGCTCCCGCCGGTGGCGCTCGGTCTCGGCCCGGGGCTGCTTGATCTCGTCGCGGCGCCGGTCACGCTCGGGCTCGACGGTCTCCACGCGACGCTGCAGGCGCTCGTTGTCGTGGACCACGCCGCGGACCCATCGGAGCCCTTCCTCCACTGACTCCACCCCCCGGCGCACGCCCTCTAGGGTGTCCGCGGTGGAGTGGACAGGGCGACGATCGCGGTCATCGCGAGCACGGAGGCTGCGGTTATTACAGCCAGGATCGTCGCGCCGTCCATGTCGCCTTCCCCTCGCCGGTTTGCGTCACTGCCCACCGCGCGGGCCGCGATGCCTCTCACGCCTGCTGGGGGCGCAGGCGGAGCATGACGTCGTTGACGAACTGGGAGAGCCGATCGGCAATTTCCTCCCGCTCGCGCTGGCCACGCTCGAACTCGTCCATGCGCCGGGCCATCTCGTCGAGGAGCCGATCGCGTTCGCGCTCGGCGGCCTCGAGGCGGTCGCGAAGCTGCTCGTTCTCGTAGACCAAGCCGCGCAGCCGCTCGTTCTCGTGCTCGACCGCGTCGACCCGGTCGTTCAGGCGATCGTAGTCGCTCACGACGGTCAGGAGCACGTTGAGCAGACGCTGGCCGTCGTCGAGCCACCGACCGGCCTGATCCCGGGCCTCTTTCGATTCGACACTGGTCATGGTCGCTTCTCCTTCTGGACGAGTTCCCGGCATCGGTCGGAGCCCCCTGTCCCGGCGCCGATCCGCGCCACGCCAATCGGCGCACCCAAGGTCGCAGTACGCCTTCCCCTCCCGGACGTACGCCACACCCCCGAGGGGCCGATGGCACGACGGCAGCGCGCACCGGACGACCATGGCCCAGCGCTGCTCCTCCGCCACCCGCCCTCCTCCGCCTTGCCCGGCCGCCGCATCCGTCGGCGTCGTCGCCGGCCCCGACGCCGCGTCGTCCGCGCCGAGGACACCGCGGGGGTCCCCCCGGTTCACCCGGGGGGGGATGCTACCCGAGTCCTCGAGGCCGCGCCATAGGGTCGCGCCCGCGCGCGGAAGTTTCGGCCGGTCGGCACCCTCGTGGTACGGTGGCGTCAGGGGGATTCGTTGGGCCGGGTGTCAATCGAGCAGGCGAGGAGGTCGACGGTAGCCACACGGGTCCTCGTGGTCGAGGACGAGGAGAACACGCGGGTCCTGTTCGGCGACATCCTCCGTCACCTCGCCTACGAGCCGATCCTGGCGCGGAGCGCGGAAGCGGCGCGGGCCGCGATCGAGAGCGCCGTGCCCGACATCATCCTCTTGGACGTCCGGCTGCCTCTGATGAGCGGCTACGAGTTCCTCCGGCTGCGTGCCATTCGGGATTCCAAGATCCCGATCGTCGCCGTGTCTGGCGCGGCGACGGAAAGCGACGCGCGGAGCTGCCTGCACTTCGGGGCGCTCGACTTTCTGCGCAAGCCCGTCGCCCTGGACCTCCTGCGCGCGGTCCTCCAGTACGCCGCCGTGCGAGCCCGCGAGGGGCACCGCGACCTCGAACGGGAGGCGGGCAACCGACGACGGTCGGTGCGGCCGCAGGTGACTCTCCCGGTCCGGGTCGTCGAGCAGGGTGGTCCAACCTGGAGCGGCACGTGCGTCGACCTCAGCACCTTCGGGATGCGGCTCCGGCTGAGCGAGCCGATCGCCGCCGAGCCCGCGGTCCGGCTCCACTTCACCCCCGGCGACGGCGGGGCGGCGCTCTCCCTGCTCGCGCCGCTCGTCCGCCGGGAGGGCAACGACTACGCCTTCCGCTTCGTGAACCTCACCGAGATCGACTTCAAGCGCCTCACGGAATACGTCCAGCGCCTGACGAACTGACCCCGGGGACGCGGCCGACGCTCCCCTCCCTCGCCCCCCTGGCCTCCACCGCTCGATCCGCGGCTCACTCGGCGGCGAGCCGGTACCCCACGCCGGGCTCGGTCAACAGGTAGCGCGGGCGGGCGGAGTCGCGCTCGAGCTTCCGGCGGAGCTGCGCCATGTAGACGCGGAGATAGTGGGCCTGACCCGCGTACGGCGGCCCCCACACCTCCTTGAGCAGCTGCTCGTGCGTCATGACCCGCCCCGGGTGGCGGACGAGCGTGGTCAGGAGCCTGTACTCGATGGGCGTGAGATGTACCTCCCGCGCCGACACCTGGACCCGACGCTTGGCGAGGTCGACCTGGAGGTCTCCCACCGTGAAGGTCGGCTCGGGCGGCTCGCCGCTGCTGGCCGAGCGGCGCAGCGCGACGCGGAGCCGGGCGAAGAGCTCGCCCACCGCGAAGGGCTTGCTCACGTAGTCGTCGGCGCCGGCGTCGAGCGCGGCGATCTTGTCCCGCTCCTGCCCGCGGGCGGAGAGGACGATGATCGGGATGCCGGCCCATTCCCGCAGCCGTCGGATGACGTCCACGCCGTCGAGGTCGGGGAGTCCGAGGTCCAGGAGGACGAGGTCGGGCTGGCGCGTCGCGGCTTGGAGGAGGCCATCCTCGCCGGTCACGGCCTCGACGAGCCGGTACCCCTGGGCCCCGAGCGAGGCGCGCAGGAAGCGGCGAATCTGCGGCTCGTCCTCGATTAGGAGGATCGACGCGCCCCCGGGCTCACTCATCCACGGGAGGCATCCGCGGCGGCGGATCCTTGCCGGCCAGCGTGAACCTGAACGTGACGCCGCCGCCGGGCCGGTTCTCGGCCCAGATCCGCCCTCCGTGCGCCTCGACGATCCCCTGGCAGATGGCGAGGCCGAGACCGACGCCGCGATCCGCCACCGCCCGACCCCGGTAGAACTTGTCGAACACGCGCCGTTCCTCCCCCGGCGGCAGCCCCGGCCCGCGGTCCGCGACCTCGACGGTCACGCCGTCGCCGTCGACCCGGGCGGCGATCTCGATCGGGCTCTCCGGCGGCGTATACTTCAGCGCGTTGTCGAGGAGGTTCACCAGCACCTGCTCGATCAGCACGGGATCCAGCGCCACGAGCGGCAGGTCGGCGGGAATCCGCGTGACGATCGGGCGCTGCCCCAGCCGCCGGTTGAAGCGGCCGAGGGCGGCCCCCACCAGCTCCTCGATCGAGTGCCAGTCCTTGCGCACCTGCACGGCCCCGGATTCCAGTCGGGTCATTTCGAGGAGGTTTTGGACGAGGCGGTTGAGCCGCTCGGCCTCCTCGTGGACGGTCCGAAGGAGCTCGCGCTGGGTCTCCGCGTCGAGACTGTCGCCGCTCTCGAGGAGGCTGCTGACCCCGCCCGTGATCGACGCGAGCGGCGTCCGCAGGTCGTGCGACACCGAGCTCAGGAGGGCGTTCCGGAGGCGCTCCGCCTCGGCCCTGACGTGGGCCGCCTGCGCCTCCTCGGCCAGGAGGCCCCGCTCGATCGCGAGCGCGATCTGGCTCGCAAAGGTCTCGAGCAGATGGCGTTGCTCCGGGGTGTCGAGCACGCGCGCCTGGCCCAGGCGCATCCCCAGGACGCCGACGGTCCCCCGCGAGGCCATGAGGGGCACGAACAGCATCTGGGCGCCGGGGAGGTTGTCGGTGCCCGCGCCGGCCATCTGGCGGTGGTCGAACGCCCACTGGGCGACGGCCTTGTCGTTCTGATCCAGGTAGAAGGGGGCGAGCATCGACGCCCGCGGCTCCAGCCCGCCGGTGGCGTCGGGGAGCAGGAGCACGATCCGCCCCCCGAACACCTCGGCCAGGTGCCGGAGGGACACGTCGAGCAGTTGCTGGATCCCACGGGTGCCGGCCAGCTCGCGGCTCATCGCGTACACGGCCGAGGTCCGCCGCTCGCGGTCGGCGGCAGCCTCCGCCTGGCCGCGGACCCGCACCGTGAGCCCGCTGACGACCAGCGCCACCACGAGCATGGCCGCGAACGTCAGGAGGTACTGGGAATCGGCCACCGCGAACGTGAAATACGGGGGCACGAAGAAGAAGTCGAAGGCCACCACGCTGAGGATGGACGCCAGGACCGAGGCGCCGCGCGGCGTCCGCATCGACACGGCGACGACGGCCAGCAGGTACACCATGATGACGTTCGACAGCTCGAAGCGCGGGACCATCGCCCAGGCGACCGCCGTCGCGGCGACGACGGACCCGACCGCCAGCCCGTAGGGCGGCCACCCGATCGGCCGCGGCCGGGCGCGGGGGCGCCGGGTCGGCTCCGTCTCCCGGTCGCCGCTGATGACGTAGATGTCGATGTCGCCGCTGCCCCGGACCAGCGCGTCCACGATGGAGCCGAGGAGGAGACGCTTCCAGAGCGGGCGACCGGGCTTCCCGATGACGATCTTGCTCACGTTGCGCGACCGCGCGTAACTCAGGATCTCGTCGCTCATGCGGGGCGCGCTCAGGATGACGGTCTCGGCGCCGAGGCTCTCGGCCAGGCGGAGTGTCTCGAGCACGCGCGCCCGCGCGTCCTCCGCGAGCCGGGCACCGCCCGGGGTCTCGATATAGGCGACCATCCACTCGGCACCGAGCCGCGTCGCGAGTCGCCGGCCCGCGCGCACCAGCTGGGCCGAGAACGGGCTCGGGCCGACGCAGACGAGAATGCGCTCGGCGACCGGCCACGTCGTCTGGATGGCGTGATCGCGCCGGTACCGCTGCATCTGCGCGTCCACGCGATCCGCCGTCCGGCGCAGGGCGAGCTCCCGCAGCGCGATCAGGTTGCCCTCGCGGAAGAAGTGGCGCGCGGCCTCGGCGGCCTGCTCCGGCACGTAGACCTTGCCGTCCCGGAGTCGCTGGCGAAGATCCTCCGCCGGGAGGTCGACCAGCTCGACCTCGTCGGCCTGCTCGAACACCGAATCGGGCACCGTCTCCCGCACGACCACCCCCGTGATCTTCGCCACCACGTCGTTGAGGCTCTCGAGGTGCTGGACGTTGAGGGTCGTGTTCACGGTGATGCCGGCGTCGAGCAGCTCGAGGACGTCCTGCCAGCGCTTGGCGTGCCGGCCGCCGGGGGCGTTCGTGTGCGCCAGCTCGTCGACCAGGATCACCGCCGGCCGGCGGGCCAGCGCGGCGTCGAGGTCGAATTCCCGGAGCGGGGCGCCCCGATACTCGACGATGCGGGGCGGCAGCACCTCGAGGCCGGCGAGGAGCGCCTCCGTCTCCGCGCGCGTGTGCGTCTCGACGACCCCGGCGACCACGTCGACGCCGGCCGCTCGCTGGATCCGTGCCGCCTCCAGCATCGCGTAGGTCTTGCCCACCCCGGCCGCGGCGCCGAAGAAGATCTTCAGCCTCCCGCGAGTCCGCCGGGCCTCCTCCTCCTTGACGCGCGCGAGGAGCGCCTCGGGGTCGGGCCGATCCACTGTCATGACCAGAGGATTCTACCGAGCCGCGACGCCGAGCGGCGGGGATTCTGGCGCGCTCGACCGGGATGGAGGGCGGCCCCTCCGGCACCATGCGGCGCCGCTCGCGCGGGGCGGACATCCGCCCGGTCCATCCGGCAGCGTGCGACCCTCACGAAGGACGACCCGCCGTCGAGGCCCCGGATCGGCCGCGCGGCCGCCGACGGCACCGGGCGGTCATCCGCCGCGTTCGCCCGGGTGCGCCTCGCCTCCCGGCCGCGTCAGGCTCGTCGCGCGGCCGCCCTCCACGACGAGGACCGCCTGCGCCAGCCCGACGAAGAGCCCCGTGCCCACCACGCCCGGGACGCGGCGGAGAGTCTCGTCGAGCCCCGCGGGGTCCGCGATCGGGCCCACGGCGCAGTCGAAGATCAGGTTGCCGTTGTCGCTGAGGACGGGGGCCGGCCCGCTCGCGCGGAGGACGGGCGCGTAGCCGAGCGCGGCGAACCGACGGCGGCAGAACCCCGCTGCGAACGGCACGACCTCGACGGGCAGCTTGCCGCGGCTGCCGAGCACGGGGACGAGCTTTTCCCGCCCCACCAGGATGACGAGCCGGCGCGACGCGGCCGCCACGACCTTCTCGCGGAGCAGCGCCCCGCCGTAGCCTTTGATCAGGTCGAGGCGGGGGTCCACCTCGTCGGCGCCGTCGAGCGTGACGTCGATCACCGGGGCCTCCTCGAGCGACACGAGGGGGATGCCGAGCCGCCCGGCGAGCCCGGCGACCGCCTCCGACGTCGGGACCGCCCGCACCTCGAGCCCCGCCTTCACTTCCCGGCCCAGGGCCCGGACGAACGCCGTCGCCGCCTGCCCGCTGCCCAGGCCGACGACTTGGCCGCTCCGGACATGGGCCAGGGCCGCCAGCGCGAGCGCCGCCGCGTCCTGCTCGGTCAGGCGTCGGTCCACGTGCGGTCCCGCACCTCGGGCGGGTCCTCTCGAGCCTCGCGGAGGGAGGCGGCGCACCTGGCGCGCCGGGCCTCACGTCGGGCCGCCGCGACGACCTCTAGCGTCGGGATGGCGCCGGCCCCCGCCCGCGGCCACACGGAGGCCGCGCGCGCGCAGGGGACGGCAGGCACCGGCGGGGGGTTCGCCTGCGGGCCGGCCTGCCCGTCCGTCAGGTCGTGGGCGGCTCGCCGGGAGGCGTCGAGGCCCCGGAGCGCGTCGGCGGCGGGCGGCCGGGCGATGGTTCAGCTCCGCTTGTGGCGACCGGTCGTGACCGACCCGCCGGCCCGCGCCAGCAAAGACGGGAGGTCGTGCTCGAGCAGCTCGCCGATGCGCTCGATGCCGATGTCGGCCGGCGGATAGGCAGCGAGCGCCTCGGGGTCTCGCGCGTAGTGCCCCTGCCGTGCGAAGACCGTCGTGACACGGCCTCCCCACACCTGCTTCACCGCTGTCAGGACCCGGAGCTTGTCGTCCACCAACACGTAGTGCTCGGCCGGGTAGCGCCGCTCGACGTCGTCGAGCTCGCGCTCCTTGTGGATGTAGATCAGGACGTTACCGTCCACCGCCTCGGAGAGACCCGCGCGCTCGACCTTGCGCGGCTGGAAGACCGCGTCGCCGTCGGACAGGATGACCGTCGGTCCCCAGGCACGGAAGCGCTCCAGGACGTCGAGCGAGTTCGGGTAGAGGCGATTCGCGAACGGGTAGTCGATCAGGAACGCGGACACCGCCAGCAGGTGCGGGTCCCGGGGGTGCTCGACGCGATAGCGCTGGAGGGCGCCCAGGTAGTCCGCGTAGCCGAGCTGGCCCCGGAGCTCCTCGAAGATGGCCCAGTACCGCTCCTGCCGCTCGTGCCCGACCTCGCGCTCGAGGTGCCGCCGGAGGTCGGCCGCCACCCGGTCGTTGTCGAGCAACGTGTTGTCGACGTCGACCAGGAACACGACGGGGCTCCGGCCGCTCACCGGGCGACCGTTCTGCGGGCGACATCGCCGCGGGCGACGAAGACCGCCGCCATCACTCGGCGCCGGCCGCGCCGCCGGCCGTCCGCACCCGCGCCGCCACGGCCGCGATGACGGCCGCGCCCGCCGCGGTCGAGTCCCGTACGAACTCCGGGCGGATGCGCGCCGCCGGCTCCGCGCCCACCAGCTCCTCGAACGCGGCGCGCACGAGCCGGTCATAGCCCGGATAGCCTCCCCAGACGCTCCCGTCGACGGCGATCGTATGCGGGGCGGCGAGGGCGGGATCGATCCGCCGGAGCGTCCCGACGAGCGTCGTCGCCACGAGCCTCGCCGAGCGAGCCACGACGAGCCGGCTCACCGCCCGCAGGGTCAGGCGCTCGGGTCGCGAGCTCGTGAGCCCCAGGTCGCGGAGGAGCGCCTCGACCGCCGACAGGTCGCCCGAGTCGTCGGCCTCGATCCGGGACAGGTTCACCGAGCTGAACCCGAAGGGCGTCGCGAACGCGGGGACCGCCGACCACTGAAACAGGCGGGTCGACGCCGCCAGATCGGCGACGACGCGGCGGACGATTTCGCCGAGGTACTGGCCCGACACCATCTTCTCGAAGAGCTGCGCGCCGGGCGCGGGGTCCGCCACCTCCCGGTCGAGGGCCACGTCGTAGGGGGTCTGCTCGGGCGAGACGAGGCTGAAGTCGCCGGACTCGAGGTTCCGGATCCCGAATCCGGGGAAGTCCGCCGCCTGGTTGGTGCCCGTGCCGAGAATGAGCCCGACCTCGGCCGGGCGCGCGGACGCGTCGCGGCCCCGCGCGCGGTACGTCTGGAGGACCATCGGCGCCACGGTGTCGTTGGCCACGGCGCGAACGGCCACGTTCGACAGGCCCCGGCGCGCGAGGGCCGCGCCGAGGAGACCGGCGACGTCGTGACCCTCGAGGCCGACGGGACGCCATCCCTTGGTCAAGGGGAGGGCGATCGCGCGATCGATCCGCTCGAGCCGCGCCGGGAACGAATACACGAACGCGAGCGCGAAGGCCGTCCGGCGGTCGCTGCCGACCAGGCGGTCGACCGCGGCGGCGATCACGTCGAAGACCCGGTCCGCGGGTGCGGCCTTGTCCTCCTCGGTGAACGTGAAGGCGTCCTCCCGCAGGACCCCCACCTCGCCCCGCCCCTCCAGGCGCACCGCCCCCACCCGCCCGTGGGTGCCGCCCCAGTCGACGACGATCGCGCGCCCTCGCTCGTCGCCCGACGGCTGCTCGACGAACGTCCGCAGCATCTTGAGCGAGCCGCCGGCGCCCGCGAGTCCTCGCGCGATCTCCTCCTGAAACCGGGCGGCGAGCGCGTGGAGGGCCTCGCGGGAGGGGGTGAAGCATGCCCTGATCTGCGCGAACCGGCTATCCAGAGCGCCCGC
>Ga0066706_10000061_pt1 | contig 21005 bp, 19 predicted proteins | sample GraSoiAngelo_155_FD_67274 | JGI IMG/M metagenome (GOLD analysis project Ga0066706, IMG submission 67274) | Grasslands soil microbial communities from the Angelo Coastal Reserve, California, USA - 14_1009_13_30cm | ecosystem: Environmental > Terrestrial > Soil > Grasslands | place: USA...
ACCAAGTGTAGTTGTCCATCTTATCCCATAGCGTGGCGGTCGTTTCGATGAACGTCTTGAGGTCCAATCCTTCGGCGGACTTGACCGGCGTGTTCATGAACGAGGTGGGGCCGTCGATCACAAAGAGCGTAACCAGGCCCACGATATTCAGCAACGCGCCAAGCGCGATGTGCCGACCCTTCTTCGGACCTTGCAACGCGTCCCAGGTATACCAATACAGATACAGAATGATCGTCTCCGCGATGAACAGGAGCGGGTAGATGATCGCGAAGACCGCAAAAAAGTGGTTGATCAGCCATGCGGTGAACTGGGGATACGTGGCGAGCAGCACGAAGATGAAGAGTCCCCCTGTGAGGGCCGTCATGCTGTACAGAATGACCGTGACTTTCGTGACTTCCTTGGCCAGCCGTTCGTACCGATACCGCGCAGCATAGTTCTCTCCGCTCAGCCAACCCAGAATCTCGCTCACGACGATGAAGATCGGCGCCCCGAGAATAAACGCGGCGAAGAGGATGTGGAGTTGCGCCACGACCCAGACAGCGGCGCGGTTCCCGCCGAGAGGAAAAGTGTGCGCCTTGGGCTCGGGAAGTTGCGCATAGGCGGCCGCCACGCCAAGCAACAGGATGAGTGTCACCGCAAAAGCCGCCGTCACGCCGCTACTCACCGCAAAACGCGGCATCCGCAGCCCGGACGTGTTCGTGCGCCATTGCATCCACCGGGCCGCCGAAGAACCGCCCGGCGCTTTGAGTCGCCAGATCTTCATGATCCTCGCCGATCCCTTCTATCCATGCCGGAAGTCAATCACTTCCCACCCTTCGCAGGAGCCGGCTCTGCCGGCTTGCCGTCAGTCGCCGGAGCGGCCGCGCCAGGCGCGCTGGCAGGTGCACTCGCTGCCGGAGCCGGCTTGCCGAGATCTGCCACAGGTACCCACTCTTGCCTGGCCACGTCATAGGCCATCCCGGGAAGACCGAAGTTGCGCTCATAGGTCATCACCTTCCAACGGTCCTCTTCGTTCAACTTGCTTTTCCAGGCCTTCATTTTGGTGTTCGGAACGCCTTCCGAAATCCTCCAGAGCCAGACGCTGTCCGAATACAACTTCATCCGTTCGCCTTTCCGGAAGTCACGAGCCCCGGCCTTCACCGGCTTGCCATCCTTGCCGTGGCAGGAGGAGCAGTTCACATCGATATTCTTGACCCCTTCAAAGATTTCTTTGCCTTCGGCCATGATCTTCGGGTCAGTCCACCAGCCCGCCGGCATATGCTTGTCCGCAAACTCCGGGGGAGCAGGCGGCGGAGGGGCCGTGCTTTCCTTCTCTTCCGCACATCCCACAAGAAACCCTGCACCGCTGATCAACACCATTCCAAGGACATATCGGATGTTCATAGCCGTCTTCCGCTCCTTTCGCCTCATGATCTGCGTCTTAAAAATAGTGCCCTGCGCATAAAAAAGACGCTTTTCCTGCGGGTGACCTTACCCACAAACAAAAGCGCCTCTGCGAATGTTCTTCCAAGGACTTAGCGTTTCTTTCTCCGCCGTTTTGATTCCGTCGCCCGCTTTCGGCGGCCCCACATGACTGCGGCCAAGGCAGCCGTGCCAATCAACACCCATCCGGCAACGTAAGACCACGTTCGATCGCCGGCGTCCGGGTCTTGGTCCAATGAGGGTCCAAAATTAATTTTGGCTTGTCGTTCGGTTTTCGCGTCGCGAGGATTGAACTCGGCTCGAACGTCTTTCGCATCCTCTAATCCGACCTTCTCCTCACGGACAGAGATTTGCACTTGGTCACCCGCATTGTCATTGTGGAGATGGAGAACCGCTTTGTAATATCCCTTCCGGTCGGTGTATGTCGTGACGCCTTCGATCTTCTGATCCCGTAGATCACGGACGTATACCCGGGCATCGCCGACCGGCGTGCCGTCCTTGTCCCGCACATATCCTGACACGGTGAATCGGTGATCTGTTTCGTGCATGGCATCCGCCGGACCGGGCCACATCATTTCGGTCCCGATACACCCGCATGCCAGAGTGAGGAAGAAGACCTTGAGACGACGCGAAGGCCACGATTGCATCACCGTAAAAATAACTTAAAAAACCCCTAGAAAGCGTGGGCCTATCTAACATAGACGCCTACTTTTGTCAATAAATTTTGCGGAGTTTGGAGGCCTGTTTGTACGTCGTTTCATGCGGGTCACAGGAGGGGCGCCTTGACACCATGAATGGACACCGGTTAGCGTCTGCTGCCGTGAAGAAAATCAAGAGGAACATGCCGAAGGGGGAACTTCGCCGGCCGACCTTCGTCATTGGATACGCGGCTCCGGAACCCATCCCGCCGGGGTTTCTCGTCGCCTGGTTCAATGACGAATACGGGGGTCCGCTGAAGATCGACGTCTCACCGGATTTTCAGGTCACTCAGTTCGAAGCTCATCACGGTCCGTGGAGTGCGCTCGTCGACCCCAATCTTCCCCCGTCTATCTCCGATCCATGGCGTGAACGCCTCGGATGGGGTCACCAAAGAAGCGCACACGTCCTTCCGCTTCGTCCGGTGGGGCTCGACGTGCGAGACGTGGTGCTACACGTCGCCAGACTTGCGCGAGGCCTCACGCTACTGACGGGAGGAACCGCACACGATGTCGCCACCGAAACCTATTTCAATCCGTCGGATTGGACGGACCGCCCGCTTCGTCAATTTCGCATAGCCGATCACCTTCGCATCGAGCAGGTAAGTGGCCGAGAAGACGGGCGGGTGTGGTTCCATACCAGGGGATTATCGAAATTCGGCCTTGAGGATATCGAAGCATTTCGACCGGCCGGGCTGTCTGAACGGTCCACGATCGAAGCGCTCAGCGAGATCGCCGAAGCGCTGATTGAGCGAGGCAAATCACCGACGGTCGGAGAGCAGTTTGACGTGCCGGCTCTGAACCGGTCGGTTCGCATCGTGCGCCATCGAACGGATCAGTCCTATGGCATCCTGCTGCACCTGAGGGAGATCGAATGGGATGAGCCTGGGGCAAATGCGGGCTCCTCCCCGTTGAGAAGGAATCTGGAGGACCGTTAGGCCGTCTGCGGCGGTGGCGATGCAAGGCCGAAGATATCGGCGTAGGCCGCCCCGAACATGCATCCTGAGAGGGCAATCCCCAATCCGCCACCGATCATCGTTCCACTGAGGAGGCCGACCATCATTCCCAGATTCACCTGAGCCCCCGTCTCTGGCAGCACGAGAGGCAGATCATCAAGACTGACTTCCGGAAAGTAGCCGGTTAAGACGTAGCCGAGCGGAAAGCCCAGCAGCGCCGCGCCGAATATGCCCCCGCCCATGATCAACAACAACATCACCCCCGTCAACCAGAAGATCCCCCACCAGTTCCGGGTCACCACCCGGCGGCTTGCCTCGAGTGCTTGCCAGGCTCCCAGGTGCCGGTCCGCAATCAGCATGTAGGAAAAGCTGTAGGCCACGATCAGATAGATGCCAGGGAGCACGAACAACAGAAGTCCGGCCGCGATCAAAAGAAGCGCCAGCACGGTGCTGACCACCAGCCTCCCCACGGTCTCCCAATCAGGAAAAAAGTCCGCGAACGTAGAGGTCCGGTTTCGAAGTTGCCCCCACGTCGCCATGGCAATGCCGGCCATCATGATGACCTGCACGGCAATACTTAGAAGCTGCCCGAAGACAGGCGTCAGCAGTGGGAGCGCTTGCGAAATGACGATGAAGACAAGGGCAAAAGCGATGAATCCGAGGGGATAATTTCTGAACGCCTGCCAACCTTCCTCAAGATAATTGAAGGGCTGGACGGCATATCCGTTGGAGATGAGATCCTCCAGGGAGCGGGGCTGGGTCGGTCCGTCCGCCATGCTGGTGCCCGCCGGGGAAGCTCAGAGATGTCCGCGCGCGCGCGCGTCGGCCGCGATGCGGTCTGCCTCGGCTTTTCGGTCCGATTCCTTTTTCTTCACCCACGCCTCCCACGATTTTCCAGAGGCGGTGTCCTCGCCCGTGAACATCACCGCGACGATCTCAGCATAGCGGATTCGACGGGGAGTGGAATCTCCTGCAAGATACATTTGAAGCGAAGGCGAGGGGTCATCGGCGCACCGGTTGAAAATGTACCCTTCAATGCGCTCTCCGGATCGCAGTTCCAGCGTCACATCGCCGCGGTAATCGAACGCCCGCTCCAGCGCTTCCGCGAGATCGGCGGGATTCGTCGGACGATAGCTCCGCGCTTCACATCGTCCGGAGCTGTCGAGCGTCGTGTCGGACACGGATCGGCGGGCGACTATCGCGCGGTCGGAATTAATGTTGCCTGAACGGTCCGGGTGAAGCCCTTGAAAGACCCGAAGGTATCGTTGACGGCCGACGCTTCATACCCGCAGTGCACCATGCAATCCGCGCACTGCTCGTGCCGTCCGGTTCCGTATTGCTCCCACTTCGTCTTATTCATGAGTTCCTGGAAAGTGGCCGCGTACCCTTCTTGCAACAGATAACAGGGTTTTTGCCACCCGAAAATATTAAAGGTGGGGTTGCCCCATGGGGTACACTGATAATCCTTCTTCCCCATGAGAAAATCGAGGAAGAGAGGCGACTGATTGAACCGCCACCCTTTCTTCGGATGATGAAGGATGCGGCGGAACAGGTCGCGGGTGCGCTCCCGCTTCAGGAAATTTTTCTGGTCGGGAGCCTTCTCGTAGCTGTATCCTGGAGACACCATCATCCCTTCCACTCCTAGCTCCATCATCGCATCGAAAAATTGCCTCACGCGCTCGGGTTCAGCATCGTTGAACAGGGTCGTGTTAGTGGTGACGCGAAATCCACGGCTGAGGGCAGCTTTGACCGCCTTCACCGCGACCTCATAGATCCCGTCTCGACAGACGGCCAGATCATGCTCTTCTTTGAGCCCATCCATGTGAATGCTGAAGGTCAGGTATTTGGAAGGCGTGTACTCATCCAGCTTGCGCTCCAACAGAATGGCGTTCGTGCACAAATAGACATATTTTTTCCGGTGGACCAATCCCTTCACGATCGCGGCCATTTCGGGATGGATCAGCGGTTCCCCGCCGGGAATACTGACGATCGGCGCGCCGCATTCTTCAGCTGCCTTCCAACACTGCTCGGGGGTCAAGCGCCGGTCGAGCACATGATCCGGGTACTGAATTTTTCCGCAACCGGCGCATGCCAGGTTGCACCGGAACAACGGCTCCAGCATCATCACAAGCGGATACCGCTCAACACCCTTGAGTTTTTGCGTCAGCACATATTTGGCGACCGTGAACATCTGCAAGATCGGAACAGCCAAGGCATGCCCTCCATGTGTAGCTGCTAAACCGCGCCTCGAGGAACGCGTAGCCAAATGCGATAAGAAGTTGGGAAATCACTCTATCATCGGATGGAGCCTACGTCAATGCTGACGATCCGCCAGAAGCGCTTCCGCATGACTGTGCAGACCATCGTGCGAATGGTATGATACGTCCCTAGAGAGAGAGGGCCTGAAAGAAATGCCGCACTTCACGAGACGCCTCACGACGTGGCTGTTTGCCATCCTGACCTTGGCCTCGACGGCCAGTGCCGGCACCGTCGATCTGACCGGGGAATGGGAAATTCAAGAAGAGGAACGGACGTATACCGCCACGCTCGATCGCGACGGCAACGGCACGTACACGTGGCAAAACGGCCGCATTGCAACGACCTCTTCTACGGACGGCCGATGGGAAGGACTATGGACGCAAACCGGAAATGACCGCGAGGGGGGGTTCGAGATCCAGCTTTCCAGCGACGGCTCGCGAGCGGAGGGCAAGTGGTGGTACACCAGAGTGGGACAAACCATCATTCCCCCGCGGGAATGGGGCGGTCCCTATACGTGGAAGCGATTAACGCCTGCGCCCGTTTCCTCGTCCGCTCCCTAGTTCTTCTGGCCTTCCGTTCAGCGCCCCGAGTCATTTCCACTCGGCGCGTAAACTCACGATCACCTGATTGCGATCGAACGAGGTGGTACCCAGCGAAGAGAAGCTCTGCATGAATTTCGTGTAGGTATATGTCAGCGATCCAGTGAGCACCCGTGTAATAGCGTAGTTCAGTCCCAAGACCGCGTCATAAGAACGAAACAATAGATGCTCCCCGGTCACGTTGGATTGGTTGTGCGCGTAATCGGCCACTGCGGTCAGCGTGAGAGGATCAGTCACGCGATGCAGCAGTGCGACCTTGAAAATCTGACTTTCCAACGGCAGCGCGGCCACCGCAAAACTCGGCAGAACTGATCTCGTATAGGAAAATGTGAACGTCGAATTCTCCGCCGCCCTCCACTGCAATGAGGCATCGCCTATGAAGCTCACCCGGTTGGTGGGTTGAATGTCGGCCGCCCCTGCCGCAAGATTCATCGTGAGCCTCTGATTCAGCACACGGGCCCAGCCCACCGTTCCGCCCTGGGTCGTAAATCCTGGTACCTGCCCTCCGGCAAAGTCCGCTTGTTGGTATTGATAGGTGAGACTTACCGTGTCGTCACGGGAAACCTTGAATTGGGGTCCGGCATTGACGGTCTGAAACGTCGTCCGAAACAAACCGCCTTGCTGGGGATTTCCCAGGACGGTGCCAAACCGAAGAATCGAGTGCGTATAGGAAGCCCGTAGGTTCGTCAGGGCAGACAACTCGAAGTTGCCGTTGGCGGACGCCGTGTTCGTATAGGTATTGACGCGTTGCGGCTGGATCCCCGTGGCGAAAGGATTGAACCCTGCCGTGGCGCTGACAAATGCCGGCAACTCAGGAGTGAAGAAGAACGACTCTGCGACTTGCAGCTTCGCCCGCTTATCCAAACGCCCGACGAGCTGATCGAGATTCAGAACGAGCGAGCCATTCGCGGCCACGTAATTGAGATTTGAATTCTTCGCATAGCTTCCGACGACCAAACCGCCCCGAAGACTTCCCTCCACCAGCCGGCCCGTATAATCGGCTCTCAGCTCCGGCGCCACGGTCGTGACGAAATCTTCCGTCTTACGACCGGTCGCGAACAGCACATTGCTGTCATAGCGCTCCGATACGACAAGCGCCGGCACGAATTTTAGTTCGGCCTCTGCGGGCGGCGCGTTCGACACCATCCCGATCACTGTCAGCACGAACACCAACGATGGAACCGTCTGCCAGGATCGATGGGACTGATGCCGCAATGTGGGCCTCCTCAATCAGATGCACGCAGTTCTTACGTGTTCACCTTACCGTGCGAACTTATAAGGTCATATCGCTACTGTCAAGATGTACTGCCGATACCCATCTTTTGATGGTAATGCTACTAGAAGGATGGAGGATGGACAACTCTTCGTGCGGCATTCCCTCTATATTTTAATACTAAAGATGGATTTACTAGAGAAAGTCCTTTCCCTATGTTGCGCATAGCTGAATCACGCCGAATCATTAGGAGGCGTTCATGAGAACTGATGCAACAAAGGAATCGGTCCAGTATATGGAAACCATCGCCGAGAAACGGGTCGGTCCGGGCATTCTCATGCTGACATCATCCATGCAACTGCTCTATCGGGATCGACGCTCCTGGGAACTCTGCGCCCAGATTAACAAACATCAGAGCGGGAAAGCCGCGAACGGCGTGTTGCCACCTGCCGTCGCTGACCTCTGCGTGAAAATAATGAAGGCGCTGCAGGTACGTCCCGAGGCCAAGGACTGGGAGCAGTTTCAGTTGCGGCGGATCGTCGGCGATCCGAAGCGTCCCATTTTGCTGTGCGGACTCGGGCTCCCCGATACAACCGGCAGCCAACAATCCCGGATCCTCATCATGATGGAAGAAATCGGACGTCGGCAGGAGAGTGCGACCGAGGAAGCCAAGGAACGCTTCCATTTAACGGATCGGGAGATGCAGGTGGTTCAGAATCTCTTGAAGGGATGGACCAACAAGGAAATCGCGAATGAACTGGGTGTCACGGAACAGACCGTCAAAGAGCATATCAAGCACATCATGGAAAAAACCCAGACCACCACGCGAACCGGCATCCTCGTGCAAGTCATTCATTTTGGTTTAGAACGTGAGACCCCGCCCGCGGTCGCCGAGCCTCCGGCTCCTAAGGACGAGAAGCCATCGCCCGCAAGCGGCAAGACACCCTTATTCAGCAAAGCCAACGGGGCCATTCGAAAGGCGGTCAGCCTCTGAGGGAGCATACGAACGTCCCGCGGAGAATCGGTGGAGGCGCCGAGCGGGTTCGAACCGCTGCATCGCAGTTTTGCAGACTGCTCCCTTAGCCACTTGGGTACGGCGCCTTTCGTCAGAGTATAGCGGGAACCTGGCTGGAAATCACAGCTTGAGGACCGGTATCTCTCCCTTCCGAGGAGAGGTGGAGGGTGAGTGCTCATCGACGTCATGTCCCTGGCGGTCATTTCCGCTGTTCCCAGATATCTCGGCTTCTCTTTCCTTCGCCATGATTTCCACTTCGGCAAGCAAGGTTTCCATTAAATCCTCGGATTTTACCTTCCGCACGAGTTTGCCCTGCTTGAACAGAATCCCATGGCCCTCTCCGCCGGCAATTCCGATGTCCGCCTCTTTGCCTTCACCGATCCCATTGACGACGCATCCGAGAACAGAGACATTCAGGGGCACCTTGATGTGGCCCAACCTCTTTTCGAGTTCATTGGCTAATTTGACGACGTCGATCTCCACCCGGCCGCACGTGGGACAGGCGATGACATTGACACCGCGATGCCTCAACTCAAGAGACTTCAGGATTTCAAAACCGACCTTCACTTCCTCCACGGGGTCGGCCGCCAGCGACACGCGGATGGTATCCCCGATACCGTCGGCCAGCAGCATCCCAATGCCAATCGCGGATTTGATGGACCCGGTGAGCAAGGTCCCCGCCTCGGTGATGCCAAGGTGCAAGGGGTAATCGGCCTGCAGCGAAAACAACCGGTAGGCGTCCACGGCCATATGGACGTCGGAAGCCTTCAATGACACTTTCATATTTGTAAACCCGATATCCTCGAGCGCATGGACTGCGTTCAAGGCCGATTCGCATAGCGCTTCCGCCGTCGGATAGCCGTATTTCGTCAGCAGCTCACGCTCCAGCGAGCCGCCGTTCACGCCGATGCGAAGAGGGATGTTCCGGTCCCGCACCGCTTTGACCACTTCCTCTACTTTCCACCAGGCGCCGATATTGCCGGGATTGATGCGAACACAGTCGACGACCTCCGCGGCCTTGAGAGCCAGGCGGTAGTCGAAATGAATGTCGGCAATTATCGGGATCTGTGTCTGAGCCTTGATCGCAGGCAGCGCATCAGCTGCCTCCGGAGTATTGACGGTTACCCGGACAATCTCACAGCCGACCTGTTCCAGTTGATGAATTTGTTCGACCGTCGCCCCGACGTCGGCGGTATCGGGCGTCGTCATGGATTGCACCACGACGGGCGCTCCCCCGCCCACCGGGACCCGCCCAACCTTGATTTGCTTCGTCTTGCGGCGTTTGATGAACACTTATCGGCGCTCGTGGAGGCCCAGGCTTATTGGAGCCAGAAGCGCTTTCGCCTCATCATAGATGCCGTCTGCCGTCAGAAGATACTGCACACGAAGAAGATCTTGGGGCCCCTGTTCGATATATTTATCTGGCAGACCGAGCACTCTCGTCGGGATAGAGAAAATGCCCTGATCGGCAAGAGACTCCAGCACGGCAGAGCCAAACCCGCCCATTCGGCATCCTTCCTCGACGGTCATCAGGCACTTTATTTTTTTCGCGACCTCCGCGATCAACACATGATCGAGCGGCTTCACGAATCGCGCATTCACCACGGCCGCTGAGATGCCTTCCTCTGCCAGTCGCTCCGCCGCCTGAAGAGCGGGCATCACGGTGACGCCGACAGCCATCAACGCAATGTCGCTTCCCTCCCGAAGCAGCTCGCCCTGGCCGATCGGCAAACGCTTCGGAAATGGATCCATCTGGGTGCCAAGGGCGCTACCGCGGGGATACCGAACCGAGGCCGGACCCTCGTAGCTCAGGGCGGTGTTGATCATATGCTGCAGTTCGTTCTCATCTTTCGGAGCCATCACGACCATATTGGGCACATGGCGAAGATAGGCGTAGTCGAAGGCCCCGTGGTGCGTCGTCCCGTCTTCGGCCACCAATCCTGCCCGATCAATGAGGATCGTCACGGGCAGGTTCTGCGTGGCGACATCATGGACGACCTGGTCGTAGGCTCGCTGCAGGAACGTGGAATACATGGCCACGACCGGCCTGGCGCCTTGAGTCGCCAGCCCCGCGGCGAAGGTGAGCGCATGTTGCTCGGCAATCCCGACGTCGTGAAATCGCTCGGGAAACTCCTTGGCAAATCCCGCCAATCCGGTCCCTTCGCTCATCGCCGCCGTGATGGCCACGATCCGGCGGTCTTCCCTCGCCAACCGGGTCAACGTGTTCATGGCCACCGCGGTATACGACGGCTTACCGGATGACTTCAAGGGACGTCCCGTCTCGCGCGCGAATGCCGGACAGGCATGAAACCACACCGGATCTTTCATGGCCGGCTCGTACCCCAACCCTTTTTTTGTGATGACATGCAGCAGCGTCGGTCCTTTGAGCTTCAGCACATTCTCGCACGTCCCCAAAAGGTGTTCGAAACTATGACCGTCAAGCGGACCCACATAGCGAAAGCCTAACTCCTCAAACAGAAGCCCCGGCAGGATCAGCCCCTTGGCCAGTTCCTCGGCGCGGTGCGCCATCCTGCTGATGGAACTCCCGATCATGGGGATGGCCCGTAGCAGATGTCCGGTTTCCTCTCGCATCCGTGTGATGAACTCTCCGGTGAAGGTGCGGTTCAAATAGGCCGAGAGGGAGCCCACGTTCGGCGAGATGGACATCTGATTGTCATTCAAGATCACCAAAAGGTCTTTTTGCAATCCTCCCGCGTGTTCCATGGCTTCCAAGGTCATCCCGGATGTCATGGCACCGTCACCGACGACACACACAACCTTGTGATCCTGCCGTTCCAAGTCGCGCGCGACTGCCATCCCCACTGCGGCGGATACCCCCGTGCCGGCATGACCGGCATTGAATGTATCGTAGATGCTCTCTTCGCGTTTGCAGAACCCGCTCAATCCTTCATATTGCCGCAGCGTTGAAAATTGCTGCCGGCGCCCCGTCAGAAGTTTATGGGTATAGGCCTGATTGCTCGTGTCCCATACAATCTTGTCCTTGGGTGTCTGTAAGACATAGTGCAACGCCAGGGTCAATTCCACGACACCTAAGTTGGACGCCAGGTGTCCGCCCACCGCGGACGTCACTGAGATGATTTGTTCACGAATCTCCTCGGCCAGGAACGGAAGCTGATCAACCGGCAGGCGCTTCAAATCCGCAGGGGACTCAATCGTCTTGAGAAGCTGCACTGTATCCCTCCATGGAACCGACCTGATCTGTCTTGGAATGGTCTGAATAGTAAGTGAAATCGCGGTATTGTGACACAACCAAGGCGATCGTGTCAATGGATTACAGCCGATGGTTTTGAGGGAGACGGTATGTCAAAACCATGCCGAGTGTAAAATCAGGCGCGGAATCTCGGATGAGATCCAAGTTTTCCACCCCATAGACTTGGAGAAGAAAGTCCTGACTCATCCGGCATCCGAACGCGAGGACAGCTTCCGTCACCCCGTTGTCTAAGCCGTTGCTTCCCGTTCTCCCGAACGGCGACTGATAATAGTCGAACTGGCCGACGACGGAGAATTTCGGCGTGATCATGAATTCGACACCAGACATCGCCGTCCAATACGCGCGAAGCGCCAAATCGAGGTAATGTCCCGTGGGTAACATCTGATTCACGTTGAGATAGAAGACGACTCGATTCCATACCGTCTTCTGCAACACCAACCCCACTCCAAGATCCGCCACGCCAGTCCCAAACGCGCGACTTTTGTCTCCGATCGGCACTTTTATGGCCGTCCGTAGCGCAATCGCCGGAAGATACGTGCTCTCCACAAACAGCAACGTCTTTGTGTACACGACGGTGTCGCTCAGACCAAATGCACCGTTCGTGCCCTGGAGAAGCGGCTGACCGTTTCGTGCGAGCACATACGTGAATCCCTGATGCTTTAATTGCTCACGTATCGGAGCGGATCGATCGAAGAGACGTTCGGTCGCCGTAATCAGCCCATCCAGGGCGCCCGAATGATTGTAGCGGGAAATGACCTCGATGCCGACCTCCGTGTTCTCCATCGCTCCATATCGAATGTCCAAAGCAGACCGCAGTTGATTCAACTTGAGCACGGCATTCACGCCCGTATTCGAGTCTCTGATGATGGTGCTGGTCTCTGCGAAGTCGCCACGGATCATAAACTCGCCGCGGCTGACCGGAATTGCCGACTCCCCCGGCATCTGAAGCGACAACCCTTGGATCGGTTGGTAATTCCGTACCGGAACGGGTCCTTGCCCTTCCATGATCTCTGCAGCGAGAGTCTGTCCGGCAGACGAGAGCAACATGCTAGTAAGAAAAAATAGGATGGAGACCTGCCGACAGCGGCACGATGGACAAGAGATGTTCAACAATACCTCAGGGTTTCCACGAAGGGATGTTCCCTAGACGAGTCAGAATGGAAAGTCCAGCCCCGCGAACACCGCATTCCCATCGTTGCTCTTCGCAAAATCGACCCGTCCCACAACATTCGGGCGCGCGATGGCCCGAAAGCCGATGCCGGGATTGGCCTCGTATTGCGAGAAAGCCCGGTATCGGAACGTCCTAGTCACCTTGCCAACATCCAGGAACGGAGCAGTCTCGACCTCTGCGACTGTGCCCAAGATTCTCAAATGAAAGAGCTGAATCCGCTCCTCGAAATTGAACAGGAGGGCATCGTTATCCACGAAACGCCCCACCCCGTACCCTCGCAACGAATTCTGTCCGCCCAGTGTGCTGCGCTCGAAAAATGGAATGGCGTCGCCGCCGACGGTCGCGTCGAATTTCGCCCGAAACGCGAAGGTATATTGCTTGGTTTCGTTCGGAAGCAACCGCCGGTATTCAAAGCCATATCGGCTGAAGACCGTTGTGGCCTCCGCCGTCAGGGATTGGGCCAATTCAGCAAACATGCTGAAGAATGAGCCGATCGTTGGGGTCACAGTGTCATCCCGCGTGTCTTGGAGGAATCCGAGCTTATGTCCCAAGATTGTGGCTCCGTTCATTCCTTTGACGAAGGGAAAGACCACACGGCTGGATGGCAGATTCCTGTCATTGTCTGTATCCCCGATGGTGTCTCCTACCAGACCCCCAGTTTGAATCTCCACATTGCGAAGGCGTTCCGTGATCGTGACCCGGGTGCCCGGCCCGATATAAAGCCCGCCGGTGACAAGAGCATAGAGCTCGCGGTCCGTGTAATTACTCTCATTGGCCGCCGGCGTCTGGCTGCCGAGTCCGAAAAAACGCGCGGTGGCGTTTTTGAAAAATCCGCCGCTCGCCTCCAGGCTGTACTGCCCTCCGGAAAGGTAGAGATTGCGTGAGCTGAGAATGAATTTGCGCTCGATCCTTTCGGTGAACGAGGTGATGAGAGTGATGTCCTGCCCGCGGGCGGGATATTTGAACAGGTTCAGGGTGAACCGGGACCCCAGGAACTGATTGTGGACGTACATGGGGGCTACGATTTCATTGATCCGGCCGTCCGCGTCGCCATAAATGAACGGGACGATGACCCCGACATCAACGCCGTCGTTTTTGGAGGTGGAAACAGCGGGAATGATAAAGTAGTTCGGATCCTTCGCATGCCCGCGCGTCTCGGTGAACGGGATCAGCGCGAGTGCGGCAATCAGAAGGCAGCCCCGGAGGCCCCATGAGGCTCCGCCGAGTTTCGTCATCATCCTACGACTAAGGAGCGTCGATGCCTTTCGCCTTTTCGCGAAGCTGCTGTGCCAGTGCCTCAAACGACTCCTTATTAATGATGCGACGGAACTGTTCCCGATAGTTTTGGACGAGCCCTGTGCCCTCGACCACAACATCATAGACCCGCCATTCTCCGGAATTGTTATGCATTTTATAATCGATCGGCACGATGGATTTCCCGGTATCAATCTGAGTTTTGACCTCGGCATAGTCTCCATCCGTAGTCTCTTTCAGGTACTGTACTTTTTCTCCGGAGTAGTTCTCGATCCTTCCGATGTAGGTATTGACGAGTAAGGTTTGAAATGATGCGACAAATTCCTTCTGCTCCTCCGGCGATCGCTTCGCCCATTCTTTCCCTAGCGTGCGCTTCGCCATTTCCGCATAGTTGAACCGGTGGCCGACCACTTCCTCCAACCGGACTCGGCGATCTTTCTTCTTGTCGAGTTTTTTCAATCCCGGATCTTCAAGAATCTTGATCACCTCATCGATCGTCTGCTTCAGAGCGTCCGTCGGCGGCCCCGCCCAGGCTGTATCGGCAGAGGCCGCGCCGAGAAGGATCACCGCGGCCATCACCGCGATGCCCAGCCCGTTTTTCACATATCCCATTTCGATCTCCTTCGCATCGATCCTTATTTCACATTTCCATGGATGAATTCACCGATGACCGATTCCAGATCGATTCCGGATTCCGTGTCGCGAATTTTCGCGCCCGGCGGCAATTCCTTGTCGGACCCGCCGGGAGTGATCGCCACATACTTGTCCCCGATCAACCCGCGCGTTTTGATCGAGGCGATCGCATCTCCGTAGATTTTCACGTCCGGCTTCAACGCCAATGTGACAAGCGCCCGTTCCCCATGGAGGCTGATGCCCTTCACCTGGCCGACCTGAACGCCCGCGATCTCAACGGTCGAACCCGCCTTCAAGCCGGCGACCGAATCGAACTCGGCCTGAATGTGGCGTTGATGGCTCGATCCGATCACCTCCAGTTTGCCGAGCTTGACGGCAAGATACGTGAGGGCCGCAATCCCGATCAGGACAAAGATGCCGACTATCACTTCAATTTTGGTGTCATTCATCGAGGCCTATCCTTGTGATTGTTCCGTTCCTGTGGCCGCTGCGATTCCGGATGATTCGCACTGGCCGCCGACGTTAATAAATTCGCGAACGACGGGATGTGTCGTTCGCTGGAACTCCTTGGCAGTCGCCATCTCGACAATGACGCCGTCCAGCAGCATCGCTACATAATCGGAAATGCCGAAGACTTCAGGGATCTCATGGCTGACCATCACGGCCGTAAAGCCGAACCGGCGTTGAGTCTCCACAATCAGGTCGTGGATCGTCCTCGCCAGCAAGGGGTCGAGCCCTGTCGTCGGCTCATCGAAAAGCATGATCTCCGGCCCCATGACAAGCGCGCGCGCCAATCCGGCCCGCTTCCGCATGCCACCGCTCAACTCAGCGGGAAATTTATGGCCCATATCTGGGAGACCGACCTCCTCAAGCATGGCCCGGACCTTCTGCTCGATCTCGGTTTCGGACAGTGCGGTTTTTTCGCGCAGGGGGAAGGCGACATTTTCAAACACCGACAGTGAATCGAACAGCGCGGCACCCTGGAAGAGCATCGCGAATTTTTTTCGCACCTCATTCAGCTGGTGAGCTCCCAATGTGGTGATATCCACATCATCTACCAGCACCTGCCCTCGATCCGGTTTTAACAGCCCGATGAGATGCTTCAGCAGAACGCTCTTGCCGCCTCCGCTGCGGCCGATGATTGTCGTCAGCTTGCCGCGTGGAATGTCGAGATTTAGGCCTCTTAAGACAGGCTGCCCGCTGAATGTCTTCTCCACCCCGATCAAGCGAATGACGGGATCACCGGACACCTTCCCTGTGTCCATTTGAACGGCGGCCGTGTTTGCGTGAGGAACGCTCACAAGAGGACCGAGGTCAAAAAATAATCCCAAATAAGAATCAGCACAGAGGCCAGGACCACGGCCTCTGTCGTGGCTTTGCCGAGGCCCTCGGCGCTCATGCTGGTGTGGTACCCCTTGTACGTGCACACCCAGGTCACGATCAACCCGAAGCTCAGCGCTTTCAGAAAGCCTCCGGAGACGTCTTTCCATTCGACGCTGGATTCCATCGAACTCGTATAGGCGCCTGAACTGACGCCAAGGAGTTGCACGCCGACCAGATAGCCTCCGTAGATGCCGATCAGATCGAAGATCGCGACCAGCATCGGCAAGACGAGGACACCGGCCAGGACTTTCGGAGCGATGAGGTATTGCATGGGGCTGATGGCCATCGTGTCCAGCGCGTCGATCTGCTCGGTAATGCGCATCAGCCCGATCTCAGCGGTCATGGCGGAGCCCGCCCTGCCGGTGACCATCAGCGCGGCAAGCACCGGTCCCAGTTCCCGGATGATGCTGAGCGCGACGGCGGACCCGAGGAGTCCTTCTGCACCGAATTTGCGGAGCGAATAATAGCCCTGAAGCCCCAATACCATCCCGGTAAAAGAGCCGGTCAGCACGATGACAAACAGGGACTTCACCCCGATAAAATGCATTTGTTTCAGCACCTGCACAAACCGAAACGGCGGACGGACCATCCAGGCAACCGTGCCGATCAGGAACAGCATCATTCGACCCATCTCCCGCAGGAGCCCAAGCGTGTGTCGGCCAAGACCGGCGACGGCGGTATCGATCATCGCTGCGCTCCTATAGCCATCATGGAGATCTTTGTTTCTGTTGGCGGGACATGCGCGCCCAGGACGATCACCAAGGCGCAAAAAAACTTCCGCAGGCTCTCAGAGGCGTGATCGGCATGGCGTTTCATCTGCCACAGACCCGGCATGATGGTCGGCCGCTTCAGGAGTTCCCAGAAACAGCGCGCAGCGCCAAAAGGCGCAAACCACAGATTAAAGTCCATGGGCAGATCTTCAGCGACACGGTCCGATATGGCACGGACGACCAGGAATGGAACACCGGCGGAAACGGCCACCTGTGCGATCGGCGCACTTTCCATGTCTACGGCTATCGCTCCGGTTCCGATCGCGAGGGCCTCCTTTTCGCTGGCCTGCCACAGGACACTTTTGACGGTGACCACAGGACCTTGACTCCACGTGATGACAGCATCACGCGCAGCGATAGTACCGCGTTCCCGGAATCCGATCTCGGTCTGGATCTCGCTTCGAGCGGTGTCCACAGACCAGTCAAGAACCCGAGTGCCGATAATCACGTCTCCGATCCCGGCAGCCCCTAAAGACCCCGCATATCCGGTCGAAATGATGGCATCCGGTGACCATTCGCTGACCGCTGCTTCGGTGGCTTGCCGGGCGGCTCGCGGACCGGTTCCTGTCTGCAGGAAGTACAGTTCTAGATCACCGAGCCGGCCCATGCAATAAGGAAATTGTCCCAGGCGGCATCTAAAGAGAGGTCCGGCAGATCGGCACGCTGTCTGCGCCGGAAGAAGCTCACGGCGCGAGGCCGCTAAAACAGCCACGCGCATGACTACGCTTCCAGGCGGAGATGTCCGTGCATGCGCTGGTGTTCTCGGATTTCGTCCGCGCGGGACCGGCCCTTGGACTTGAGCGATCGATACATCGCAAGGGCCCAGAGTGGAAAATACTGACTGTAGCCATGGTAGCGAAGATAAAAGACGCGGGGGAACCCTGTCCCCGTGTGCATGCCTTCCGGCCAGGATCCGTCAGCGTCTTGATGGCGAAGAAGATAGTTGACGCCGCGCATGACGCTGAGGGACTCCATCTCTCCGGCACATAACAGCCCTATCAACGCCCACGCGGTCTGAGAAGCCGTGCTGAGACCGACGCCATGCGCCTCCTCCTCAGCATAGGAGAGACACGATTCCCCCCACCCGCCGTCAGGGTTCTGTTTGGAGACGAGCCAGATGACCGCGCGACGGACATACTCCGCCTGCATGTCTTCGCCGATCGCCTTGAGACCGGCCAGCACCGACCATGTGCCGTAAATATAGTTCACGCCCCACCGCCCGTACCACGAGCCATTCTCTTCCTGCGTCTTCCGGAGAAATCGCAGAGCACGCACCGCTGCCGGATGAGACAAGCCATACCCCAATGCTCCGAGCATCTCCAACTCCCGTCCGGCGAGGTCCGCCGTGCTGGGATCCAACAACGCCCGGTGATCCGCGAACGGGATCTGATTGAACAGCATCTTATTGTTGTCCTTGTCGTAGGCTCCCCAGCCGCCGTCGCTGCTCTGCATGGCGAGCGTCCACTCCGCACCCCGTTGCATGGCGATCCGCTGAAGATCGGGCTCCGGCGTCACGATCTTCGACAGCGCGATCACGACCGCAGCCGTATCATCGTTGTCGGGGTAATATTCATTCTCGAACTGGAAGTACCAGCCGCCGGGCTTCGCGTTCGGAGAGGAGACGATCCAGTCTCCGACCTTGTTGCATTGGCGTGCTAAGATCCAACGAGCGGCGCGGACCAGCGCCGCGTGATCCTGAGGAAGGCCGCTTTCAATGAGCGCGCTCAGCGTCAGCGGCGTGTCCCACACCGGCGAGAAGCAGGGCTGCAAATGCAACGTGTCACCCGCATGAACCTCCAGCGCTTCAATTTCACCCAATGCCTTCCGGAAGAGAGCATCGTCGGTCTCATGTCCAAGACACCGGAGTGCAATGACGGAATTGGCCATCGCCGGATAAATCGCGCCCAAGCCGCCTTCTCCCGCCATTCGCTCGAGCATCCACTCTGCAGCGCGCTCGATCGCTTTTTTCCGGAGCCCTTTCGGGACGAGCCAATCATAGACCTTGAGGGCCGCATCCAGTGTGATAAATGCGTTCTGCCACGTGAGCCAGCGCTGATCCTTTCGGAAGGGAGGCTCGCGCCTAAAGTTCACGTCCTTGCGGGGAGTCGCATACAACTCCGCGATGCCCTGTTCCATGGAGACCCGACAGACCGGCTTCGCATTAAAGATGATCAGCAAGGGGACCAGCACCGCCCTGGACCAATACGAGAGGGCATAGAGACTGAAAAAGGTATGCGGCGGCAAGAGGATGATCTCGGCCGGCATGGTCGGCAGACCGCGCCAGTCATACTGATCGAACAAGGCCAACGTGATCTTGGTAAACACATTCGCCCGAACGACGCCCCCCTTGCTGAGAATGACTGAGTGGGCTTTCTGCATAAACGGTTCTTCGGCAGAAATGCCAGCCAGCTTTAAGGCAAAGTAGGCCTTCACCGAGGCGCTGATATCCGGTGGACCACCGTGGTAAATGGGCCAGCCGCCATCCGGTAATTGCGCCTCGATCAGGTGCCGAACGGCCTTTCGCTGTTTCTCCAAGTCTACGAGGCCCAAGAACCGTCTGAGCATTATGTATTCAGAGGTCAGGGTCGTATCCGCTTCAAGCTCGTGGACCCAATACCCGGCCTCATCCTGACGGCTCAGCAACCACGCCTGTGCCCGCCGGACCGCTTCATTCAGCGTCGCTCCCTGATGGGGAATGTATCCCGATTCGCTCCACCGAGGTTGCGCGGGAGCCTGCGAGAATAAATTGGGATTGCCGCCCACGAGGCGCATCAGGCGACGCGCATTCTGTCGGGCGCGCTGCTGCATATGCGGAGGCGCCGCGGAGAGAATTCTTTCAGACCAACTGGTCAGAAGACCGAGCAGTCGCTTCACGATTCCCTTACACCTTCCTGCCTAATGAATCCGAGATCCCGGTGAGCAAATACGCGGCATTTCTGCAGTACGGGTATAACAAACGTCACCAGCAGTGTCAAGATTACTACGGAGCCACCCCCCGGACATCCGGGACATCGAGCGCGAGGATGACAGACCTATACGGTCGTCAGGAGCTTACTGAGTCTGACCGAGACCAGGGCGGAGATTCCCGGCTCTTCCATGGTCACCCCATAGAGAGAGTCCGCCACCTCCATCGTCTGCTTGCTGTGGGTGATGACAATGAACTGGCTGTTGGATGCCAGCCTTTGGAGCACCCTCGTGAACCTCACGGTATTCTCTTCATCCAGTGGCGCATCAATCTCATCAAGCACGCAGAACGGCGTGGGACGGATCAGAAAGCTTGCGAAGATGAGGGACATCGCCGTCAACGCCCGTTCCCCCCCCGACAACATAGTGATATTCTTCAGCCGCTTTCCGGGCGGCTGGGCGACGATATCCACGCCCGGTTCGCCCCCCTCCTCGTCCTCAACCAGAAACAACTCGGCACGCCCGCCGTCGAAGAAGGTCGTAAACATCTCGCCGAACGTTGTTTGAAGCTGTTCGAAGGTTTCCATAAACAGTTGCTTGGTCTCCCGATTGATGCGGGAGATAATGGCCTTCAGCGAGGCGACCGATTGCGCGAGATCCTCCTCCTGTTTCAGCAGGAAATCGAGCCGATCTTTCAGCTCGCGATGTTCGTCAATCGCCATGACATTCACCGGTCCCAAGTCCTGCAACCGTCCGCGCTTCAGTGCAAGCTTCTCCCGTGATGGGCCAATGTCTTCATCCCGGACCTCGTCGCCGACCTCCGACACCGCCGTTTCGAAATTCACACCGTAGGTTCCCGTGAATTGCGCGTCATACCCTTCGAGGCGAAGCTGGGCCTCCATGCGAAGAAGCCGTACGCTCTCCTGTTCCCGGTGAACTTCTTCAAGACGCTGCCGGGCCCGGTTCCATTCGCTCTCCTGAGCACGAAGGGCGGCGACACGCAACGTCTGCGCCTCTTGATGCTCCTTTAACCGCTGTCTGGCCTCGTCCACGCCGTGAATGATTGCAGGCAGCGACGCCTCCGTCTGCCGTCGTTCGTCGCATGCTGCCTGTCCAGCGCTCAGTAATCGTGCCGCCTCGCGCTCCAGTTCAGAGAGCCTGACATGTCGCACCCCAATGGCGTCCTCGTGCCGGCTGATATCGCGACGCGCCTGATCGAGACGGTCGCAGAGCGTTGCTTTCTCCAATCGCACCTGTGCGACCACGGCCTGTTGATGAGTGAACGCGTCCTCATTCGCCGCCACGTCGTTCTGCCGTTCGACCAGTCCCTGTTCGGCCGCCAGTTTTTGAGATTCCAACCGCTCGAGCTCCTCTCGGAGAGACTGCTCGGAAGCGGTCAACGCGTTCAGCTCCGCTTCGGCAGCCAGACGCTCGGCAAGCGTCGTCTCAATCCGCTGCCGCCATTCGGTCACGTCCTCTTCAGCCCGTTGTTGGTCCTT
>Ga0066706_10000065_pt1 | contig 20774 bp, 19 predicted proteins | sample GraSoiAngelo_155_FD_67274 | JGI IMG/M metagenome (GOLD analysis project Ga0066706, IMG submission 67274) | Grasslands soil microbial communities from the Angelo Coastal Reserve, California, USA - 14_1009_13_30cm | ecosystem: Environmental > Terrestrial > Soil > Grasslands | place: USA...
GCGCCGAGTGCCGTTCGGGGCGAAACCATTCAGCCCAACGGTCAGCAAATTCTTGACCGTCTCGGGGTTCTGAAAGATTTGTCCTCGGATGCAGTCCTGCCACTTCAGCGCTTTCATTTTTTTCGCATCGGAGGCGCACGACTCTGCTCCATGGACTACGGCATGTTGCCGGCTCCATGGAATCATGCGCTCGTCGCGCAGTCAGATGCGGTGCATGACCTCATTCTGAAGCGGCTATCCGCTCAGCCCAGCGCCGAATTATGGTATGGATCAGAGTTTCAAGGTCTCCTGCGGCAAGACGGGAAAGTTTCAGGTGTTGTCGTCCGTCGAAACGGCCAAGGAGACCCGATCGAAATCGTGTGCCGTCTTGTGGTGGGCGCGGACGGAGCCGGTTCGCGCGTGCGGCAGGGCCTCGGCGTCTCGGCCGATGTCCATCGCTATCGTGACGGCTATCTTATTGCCCTCCTACCCCGTCCTGAGGGGATGAGGGAAGAGGCGCGATATTACGTGGGGCGCGGAGAGTTGCTGGGGTTGTTCCCGGCGCCGGGAAATCGGGTGGTGACGCTCTATATGGTGCCGGCCGAAAGGGTCGCTGCGATGAGGACGGACAGGGAGGAGTTGGAGGCAATCAAACGGCGAATCAGCCGGATCGACGATTCCATGACCGGGCCTTTGGGATGTCTCCATACATGGGACCAGGTCGGGTTTCTGCCGTGTGTGCGCGTGCGCACGGACCGATGGGTCGTGGACGGCGCTGCCCTCATCGGCGATGCTGCGCACGCCATGAACCCGCATGCGTCGCAGGGACGGATGCAGGCCATGGCGGATGCCATGGTGTTGGCCGATGTGATCGAGGACTGCCGTAATACGGGAGATTGGTCGGCGCATGCGCTCACTGCATATGAGGGCGCGCGGCGCCCCCAGGTGACCATGCTTCAGCAGCTTGCCGACGAGCAAACGAGGTATTGGAATGCTGCGGACCCAATCCGTTGTTGGCTGAGGGATCGTGTGTTTAAAGGAATGGATCGGAATCGCCGGCTTCGCTATCAGGCCCTGACCGCCACGGCAGGGTTACGGAGCACCCCACCGTTGACCTGGCTGGATCATCTCATGGCCGCCGGACTTCTGCCGGATCCGCGGGCGGACGCGATGCCCTCGTTCTGAAGGGCAAAGAGGACTAGCTTAGGGCCGATTCGCCGTACAGCGTGGTAACTGTCGCGTCGACGATGCGGACAGAGATGAGACTTCCGGGCTTGAGCGTCCCATGGGTCTTCGGAAAGACCGTGACAATGTTGCCGTCGGTCCGGCCCATCCACTGATCGGCGCGCTTGCCCTCCCCTTCCACCAAGATCTCCATAACCTCGCCGATCATGCCCAGGTTGTACGCAAGGGAAATGCCGCGCTGCAATTCAATGAGCTGAGTGACCCGCTCGGATTTGACCTGCTCGGACACATCGTCCGCGAACTTCCGCGCCGCGATCGTATGTTTGCGCTCCGAGTATTTGAAGACGTAGGCGGACGCGAAGCGGATGTCTTCCAGCAAACGGTACGTCTCTTTGTACTCGTCGTCTGCTTCCGAGCAAAAGCCTGCGATGATATCCGTCGTGAGTACAATCTGAGGGCAACGCGTCAGGATCTGTTCAACCAGCTTGCGATATTCGGTGCAGGTATAGGTTCGATTCATCATCGCCAGAATCCGATCGTTACCTGCTTGTGCTGGCAGATGGATATGCTTGCAAATCTTCGGATGCTCGGCGACAGCATCGAGCAGCTTCTCAGGAAAGTCCTTTGGATGCGGCGAGGTGAACCGCACGCGCTCAATCCCGGACACGGAGGCGGCGGCACATAAGAGATCCGCGAAGTCGGAAGTCCCGTCGTGGTAGGAATTGACGTTCTGCCCAAGAAGCGTCACTTGCTTGCATCCACTCTCCGCAGCCGCCTCGATCTCTCTCACGACGTCGGGCAGCGTCCGGCTTCGCTCGCGGCCGCGGGTGTAGGGCACGACGCAAAACGTGCAGAAATTATCGCAGCCCCGCATGACGGCCACCCACGCGGTCACCCCTGCAACTCGATCGGGCGCGATGTCCACGTACGTTTCATATTCCGAGAGATCCACTGCCAGGGCCTTTTTCCCTGCGGCGGCTTGTTCGAGGAGGTCCGGCAGCGCTCGATAACTGTCCGGGCCGGCGAGAACGTCAATCAATGAGTCTTTCCCCATCAGGTCTGTTTTGAGGTTTTGCGCCATGCAGCCCAGGACGCCGATGACGACGCCCTTGTCTTCCTTGAGATGTTTCAGTGCACCAAGATGGCCGTAGACTTTATTGTGGGCGTTCTCTCTGATGGCGCAGGTGTTCAAGAGCACCACATCCGCCGCGTCGGCAGTGTCGGTAAACCCATAGCCACGGTTTTTGAGGATGGAGCGCACGAGTTCGGTGTCGTATTCGTTCATCTGGCAGCCGAAGGTTTCAATGTAGACGCACGGCGCTCGCATGGGCTGTTAGCCTTTCCGTACGGCTTCGATAGCGGCGGGCAGACCCTGTTGAATCGAAGGATATTGGGGTTTCCAACCCATTGCCTTCGCCTTTTCGTTCTTGACGCGTCCCGAGCAGGTCACGGACTCGACCCACAATTGGCCGGCTTGCGCGACGGCCTCTTCTGCCGGAATGGACGCGGGGATCGGTTTTCCGAGGACGCGTGCCACGCTGGCCATCCAGTCCTTCTGGCGGACAGGTTCATCATCTACGATGTTGATGTTCCGGGGCACAGGCCGGTCCTCGGAACGTGGCGCATACCCCATCTCTTCCGCTGCCAGCACGTACGCTTCGGCCAGGTCTGTGGCATGGACCAAGCTCATGTAATTATCGCCGGCACCCACGATGCGGGCCTGGTTCGTTTCAAATGCCGGAACAAGTTGGTCTTTGAACCAACTCCCATTTCCGTATACCCAGCCGGGGACCAGGAATGTGGCCCGGATCCGTTTGGACTCAGACAAATGCGCAAGCGCATGGCGCGCCGTGCCGATGAACTTCCCATATCCGACGGGATCGAAGGGTGTTTCTTCGTCCACCCACTCTTCACCGTGGTCCCCATAGGACAACACCCCGAACGTCAGGATGACCCCACGCATTTTCGCGGCATGGGCGGAAAGAATCAGGTTGCTGCATGCATCAGTATGGGATTTCAACAATTCGGCGATCTGCGCGAGTGCCGGTGCTTGCCCTCGCTTCCCTGGTTTCGTGCATCCGACGGCAACATCGAAATGTTCAATGGTGCGCTCCCATGGCCCGTTTGTCAGCAGGTTGCCAATGATGGGGATGCAGCCCAACGATTCCAGAATTTTGCCTCGCGTCCGGTCCCGCGCCAATCCATGCACTTCATGGTTGTGCGCTCGAAACGCCTTGATGAGATGACGGCCGATGAATCCGGACCCGCCGGCGATAAAGATTTTCAGAGGCACACGCATGGCCTGAGCTCCTTATTCTGTAAGCGACTCTCTGAGTGCGGACGCGCCGGAGACAGCCGTGCCGAGCGCCAGGCCATCCATCACGCCGTGCACGCGTACGATCCGTATTTGATTGGAGAGATCCTCGTCCGACGTGACGCCGACCCGGATATAATTTCCGGTCAATCCTGTAAATAGTCCTTGGGTGTTTCGTGCCTCAAATAGGACCGACACCGCGCTTCCAACGAAGCGGTGGTAGAAGTGCAAGCGCTTGGCTCGCGAGAGCTCGCAAAGTTCGCGTGCACGGGTTTTGATCGTCTTCGCGGAAACCGCTCCGGGAAGCTTCGGCGCGGCAGTTCCCGCCCGCGAAGAATAGGGAAAGACGTGAAAATACGCGAAGGGAAGGTCGGCGCCCAGCGCGCGAGTCTTCGCGAATGCCTCGTTGGACTCTCCCGGGAAGCCCACCATCAGGTCCGTTCCCAGGCAGAGGTCGGGGATCTTTGCCACGGTTTTTTCAATGAACTGGACATATTCCCGGGACCTATACCGCCGGTTCATGGCCTTCAATACGTTGTCATCGCCGCTCTGGAGCGGCACATGCAAATAGGGGCAGAGCTTTGAGGGCCCGGCCATCAGTTCAAGCAGTTCGTCCGTGATGGTCGTGGGCTCGATCGAGGAGATACGGATGCGGTCGAGACCTCCCACAGGCTCGAGTGACCTGACGACATCGGCCAGCGTTCGGCCTTTGAATTCGTACCGGCCGACGTTGACTCCCGTCAAGACGACCTCGCGATGACCGCGTGATACCAACCCCTCGGCTTCGCGAAGGATGTCCTCCATACTCCGGCTGCGTTCGTGCCCACGGGAAAAGGGAATGATGCAGAAGGAGCACATGAAATTGCAGCCGTCCTGCACCTTTAAATTCGCGCGCGTCTCCTGGTACTCTCCGATGCCTTCCATCGTGAAGGCGTCGCGTCCGATGGTGCGGGTATGAAGGAATTCCGGAGCGGGGCGTCGTTTCAGCGCCGTCAGGTACTGGGGCAACTGCATCTTATGTTGCGCGCCGACGATCAGGTCGATATCCTTCAGTTTTCTGAGCGCCTCAGCGCCGGTCTGTGCATAGCAGCCGGTGACCGCCAGAAAGGCGTCGGGGGAGGTCCGCCGGATCTTTCGGATGAGGTGTCGGCAGTCGGCCTCTGCGGTGTCCGTGACCGAACAGGTGTTCAAGACGACAAGATCGGCAGGCTGTCCGAACTCGACAAGATCGTAGCCTCGAGTCCGCAGCTGATCGGCGAGCACCGCGGTTTCCGCCTGGTTGAGGCGGCAGCCGATCGTATGGAGCGAAGCCTGTGGCATAAGCAAAAATTATAGCGAGGCGCCTAGCAAAGGCGCAATCGCTTTATTCCCGGCAGGAAGGGCGAAGCGATGGCGGAGCGTGAAAAACATTTGCTTGCGGGCCTTGACGATCGTCATCGCGGGTTCTCGAGGATCGCCGAAATCGAACCGCAGGAGGGCGGGTGTACCGCCTCTTTTCGATACGAACGAATGGTCATCGTCGGGCCCTTGTCTGGAACGGCGGAGAAGGCGTTGGCTGATCTCGTCCTGATGTTGCACGAACGAGGCTATACCGAATTGCGCACTCGTGTGACTTTTCGTGGCGAGCGCTATTTGGGAAGCCAGGAAGCCTGGGTCGAATATCCGGACATCCCCAGCGTTCACAACCTCCGCAAGGCGTGCTGGGCATGTTGCGAACGTTGTGGCGGAGTCGATCCACACGGAGCTGATGCAGGGATTATGCCGGCAAGGCTCCGAATAGCCTCTTGACCTTGGCCATGAGCGCGTCCTGGGTGAATGGTTTGGAGAGGAAATTCACCGCTTCGGTCTTCAGCTTCGCCACCGTGGCGTCGCGTGCGCCGGAGATGTACAGCACTTTCATGGCCGGACGATCGGCATGCGGTGCTCCGAGGGCACGTATCTTACGGGAATGACGGGCCAATGCCAAGAGCTGGAGGCCGCTATGCGCCGTCGGCGGGTCCGTACGACACTTTTATGAGGTGGTTTCCGATGCTGGCCTCGCGAAAGCCCCAGATATAGAGAAAGCCCTGGGCGTATGGGGTTTCCGGGATCGCCACCTCCACGATCCATTTCGTCGAAGACATCCTGACGCGGTTTCCTTCGCGCTGGATTTGGATCGGGCAGCCGGTGGTGAGTCGTAGCCGGGGTTCGATATCCTCATTCGGCCAGAGAACCTCTCCCACGATCAGACACCTAATGGGCGGAATCCGACCGGCCTCAGTCGGGTCACCTGGAAACACGTTGTTGCCGATCTCCCATGCCTTCAAGTCTGTCGTAGCGGCGCCGGTCAGCACCAAACAGATCATTAGCAGGATGAAGCGCTTCATGGTGAACATCCTTGTCGGCTGCATACAGGATAGCAAAACGAGGGGCGCGAATCTTTCCACAGTTGTAGCATCGAGCCCTTTACTTACGAGGGGGTTTGTATATTTCAGTATGGAATGGTGCCGGTCGAGACATTGCCGGGCGGCCGTATGCTCCACGTGCCGGTGGTTCCTGGCGCGGACCGATGAGCATATCGAACAGGCTCCGGTCCCCAGTGGAAGTACTTCCAATCTGAAAGCACACGAGTGTCGGTATTGAACGACAGTTCCATTCGTTCGCCGAAGCCTAAATCGGGAGCGTCAGGTGTGTTGAGAGTGTGATCCCAATGCCATACGGCCAGGAAGATTTTGTCGTTAATATTGCTGCGCGACGTGGGCATGCCCCAAGCGCGGACGACTTCGTCATAGGTCACTCGCTTGACGGCATAATCCCAAGAGCTGCGGAACTGTTCAAGTGACGGATTCTCAAACGGCGCCGACGTGATCAAGGGCGTCGCACAGCCCTGTCCCAGACAGAAGAGCACGGAGAGCATGATGGCGATGAGGAGTCTCAGCGTCCTGCCTCCGGCGTCCCCACAGCCCCGGTTACTTGCCGCCTAGTGGACGTTTAATTTTTTGCAGCAGGCTTTCAATGGGTTTCGGGCTGTCTGTCTCGCAAGCGGCTCCCCTAATACGGCTCGAGATCATGGAACAAATGTTCATGAAGGCCTGGGCCTGTGGCGAGGCGGGGTCCGCAACCACAATCGGCATCCCATTGTCGCTGCCGACTCGAATCGCGGGGTCGATCGGAATGCGCCCGAGAAACGGCACGCCGAGTTTTTCGGCCGCCCGCTCGCCGCCGCCCGTGGAGAAGATCTCCGTACGTTCACCGCATTTGCCGCAGATAAAAAAGCTCATGTTCTCGATGATCCCCAGCACCGGCACATTGATTTTCTGGAACATCGCCAGCCCTTTTCGGGAATCGTGTAAAGCCACGGCCTGGGGCGTGGTGACGATGACGGCGCCGGTCAGCGGGACCAGCTGGCCGATGCTCAACTGGGCGTCTCCCGTTCCCGGCGGAAGGTCAATCAGAAGATAGTCCAGCTCACCCCACTCCACGTCGCGAAGAAACTGCTGGATCGCCGTATGGATCATGGGACCGCGCCATGTGAGGGGGGTTTCCTCGGGAACGAAGAATCCCATGGAAATCAGCTTGACCCCGTGACTTTCGGCGGGGAGCAGCTTGCCGTCCTTCTGTTGAGGAGGCGTTCGCACGCCCATCATCATCGGCACGTTGGGACCATACACATCAGCATCCATCAGCCCGACTCTGGCGCCTTGCAGTGCCAGTCCAACGGCGAGATTGACCGCGACGGTGGATTTGCCGACCCCGCCCTTGCCGCTACTCACGGCGATCGTATACTTCACGGTCGGAATTAAATTATCCTGTGCGGCATTCGCCGCGCCAGCGTTCACTTCTCCCATGGCCCACGTTCCTTTCCACTCTGACTGGACTGACGTCGGACGTTCGTTAAGAACTTAACATAGCGCCGGCCGGTAAGGCTACCCGAGGGTGGCGGAATGCGCGTTACTTCTGCAGCAACGGGCTGATGGTCGGCCAGATGGTGTCGACGAGGATGGCATAGCCTGAACCATTCGGATGGATCCCATCGGCCTGGTTCAGGGAGGCCTGGGCGGCGACGCCTTCGAGAAAGAACGGGATCAGGGGAATCCCATATTGTTTGGCGAGGTCCGAGAACATCGCCTGGAAGGCTCGCGTGTACTCCGCTCCATAGTTCGGAGGGAGTCTCATGCCGGCCAGGACAACCTTGGAGCCGGCCGCCAGCAGACGTTGGATGATCTCACTGAGATTCGACTCTGTTTCACGCAGATTCAATCCGCGCAATCCATCGTTCGCGCCGAGTTCGACGATGACGAGGTCGGGGTTGCTCTTGAGAATCCATTCAACCCGGCGCAAACCTCCGGCCGTCGTGTCCCCGCTCACCCCGGCATTGATGACGCGATAGCGGTAGCCGGCCAGCGACAGCTTTTCCTGCAGGCGGGCAGGATACGTGTCGCCGCTCGGCAGCCCGAGCCCGGCGGTCAAACTATCCCCGAACGCGACGAGGACGCGTTCTTCAGGACGGAACGCCGCGTTCGACGGCGGGGGAGACTTGGCTCCCGGCCGAGCATCCACGCTGGTCCCTTGAATCTTTGGAGCCGGTTTGCCGAGATGATCATCACAGCCTGGGAGTCCGAAGACCGTCAGGGCAATGAGGAGAGCGGCATAGCTGGAGCGAGGCATACTTCAGTATACTCATGACGATGATTGAAATTGTCAACCTGTCAATGAGGCTGACCGGCGGGGGTGGGGAAGTGTCCATCCTTGACGATATCACCCTCACCATTCCGGCCAAACAATTTGTGGCGATCGTCGGCCCCTCCGGCAGCGGCAAATCAACATTGTTGGGACTGATCGCCGGACTGGACGCACCCAGCGCCGGCACGATCATCCTCGATGGGCTGGAGCTCGGCAGCCTGTCGGAGGACGAACTGGCCCGGATGCGTCTTCACACACTCGGATATGTGTTCCAATCGTTCCATCTCATTCCGACACTGACGGCGCTTGAAAACGTGGCGGTGCCGCTTGAATTGGCCGAGTCCCCCGATGTCCGCTCGAAAGCGGAGGCGCTGCTTCACGCGGTCGGATTGGGAGAACGCGCCCGTCATTATCCGATTCAACTCAGCGGAGGGGAGCAGCAGCGGGTGGCGGTGGCGCGGGCGTTCGCGAACCGGCCGCCGGTGTTGCTCGCCGATGAACCGACCGGCAATTTGGATACCGTGACCGGCCGTCAGGTCGTCGAGTTGATCATCCGTCTCAATAGGGACCATGGCAGCACGTTGGTGCTGGTCACCCATGATCCCATCCTGGCGTCGCACGCCGACCGCGTCGTGACATTGATGGATGGGCGCATCGCGTCCGACGAGCTACGGATGCCGGATTCGTGATGATGTCGTTACCGTTCCGCATGGCGATCCGCGAGACGACGGCCGCGTGGCGCCATTTCACATTCTTCTTTATCTCCATCTCGTTGGGTGTCTACGCCATCGTCTCTGTCGGCGTGTTCGCTGCCAATCTTGACGGCGCGATTCACCGGGAAGCGCGCAACCTGATGGCTGCCGACGTGCAGGTGCGCGTGAATCGCCCGTTGACCGCCGATGGAACGGCCTTCATGACGGCATTGCAAGGGCGCGGCATCACCATCGTGCATGCGAGCGAACTCGTGGCAATGGCCGCGGCGTCGCGTCCGAATCCCGAGACTCAACTCATCGAGTTGAAGGCGGTAGAACCCGGCTACCCTTTCTACGGGAAGCTTGTGACCGAACCGCCCGGTTCAGCCGCTCTCCTGTTTGACGGACTCAATGCCCTGGCACAGGAAAGCTTGCTGATCCACCTCAATCTCGCAGTGGGGGAAACGGTGAGGATTGGACAGGCTGACTTTCGGATCGTCGGGGTGTTGAAGAAGGAACCGGACCGGGCCGCGGGGGCGTTCAGTTTCGGTCCGCGGGTGCTGATCTCGCAGAAAGGCCTCGCAGACGCGCGGCTGGTGCAGCCGGGTAGCCGTGTGACGCATCGTTATCTTCTGAAGCTTCCAGATGCCCTCGGCCCCGGCGATGTTCGACGCGAACTCGCCGACACATTCCCGGACAGGATGGCGCGGATTAGCAGCTATGAGGAGTCGCAGCCGATGCTCCGCCAGTTCCTGGGCCAGCTCACCATGTATCTCGGACTTGTGGCACTCATCGCCTTGATCGTAGGCGGCATCGGCGTCGCTGCCAGTGTCCGCGCGTTTCTAAAGGAGAAGATGGAAACGATCGCCGTCCTCAAGGTGCTTGGGGCCACGCCGGCAACCATCCTGCAGATCTATGTCATGCAGACCCTGTTCTTGGGATTGCTGGGTAGTGTGGCAGGCGCGGGCATTGGGGTCGCGATTCAGTTCGCGTTGCCGCTCGTGCTGCGGCAGTGGCTGCCGGTTGAGTTGGAATTTCATTGGGCACTTTTGCCCCTCGGGCGTGGGATCGCCATGGGGATGATGACGACCGCGCTGTTTGCGCTCTGGCCGCTCCTTGAAATTCAACACATCCGGCCCAATCTCGTGTTTCGCCGAGAGGTGGCCAAGGATCGGAACAGCGCTCCCACGCGGTCGGCATGGGCCATCGGCGGCATATTGGCCTTTGCGCTGGCGGCGCTGGCGTTGTGGCAAGCCGGATCCTGGCGCTCCGCAGGCGTCTTCATCGGCGCGCTGATTCTCGCCCTCGGACTTTTGCAGGGATCGGCGTGGGGCCTCGTCCGGTTGGCCAAGCATCTGCCGCACGGGCGTTCGGTTGCCTGGCGCCAGGGCATGGCAAATCTCCATCGTCCCGGCAGTCAGACAACCACCGTGGTCATCTCGGTCGGCATCGCAGTGATGCTGATCCTCGCCATCCATCTCGTCGAACAGAATATGCTGTCGGAGATCGGTGAAAACGCGCCATCCGACTCGCCCACCTTCTTCTTCATCGATATCCAGCCGGACCAACACGCTGCGTTCAAGAATCTCCTGACCGAACGGGGTTACACTCATCCCACGCTCACGCCGCTCGTGCGGTCGCGCCTGTCCGCGCTCAATCGCCGGGAGATTCGTCCGGAGGATTATGACAAGCGCGAACACGGATGGTATTTCACGAGGGAGTACGTGCTGACGTTTCAACAAGACCTGCCCAAAGGCAATGTGCTGTTGAAGGGAAAATGGTGGCATGAGCCACTCGCGTCTCCTGTGCCGCGCGTGTCGGTTGAAGAAGAGGCGGCCAGGCGGCTCGGATTGGACCTGGGATCCACCATAGAATTCGACATCCAGGGTGCAAAAATAACGGGACGCGTGAGCAATATTCGAAAAGTGGACTGGGGGAATCTGTCCACCAACTTTTACTTCATCTTCGAGCCGGGCGCTTTGGACGGGGCGCCCATGACCTATGTAGCGACCGCACGCGTACTCCCGAAAGATGAAGTGTCGTTGCAGCGGGCCGTGGTGGCGGCGTTTCCCAATGTGTCGGCGATCAACATCCGAGACATCCTGGAATCGGTGACCCGCGTCCTTGACCGCATCAGCCTTGTGATCCGGTTCATGGCGGGGCTCACCATTCTCGCCGGAATGATCGTGCTTGCCGGAGCGCTTGCCGCCACGCGCTTTCAAAGAATTTACGAAGCGATGATCCTCAAGGCCATCGGGGCGACGCGAGGGGTGATCGCAAGGATGTTCATCTGGGAATATTCTCTCCTCGGCGCGGCTGCAGGGGTGATCGGGGCTGTCCTCGCCACGGGGCTATCCTGGGCGGTGATGACCTGGATTCTCGATGTCCAGTGGCGTTTTCAGCCGATCGCGGTGGCGGGTGGAATATTGACGACCGTCATCCTCACGGTCGCCGTGGGCTTTCTCTCCACATTCCGGGTCCTCGGGCAGAAACCGCTTCCCGTGCTGCGCCAGGAATAATTATCACGGGCAACCCGGTTGCTCTTGGCGCGGGTGTTATTGTGCAGCCCAGACGTGCTTGTGGTGCCGACATCGCGGCCGCCAAGATCCGCGTCACACCACTGTGCTCCGCCTGGGCGCCCGCACAATGCCAGCCGCGCCACTGCAACGGGTCAGCAGCTTGACTCACCTAGGGGTTCTGCTAGGATGGGCGGATGATGTGGTTCAGCATTCTCGGTGCGGTCGTGGCTGGTTTCATTCTTGGCATCGGCACGGCGTTCGTCTTCAGGCTCCTGCAGGCACGGACGGCCAAAGATTTGGCGGAGGAATTGTTTCGCGAGAGTGAACTCCAGCGCAAGGCCAGTCTGGAGGCGGTACTCGACAATATGAAGTCCAGCTTCGGACATCTCTCGCTCGACGTGCTGGCGAAATCCACCGATCAATTCCTGAAGCTCGCGAAATCCAAATTGGACGCGGAGCGCGAGGCGAGCGTCACCGAGTTAGGCGCGAAGAAGGGCCTGATTGACCAGCAGTTGGTGCGGATGAACTCTGAGCTGGAGAACGTGTCGAAGCTGATGAAGGATCTCGAAAAGGACAGAGCCGAGAAATTCGGTGAGCTGTCGTCTCAACTAAAACTCGCCACCGCTCAGACTGCGGACCTGATGCACACGACGACGACGCTCAAGGAAGCGCTCGCCAGCACGAAGGTCAGAGGCCAATGGGGCGAGCGGATGGCCGAAGATGTGCTGCGGCTGGCCGGCTTGCTGGAGAATGTCAATTATCTGAAACAGAAGACGATCCAAGGAATGGGCACCCGGCCCGACTTTACCTTCCTGCTTCCGCGCGACCTGAAGCTGAACATGGACGTCAAGTTTCCCTTGGACAATTACCTTCGGTTTCTTGAAGCCGAGTCGGACGCCGACAAGTCCAAATTTCGCGGGGACTTCCTGCGGGACGTCAAGGCGAGGATCAAGGAGGTCTCGACGCGCGATTACATCAATCCCGAACAGCAGACCGTGGATTATGTGCTGCTTTTTATTCCCAACGAACAGATCTATGCCTTCATCCATGAACAGGACTCCACCATCTTGGATGATGGAATGCGAAACAGCGTGGTGTTTTGTTCCCCGGTCACGCTCTTTGCGATCCTGGCGATCATCAGGAAGGCCGTCGACAATTTTGCGCTGGAGCAGACCTCGAATGAGATCCTTTCACTGCTGGGCCTGTTCAAGAAACAATGGGATGAATTTCTTGGCAAGCTTGATCAGCTCGGCAAGCGGCTCGAGGATGCGCAGAAGGAGTACGATGCTCTGACCACGACCCGGCGACGGCAACTCGACAAGCCGCTCAATAAAATAGAAGACCTCAGAAAAAAGCGGGGATTGCCTGCGGCCAATGACGATGACCACGGCGTCGTGCTCGTAAAAACGGATCCTGCCTCGCAGCGTGTTCCGGCACCCCTCGACTGAAGCGCGCCCCTCGGGCGCCCTTGCGTCTTTTGTTGAACCCGTGATAGCGTATCAGCGCAATTTATCGCTGGGGGGGTCTGGCGATGGAGAGCAGGGAGAAAAGACCCCAGCGCGATATGTCTTGAAATAGGGACTGCTGATTAGGACAGCCTGCCTCGATGCCGCCTGTGCCGTGCGATTCACCCCCCAGATGTTCCTTGCTTCATGACAGCATCGCATCAGTAAAGGAGGTACCCAATGGGTACAAAGTTGTATGTGGGCGGCTTGCCCTATTCCACCACCGAGCAACAGCTTCAAGAGCTGTTCTCTCAACAAGGATCGGTGACGTCTGCGAAAGTCATCACCGATCGCTATACCGGGCAGTCGCGCGGGTTTGGATTCGTCGAGATGGCCACGGGCGAGGAAGCGCAAAAGGCCATCAGCGCCTTGAACGGCACCGAAATGGGTGGCCGCACGATCACCGTGAATGAGGCTCGTCCTCAAGAGCGGACAGGCGGCGGAGGCGGTGGGGGAGGTTATGGCGGAGGCGGCGGGGGAGACCGCGGCGGCCGTGGAGGCCGTTGGTAAGTCCGCCTACCCGATACAAAATAGGCTAAAACGAGGCAGGGATCCCTCGAGATCCCTGCTTTTTTTTTGGCGATCAGCCCCTCATTTCATTTTCATCCTACTTTTTCATTTCTTCTTTCGTTTAGTTTGACCCACCAAAAGGGTTATGGTACGGTAACGATACTACTTTTTTCGTCGTTTGCCGTCTCATGATGTACCCGTTGAAAAGACCCGAAGACGTCGCTGAGCGCAGCCGTCGGTACGGTATTCGGGACGGCGCCTTCCAGGCAGTCATGCAGGGCGTTGGGGAGAATTATCTTTCCGCGTTTGCCCTCATTCTCCACGCGACCGCCGTTCAAATCGGACTTCTCTCGGCGCTTCCGCAATTGGTCGGCACATTTGCTCAACTGCTGTCCGTCAAGGTGATGAACCGGTTTCGGCACCGGAAGACGCTCATCCTTATAGGGGCGCTAGGCCAGACGATTCTGTGGGTCCCGCTGCTGGCCTTGCCGCTGCTGTTTCCGGAGCACGGCGCCTGGCTGCTCATCGCATGCACCGTTCTCTATGTCTCCATGGGTCACTTTTCCGTGCCCGCATGGACGAGCCTGATCACGGACTTCGTGGACCCGAGACAGCGAGGCGTATATTTCGGGCGGCGGGCCAAGATCATGGCGGTCACAAGTTTCGCGGTCTTGCTCGGGGCGGGCTTCGTGCTTCAGTCCGCGAAGTTGTGGCGCGAGCCCTGGATGGGTTTCGCCGTCATCTTTATCGTGGCCTCCGCAGCACGCGGCGTCTCGACGTACTACCTCGCTCGCATCGAGGAACGTTCCGTCGAAGGCACACGAGAAACCGAATTCCGTCTCATGGAATTCATACGAGGCCAGCATGGCTCGAATTTTCAGCGGTTCCTGCTGTTCTCGGGTCTGATGCACGTCTGCGTCCTGATCGCGGGGCCCTACTTCCTGATTTACCTGTTGCGCGATCTTCAGTTCAGCTATCTGATGTATGCCGCTTGGATGGCGGCAGGAACTCTGGGGCAATTCCTCACGCTCAAGTCCTGGGGACGCCTGGGTGACCGGTTTGGAAACAAGAAGGTGTTGGTGGCCACCGGGATCTTGGTGCCGTTCCTTCCGATGCTCTACATTGTCAGCACTAATTTCTACTTCCTCGTTCTGGTCAATCTGTTCGGGGGTATCGTCTGGGCCGGCCTTTCGATGGGCCTCCAAAACTACATCTTCGACACCGTCCGGGCCGAAGATCGCGCGAAGAGCGTGGCGGTATGGAACACGGTCAATGCGGTCGGATGGTGCATCGGGGCCTTGCTAGGCGGGTGGCTGGCCATGATCGCGCCATCCGAAATCGGCATTGGGGGCTGGCACATCCAGCTGATGTCGAATTTGCCGGTGGTGTTCTTCGTATCCGGGCTGCTGCGTCTGCTGGTTTCGCTGACATTGTTGGGAACCTTCCGGGAAGCGCGCGATGTGGAACCAATCACCTTTCGGGAATTGTTGGTAGAACTTCCGCTCATCAAGCCAATGGCAGGCGCCCTGGTGATTGGGACCAAACAGGTGGCCGTGATGAGAGCCGCTGCCCCGACATGGTTGACGCTGATCGGCAAGCCGAAACCCATCGGCATTGTTAGACGGCGCGGAATGTGGCGACGCCGGCGGAGCGGGGGAAAATGGCGTACTCATTCCGGGGATTTGTTATGATTGAGTAAGGTGTGGCATGGTTCGTGAAACGATACTTCTCCACGGCCATATTGTTGATTCTCTTCTCCTGCCCAAGGTCCTGGACGTGATTCTGCAATTCGGGGGCACGTTCGAGTTGGCCGCCATTCAGATCGGAAAGACTCGAAAAGATCTCTCGTCGGCGCGCATTACCGTGCAGGCCGACAGCGCCGAGCGGCTCGCGCAGATCATCAACGAAGTGCAGGCGCATGGCGCCGTGGTGGAGGAGGAAACGGACTGCCGCTGTGCCTCGGCGCCTCGCGACGGCGTCTTCCCCGAGGACTTTTACGCGACGACACATCTTTCTACAGAAGTCCGATTGTCGGGTCGATGGGTCCCCGTCGGGGGGATCGAGATGGATCTCGGAGTGCGCGTGGACTGCGACGGGCCGTATGTGTACCAAGCGTCGACGGTGCCGATGGCGGAGGTCAATCAGGGTGACCAGATCGTGGTGGGGCATGAAGGTGTACGCGTCGTACCGTACGAGCGGCCGGCCACGCTTGATGTTTTCGGGTTTATGGCGTCACCGGTTTCCTCGGAGCGGCCGCACAGGCACACCATTGCCGACATCGCCCGGCGGATGGATGCGCTTCGAAGCGCATCGGGAAAGGTGCTCTTCGCGGGTGGTCCAGCCATCGTTCATGGCGGGGGTCGCGACCCGCTGGCGTGGTTGATTGAATCCGGCTTTATTCGGGTTTTGTTCAGCGGGAACGCGCTCGCGGCTCACGACATGGAAGCCCATCTCTATGGCACCTCGTTGGGCTTCGGTCTGGAGAGCGGACGGACCGCCCATCATGGTCACGAGCACCATTTGCGGACGATCAATCGCGTCCGGGCGATCGGCAGCATCGAAGAAGCCGTGCGATCGGGAGTCATCACGACCGGGATCATGGCGGCATGCGTGCGCCGCGGCGTCCAGATCGTGATGGCCGGCACGATCCGCGACGATGGTCCACTCCCCGGCGTGATTACGGATTCCATCAAGGCGCAGGCCGCGATGCGGGCCGCGGTGCCCGGCGTCGGGTTGGCGCTGCTGGTGGCCTCTACGCTTCATGCGGTAGCCACCGGCAATCTCCTTCCGGCCTCTGTGCCGACGGTGTGCGTGGACATCAATCCGGCCGTTCCCACAAAACTTGCGGACCGTGGCAGCTTTCAGGCGGTGAGCCTCGTCATGGATGCCGCCTCGTTCTTGCGGGAATTGGCCGCCGAATTAGGATGGAAAAAATGAATCGACTCCTCGTCTGCCCACCGGATCATTTCAAGATCGCGTACGAAATCAACTCGTGGATGCATGTCGAGGTGGCCGCAGATCAGGCGTTGGCGCGGGTGCAATGGGATACATTAATGGCTGTGCTCGAGAAGGACTGTGGGGCGAAGCTCGAACGCATGGCGCCCGCGCGCGAGGTGCCCGACATGGTGTTTACCGCGAATGCAGCCGCGATGTCGCGGCGGACGGCGATTCTCAGCCGGTTCCGCTTTGCGGAACGGCAACCGGAGGAAGCGTATTTCGAGCGCTGGTTCCTGGAGCATGGATTTACGGTTGAAAAGCTTCCTGAGGGAATGTTCTTCGAAGGCGCCGGCGATCTACTCGGATTCGACAGTCTGAAAATCGGAGGCTACCGACAGCGCACGGACATTCGCGCCTATCAACACGTCTGTCGGATGATTGATTGTGAGATCATTCCAGTGGAACTGATCGACCCGCGGTTCTACCATCTCGATACGTGTTTTTGTCCCCTCGCGGGCGGTGAAGTCATGTGGTTTCCTCCCGCGTTTGATGAGTACGGACAGGAGGCGATCCGTCATCGCCTCCCGGAGTCGAAGCGAATCGAAGTGCCGGAAGATGAGGCCTATAGATTTGCGTGCAACGCGGTGTCCATTGGCGCTCATGTCGTGCTTCCTGAAGGCTGTCCGATCACGATGGGCATGCTCGCGGCGCACGGGTATATCCCTCACGCCGTCGGTCTCTCGGAATTTTTGAAGGCGGGCGGCGCCGCGAAATGCCTGACGCTGGCGCTCGATTGAAGATGCGTTACGCGACGCGGCTGACGGCGCGATCCAGTCCCTTCCAGAAACCTTCCAAGTAATCCAGGACGGCCTTTGTGCCCTGCCTGAAGTGCTCTCGTTCAGCGGCCGTCAATCCTTCCCCACTGCCGTCAACGGCGGACACGGCGTTTTTCATCGCCTCCTCGTGGGTCGCTTCAAGTTCCCGATGAAATGTGAAGTAGGTCAGGTCCATCCGGGGATAGCGCTGAGCGTGCAGACATTCGAGACCGGGGATGAGATGATCCCACATCGTGATGGCCATGTTCTCCAGCCCGAAAGAGGCGCCGAGCGCCGTTGAATGATTGCCATCTGCGTAGAGCCGTTCCATGCCGTCGATGTAGGCCCGGGTCGAGGGTAGCATGGGCCGCGTCATGGCATTGTGAACACCGATGCCCACCGACCGCAGAAAATCACGGTATAACAGTTCATGCCGGTTCTTGGTTCGGCCGTCGCCTAATTCCGAGTACAACACCGTCGTCAGTTCGTCTGCGACCGCCTCGTCTTCCGTATTGACGAGTTGCGCGACCAGAATCTTCGGAAAGAACCGTGCAAAGTTATAGAATTCTATGGCGAACTGTTGAAACTCGGAGTCGCTCAGCGCGCCAGCCTTGAAGCGGTCCAGGTATGCATTATTGATGGCGCCGTGCCGGAGGACATAACTTCTCATTTCTTCGTAGAACCCCATATCCTCACCCCCCCTTTGGCTTGGCTTGGTCCATCTTATAACAAAAATCCATCAACTACGGAAAATCTTTTGTGTTATAAACCCACAGAGGTGGGACATGAGATGTTGTTGACATATAATGTATTGATATATATATATTAAATGCTGTTCAACAATGATATAAATATTTTATTGACTGATAATGAATAATGCTATACTGACTTCACGAAGAACGATGGGAGACCGAATGCTGGAGATCACTCGGTATATTGAAGAGCTGAAGGATCGGTTGCATCTGAAGAGTGATTATGCGCTCGCGCACAAGCTTGGCATCACGCAACCGGAAGCTAACCATCTCCGCCGCGGCTTGAAGATTCCCAAGGAAGAGCTCTGCATTAGGATCGCGAAGCTGCTCGGCAAGAATCCTGTGGAATTGATGCTCGTCGCGCAGAAGGATCGAGCACCTGATGAGGCCAAGGAATACTGGACGCTGGCCCGGACGGCCGTGGACGTGATGCTGCACGTGCCGACCCATCCCCGGTACCTGCCCAGAAAAGTGGAAGCGATCGGTCGCGAACTGCGCCAGATGGAAGGCCACTCCCTGCTCTATGAGAACGGCGCCGCTGTCACGGAGCCGGTCCGCCTCATGGAGACGACCGAGCGGACGGTTGACGCCCTGATGGAGTATTGGAACTTCTGGAAGCAAGGCGCACCACTCTATCCGAACTATCTGCTGGCAAACCAGGAAGCCGTACGCCGGGGCGTCACTATCCGGAGGCTCCTGGTGATTTCCGCGGATCAGGCGACGTCGGATCAGACGGCGGACGATGCCGTTGAAGTCATGGAGGATCAACGCCGGTCGGGTGTCGAAATCTTTTACGCCTTCCGTGAAGAGATCCTGAACTCTGTGACGTATCAGCGCTTGGTGCAGGCGTACAAGCGCCATGGATCGGCCTCCGAGATCAACGCGGCGATGTTCGATAATGAGATCATGGTGATGGCCAAAGCCTATGAATCCGTCCCCCTCGGCATGACGGGGATACCGAAAATGGTGACCCGGATCAGCCAGCTGGAAATCACGTGGAAACACGATGTCATCGAGGAACTGAATCCGGCGCCGCTGTTCGACATGACGCGCTACGTGCGCGACTATGCAGGAAAGAAGCCGTTTCTCACGGACCTCGCGCGATTTCGACGCGAGGCCCATCTCATGAAGGGACCCCCGTCCCGCCGGGATGAGTGTCGGGGGTAACAGGGAGGCACCATGAATGGTTCCATGGGCATTGATCACATTACGTTGTGCGTGAAAGATCTGAACGCCGCAGAGTATCTGTTTACCAAAGTGCTCGGCTTCGACGTGATCTGGTCCGCACGCGACGTCGGCACCGAGCGGTCCAGCATGGATACCATCGTGGTGCAGCGGGGTGCCGCGAAGATCGCCTTGATGCAAGGCCGGGACAAGACGGTCAAGTCGCAGATCAGCAAATTCATCGAGAAGTACGGTGAAGGCGTGCAGCACGTGGCGATCGAAGTGGACGACATCGAAGCCGTCTGTCGGGAATGGGAGGCGCAGGGGGTGAAATTCAGCGGGTCGCTCAAAGAGGGGCGCGATGGGTTCGGACCTTTGAAGCAGCGTTTCACCTATCCGTTGTTCCCGGAGAGCGGGGTCTTTTTGGAACTGACACAACGCCAGGAGGGCACCGAACAAGCGAAGACGTTTGTCCGCGGGACCGTAGAAGCCTTGTACAAGGACATCGAGCGAGACCAGCTCCAATCTGTGGAACAGGCAATCATTGACTACGATCACACGCCCGGCAACAACGCGGAGAAGCGTGCATCGTCAACGCGATGAAACGCTCGACCAAGAGCTCTCAGCTACCGAGTCCCGTCTTCCGCTGTTTCGTTTCGGAACGGCGATGGGTGCCTACAGCGATGAAAGCGCCGGCGGCTTCTTTAGCTGTCTCGTCTCGGCGGAACAGCGACTGAAATAGGGGAGGCCTGCGATGTATCTCATGAAAAAGGGCAATCCACCGAACCAGGCCCATGTCGGAATTCCCGAAGGTCTGTGTGAGGAAGAGCACGGCCGCCAAGGCTTTGTCGGTCCGTCGTCGCATCTCTACCGGAGGCACCCTCCAACCGGCTGGATGCGCATCGAGGGCCCTCTGCGGCCCCGTGCATTTGCCTGCGCGGCCCTTCCCACTGCTGATCTGAGGTCGGCAACGGCCGATCCTCTAGAAGCGTTGAGCAGCCCGGATGTTCGCGTCTTTCTGTCCCGCCGCGCAGAGACCATGTCATATTTCATGCGCAATGCCGACGGCGACGAGATTTACTTCGTGCATGCCGGACGGGGACGATTCGAAACAGACTACGGTGTGCTTGCTTACGAGCCCGGCGACTACATTGTGATTCCCAAAGGCACCACCTATCGCCTGGTATTGGAGTCTGATAAGTCCTCTCTGTTTGTGATCGTCGAGACGACCGCGCCCGTTGAGCTGCCGGATCGCGGGTCCCTGGGTCATCATGCGCTCTTTGACAAGGGCGTCCTCGTCGCGCCTGAGTTGCCACCCCAGGCTTCGGATGATCGGCAAAGCGAATGGGAGGTGCGGATCAAGCGCGCCGGGGAGTATACGCGGGTCATCTATCCCTTTTCGCCGATGGATGTGGTCGCCTGGAAAGGCGATCTGTGGGTGGCCAAGCTCAATGTCCGCGACATCCGTCCCGTGACGAGCCCCCGGTACCATCTTCCGCCCAGCGTCCATGCCACCTTTCAGGCGGGCGGCGCCTTGATCTCCACGTTCGTTCCGCGGCCGCTCGAAAGCGATCCGGAAGCGATGCGGGTTCCGTTCTACCACCGGAACATGGATTACGACGAAGTGCTCTTCTATCACCGGGGCGACTTCTTCAGCCGCTCCGGGATCGAACCGGGAATGCTGACTCTCCATCCGCAGGGCATCCACCATGGGCCGCAGCCACAGGCGGTTGCCGCGAG
>Ga0066706_10000071_pt1 | contig 20572 bp, 18 predicted proteins | sample GraSoiAngelo_155_FD_67274 | JGI IMG/M metagenome (GOLD analysis project Ga0066706, IMG submission 67274) | Grasslands soil microbial communities from the Angelo Coastal Reserve, California, USA - 14_1009_13_30cm | ecosystem: Environmental > Terrestrial > Soil > Grasslands | place: USA...
GTCGTGCTCGCGGTGACCGTGAGGTTGCCCGTCTGTGGAGGCGGAGCCGCGCAGCTCACGGCAAAGCTCGCCGTCACGGTCCCGCCCGAGGGCACAGTGACGGTCTGCGGATTGGCCCCGCTCACCGAGCAGTTCGCGGCGACCCCGGACAGCGCCACCGAGTGACTTCCCGCCGATAGCCCAGTGAACGTCACGCTCCCGTTCGTCCCGACGCTCTGGCTCGCGCCACCGTCCACGGTCGCCGTGTAGCCGTCGGGATCGAGGTTCGAGCCGGTGGTGCTGGTCGTGACCGTCAGGTTGCCCGTCTGTGGAGGCGGCGCCGTACAGCTCACGGAGAACGATGTCGACGCGGTCCCGCCCGCCGGCACGCTCACCGTGCGGGACGTGCCCCCGCTCACCGAGCAGTTGCTCGCTACTCCGGACAGTACGACGGTGTGGCTCGCCGCCGAGAGCCCGCTGAACGTGACGCTGCCGTTCGTGCCGATGGCCTGGCTCGCGCCGCCGTCGACCGTGACGGTGTAGCCGTCCGCGTCAATGTTCGAGCCGCTCGTGCCGGTGGTGACCGTCAGGTCTCCGGTGGTGGGCGGTGGAGGCGGCGCCGTGCAGCTCACCGAGAAGGTCGTGGCCGCCACGAGACCCGCGATGAGCGAAACGGTGCGCGGGTTGGCGCCGCTGACCGAGCAGTTGGAGGGGACGCCCGACAGCAGCACGGTGTGACTGCCCGACGGGAGTCCTAGGAACGTCGCGACGCCGGTGGCGCCGACCGACTGGCTGGAGGAGCCATCCACGGTCACGGTGTAACCGGATGGCGTGTTCGAGCCCGAGGTCGTGACCGTCACGGCGAGCGTGCCGACGTCCGGCAGGCCGAGCAGCGCTCGGGGCCTGGGACTCTGCGAATCGTTGCATGCGGCTGCTCCCATCAGCGTTACGGCCGCCGCTGCCCACAATGTCCACCTGGTCGTGCGTGCCATCGTCGCGCCCTCGCCCCGTAATCGTTTTCGTGTCGACACAACATCGCTCCACCCGAGGTAGGGCAAAAACCGGGCCGATCCGTGGTGTGGTGGAAACAGGTCGCGCGTGGCGTTCCGGTGCAGCGCTCTGGCGCCGCGTTGTGCGGCGCGGCTGCGCCGTGGCCGGTGCGCAGCAACGCGCGCTCGCATTGCTGCGGCCGCGCCGTCGCGGCGCGCGGCAAGCGTCAGCCGCGATCGAGCTCTCGGAAGTCCTGATCGCTCAGGTCGAGCAGCGCCGCCGCGCTGTTCTCCTCGAGGTGGCGGACCCGCGACGTGCCGGGAATGGGAAGCATCACGGGCGATCTCCGCAGCAGCCACGCGAGCGCCACCTGCGACGCTGTCGCGTGCAATCGCCCGGCGACGCGCGCCACGGGCCCGCGCGGCTTCGCGAGATCACCCGCCAAGAGTGGGAACCACGGGATGAAGGCGATGCCCGCGCGCTCGCAATGATCGAGCACCTGCTCCGCCTCCGGTGTCGTGCGGCGCTCGACGAGGTTGTACCGGTTCTGCACCGAGACGATCGGCACGAGCTGGCGAGCCCGCTCGATGTCCGCCACCGGCACCTCCGACAGTCCGATGTGACGGATCTTCCCCTGGTGCTGCAGCTCGCGCAGCGTGCCCAGCTGATCCTCGAGCGGGACGGCGGGATCGATGCGGTGCAGCTGGTACAGCTCGATGCGCTCGAGCTTGAGGCGGCGCAGGCTGCCCTCACAGGCGGCGCGCAGGTGCTCCGGCCGGCCGTTCGGCGTCCACCGGTCGGGACCGGGCCGCTCGAGCCCGCCTTTGGTGGCGATCACCAGCTCCGGCGGATACGGGTAGAGGGCCTCCGCGATGAGACGCTCGCTCACCGCCGGACCGTAGGAATCGGCCGTATCGATCAGGGTGACGCCGAGCTCGAGCGCCCGCCGGAGCACGGCGATCGCCTCGGCGTGGTCGCGCGGCTCGCCCCAGATGCCCTTACCGGTGAGCCGCATGGCGCCGAAGCCGAGCCAGTAAACGCGGCGCTCGCCGCCCAAGAGAAAGCCTGCCGCTGTGCGCGACTGGAAGGTCGACCGATTGTGTCATACTGGTCCCAAACCTGTGCGTGGGGTGAAACACCGCGAACGTGCGTGACAACCGCACCGGGTAACCGCATCCAACCCGGCGTGGTTCCTCCCCTTGCATCCCGGTGCTGCAATTGCGCCACACCTTTTGGCCGCCCGTGTCGGCTTCCGAGTGGCACCGCTCTTGCTTCTCGTTGAAACGGAGACAAGTGAGCTGAGGTCGGTCGCATGGACAGCATGAATCACCGGCACGTCACCCGCGTCGCAACCGGCGCACGCACAGGGGCGGCCGTGGGCGTGCTCGTGCTTGTGCTCTCGGCCTGCGCGGTCTCCCATCACCCCGCGCTCGACCGAGTGCGGCTCACACCTCCCGCCGATCACGTCCTGGCCGGGCGGCTCGCTGCGGCCGACGTGGTCGTGGCCGGCGTGCTGACCCGGGCGCAGCGCGACATCCGCTACGAGGCCCCCTGCGGGATCATCGCGCACATCATGCGCCGCTGCGACGACACCGAGGCGTACGACGCGCGCATCAAGGCGTTCGACGGACACGAGTGGACGCTGATGTTCTTCCGGCTCGGCCCCGGGCCCCACCCGGCGCCCGGCGACTCGGCGGTGTGGGTGTTGCACCGCGACGCGGTCTTCCCCTATCTCGTGTGCGCGCAGCGCGCTGCGCTCACGAGCACCGGCTGTGTGAGCGAGCCCTCCTTTATCCTGGAATCGGACGACGACATGCTACCGTTGAGCGAGTGGCCCCGCGTGCAGCGGCTGCTCCAGGCGCTCAACCTGTAAGTCCGGGCCCCCCCGCCCCCTCAATCCCGCCGTCCCCTATCGCGCGAGCACCCCGGCGCCGTATCATCTCCTGCGGGCTCGCGACCGGGACGACTCATGAGCGAAAAGAGCTTGGAGAAGCTGCGGGCGCTCTTGAAGGGCTATGCCGAGCGCACGGGGGCAGGGGGGACGGGCGGGGTGGGGGCGGCGGGGGCGGCTGGAGCGGCGGGGACGGGGGGGACGGACGTCAAGCCCGTTCATGACGAAAGCGAGCGGCGCCGGCGCGCCTGCGGAGAGCGGCTCCAGAAGGTGGTGCGCGCCGTGCTCGACCGCGTCGTCGACGAGCTCAAGAATGCCGGGCACGAGGCGGTCATCGAGGACCAGAGCACCACCGCGGGCGCCTATCCCAGCCTGGAGCTCGCGTTCACGCCGCGGTCGCCGGCCGGCACGGCACTGACGTCAGTGCTCACCTTCCGATGCGATCCCCGCCGCGGCATCGCCGTGGCGCGTGACATCAAGCCATCCCCCGCCAAGGGCCGGGTGGTGACGACCAGCAGCGACCGCATCGGCACGATGAAGGTCGAGGCGATATCGGCGGAATGGGTCGAGACCAAGACGCTGAGCTTCATCGAGGCGGTGCTGAAGGTCAACTGACCGCCGCCGCCCGCTCCCGCTCCTTGAGCAACCGCCGCAGGATCTTGCCCGATGGTGACTTGGGGATCGCGTCGATCACCTCGATCACCCGGATCTTCTTGTAGGGCGCGACATGCTCGGCCACGTAGGCCAGCAGCGCCGCCGACGACGTGTCCCCCTTCAGGACCACGAACGCCTTCGGAACCTCACCGCACTCGTCGTCGGGAATGGGGATCACCGCGGCGTCCGCCACGGCCGGGTGCGCGCACAGCACCGCTTCCAGCTCGGCCGGAGCCACCTGGAAGCCTTTGTACTTGATCAGCTCCTTCAACCGGTCCACGATCGTGAAATACCCGTCCGCGTCGACGTGCCCGATGTCGCCGGTGTGGAGCCAGCCGTCGCGGTCGAGCGTGGCCGCCGTCGCCTCCGGGTTGTTCAGGTAGCCGCGCATCACCTGCGGCCCCCGAATCAGCAGCTCCCCATCTTCTTCTACGCCCAGATCCGCGCCCGTCGCCGAATCGACGATGCGGCACTCCGTGCTGGGCAGGAGCAGGCCCACGGTCCCCGGCTTGATCTTACCGGGCTGATCCGGGTTCGCATGGGTCACCGGGCTGGCTTCGGTGAGGCCGTACCCCTGGAGGAGGCGGCAGCCGATGCGCCGGCTGCACGCGGTCTCGAGCGCGGCGTCGAGGGGCGCGGCGCCCGACATCATGCCGCTCAGGCTCGACAGGTCGTACCTGTCCACTGCCGGGTGCTTGGCGAGCGCCAACACCAGCGGCGGAACCACGAACGCCCGCGTGACGCGGTAGCGCTCGAGGGCGCTCAAGAACGGCTCCAGCTCGAACTTCGGCATGGTCACCAGGGTCGCGCCGCGGCACAGTGCCAGGTTCAGAACCACCTGCATCCCGTAGATATGGAAGAACGGCAGCACCGCCATGACGCGATCCTGCTCGACCAGCGTGTGCACCGGGTCGGTCTGAAGCAGGTTGGCGACGAGATTGCGGTGCGTAAGCATGACGCCTTTGGGGAACCCCGTAGTGCCGCTCGAGTACGGCAGCACCGCCAGGTCCGCGGCGGGATCGATCGACACGTGGCGCACGGGCGCGTCGTGCTCGAGCAGGGCGGCGAACGCCGTGGCTCCGGGCGCGCTGCCGATCACGAAGACCTCTTCGATTCCCAGCTCTTGCGCGACGGGCCCCGCCCGGTCCATGAACGGCGGCACCGTGACGAGGAATCGGGCGCGCGCATCGCGCAGCTGGAACACGGCGTCCTGGACGGTGCAGAGGGAGTTGATCGTCGTGACAATACCCCCTGCCGCGAGGGTGCCATGGAAGGCGAGCGCAAACTCGGGGGCGTTGGGCATGAACACGCCGAGCACGTCGCCGGGTCGGAAGCCGCGCGCGGCCAGGCCCGCGGCGACGCGCGCGACGCCCGCGGCGAGCGCGGCGTAGGTCAGCGAGCGGCCGCTCGCCGCGTCGACCAGCGCGGGCTTGTCGCCCAGCGCTGCCGCCCTGCGGAGCACGAACTCGTGCAGCGGGACGTCCGGCAGCGCGACGTCGGGATGTGGGCTCTTGAAGATCACGCCGATCGATGTACGGCCGGGCCGACGGCGGGTCAAGAGCGGGCGCGGCCGGAGGCACTGAATTACCTTTGCCTCACCCCTCACGTGCGGAGTCTACCAGTGAAGGCAACCGTCTCCCGGACCATGGCCCTCCTGACGCTCTGGTCGGCGGCCGCCTGCGGCGGCAGCCCCCGTCCGGCTCCGGTCCCCGTCCCGGCACGACTCGACTTGAAGCCGTACGGCCGTCTGGGGCTGGTCACGTTCACCGTGGAAAACGCCAAGGGCTCGCTGCACCAGTTCGCGACCGACCGGTTCTCGGAAGAGATCCTCGCCGCACAACCCGGCACGGGAGTGCTCGAGCTTGGCTCGGTCGACTCGCTGGTGAAGCGCGTGGGCGAGCAAGACCTGGGGATCGCGGCGGCGCAGGAGCTGGGCAAGCAGCGCGACATCGAGGCCGTGTTCGCGGGGCACCTGAAAGTCACCAATCCCCAGCCCGGCGGCGGGCTCGCCGGGCTCGTGAGCCCGCACCTCGACGCCACCGTGCGGCTCGACCTCACCGTACGCCTGCTCTCGACGCGCTCCGGCGCGACGCTATGGCGCTCGAGTGCGTGGGCTACGGACAAGGTCGGCCACGTGGCGCTGGTGGACGGGCAGCTCTTCTTCGGGGCCAAGGACCCGAAGGAAGCCTACGGCCGGATGGTGAATCGTCTGATCGAGCTCGTGACAGAAGATCTGCGGCCCACATGGCGCCAGCCCTGAGGGCGCGTGCGCTGCTCGTGCTCGCGGGTGTCACGGCGGCGGCGGCACCGGGTGCGGCCCAGACCGGCGCGACGACCCGGAAGACCGAGTCGGCCGTGTTCGCCGGGGGCTGCTTCTGGGGCGTCGACGCCGTGTTCCGCCATGTGCGCGGGGTGACCGCGGTCGTGTCCGGGTACGCGGGGGGCGGCGCCGCAACCGCGCACTACGACGTCGTCAGCACGTCGACCACGGGCCACGCCGAGTCGGTCGAGGTGACGTTCGACCCGGCGCGCGTGTCCTATGAGGACCTGCTGCGGGTGTTCTTCACCGTAGCGCACGACCCCACCGAGCGCGATCGCCAGGGGCCGGACGTGGGGAGCCAGTACCGCTCCGTGGTGTTCTACCGCACGCCGGAGCAGCACGCGGCGGCGGTCGCGATGATCGCGGAGCTCGAGCGCGCCACGGCCTACCCCCGTCCTATCGTGACGGGGGTAGTGCCGCTCGATGGCTTTTTTCCGGCGGAGGCGTATCACCAGGACTACCTGGCCCACCACCTCACCAGCCCGTACATCGTGTACAACGACCTGCCCAAGCTGAAATGGCTGGAGGAGCGGTTCCCGAAGCTCTACCAGCGGCCGTAACCGCTCCCGCGCCAGCTCACTGTTTCTGAATGTCCCCCACGACCGTGCCCTCGGCCTGGAACCCCCGTGACGGAATTTCGATCCTGAACGTGTCCATGCCGCCGATGAGGACGGGCGGCCCGTTGTCGCACGCTTTGATGGTGAACGACACGTTGGGGATCGTGTTGGTGCCTTCCACCAACGTGCCAACGGCGTCGAACTCGTCTCCGTTGCCCGCGGTGGCGCAAAAGCTGGAGCCGAAAGTGAACGACGTGAAGGAGCTCGCGGTCAGCGTTTCCGGTAGCCCCCCAGGAGCAGCGGCGGCGAAGAACGACCCGTGCGTGCCAGTCGCGTCGTGCGTGACGTCGAAGGTAAAGGTGATCAGGCCGCCTTCCGGGTCCGGGATAGTGCCCGTTCCCTTCAACTCGCCGCTCTGCGGTGGCGGCGGCTGATTCCAGGCTTGCAGCTTGGGACTCAGTGGATCGCGCGCATCACTACATGCGGTGGCCACGGCGAGCAGCGCGACCGCTGCCGCCGAGACGCTGCGGGAAATGGTGCGTTTCATGGGGCTCCCCTCCTGGAGCGACGGGTTTGGGAGCCCCTAGGGCAAAACGCGGACCGGGTGTCGCGTGCGCAACAACGCGCCGTGAGCGATCCGGACGGTGCGCAGCCGCATCGCCCGCTGCTGCGCGCGCGGGGCGTCGCGCGCGAACGGCATCACCCGTCGCGCGCGTGGCCTGTGCGCAGCACGGTCGCGATCGTATCGGCCTCGTCGGCGCGCTTGTCGGGCCGATAGCGCACCACGCGGGCGAAGCGCAGCGCCACGCCGCCGGGATACTGCGGGCTCGCCTGCACGTCGTTGAAGGCGACCTCGACCACAAGCTGGGGACGCACGTACACGGTGTGCTCGTCGCGCGAGTTTTCGAGCGCCAGCAGCCGGGTCGTCTGCCAGGCGAGCAGCTCGTCGGTCATGCCCTTGAAGGTCTTGCCCAGCATGACGAAGCCGCCCGTATCCGGGTCACGGGCGCCCAGGTGCAGGTTGGACAGCCAGCCGCGGCGTCGCCCGTGGCCCCACTCGGCGGCGAGCACCACGAGGTCGAGTGTGTGCGCCGGCTTCAGCTTGAGCCACGCCGCCCCGCGCGCCCCCGCGTCGTAGCGGGCCCCCAGGGCCTTGGCCATGAGCCCTTCGTGGCCGGCCGCGATCGCCTGCTCGAAAAACCGTCCCGCGACGAGCGCGTCTCGCGTCACGATGCGCGGCACCCGGCCCTCCTGAGGGACGACCCGCTCGAGTACGGCGAATCGCGCGCTGTAGGGCTCGCCGAGTAGAACCGTGCCGTCGGCGTAGAGGACGTCGAAGAAGAACGCCGAGAGCGGCAGCTCGGCACGCAGGCGTTGCACGTCGAGTTTCCGTCCGAAGCGCCGCATCGTCACCTGAAACGGGTGGGGTGTGCCGTCGGGCCGCAGGGCGATGGCCTCGCCGTCCAGGATGGCGTCGCGCAGCGGCAGTCGCCGCGCCGCCTCCACCACCTCGGGCACCGCCACGGTGACGTCGTTCAGTTGGCGGGAGAACACCCGCACCTCGTCGCCCGCCCGGTGCACCTGGATGCGGGCGCCGTCGAGCTTGTATTCGAACGCCGCTTCGCCCAGCTGTGCGAGCGTGGCGGCCACGTCGTCCGCCGCCTGCGCCAGCATCGGCTGGAGCGGGCGAAACAGCTTCAGGCCGAAGCGCGCGAGGCCGGCGGCGCCGTCGGTGAGCGCGGCGCGCGCCACCGGGCCCAGGCTGCCGGCGAGCATCGCGGCGCGCCGCACGCCGTCGGGATCGAGTGCCGTCGCCCGCGCCACGGCTTCGACCATGAGTCCTTCCAGGGCTCCCTGGCGCAGCTCGCCGATCAGCAGCCGGAACAGGAATTCCTGCTCCGCCTCGGTGGCCCGCAGGAACAGCTCACGCAGCAGGCGGTCCTTCACCGCGGCGGATCCCGAGCCTCTGGTCCGGGCGACCTGCTCGAGCGCCGCGTCCACCGTGGTCAGATCCAGGGTCGGACGGTCCGCGGCGCCCTCTGGGCGCGCCGCGCGGAGCGCCGCGTATCCGACCCCGATCCGTCCCTGGCGCAGCGAACCCGACAGGGAGGCGATGGCGGTCTCGATTTCGTCCGCGGCCGCCTGTTTCAATAGAGCGGCCAGCAGGTCGATCTTCGCGTTCCGCCCGCTCGTGGCGGCCACCTGCCGGGAGGTAGTGACCAGCTCGTGCAGCTTCACTGCACCATCCCGAAGCGCTTGTTCCGGGCGGTCATCTTGATGAAGTGCCGCAGCCGCTGCTCGAAGACCTCCGGGCGGTGTCGCGCCGCTGCGATCCAGCCGATGCGAATCCGGCGGTAGGATTCGGGGAAGCGCTGGAAGCGCTTCCACACCACCGGGTCCGCCTCGAGGCGCTTGCGGATGTCCGGCGGGACCCGCCAGGCGAGCTGTTTCGTGTCTCTGGTGTGGTCGAAGAGGTGGCGGATGCGCTCCAACCCGGCCCGGGTCATGCGGCGCGCCGCGATCAGGCGCCGCACGCGCTCGCGATTCATCTCGGAGAGCCGGCTGGTGGGCCGGCGCGGCGAGAAGCGCTGCGCATAGCAGTCGGCGTCGATCGGCTTCAGCGTACTGTCGATCCAGCCGTAGCACAGCGCCTCGTCGACCGCGTCGTTGTATGACACGCGTGGCTTGCCGCTGTGCTTCTTATAGTAGATGAGCCAGATCTCGGGGGCCGTCTTATGGTGGCGCGCGAGCCAGGCGCGCCACTCGCGGCGGTTCCTGGCGTAGAACGTCTTTCCGACTTTCATTTACGGCTCCGTGATGAGAAGAAACTATCCTTCTTGGGAAACAGCGGTGAGGCCCGCGAGCGTCCTGATCGTCCTGACGCTGGTCGGGGTGGGCTCCACCCACGCCGCGCCCTGCGTGTCGCGGCGCGCCGGCGCCGTGCCGGCCGCTTATCGGGAGACGGTGACGCGCATGCGCACGCTCGTGTGCGAGCGGCTCTCGTCGCACATCCCCGGCGTGCAGGTCGCGGTGGCGATCGACGGGACGCTGGTCTGGTCGGAGGGGTTCGGCTACGCCGACGCCGCCCGCAAGCGACCCGTCACGCGCGCCACACAGTTCCGTATCGGCAGCGTCTCAAAGCCGCTCACGGCCGCGGCCGTCGCCCTGCTGTACGAGGAGGGGAAGCTCGATCTCGACGCGCCCGTCCAACGGTATGTGCCGACCTTCCCCGACAAGGGATATCCTATCACCACGCGGCAGCTCGCGGGGCACCTCGCCGGCATCAGGCACTACAAGGACCGCGAGTTCTTCCTGAACCGGCACTTTGCCACGGTGCGCGACGGCCTCGCGATTTTCCAGGACGACTCGCTCCTGTTCCCTCCCGGTACCCGCTTCTCCTATTCGAGCTACGGTTGGAACCTCGTGTCGGCCGTCGTGGAAGGCGCCGCGGCGGAGGACTTTCTCACCTACATCTCGGCGCACGTGTTTCGTCCTCTCGGCCTCACTCATACGGCGCCCGACCGAGCGGACAGCATCATCCCGGACCGCACCCAGTTTTACGATGCTGACTCGACCGGCGCGTATCACGTCGCGCCGCCAGTCGACAACAGCTACAAGTGGGCCGGAGGCGGGGTCGTCTCGACGGCCGAGGATCTTGTGAAGTTCGGGTCGGCTCTGCTCGAGCCCGGGTTCCTACGACGCGAGACGCTGGACCTGTTATTCACCTCACAACGGACCACCGCCGGCGAGGAGACGGGCTACGGAATCGGCTGGTTCTTGAGGACCGACAGCCTGGGGCACCGCTGGGCGTTGCACGGCGGCAGCGCGGTCGGGGGCACGGCGGTATTCGGGCTGGACCGGGACTCCCACGTGGTGGTGGCGCTGCTCACGAATCTGTCGGACGCCCCGGTCGAGCCGGCCCAGGAGATCGAAACCGCGTTCGACGCGGCGAGCCGACGGGCGAACTAGCGGTTACGCCGCCAGCAGCTTGCGCACGTTGGCCAGGATCGCCTCCAGCTGACTCTGGACCTGGCGCTTTTCCCGCAGCCGGCCGCGCAGCCAGGCGATGACCGAGCGGGGTGCCCACACGTCTCTGATCGTTACCGCGGTGGATCCGGCGGTCTCGTCGAGCCGGAACAGGGTTTTCCAGCCATTCCGCTCACCGCGCTCCACCAGGCCGAACGCCGTGGGGGGCGCAAAGTCGACGACCTCGAACTCGGTTTCCCGGTTCCCGAAGCGCGCCTTGAAGCGCACGCCTTTTCGCAGCGGCACGGGGCTCTCCACGCCGCCACACCCTGGGAGCCATTGCGCGATGCGCGCCGGGTCCGTGAGTACGGCAAAGACGCGCTCGATCGGGGCGGGGACGGGATGGATGACGGTGTGACTGACTTGGCGCATCGGCGCAGGTAGCGTGGCACGGGGGCGCGGCCGTGTCAACCGGGGAAGTGCCAGCGCCGGGGGGCCAGCCTGCACCCCCCGGGCCCCGCACGCCCCGTCTACTCGTTAGAGACCATTGGAGGAGGGCAGCTCAACGACAGTGTCATGCCCGTTGCTGTTGCCATTCCCGTTGCCGTTGCCGTTGCCGTTGCCGCCGCCAGTGGTGAATACCTTGGAGCGCCCACCGGTCACGGCCAGCCAGCGCCGACGCACCGCGATCAGATCGTCGAGCTGCTGGCGCAGCTTGGCGACGTTCTGGTCCACCTGCTGGATGCGCCAATCGATGTACTGCTCCGCCTGGTCGGGCGTCCAGTCCGCCGGCCCCGTAAACACCAGCGGCTCTTTGGGTTCGACGTCCTGCACCAGGTGCGCCTCTTCGCGCTCGCCCCCCTCCATCTTGGCGAGCACGTCCGTCACCTTGCGTCCCATCATGTCCAGCCTGCGTCCCATGCGGGCCTCCTTGCGGCTTGCTGCGGGTCCTTGTCGCGGGCGCGGTCACTCGGTCGTGCTGTGCTGTATCAGCTATAGATGGTATAGCGGATGGGTGTTATAATATCTCAAGTTGTTATATAACGCAAGGAGGGTAAGGATGCCACGGTACCGCGGCCAGAAGGTGCGCTATCGTCGCAGGGGTGTGGTGCGGCTGCAGTTACGCCAGCTGCTGAAGACGCGCGCGGTTTCACCCTACGGGCTGGCCAAGTTCACCGGTCTGAGCTTGAACACGATCTACCGGCTCACCCGGCCGAGTGGCCGCTTCGAACTGATCCGGGCCGACACGATCGAGCGGCTGTGCGGCGCGCTCCGGGTAACGCCGAGCGAGCTGTTCGAGTACGAGAAGCCGCCGTCCTAGGGGTGGTGCACCACACCATCCGGGACGTTGGCGTCGTGCCGCAGCGTGACGACAGCGGTGCGCTGCCGCCCGAGGTCGACCTCGATCACCACGTGGCTCTTGTCGCGCGCCATCCGCCAGCGCCGGGTCGCCCGCGACCCGCCCCCCGCGGCCGCGAGCGCCGCGGTGACCACGGCCGCGGGAGGATCGCTCACCGCCGCGAGCTGGGCGCAGGTGGCGCAGCGCTGTGACTCGGCGCTGAGCTCGGCGCTGCACACGCTGCGGCCGCAATAGCCGCATGCCGCGCGATGCTGCTCGCAGGTCCCCCTGCCGCAGATAGGACACGTCGCGACCTCGTCGGACGCGAACAGCGCCGCCGGCTCCTCGGCACAGCCAGCGCGGTGCCGGGCGCACACCAGGCGTCGCGACCGGTCGACCCGGCGCAGGTGGAGCGAGCAGTGTACCTGTCCGTCCACCGCGCACACCGCCTGATGCGCCGTGCACACCGACTTACCGCAGCTCGCACACGGCGCGACCTCGTCCACGCCCACCGGCTCGTTGGTTCCGCCCTCGCAGTACCTGAGGCACGCTGTGCACAGGCGGCGGCTCCCCTTCGGGGCTGCGGCGTCGCTCTGCTGCGCGTGCCGGTTGCAGACCTCCCGGCCGCAGCTGCCGCACGGCGCGAGGCACGCCGAGCACGCCGCGTGCCCGTCCTCCGCACACACGCCGGCGTGAGCGGTGCAGTGCTCGAGCCGGCACGACGTGCACACCTGCACGTGCTCGTCGCACGCGGGCAAGCCGTCCACCCGGCACTCGGCCGTCCCGTGGTCCACACAGAAGTCCTCGCCGCACACCGAGCAGCGATGCGAGCAGGCCTCGCAGCCGCAGTGGTCGTGCCGGCAGATCACCAGCGTGGCGGGCGGGCGGCCACAGTGCGGGCACGCGAGCGACCAGCCCGATACGCCGCTGAGCGACCGCTGCGCGGCGAACGTCGCGCGGCGCCCCCGCTCGGACTCGAGCTGCCACTCGGCGCGCTGCATCAGCACGGCGGCCTCGACGAGCTGCAGCGGATGCACCACGGCCTGCACCTGGCTGCGTCGGATCTCTTCGGCGCGGCGGCGCTCGGCGAGGGCCGAGACCGTCGCGATCGCCTCCCCATCGGCCTGCTCCTTCAAGACCGACTCGAAGTAGCGGTCCAGCCTTCCGAGCTCGGCGGCGAGCTCCTGCTGCGCCGCGGCGCGGCGGGTGGCCACGCGCTCCGCCGCCTGCGCCCGCAGATGGCTCACGAGCAGCTGCAGCAGCTCACCAGGCTCCCGTTCCGGTACGGGGGCCGCCGCGACACTCGCCGGATCCGCGGGCGCCATCCGGCCCGCCTCGAGCTCGCGGAACGCAGCGGCGACCTCGGCGCCGACCGGGGCGCCCGCCGCCAGGTCATACACGTCGGTTTCGACCACCGCCTCTTCCACCGCCGCTCCGGCGCGTAGCACGACGCGCGCCGCGAGCCGCCCCACCGGATGCACGGCCAGCCGCGTCGCGGCCGGCTTCGCGACGCCATCGCGAACCGGAATGGCCAGCTCGACCCTGTCGTTCCCCCTCTCCCGAAGGGAGAGGGGGACAGGGGGTGAGGACGGATCGCTCGCCGGCGAGCCCGCGGGGGCGATGAGACCGAGCGAGAGGCGCGCCCCACGCGCCCGAATCGCTTCCACGACCTGAGACAGGAACGGGCTGCCGGGCACCGCGATCTCGGCCTCCGGATCGCGCTCCAGCGCGTCGAGCGAGAACGCCACGCTCACTCGCTCGCGATCCCTGAAAAACGGGCGCTCGGCCGGGGGCAGCTTCAGCTCGGTGTGATCGGGACCCAGGGCGGTCCGTTTCACGCCCGCGAGCGCGCAGTAGCGCTCGAGCAGCGGCCGCAGCGCCGAGCCTGCCAGGGGATCGACGTCCCTCAGGGCCTGAGGCGCGGCCGCCCGTGGCTTGCGGCGGGGTTTGCGGGTGGGTTTGGGCGCGGCTTTGCGCTTCACGCGTCGGCCTCGATGTCCACCAGCGCGAGGGGCAGGCGGTCGACTTGCGCCACGAGGGTGATCGCGCGGCCCGCGCTGGTCAGGCCGGTGAGCCGCACGAGGTCACCGTACTTGGGATGACGGCCGGCCGGGTGGGTGGTGGTGGCGCCCCCCACCGGCTCGATCGACTCGAGCGCCTCGAGCACGTCCGTCACGTGCAAGCCGAGCTTGAGGCGCTTCTGATCCCAGCCGGCCGCCTTGACCACCTGGCTCGTGCCGAGGCCGAGGCGTAGGCGTCCGGGCACCGACAGCGTCCCGAATCGGCGCTCGAGCCGCATGGCGTTGTCGTCGGGCGCGATGAGCGAGTTGAGCGCTTCCTGCTCCTTGGCTACGGCGCTGCTCGTTGCGATGTCGGCTCCCAGGACTTCCACGCGGCGGGCAAAGTCCGCCTCGTTCTCGGCGGCGAGCCATTCTTCGGCGAGCCGGCCTTCGAACTTCTGGGCGCCGCCGAATTCGCCCAGGATCAGGTCCAGCTCGCCTACGACCAGCTCGAACAGCTTGATCTTCCGGTCGAGCAGCTGAAGGATGTACGCCTCGATGGTGCCCGCCGCCGCGAGGTTCACGATGTGGACCTCGCGCGTCTGCCCGATGCGGTGCAGCCGGCCGATGCGCTGCTCCACCACCATCGGGTTCCAGGGCAGGTCGTAGTTCACGAGCACATTGCAGAACTGCAGATTGCGTCCTTCGCTGCCCGCGCGGGTGGCGATGAGCACGCTGCGCGGATCCTGGTGGAAATCGCGGATGCGGGTGTCCCGCTCCGTGGTGGAGTGGGCCCCCCAGTAGACGATCGGTTTGCGACCCAGCTGCTTGACGCGCTCCTCGATCAACTGAATCGTCGGGCGGTGGTCGCTGAAGACCACCACGCGGTCCGGTGTTTCCTGCAGCAGTTTGGTCAGGACGTCCAGCTTGGCGTGCGTCTTGATGCGCTGCGCCCGTTGCGCGAGCTGCCGGGCGATGGCGCGATACGCGGGGCTGATGCGCTCGGCCTCTCCCAGGTGCTGGAGCGACTCGGCGAGGGCGCGCGCCGAGGAGCAGAGCCGCTGGCGCAGGTGGATGACCGCGAGCTGCAGGATGCCCTTCTTGGTGGGTCGCCGCCGTCGCTTGCCGTCCTCCGTCTCTTCCTGCTCGGCCGGCTGGATGAAGCCCTCGCGATACAGCTGTCGCAGGAACTCGGTGGTGCGCTCGTACAGGTCCGCCTCGGCGCGGGTCAGCTTGACCTCGGGGTGGCGCGGCCGCCGCGGCGGCAGGTCCAGGTCGAGGGCGACGCTCGAGCGCCGGGTGCGGATCATCACCGCATGCGTCAGGGCGCGCAGTGCCTCGGGGTCGCGTGGCTGGCGGTGGTCGCCCGAGACGAGATGCTCGGCCTTGAACTCCTGCCAGGTGCCGAGCTGGCCGGGCCGGAGCAATGTGATGAGGTTGTACAGCTCGCGCAGGTCGTTCTGCAACGGCGTCGCCGTGAGCAGCAGGATGAAGTCACGCTCGATCTTCTCGATGAACTGGTAGGTCGCGCCGCGGTGGCTCTTCACCTTGTGCGCCTCGTCTACGATCACCAGGTCCCAGCGGTGCCGCAGGATCTCCTCGGCGTGGCGACGCGAGCGCGCGCGGTCGTGCGAGATGATCGCCTTCGTGACGTGCGGCCAGTCGTCGGGCTCCGTCGGCGTGTCGAAGCGCTCGAAGAACTTCTCTTCCAGCTCGCCCTGCCACTGGCCCACGAGCGAGGCGGGGGTGAGGATCAGCGCGCGGCGGGCCAGGCCGCGGATCGCCAGCTCCTTGTAGATGAGACTCGCCTCGATCGTCTTGCCAAGCCCGACTTCGTCGGCGAGGATGGCGCGGCCGCCCATGTCGCGCAGCACGCGCTGGGCCACATCGATCTGGTGCGGCAGCTCCTTGATGGCGTTGGCGTCGAGCGTGATCAGCCGGTCGAAGCCGGGAACGAGGGCGATGCGCTCCGCCTCGCGCCGCAGGTCGTACCACGCGCGGTCGGCGGGCGGCTGCTTGAGCTGGTCGACGAACAGCTTCAGGGAGCGCTCGTCGACCGCCCAGGCGTCGTCGGGGAGAGGATTGGGTTGCGTCACGCGATGCCTCGATAGCGGGCTCGCAATATAGGGAATAGAGCCGGTTGGCAGACGCGATCTTACCTGGTGATGCACGTCACATCCGCGCTCTGCGTCATGGGTTCTGGGTCAGTGGCGGCCTATCCGTCGCCCGTGGGCGGCTTCTTCCTGACCGGCGGGCTCGGTCTGGGCACCGTGAGCGCCGGCGTTTCCGGCCTCGGCAGCGCCAGTCAAACGGGCGGGGCGGCCCTGCTCGGCCTGGGTTACGATATCCTGGTGGGCCGCACTGTCAGTCTCACCCCGTATTGGAACGGCTTCGCGCTGAGTTATTCGGGTGGCGACGCCAACGTCGGCCAGATCGGCCTGGCGATCACGGTGCAACTAAGGGCCGGGACGTTTTTGCAGATCGGTTGCTGCGCGCCGGACCGGAGGACTGGTCCGGCGCGCCGTATTTGCGGTAGACTGCATCAATGGACTTCGCCCCGCTCCCGCAGCAGCGCCGCGCCATTGAAGCGTCGCCCGGCCCCGTCCTCGTGGTCGCGGGACCCGGCGCGGGAAAGACGTTCTGCCTCATCGCCCGCATCACCCATCTCGTCGACACCCTGGGCGTGGCGCCCGAGCGCATCTGCGCCGTCACGTTCACGAATCGCGCGGCGGAGGAGATCGCCCTCCGGCTGAAGCACACGCTGCGGGACCGTGCCGACGCGATCACGCGGGGTACGATCCACGCGCTGTGCCTCGCCCTGCTGCGCGACCACGCGGAGGCGGCGGGCCTGCGGCAGGGGTTCGGCGTCGCCGACGAGCAGTATCAGAAGGTCATCCTGAGCCGGCTGCACGTGCCGCTCGAGCAGCGCGGCGCGCTCCTGAACCGGTTCAGCCGCCACCGGGTTCAGGACTACCGGTTGACGCCGGAGGACGCGCGCCTGTATCGGGAATACGCCGTCTGGCTGGCGCACCGCAACATGCTGGACTTCGACGACCTCGTCGCAAAGGCCGAGCAGCTGCTACGGACCAGGAGCGACATCGCCGACGCGATCGCCGCACGCTGGGACCATCTGCTCGTGGACGAGTTCCAGGACGTGAACGCGGTCCAGTATGACCTGCTGCGGCGACTCGCGGCGCCGCACGACAACCTCTTTGCGGTCGGCGACGACGAGCAGTCGATCTTCGCCTGGGCGGGGGCGGATCCCTACGTCCTGGTGCGGTTCGGCCGGGATTACGGGATCGAGCGACCGATCATCCTGGACAAGAACCGCCGCTGCTCACGCCAGATCTTCGAGACGGCGCGGCGCGTGCTCGCGCAGAATCCGCAGCTGTTCGAGAAACAGCTCAGCGCCGACCAGGAATCGCCTTACGAGGTCGGCGCTTTGGCGTTCCGCGACGAAGCGGAAGAAGCCGCCTGGCTGCTCGAGGACCTCCGGAGCGACCGCACCGCGTCGGGCCTGGGCTGGGGCGAGTACGCGGTCCTCTACCGCAAGCACAAGCTCGGCGAGTACCTCGAGGGGCGGCTGCTCCGAGCGGGGATTCCCTGCCGGCTGGCGCGGGGCCGCTCGCTGGTCGAGGACGACGTCATCAAGTACGTGATCGCGGCGCTGCGGATCGTGCGCGACCCGGACGACCAGGTGGCGATCGAGGCGTTCGCGCGCTGCGTGCTCTCGCCCCACTTTCTGCAGGAGGTACTTGCCTCACCCCCTTTCCCCCTCTCGTCCTCACCCCCTGTCCGCCGCTCCGCTAACGCGGAGAGGAGGGACGGCGGCGATTTCCTGGCGGCCGTTCGCACCCTCGCCCGCCGCCGGCCCCAGCAGGATCCGGATACGAAGAAGCTGTGGCGGCTGGTCTATCAGGTGGAGAACCTCCGCGCCCTGCCCCGCTCACACCGCGCGCTGGCGCCGCTGGTCGATGAGATCCTGTCGCAGAGCGTCGGTCCGTACCGGAACGCCTTGGAGGAGCGGCACGACGAGCTCACCGACCCCGCCGAGATCCCGGAGGCCGTGCGGCTCGCCGCGCGGCTCGACGCGGCAATCGTGGCGGAGCGGGACATCGTGATCGAGTCACAGGGAGGGTTGGAGATTGCGCTGCGGGGCATGCTGATGGCGGCTGGCCTGCGTCACCTGCCAACCTCCAGAACCTCCACAACCTCCACAACCTCCACAACCTCCATAACCTCCGTAACCTCCGCGCTCACCGTCTTCAAGGCGCTACAACTTCTGCACTCGAAGGAGCTCGACACCGCCCTCGAGCGCTATGTCACATTCGATTTCGAGACCACGGACAACGACGTGGCGACATGCGGCGTGGTCGAAATCGGAGCCGCCCGCGTGGTGAAGGGCGAGATCGTGGACCGGTTTCACACGCTCGTCCAGCCGTACCAACCGATCTCGTCGCGAGCCAGCGCGATCCATGGGTACACCGACGGCGACCTGCGGGACGCGCGCTCGTTCGCACAGGTGTGGCCGGAGTTTCGCGCCTTTGTGGGCGACGACGTGCTGATCGCGCACAACGGCCAGCGCTTCGACGTGCCGGTGCTGCGGCGGCTCGCCGCGGGGCTCGAAGGCGTCGACACACTCGTGTTCTACGACACCTATCCGCTCGCGCGATCCCTCTCGCAGGACAGTCCCCGGCAGGAGGACATCGCACGCCGTTTCGGGATTGACGTCGGGCGGGCGCATCATGCGCTGGACGACGCGGTCACGTTGGCCCGGGTGTATCTCGAGCTCGAGCGGCGGCGCGCGATTCGCGCGCGCAAGGCGGTGCTCGTCAACCTGCTCGACTACCTCGGCCTGGCGCTGGCGCTGGAGCAACAGGCGGGGAACGAGGAGCGGGACCTGCTGTTCCAGCTCGCCAAGTTTTACACGCTGGGCCGGTACAGCGAGGCGCTGGAGTTCTACGAGATGGAGCGCGAGCGTACCGGGACCGCGGCGCCGTCGGTCGAGGCCGTGATCGAGCGGCTCGGGGGCCGCGCGCTCATGACGCGCCTCCGCGCCGAGCCCGACCCGGCGCAACGCTATCCCGCCGCGGTCGCCCGCTTGCGGGCGCTGATCGAGGGCGATTCCTCGGCCACGCTCTCCGACGGCATCGACCGGCTGCTCGAGCGGGTGGCGCTCTCCACGTCGGAGGGCATCGAGGTCGCGCCCGATCGCGTCAACCTCCTCACGCTGCACTCGACCAAGGGCCTGGAGTTCTCGCGGGTGTACATCCTGGGAGTCGAGGACTACCAGATCCCGGGCTACCGCGAGTCGACCGAGAAGCGGCAGGCCGAGATCGAGGAGGCGCGGCGTCTGCTGTATGTTGGGATGACCCGGGCGCGGGAGCGGCTGGTCCTGACGCGGGTCGAGCGCCGGTCCGGAATGGAGGCGGGGGGAAGCACGTTCCTCGAGGAAATCGGACTGGAAGTACACGCCGCGGCGGTCGATTGAGCGAGCCCTAGTCTTTCTTCCAGGCGCCGAGCAGCCGTCGCAGCAGCACGAGCTGGCCGAGATGGTACGCGTTGTGGTCGGCGAGCACCAACGCTTCGCGCAGCACGGTTTGGCCGGTGCCGTGCGGGATGCGGGCGAACAAGTCGGTCTTCGGGTCGGCCACGAGGCGCTCCATGGTGCGCAGGTCCCGCTCCACCTGGGTCACGCTCGTGTCCCAGGCGGCCGCCTCGGGCGGGGCGTCTTGCTCGGGCCAGTAGCCCGCGGGCCACTTCGGGGAGATGTGCTCCGCGCTCTTCGTGAACTCGACGATATCCCATTGCGAGATGCGGACGTGCTCGAGCAGCCGCCACGGCGTGAAGGGCTGTCCCGCGGGCCGCGTGCCCCGGAGCGCGACCGGCCAATCGCCGATCGCCTCCCGGAGCGTGACATGGGCATGACCGCCGCGCAGCAGCTCGAGCACGTGGTCGCGCAGGGCGCGGTGGGGATCGGTGCGCCGCGGCTTGCGTTTGACGGGCATGCAGGGCTCCTGGCCAGAGGCATCCCCGGGCTTGCGCCCGGGGTCAGTTGGTTTGCGCTACGCTGTGCCCAGCCGCAGCAGCGCGCCCTCGTGCTCGAGCAGCCAGCGCTTGCGGTCCAGACCGCCGCCGAACCCCGTGAGCTCGCCGCGCGCCCCGACCACGCGGTGGCAAGGGACAATAATGGGGATGGGGTTCTTACCGTTGGCGGCGCCCACCGCGCGCGTCGCGCGCGGATCGCCGAGCCGGCGCGCCAGCTCGCCGTAGCTGGTGGTGGCCCCGTACGGGACGGTGCGCAGCAGATCCCAGACACGTCGCTCGAACGCCGATCCGGCGGCGTCGAGGGGCAGGTCGAAGCTGGTGCGCGTCCCGTCGAAGTACTCCATCAATTGCCGGCGGACGCGAGCGAGCAACGCGCCCGCGGGCCCGCCGCCGTCGTCTTCCACCCACTCCGGCTGCTCCTCGGGTGTCACGCGGTTGCGGGGCAGGGGAAAGAACATTCCCTTTAGTGCGGTATCGGAGGCCGTGAGGACCAGCTCGCCGAGCGGGCTCGGGAAGCGGGTAAAGGTGGTGGGCATGGGCGTTGATCCTAAAGGTAGCGCGAGTCTCGGCCGGGAATGCAAAGAGCCGTCCGGCAAGCCGGACGGCTCCCACTACGATCGAAGGACCACCCCTCGTTTCAGGGACCGACCGAGCTCGTCGCGGACCCGACGATGATCTCGCCGGTGGTCGTCGTGATACCGCCGATCACCTGGCCCGTGAGGGGGTCCACGGTCCCACCCGTGATGCTCTGCAGGTACACGTGGATCATGTTCACGGTCAGGCCGCTGCTCGTCACACCGTCACCGGTGGGGATCTGCTCGTTCAGCA
>Ga0066706_10000075_pt1 | contig 20393 bp, 16 predicted proteins | sample GraSoiAngelo_155_FD_67274 | JGI IMG/M metagenome (GOLD analysis project Ga0066706, IMG submission 67274) | Grasslands soil microbial communities from the Angelo Coastal Reserve, California, USA - 14_1009_13_30cm | ecosystem: Environmental > Terrestrial > Soil > Grasslands | place: USA...
CTTCGACGTCAGCGCCGACCCGCTCACCTACGACTTCAGCCCGCCCGTGCCCCAGCACCAGGCGGTATCCGCGTATATCGCCGCCCACAGTTCGCCCTCAGACCGGGTGTTCGTCTGGGGCGATTGGCCGGCGCTCTACGTCGAGTCGGACCGCGTGATGGCCGGCCGGTTCCCCGGTTTTCTGCGCGGTTTCGAGCGCGGCTCGGACGTGCCTCCGAACAGCTGGGACACCGCACCAGAGGTCTGGACGCTACTGCAGTCAGACCTGGCTGCGAACCCTCCCGCCCTCATCATCGACACGGCGGCCGCGGATTGGAGCGACTTCGCCAAGTATCCGATGAGCAACTATCCGGTGCTTGCGGAGCTCGTGGCCGACCACTATCACCGGGTCGCCACCGTCGACGGCGTGGTGGTCTATGCCCGGAACTGAAGGGCACCGGCGGCGTCAGACGTGCGGAATGCCAGGCGACGGGACGGGCGGCGGCGGCGGGAGCGTGACCGGCAGCGGCACGACGGGCACCTGAACATTCGGCACCCCGACCTGTCCGGGCACCGCCTGCACCGGTGGGGGCACGGACGGTGAAGGCATCGGCGGCACGACTGGGGCGTTGATGCTTGGGGCGGGGGGCTGCACGGCGTGGGCACCAGGGGCCGCGGGCGTTTCGGCGTGGACACCAGGGACCGACGGTGCGACGGCGGGCGCGGGCTGCGCGATGATGACCGCCGCAGCGCCCGCCACGACGGCGACCTGCAGGACGTGGTGAGCGCTGTCGGTCAGCCATCGACCCGAAAGCCAGATGGCAATCAGCGACATCGCTCGCCGCCCCACCGCCCGGCCGCGCTGCACGTGGTCGCTGATGGCGCCCAGCGCCCGCCGCAGCCGGCGCTGCACCGTGCCTTCGGTCAGCCCTACCTGCGAGGCAATCTCTCGATTGGAGTAGCCGCCGAAGTAAGCCAGCTTGACGACCTCGTTGTCCTCATGCGGCAGCGAGCGGATCGCTTCGTCGACCGCGTGCCGGATCATCGCTCCCGAAAAGTCTTTCCAGGCATGCGGCCGGTCATCGCCGTTGTTCATGCCTTCGAGAAGCATCTTCTTGAGCCCCTTGTGGGCGCCGCGCATGCGGCGGCGGTCGACGGGGGTGCGACGGACGCCAGTCATCAGCCACGTCCGCCAGGTGTCGTTCGTGGCACCGGGAAGCACGTGGTTTTCAGCTACCGGCATTTCCCAGTACTCCGCTGTACTGGAAACTCCGGCTGCCTCTAAAGCACCCGAACGCGAGTCAGTCCGCCGCGGGTCTCCTGGGTCGCTTGATCTCCAGGATGCGCGGCTCCGCCGCGGCAACGGTTACGAGGCGGTCGAACACCTCAAGGGCGCCGTTCTCGTCGACCCCATCCGCCAGTCGGACGTAAGCGGATGCGCCATCCGCGAAAACGAAGGTCGGTGTGCCGAAAACTCCGAGCTCGGCAACGGCCTGGCGGTGATCCCGCGCCAACCCGTCAAGGATGTTGGGGTCTGCCAGGTCGCTCCGAAATCGCCCGATGTCGAGGCCTGCGTCGCCGGCAACCTTCTCCACCACTGCCGGATCGTCGATGTCGAGCCGGTCGCGATGTCGAGCCTGCAGCAGCGGCATGTGCAAGTCGTCGAAGCGGCCTTGCCGCTTTGCGGCTTCCGCAGCCGCGAAGGCGAGTCGCCCCTTCACGTTGTCAGAGACGGGCGCACTCCAAACCGTCCAGCCGTCATCCTTTGAATTCACCTGCGTGAGCGAGAAATACCGCCACCGAACCACGAGGTCGCGCCGGCCCGAGCGCCGCACCGCGTCGAGGAGTCCCGCCGCCCGGAAGACGAACGGACACAGGTAGTCGAAGAAGACGTCGAAGGTGATGGGTTCTGCCGGGGCCACGCCGAATGTTCCAACGCGACTCCTCCTGACGCATATTCCAGACAGCTGGTCCTGGATGCGTCCGGACCTCCTCGTCCGGCTGCTGCCATTCACCGCCGCCTATGCAGCCATTTACGTCGCGAGCAATAGATCCGCGTGGCTTGGTCTGGAGCCCGGCAACCTGACGGCGCAGCTCGTTTTCGCGGCAGTCTCCGCTCCCCTGATGTTCGGCGCGGCCGCCGCTGTTCAGCTCTGGCTCACGCGCCGCCGCGGCGCCCTCAGCGTTCCGGCGGGGCCCGGCGATGCGGTGTTCCAGGCGGGCTTCTACGCCCTCAACGGGCCGATCGAGGAGGCGTTCTTTCGCGGTCTCGTGCAGGGCGGGCTGACTGCGTTGTGGGCAGCGCCCGCAGGATTTGCGGTCGGCACCGCGACCTATGTGCTCTACCACCGGCTTGGCCGCTGGACATGGGCCGACACGTTCTCGACCGCCCTGGTCGGCCTCCCGCTGGGCCTCGCGTACTGGCTTCTTCCCGGTCCGCCCTCGCTGCTGGGCATCTCGATCGCCCACATCGCGGCGACGTGCGGTTTCCTCGGACCCGGACCCTACTTGCTCAAAAGGGTGCACCTGGTTTAGGTGATCGAGCTCGACAGGCGGCAGCGCGTCACCCTCACCTGGGCCGGGCTCGCCGTCGTGCTCGCCGGCTTCGAGGGCTCGATCCTGGTCGTCGCGCTGCCTGCGATCGCCAGGGAGTTCCACGCCGGCACCTCGGCGCTGTCCAACCTCGGTTCGGTGTTGGCGGTGGGAACCCTCGGCGCTTTGCCCCTTGCCACCCTTGCCGACCGCTTCGGCCGGCGCCGCCTGATCGCCGCCGGCGTCGCAGGCTTCTCGGTCGTGACCCTGGCCAGCGCCTACGTGCCTTCTCTGGCCGACCTTGCCTTCTTGCGGCTTTTCGCCGTGTGTTTCGAGGTCCTGGTGATCGGGGTGGCCACCGCGCTCATCGTCGAAGAAGCCCCCGCAGGCAGTCGCGGCCAGGCGGTCAGCGTTCTGGCGCTGCTGTCGGGTCTGGGCACGGGCATAACCGTCGTCGCCTATCCGCTGCTGGCTCCACACTGGCGCTGGCTCTTCATCGCCAGTGGGGCAGGGCTGGTGGCGGCGCCCCTCATCTGGTGGCTGCTGCCTGAGGGCCGGACCTGGCAGGGGGTGCGCGTCACCGGGTCGGCGATCCGCCTGCTGATGCAGCCGCCGTGGCGCCGCCGGATGGTGATCCTGGCGGCCATGTTCGCGCTGCTCGCGGTCCTCCTCGAGCCCGCAGGCTTGCTTTACACGCTCTACGCGAGCGTGGTCTTGAGCTGGTCGCCTGTCCAGATCAGCTTTCTGATCGTGGTTTCGGGCATCGCGGGTGCGGTCTCCTATCTCGCCGGCGGCTACCTCACCGACCGGTTCGGGCGCAGGGGCCCTGCCATCGGGTTGACCGTGGCCACCGCGGCCGCGACGAGCCTGAGCTTTGCCACCTCGACGGTCGGTTTCTTCGTCGGCAACGTGCTGTGGAGCGCCTTCGCGAGCGCGGGGACGCCTGTGTTCGGCGCGTGGTCGGGCGAGCTGTTTCCCACCCGCGCCCGCGCCACGGCGGAGGCCGCGATCGCGCTCGCCGGAGCAATCGGGAGCATCGTGGGTCTCCAGGCGGTCGCCCTGCTCTCCGCGTCGGCCGGCCTTGGCGGTGCCATCGAGCTCGAGGGGGTCGCCGCAGTGGCGGGTGCGCTGCTGCTGTTCTTGCTGCCCGAGACAAAACAGCAGCCGCTTCCCGAGTAGATTTCAGCGCACCGATGGAGCGCGCCCAGGCGGTTGTGATCGGCGGCGGCATCACCGGCGCGAGCGTCGCCTACCACCTTGCCAAGGCCGGCTGGCGCGACACGGTGCTGCTGGAGAAAGACGAGCTGACCAGTGGCTCGACCTGCCACGCGGCGGGCCTGGTGACCCAGTTCAACCCCTCGCCCACGATGATGCGGTTCCGCAGCTACAGCATCGAGCTGTATCAGGAGATCGGCGTCTTCGAGACGGTGGGCAGCCTCCGCTTTGCGTCGAGCAAGGATCAGCTGATGGAGCTGCAACGCGGCGCCAGCCGGGCCCGAGGCATCGGCCTGGAGGTGGAGCTGGTCTCCGCCGCGGAGGCGGCGCGGCTGATGCCGGTGATCAGCCAGGACTCGCTGTATGGAGCGGTCTGGGTGCCGGGCGACGGTCACCTCGACCCGCACACGGCAACCCACGCGCTCGCCGCTGCTGCGCGAAAGCTCGGCGCGCAGGTCCTCACGCATCGCCGGGTCACCGGCATCGAGCTTTCCGAGGCAGGCGCGGTCAAAGCGGTCAACACCCCTGAAGGCAGGATCGAGGCCGATGTGGTGGTCGTGGCGGGCGGCATCTGGGGTCCGCAGCTCGCGGCCATGGCGGGCGCGTTCGTGGTGTCGACGCCAGTCGACCATCAGCACGCCGCGCTGTTTGCCGTGCCCGGCCACGAGATGCCTCACGACATGCCGTGCTTCCGCGACCCGGACAACCTCGTTTACGGCAAGGCTGAGGCCGGAGGCATGGTGCTCGGTGGATACGAGGCCAACCCCGTCGCGCGCTGGATCGACGGCGTGCCGTGGGACCACGCGGGCACCTCACTGCCGCCCGACCAGGCGAGATTCGAGCCGCTTCTGGCGGGTGCCGCTCGACGCTTCCCATTCGTGCTGGAGGCGGGCATCGTCAAGCTCGTCTGTCACCCGGACGCGATGACGCCCGACGCCGGGCCGCTGGTCGGTCCGGTGCCGGGAGTGCATGGACTCTTCATGGCGGCGGGGCTTTCGCTGAACGGCTTTGGCGGAGCAGGCGGCATCGGTCGCGCGATCGCGGAGCTTGTCACCGGTCGCCAGACCGAGCTCGACCTTTATCCGTATCGGCCATGGCGCTTCGGCCCGGTGCATCGCGATTTCGGTTACGCCGCAGAGCTGGCTCGCGAGGCCTACAAGTACTACTACTACCTCCGCTATCCCTTCGACTCCGACGCTTGGGGACGTCCAAGACGCACGAGCCCGCTGCACACGCGAATGCAGGATCTGGGCGCGGTGTTCGGGGTCAAGCATGGCTGGGAGCGGGCTGACTATTTCGACCCCGCCCGCCCGTGGCGGCGCGCCGGCGCCGACCAGCGGCACTTCGGCTTCACGCGACCGCCCTACTACGACCTGCTCGCGGAGGAGCACCGGGCATTTCGAGAGCGTGTCGGCATCATCGACATGAGCTCGTTCGGCAAGGTCGAGATCACGGGTCCAGGCGCGCTGCCGCTGCTGGAGAGGGTCGCCGGCAACCTCATCGACCGCCCGGTGGGATCAGTCGTGTACACGCAGCTGCTGGAGAAGGACGGGGGAATCGCCGCCGATGTGACCGTCACGCGGCTCGCGCCCGATCACTTCCGGCTGGTCACCGGCGCCGGGTACGTGAACAGCGATCTCGGATGGCTGCGCCTGCAGGTCGGCGACGCCGATTCCGCCGTCGAGCTGCACGAATCCTCCGATGAGCTCTCGGTGATCGGCATGTGGGGACCGCAGGCACGCGCCGTCCTCGAGAGAGTCACGCGCGATGACGTCACCGAGGCGGGCTTTCCATTCATGTGTGCCCGCGCCATCCGGATCGCCGGCTTTGCGGTGTTCGCACAGCGCGTCACCTACGTCGGCGAGCTGGGGTGGGAGTTTTACATCGAGCCGGGGGCGGCCGGCCAGGTCTGGGACCGCCTGAGTGCCGCGGGGGCGGGCTTCGGCATGAAGCCGGGCGGCTACCGAGTGCTGGATTCACTGCGGATGGAGAAGGGCTATCGCTATTACGGCACCGACATGGGCCTGCTCGACAACCCATATGAGGCGGGCCTCGGCTTTTGCGTGCGGCCCGACAAGTGGAGCGCCCTTCGGCCTGAAGTCCAGCGCCGGCTGCGCACGCTCGCGGTAGGGGGTGAGGAGTACGTGCCCGTTTACGGTGGCGAGGCGGTGCTCAGCGGAGGCCAGGTGGTCGGGCGCCTGCGTAGCTGCGCGTACGGCTTCACAGTCAAAAAGAACCTCGCCTACTCGTATCTGCCTGGCGAGTTGAAGCCGGGCGCGCAGGTGGAGGTTGAGGTGTTCGGACAGATGATCCCGGCCGCCGTGACGCACGACGCCGTGCTGACCAAACGTGCCCAGCTCGCAGGTTGAGGAGGCCGTAAGCCGGGTCTCGCTCTGGAAGGGGCGCGAAGTCAAGGTCACGCCGCTGTCCGGCGGCCTGACCAACGAGAACTACCTCGTCGAGTCGGGCGGGCAGCGCTACGTGATGCGACTGCCCGGCCGGTCGACCGAGCTGTTGTCGATCGACCGCGCAAACGAGGTCTACAACACGAAGGCGGCCGCGACCACCGGGATCGCCCCGAAAGTGCTCGAGCACGTCGCGGGCGTCGATGTGATGGTGCTCGAGTTCATCCCCGGCCCGACGATGTCGGCGATGGCGCTGCAGTCGAAGCAGATGGCCGCACGGATGGCGCAGTCCTTCCACCGCCTGCACGCCGCACCGCGCTTCCTGCAGGACTTCAACATGTTCCGGCTCATCGAGACCTATCTCGGCATCGTGGACGAACACGAGGTCGCGATCCCGGATGGCTATCGCGATTGGCTGCCCACGGTCGCCGAGATCGAACGCGCGGTGAGCACCGGTGCCTTGCCACCGGCGCCGTGCCACAACGACCTGCTCTGCGAGAACTTCATCGACGACGGGACAGCGCTGCGCATCGTGGACTACGAGCTCAGCGGCAACAACGACCCGTGCTTCGACCTCGGCAACACCGCCCAGGAGGCCGGATTCGACCAGGACCTGCGCGCGGCGTTGTGCGAGGCCTATTTCGGAACCGTCGATGGGCAGCAGCTGGCGCGGATGAACCTGTTCGCGCTCATGTCGGACGTCGGCTGGACCTTGTGGGGGGCGATCCAGGCGAAGATCTCCGCGGTCGACTTCGACTTTGTGGGCTACTACCGGGGCCGCTGGGATCGGGCGCTGGAGGTGCTTCGCTCAGAAGACCTGAAGCGCTGGATGGCCGAAGCGGGGAATTGACGCGGCCCCTCCGTCGCCAAGGGCGGGGGGATCGCATCGTTTCTGTGTGCCCGGACGCACCTCCCCATCCGGCCGAGCCGCGGGCTCGGCCGACTTCCCCGGCGAGCGGGGAAGTGAACATTGACGCGGCACCGGCCTGGTGCTACGTTCCGGCCCGGTATATCGGTCGCATATCGCCAGTGTTGTAGGGATGGGGTCAATGGCGGTCGCCGAACCGGTCGCGATACGGTCGCAGAGCGAGGAGGCATACGCGCGCATCCTCGAGCGCATCGTCAGCCTGGAGATGCCGCCCGGTTCGGTGGTCAACGAGGCCCGGCTGCGCGAGGAGCTCAAGATCGGGCGCACCCCGATCCGGGAGGCTCTGCAGCGCCTGGCCCGGGAGAACTTCGTCCGCTCCATCCCGCACCGCGGCACCTTCGTCACGGACGTCAACATCACAGACCTGGCCCGGATCACAGAGGTTCGCGTGGTGCTCGAATCGCATGCGGCGCGACTCGCGGCGGAGAAGCTGAGCGCGGCCGACCGGGAGGCGATCGAGGAGCTCCTGGCGCTGGTCCGGCGGAGCTACGTCACCGCCCCGCGCGACCTGATGCATCTGGATCAGCGGATTCACCGCACCGTCTATCGGGCCGCCCGCAACCCGTTCCTCGAAGCAACCCTGGAGCGCTACTTCAATCTGAGCCTTCGCCTGTGGTACCTGGTGCTCGACCGCGAGGTGCGCCTGCGCGAGGCGGTAGATGAGCACATCGAGCTGCTGCAGGCGCTGCTCGCCGGGAACGGCGACCGCGCTGAAGACATCATGCGGCGGCACGTGACAGGGTTCGAGCACGAGATCCGCAAAGTGCTCGTCGAGAGGTAACAGACATGACCAAGATCTTTTTCGCCACCGACCTGCACGGCTCCGAAGTCTGTTGGAAGAAGTTCCTGAATGCGGCCAAGTTCTACGACGCCGACGTCCTCATCTGCGGCGGGGACATGACGGGCAAGGCGATCGTGCCGATCGTCTCGGAGAACGGCCACTACACGGTCGCCCTCGGAGGCGAGCGCGAGGCGGTGACGGCTGACCAGGTCGGTGACGTCGAGGCCAACATTCGCCGCAAGGGCTACTACCCGCTCCGCATGAGCGTCGAGCGGCTGCATGAGCTGGACCAGGACCCCGCCAAGCGCGCCGAGTGCTTTCAGGAGGTGATGCTCGAAGGCGTCGACCGCTGGATGAAGATGGCCGCGGAGAAGCTTCGAGGCTCGAGCATCCGCTGCTTTGTCTGCCCGGGCAATGACGACGAGATGGAGGTCGACGAGGTTGTGCGGCGGTCGGAGATGGTCGAGCTGGGGGAGGGCCGCATCGTCGACATCGACGGTTTCTCGATGATCTCGACCGGCTGGTCAAATCCCACGCCGTGGAAGACGCACCGGGAAGACTCGGAGGAGCAGCTCGCCGAGCGCATCGAGTCCATGGCTTCGCAGGTCTCCGATCCGTCGCGTGCGATCTTCAACCTGCATTGCCCGCCCTACCGGTCGGGCCTCGACGAGGCGCCGGCCATCGACGCCGACTTGAAGCTGCTGCACGGCGGCCGGGCGCTCCGGCCGGTCGGCTCGACGGCCGTGCGCGAAGCCATCGAACGGCATCAGCCGCTGCTCTCGCTGCATGGGCACATCCACGAGAGCAAGGGTGCCGTGAAGATCGGCAAGACGCTTTCCATCAATCCAGGCAGCGCCTACGAGGAGGGGATGCTCATGGGCGCGATCATCCAACTCGACGCGAAGAAAGGCGTCAAGAGCTATCAGCTGGTCAACGGATGAAGAGGTAAGGAGGAAGCACATGGCTGACACGACGTTGGGGACGGCTACCGGGACGAGGCCCGCGCTGTTCCTACGCAACGCGACCGGCCTGGTCAAGGCCTGGTCGACGTTCGACGCATTCGTCTACTCGTTCTGGTCGGTGAACCTGATCACCCTCGGCCTGTACGGCATGTCTTACGTGTACTGGGTGCCCGACGGCCAGCTGCTCGCCGCAATCGTGGTTTTCGGAGTGCTCACGACTTTTCTCGTCGTTACCTACGCCATGTTGGTGAGCGTCATGCCGCGCACGGGTGGCGACTACGCCTGGCAGAGCAGGGTCCTCGGCGGTGGTGCGGGTTTCGTCCTGTCCATCACCGGATGGTGGTTCACCCTGTTTCTCTGGGCGCCGATCTACGCCAACATCCTGAACGTCCAGTTCTTTGAACCGCTCGCCTACACACTGGGCTGGTCCGGTGTTGCTTCTTTCTTTGCGAGCACGAACCATACGGGCGTCTTCGTCAGCTGCCTGATCGTCCTTGCCTTCGTCAGCGTCGTCGTGACGCTGGGCATGGAGACCTACGCCAGGATCCAGAAGATCTGCTTCTGGATCGGGATCGGGGGCCTGGTGGTCGTATGCGGCCTGCTGCTGTTCGCGAGTCAGAGCGACTTCCAGAGCGCGTTCAACCGAGAGGCGACGAGTTTGTTCGGCGCTCCTGCCAATGCCTACCAGGCGACCATCGACGCCGGCACCAAGGCCGGCTACGCACCCCACGACTTCGGATTCTTCTCGTTAGGCCCGATCTTCCTCGTCTTGCCGTTCCTCGCTTTCTATCTGCTGTGGCCCAACTGGGGGGCGACCCTCTACGGCGAGGTTCGGGGCGCCAAGGACATCCGCAAGCCGTTCTGGAGCATGTTCTTGGGCCTATGGGTGACCGTCGGGATGGTCGCCCTCGTCCTGATCCTGATCGTCAAGACCATGGGCTGGCAGTTCTACAACGCCGCCAACGCGGCATGGTATGCCGGCACCGCTCCGGTCGGCACCTGGCCATATCCCGTGATGTTCGCGGGCTGGCTCGTCGACAACAAGCTGTTCCAGGCCCTGCTCATCATCGTCATGGGTCTGTGGTTCTTCGGGTGGGCAGGCACCCTGTTCCTGTCCTCGACCCGCGTGATCTTTGCCGCCGCCTTTGATCGCGTGCTGCCTTCGTGGGCGGCGAACATCTCCTCGAGGCGGCGCGTTCCGTATGGCTCACTCGCGCTCATGATCGCGCCGTCGATCGTCGTCAGCGCCATATGGGCGTACAAGCCCGACTTCCAGAGCGTGTTCCTGGACGCGACCGCCGTGCTGGCTCTGACTTTTTTCGCAACTGTGGTTGCAGCAGTCATCCTCCCGTGGCGGCGCAAGGATCTATACGAGGCGTCGCCGATCGCCCGTTACAAGGTTGCGGGCGTGCCCGCAATCTCCATCGTTGGAGTGATCACAGGGCTGTTCCTGCTTTTCATGCTCTACCAGTGGTCGTTCAACCCCGACAACCTCTATGGAACAACGCTCCAGAAGACCCAGAGCTCGATGTGGTACTTCATCGCGACGTATGTAGTGGCGGTGATCATCTACGTCGCGGCTCGCATCATTCGTAACCGGCAGGGCATCGACCTGCGGCGGATCCACCACGAAATCCCTGTTGAGTAGCATTGCAATGGCCGCCGGGCGCAAGCCCGGCGGTCTTTTTTAGCCCATGCTGGAACACACTCTCAGGACCTACCAGAGCCCGACCCGCCTCGTGCAGCGCCTGGGCGCCATCCAGGAGCTCGGCAGCGAGGCGAGCCAGCTCGGCATGCGCCGGCCGCTGCTGGTCACCGACGCCGGCGTGAAGGCGGCCGGCCTGCTCGATGTTGCGCTGGAATCCCTGCGCCGGTCGGATGTCGAGCCCGTCGTCTTCGACAAGGTTCGCGCCAACCCGGGCGTCGAGCTCGTCGATGCCGGCGCCGCCGAATACCGCTCCCAGGGCTGCGACGGGCTCGTCGCGATCGGCGGCGGGAGCTCCATGGACACGGCCAAGGGAATCGGCGTGGTCGCCGCGCACGACGGAAGCATCGTCGAGTACGAGTGGGGCCACAGCCCCATCAGCTCGCGCATCCCGCCGATGATCGCGGTACCAACTACGGCCGGGACAGGCAGCGAGGTCACCTTGTGGGCTGTCATCACCGACCCGAAGCGAAAGATCAAGTTCAACGTGGGTGGCACTCCGAACATCGCCTCCTGGGTCGCCGTGATCGACCCCGAGCTCACCGTGAAGCTTCCGCCCGCCGTCACCGCGGGCACTGGCATGGACGCGCTCGCCCACGCGGTCGAGTGCTACACGATGTCGTATCACCAGCCGTTCACCGACGCAGTCGCGCTGCTGGCGATGGAGTACGTCGCGCGCTACCTGCGCGTCGCTTTCTCCCAGGCCAACAACCTCGAGGCGCGTTATCACATGAGTGCAGCGGCGATGCTCGCGGGACTCGCGTACGGCACCGACTCAGCCGGCGCTGCTCACGCGATGAGCCAGACCGCAGGCGGCGTCCACGACGCGCCGCACGGGGCGTTGACCGCCCGCCTGCTCGGCCCGGTCATGGAATACAACTACACGGGCGAGCCCGAGAGGTTCGCACGCATGGCGGCCGCGTTTGGCATCGATACCAGATACATGTCGATGTGGCAGGCGGCGGAGATGGCGGTCGATTATGTCCATCAACTGACCGTCGACGTCGGGATCCCTGCCCTCGATGAGCTGGGGTTCAGCGAGAGCGAGATCCCGATGCTCGCCGACAAGGCTTTCGCCGACCCCCAGACCATCGGCAACCCCCGCGACGTCGACGCCGCGGCCTACCGCCAGATCTATCAGCGTGCCTTTGACCTTGGAAAGAACGGAGACTGAGATGACGATCGACGTGGCGCGGTCCGTCAAGAAGATGTTTGTGGACGGTCAGTGGGTCGAGTCTGAAAGCGGGCAGCTGTTCGACGCGGACAGCCCGGCGACCGGCGAGATCATCGCCCAGGTCCCTAAAGGCACGCGCGCCGACGCGCAGCGCGCGGTCGAAGCCGCGCACAGAGCCCGTGGCGCGATGGCGAAGCTGAAAGGGTTCGAGCGCTCGAAGCGGTTGCACAGGATCGCCGACGCGATCGAGAAGCGCAGCGACGAGCTTGGACGCCTCCTCACCCTCGACCAGGGCAAGCCGCTCAAGGCCGAGGCGATGGGCGAGGTGGCCGAGGCGGTCGAATACTTCCGCATCGCGGCCGAGGACTTGAAGCGCCTGGAGGGCCGCGTCCTACCGAGCGCGAGCCCGAGCAAGCTGGTGCTGGCGCGCCACTACCCGCGCGGGGTCTACGGGATCATCACGCCCTGGAACTGGCCGCTCACGATGGCGGCCGAGCTGATCGCGCCCGCCCTCGCCGCCGGCAACACCGTGGTCTGGACGCCGGCCTCGTCGACGAGCGTGATCTCGGTGGCGCTCATGGAGTGCATCGCCGAGGGCGACTTCCCAGCCGGGGTCATGAACCTCGTCACGGGCCCGGGAGCTGAGGTCGGCGACGAGGTTGCGGGGCACCCGCTGGTCGATGGAGTTGGCTTCGTCGGCTCGACTGAGACCGGGGCTTCGGTCGCAAAGCGCGCCGCCGGGAAGCACGTGATGCTGGAGCTCGGCGGCAACGGTCCGCAGGTCGTCTTCGCGGACGCGGACATCGGCAAGGCGGTCGAAGGCGCCATCGTCGGCTGCTACCTCTGCGCCGGCCAGAGCTGCACCGCGGGCGAGCGCATCCTCGTCCAGGAGCCGGTCCGCGACGAGTTCGTCGCCCGCCTGGCCGACGCGGCGCGCGCGCTGCGCCTGGGCGATCCCTTCGATGACGCCACCACGCTCGGTCCGCTCAACAACGAGGGCGTCGCGACCAAGATGGACGAGCACGTCGCCGACGCGTTGAAGCGCGGCGCCAAGCTGGTCCTCGGCGGCGAGCGCGCCAAGGGCTTCCCGACCCGCCTCTACTACCACGCCACGATCCTCGACGGCGTCGAGCCGGACATGCGCGTGAGCCGCGAGGAGACGTTCGGCCCGATCGCGCCGATCATCAAATTCAGAGATGAGAAGCAGGCCCTGGCGCTCGCCAACGACTCGCCTTATGGGCTGCTCGGCGCCGTGTACACGAAAGACCTGTCCCGCGCGCTGCGTTTCGCCGATGCCCTGGAAACCGGCTGGGTCAACATCAACGAATCGACGAACTACTGGGAGGCGCATCTGCCCTTCGGTGGCCGCGCCGGCAAGAAGAGCGGTATAGGGCGGGTGGGCGGGCGGTTCGCGCTCGAGCAGATGACGGACCTCAAGACGATCGTGATCGAGATCTCGCCCGAGTGACTTCAAACGGGAGACCGCTCGAGGACACGATCGCCGAGGCGGAACGGATCGCCGTCGCTGCAAGCGCGCAGAACGTGCGCGTCAAGCTGCTTGGCGGGGCAGGCATTCACCTGCATTCGCCAAGCGCGCACCACGCACCTCTCAGGCGGAAATACGGCGACCTCGATTACGTGATCTCCACCCGGGACCGCAAGGCGGCGCTCGCGTTCTTTCCCTCGCTCGGTTATGAAGCGAATGAGCGGTTCAACCTCATGCAGGGCGACCGCAGGCTGTACTTCTTCGACGCCACGAACGGCAAGCAGGTCGACGTGTTCATCGACGTGATCCGCATGTCGCACGTCATCGACCTACGCGGACGCCTCGCACACAACGGGCCATGCGCAAGTCCCTCCGACCTGCTGCTGAGCAAGTTGCAGATCTACGAGATCAATCGCAAAGACCTCGTCGATCTGACCGCTCTCCTGCTCGACCATCCGATCGCGGCGCCAAAAGACAAGGAGATCGACGAGGCGATCGACCCGGCTTACATCGCCCGTCTTGGCTGCGAGGACTGGGGCCTCTGTCGGACGCTGCAGATCAACATGGAAAAGCTGCGCCACACCGTCGACGAGCTGGATGTCGATCGTGACCTGGTGCGCTCCCGGCTCGACGAGCTGTGGACCGCCGTCGAGGCGCAGCCGAAGCCTCTCAAGTGGAGGATGCGCGCACAGGTTGGCGACCGCATGCGGTGGTACGAGCTGCCGGAAGAGGTGCGCTCGCCCTACCAGCCCGAGTGAACCAGCCCCTCCGTCCCCTGACGGGGACACCTCCCCATGAATGGCACCTGCCGGCCCACGCGCGGTGCGTGGTCATCGGTTGCGGGATCGTCGGCAACAGCCTGGCCTATCACCTGGCGCAGCTGGGCTGGCGCGACATCGTCCTGCTCGACAAAGGGCCACTGCCGAACCCTGGCGGCTCGACCGGCCACGCCTCGAACTTCATCTACCTCGTCGATCATTCGAAGGAGATGACCGCGCTCACGGTCGAGAGCGTCCGGCAGTACCGGGAGATGGGCGTCTTCATCCAGTCGGGCGGCATCGAGGTTGCGCGGTCGAGGGAACGGATGCAGGAGCTGGCCCGGCGCATGGCTTCGGCGGAATCGTGGGGCATCGAGCCCGTTTCCCTTCTGAGCCCGCGCGACGTCAAGGAGTTCGTGCCCTATATCAACGAGTCGGTGATCCTCGGTGGCTTCTACACACCGGGCGTCGGAGTGGTGGATTCGCTGCGGGCGGGGACCTTGATGCGCGAGAAAGCTCAGGCCTCGGGTGCCCTGCACGTGGCGCCGAAGACCGAGGTGATTGGGATCGACGTCGAGCATGGCCGCATCCGGCGCGTTCGCACGACCCAGGGTGACATCGAGGCAGAGACCGTCGCCATCACGTGTGGCGTGTGGAGCCCGCGTCTGGCGCGCATGGCCGGCACTCGCATCCCGCTCACGCCCGCCGTGCACCAGATGATCGACATCGGACCGGTGCCGCGGTTTCGTGGGGCGAAGTCGGACATCGAGCACCCGATCGTCCGCGACATGGACACCAACATGTACGAGCGGCAGGCCGGCGGCGACCTCGAGATCGGGTCGTACGCCCACCGTCCGATCCTCTACGACCCGGAGGACCTGCCGCCGGTCGAGCAGGCGGCCCTCTCCCCGACCGAGTTTCCCTTCACCCAGGCGGACTTCGACGAGCAGATGCAGCACGCGCTCGAGCTGATGCCCGAGATCGTCGGCGACGAGTCGGTCGGCGTGAAGTACGCCATCAACGGAATCCTGTCGCTCACTCCGGACGGCATGCCCGTGCTCGGCGAGTCGCCGGATGTGAAGGGCCTGTGGTCGGCCGCCGCGGTCTGGGTGAAGGAAGGGCCTGGCACGGGGAAGGCCGTCGCCGAGTGGATGGTGCATGGGGAGTCGGAGATCGACCTTCACTCCTCCGACATCGCGCGCTTCCACGAACATCAGAAGACACGCGCGCACGTGCGCGCGCGCGCAGCCGAGGGTTTCAACAAGACCTACGGCATCGTCCACCCGAGCGAGCAGTGGGCGTCCAACCGCAACATCCGGCTCGCGCCATTCCACGTCCGCGAGCGCGAGCTGGGGGCGGTCTTCTTCGAGGCTGCTGGATGGGAGCGGCCGCAGTGGTACGAATCGAACGCGCCGCTGCTGGAGGAGTACGCCGACCGGGTCAACCGCCGCACCGCCGAATGGGAGTCGCGCTGGTGGTCGCCGATCATCAACGCCGAACACCTGGCGATGCGCGACCGCGCCGGCCTGTTCGACCTGTCCGCATTCACCGTCTTCGACATCCTCGGCCCGGGAGCCCTGGCATCGGTCCAGTGCGCCGCCCTGCGGCAGATGGACGTACCGGTGGGGCGGGTCGTCTACACGCCGATCCTCAGCACGCAGGGAGGCTTCAAGTCCGACCTGACGATCATGCGCCTGGGCGACGAGCACTTCCGCGTGGTCACGGGAGGCGCGGGCGGAATGTCGGACAAGAAGTGGTTTGCCGACCAGCTCGCAGTGGGGGCGCAGCTGGCCGACCTGACGTCCGCGACGACGACGATCGGCCTATGGGGACCGCGCGCGCGTGAGGTCCTGGAAGGGGCGACGTCCGAGGACGTCTCCAACGAAGGCTTCAAATTCGGCTCGTGCCGGACGATCGAGATCGGCACGCAGCGCGTGCTGGCCTCGCGCATCTCCTACGTCGGGGACCTGGGTTGGGAGCTTTACGTCCCGATCGAACAGGGGCTGAAGCTGTGGGACACGCTGTGGGAGGCAGGCCAGACGTCTGGCATCGTCGCATGTGGCATCGGGGTTTACGGGACCACCGGGCGCCTGGAGAAGTGCTACCGCGCGCACGGCAACGAGCTGGAGACCGAGTACAACGTCGTCGAGGCCGGCATGGCGGCACCGCGGGTGAAGGAGGAGGACTTCACCGGCAAAGCGGCCCACCTGCGGCACCGCGAGGAAGACCCTACGGCCATCCTGTGCACGCTCACGGTCGAGGACCACCGCTCGAAAACGGGCGAGAAGCGCTACATGCTGGGTCGGGAACCGATCCTCAAGCGCGACGGGAAGCGGATCGTGGACCGTAAAGGGCGCGGGTCGTATGTCACGAGTGCGGGTGCGGGGCCGTCGGTCGGCAAGCACATCCTCATGGCGTACCTCACCCCAGAGGAGGCGGTGGCCGGCAATCAGCTCCTCGTCGAGTACATGGGCGAGCGCTATCCGGTGACTGTCGCGGTTGCGGGCGCAACCCCGCTGTTCGATCCCGAGAACTCCCGCATCAGGTCATGAGGGCGCTGCGCGCGGCGGCGTGAGGGTCCTCGCCTGCATCAAGCGCGTGCCGATCACCGGTGGGCGGATCCTGCTCACCGCGGATGCTCGGGCGATCAACACGCAGCACCTGGGCTTCACGATGAGCCCGCACGAGGAGTGCGGCGTCGAGGAAGCGGCGCGGATGATCGAGGCTTACCGGGGCGACTCGGTCGTGCTGACGCTCGGTCCGCCTGAGGCGGTCGAGCAGCTGCGCGACGCGATGGCGCTCGGCATCGATCGCGCCATCCACCTGCAGACCGACGGGCAGGAGTGGGATGCGGAGGGCACGGCCTCGGCGCTGACCGATGCGATTCGGACGGAGGAGGGGGCGAGCGGGCGCTTCGACATCATCTTCTTCGGCAACGAGTCGGCCGACTCCGGCGGCTTCCAGGTCGGCGCGCGCGTCGCCCATGCCCTGGGACGCCCCCTGGTCACGGGCTTGAAGAAGGTGACGCTCGAAGGCTCAGCGGTGCGCTGCGAGCAAGAGGTCGAAGGCGGGCGGGACGTCTACGTGGTGCCGCTGCCTGCGGTGCTGACGGTCAAAGAAGGTCTGAACCTTCCGCGCTATCCGTCCGTGCCTGGACGCATGCGCGCGCGCACCAGGCCGGTGGCGGTCAGCACCCCCGCCCGCCCTGCGCCCCGCCTGGAGCTGGTCAGGCTCGCGGTTCCCGCGGGGCAGGGCAGGCGCGCTGAGTCGCTGGGCGCCGGCGCCGGCGCGGCTCCCGCGGTGGTCGAAATGCTCCAGAAGGCCGGCGTGCTGTGACGACGGTCCTGGTCCTGATGGACGAGAGCGATGCCTCACGTCAGGCCCTGACGCTTGCGCGCCAATTCGGCGAACCGCGCTCGATGCGGATGGATGCCGTGAAGCCCTTCGCGCCCGACGCCGTCGCCGCCGCCCTGGCACGTGCGGCCGATGACTTGAACGTGTCGGCCGTGTTCGCTCCCGGCACCGATCGCGGCAACGAGGTCATCGCCCGGCTCGCGGCGCGGACCGGCCTGCCGTTCGCCGCCAACTGCATCGCCGCGACGCCCGGCGATCCCGCCACGCTGACGCGCCTGCGCTGGGGCGGCAGCCTGCTCGAGGAAGCGCGCCTGCACAGCCCGCGTCCGCTCATCACGGTGGCGCCGCATACAGTTCCGGCCGACTCCGGGCCGGCGCCGGTCGAGGTCGACGTGAAAGCGCCCGCCGAAGCCGACCTCGTCGTCCGCGTCGTGGACCATGTCGCGCCGAGCAATGGCGGTTTGTCGCTGGCCGAGGCAAAGGTGATCGTCAGCGGCGGGCGTGGCGTCGGCTCGAAGGAGGGCTTCGCCATCATCGAGGACCTGGCCGGACTGCTCGGAGCCGCCGTGGGGTGCTCCCGCGCGGTGACCAGCGCGGGCTGGCGCCCCCATAGCGACCAGGTCGGACAGACCGGGACCAAGGTGACGCCGGACGTCTACATCGCGTGCGGAATCTCGGGGGCGACGCAGCACATGGCGGGCCTCAAGGGCGCCAAGAGAATCCTCGCGATCAACTCGGACCCGCAGGCGCCGCTGATGCTGAACGCGGACTACACCGTGACGGGCGACCTCAAGGAGATCGTGCCTGCCATCTCTGCAGAAATTCGCAAGCGACGGTGATCATCGCTCAGGCCATCGCGCTTGCCCTGGCGATCGCGGTCTCGGCCGCCCTGTTCGGCCGCCGTGCGCTCAGGCTCTACCGGCTGGTTCGGTCCGGCAAGCCGGCTGCTCGATTCGACAACGTCCCGGCTCGCGCGCGGGCCGAGGCAACGGTCGTGGTCGGCCAGAGCAAGCTGCTGCAGCGAGCGCTGCCGGGCTTGATGCACGCCGCGATCTTCTGGGGCTTTCTCGTCCTCTTCCCGACCATCGTGATCGCGATGATCGGCGCGGTCGATGCGCACGCCACGCTGCCGTGGCTGGGCGCGCAGGGCTGGTACGCGCTGCTGGTCGACGTGTTCGCACTGTTTGTGCTGATCGGCGTGATCACGGCGTTCGTCATCCGCAAGGTCCAGCGCCCCGCGCGATTCAAAGGCAGCCACCTGGGCGAGGCAGACCTCATCCTGGCGTTGATCGCCGGCATCGTGCTCACGCTCTTTCTGTGGCACTCGTCGCAGATCGCCCTGACGTTGAACGACTATCCGGCCGCCTGGGCGCCGATCTCCAACGGGCTGTCGCACGTGGTCGCTCCGGTCGCGCCCGTGACGGAGCGCGTCGCGGTTTGGGCGCACGTGCTGATCATCCTTGCGTTCCTCGTCTACCTCCCCTACTCGAAGCACCTGCACATCCTCGTCGCCGCGATCAACGTCTACTTCGGGCGCACGCGCGGCCGCGGGCGCCTCGAGCCGATCAACTTCGACCTGCCGGAGCAGGAGGTTCGCTTCGGCTCCGCGAAGGCGATGGACATGACGTGGAAGCAGATGCTCGACACGATGTCATGCACCGAGTGCGGCCGCTGCCAGGACGTGTGCCCGGCCTACGCGACCGGCAAGGCGCTGTCGCCAAAGCTCCTCATCATGGCCATGCGCGACCAGCTGCTGAGCGGTGCGACGACGCCAATCGTGCCGAACGCGGTGACCGACGACATCGTGTGGGACTGCGTCACATGCGGCGCATGCGTGCGCGAGTGCCCCGTGAACATCGAGCACATCGACCACGTGATCGACCTCCGGCGCAACCTCGTGATGGTCGAATCGCGATTCCCAGAAGAGGCCGGAGCGATGTTGCGCGACGTCGATCGCACGTCGAACCCGTGGGGCAAGCCGCAGGCCGATCGCATGCAGTGGGCGGAGGGGCTGGGGGTTCGAGTGCTGCAGCCCGGCGAGACGGCTCCCGACGTGCTGTTCTGGGTGGGCTGCGCGCCCGCGTTTGACGAGCGTGCGCGCAAAGCCGCGGTCGCGACGGCCACGCTGATGCAGAAGGCCGGTGTGGACTTTGCGGTGCTCGGCCCGCGCGAGGCCTGCACCGGAGATCCCGCGCGCCGCATGGGCGATGAGTACACGTTCCAACGGCTGGCCGGCGAAAACGTCGCAACCCTTAACGGCGCGCGGGTGAAGAAGATCGTCACCACGTGCCCGCACTGCTTCAACACCCTCGGCAACGAGTACGGCGATTTCGGTGGGAGCTACGAAGTCGTGCATCACAGCGAGTTCCTCGCCGAGCTCGTGCGTGACGGCAAGCTCTCGCCGGTGGCAAGCGATCGGACGATCACCTATCACGACTCGTGCTACCTCGCGCGCCACAACGACGTGCGCGCGCAGCCACGGGAGCTGGTGGCCGCGGTTGGTAAGCCGATCGAGATGCCGCGCAACCGCGAGCGCACCTTCTGCTGCGGCGCGGGGGGCGCGAGGATGTGGATGGAGGAGAAGCGAGGCCGCCCGATCAACCAGGAGCGCGTCCGAGAGGCGGCGGCGACCGGCGCCGAGACGCTGGCGGTCGCTTGTCCTTTCTGCACAGTGATGCTCGACGACGGCGTGCGCGAGACCGGCGCGAAGCTGCAGGTGTTCGACCTGGCGACGCTGCTGGCCGAGGCGGTGGAGCGAAAGCAGGCCACCTGATGCTGTGGTATTCCGCGCGTTTGCGCAAAACGCGCCACTGCGCCCACAGATTCCGCGCGTTTTGCGCAAAAACGTCGCCTGAGTACGGACGGAACCGGTCTAGCCGCCGACCCTGAAGAGAACTCGGTTGGCGGACGGATCGACGGCGGCCAGCCCATCTGCTTCCTCGCTCATGCGGACCTCGCCGTGCTCGAGCCTGCTCACGACGTCGTCGAGGTCTCGTTTCGTGGGCAGCTCGACGGTGAATCGCCTCAGCCCGGCGTGACCCGGAGGCGCAGGTCGGGCGCCCTTCCCCGCCCACTCGTTGAGGCCGAGGTGATGGTGGTAGCCGCCGGCCGAGA
>Ga0066706_10000077_pt1 | contig 20285 bp, 20 predicted proteins | sample GraSoiAngelo_155_FD_67274 | JGI IMG/M metagenome (GOLD analysis project Ga0066706, IMG submission 67274) | Grasslands soil microbial communities from the Angelo Coastal Reserve, California, USA - 14_1009_13_30cm | ecosystem: Environmental > Terrestrial > Soil > Grasslands | place: USA...
GTCATCCGGCCCGTCATCGTGAAGGGCATGAGGACGAGCTGGTGCAGCGCCTCGAGGCCGAGCTTCACGGCGAGCCTCGCGAGCGAGAAGACCCAGCCGGCGACGACGGCCGCCATCCGAAACACGCCGACCCAGTAGAGCCACACCGCGCGCGCGCCCTCCCACCACGTCATCAGCATCGCCGACACGAAGGCGATGCGTCGGGATCGAAACGGGAGCGTGTAGATCGAAAGCTGCGTACACCAGATCGCGGCGATACCGAGGAGAAGCGGGAACAGCAGAAAGAGATACTTCGCCGCGGCGGTCCACCCCGAGGAGGAGTTGACGAACAAATCGATCAGCTGCCGCTCCAGGCGGGGGATCCAAATGATCGGCGCGACGAACAACTCGGCGATCTCCCGCCACTGTTCCGGAACTGTCCCGACCATCTGCTCAAACATTCCGGCCTCCTTCAGCGGAGAGGGAACGACCCGGCGGTCGTGGTGAGCGTCAAAATGTCCTGCGAAGTCGAGTGTCAGTGCAGCAGCCGTGCCAGCCGTGCGTGACACCCAATATCTTTTCTTTTTAGTGACTTCCGGGGAGCTGGTGATCCCGCCCCGACACGCTGGACGTCGGAATCCTGACGCTCGTCGACGAAGCAGCCCCCGCGGGCTGGGGCGCCTCCTCCCTCGGGAGAGCGGGCCGACTCCGCGGAAGGTGGGGCGGCATACCTCGTGGCTCGGAGGTTCGACCACGGCGGGGACGGGTCCGAGGAGGCCGGGCTCAGGAAGCGAGTTGAATTCGCCGCGTGGCGCCGGGAGGGGGCCCGGGCGTGTCGGGATCGACACCGGGGGGGCCCCGCGGCGCCCGGGGGCCCGGCTGGCGGGACGGTCCCGGCTATACTCGAGCGCCGCGCCCCGGCTCGGGCCGACGCCGTGGCTCCCGCGCCAGGCGCCGGCGCGGATCCCGGGGGCGGGCGCGCCCCGGACCGGTCCGCCCTCGACACCGGCCCCCCGACCGATGGCATCGGCGCCGAACCGAGGATGCCTTCCGCCGGACCGCTCGTGGCCCGTGGCCCGCCGCCTTCGCCCGTCCGACCGCCGCCTCCGCACAAGGCGGACCCGGCGTAGGGGCCCACGAGGGGCGCGCCGGCCGACGCTCGGTCGGCGTCGACGAGCGCCCCTACCGCAGCTCGTCCCGAAGGGCCTTGACGCCGGGGACCCCGCGCGTGAGGTCGGCGGCGCGGGTCTTTGTCTTCGCGTCAGGCGCCTTGCCCAACAGAGTCACCACGCCATTGTCGGAACGCACCTTGATGTCGGCGTCCTTGAGCCCCCCGTCCTTCTCGAGACGCGCCTTCACCGCCTTCTTGAGTTCGTCGTCCTTCGCGTCGACCGACTTCCGCTGCACTTCCGGGACGACTTGCAGGGCGTTGCTGACGGACTTCACCCCGCTGACACCCTTGGCGACCTCTTCCGCCGCGACCCGTTCCGCGACGGTCGCCACCTTGCCGCGCAGGGTGACGCCGCCGCCTTGCGTCTCAACCGTAATGTGCCGGGCCTTCACGCGTTTGTCCTTCACGAGCGCCATCTTCGTCTTCGTCGTGAGCCACGAGTCCTTCATCACCTGGCCGGCGCCGTCGTCGGCCGGCTTCGTCGGCTCGTCGACCCGCGCGCCCGGGCGAGCGTCGGCGGTTCTCGATTGGGCGGGCGACAGGGCGGGCGACAGCGCGAGAGCGACCACAGTCAGGAACGGAAGCACCCATCTCATAGCGTCAGCTCCTCCCTTGTGCTGCGGGACCTCGGCCGAGCACGGCGGCCGGGCGTCGGCTCCTTCTCCACCCCATCCTAACGCGCCCCTCGCGTCTGGGCGAATTCCGGCGGGGCTCGCGGGGAGGGCGCGTCGTGGCCTTGCGCGGCCGGGGACCCCTCGCGGTGACGGTCGCGTGTGCGGCCGCGGGGGCCCACGATCCCCGCGCGCCCGCCTCGTCCGCGCCGCCCGAGGCGCATTCGGCGAGGCCGTGTCGACTGGCCGGTCGGTTACCTTTGCCCTCCCTCGTCGGAGGACTATCATGAGGGGACGGCATGAAGACGCGGCAGCGCGTGGCTTTCGGGTCTCACCCGCCGTTCGCAACGTGACGCCGCGGTCGCCCGCCCCGAGAGGGCGCGCCTCGCGGGCGCCCGGGACGACACCCCGCTCCACGGGCACTGGGTCAGCGCGCGGGCGGGCTGAAGAGGCCGCGCACGCCCTCGCCCAGGTGGGACGTGAGCTGGTCGGAGCCCTCGACCTGGACCGGGTGAACCACCTCGTCGTCGACGCGGTGCGGCGGCTCTGTCACAGCCGGGCCGCCGCCCTCTACGAGCGAGACCGGGATACGGGGTCGCTCCGGTGCCTGGCCGTCGCGGGGGGGGTGGACGCGCGACGGTGGATCGGGAAGGTCCTCGCGGCCGGCGAGGGGGTCGTCGGTCGCGCGGTGGTCGAGGGGCGGACCGTGTGGTCGCCCGATTTTCTCGCGGATCCCCGCATCGTCGTGCCCGATTGGGTGCGTGAGCGCGCCAAAGCGACGGGACACCGGTCGGTGGTCGGCGTGCCCCTGGTGGTCCGGGGCGAAACGGTCGGCGCCCTGAGCCTCGGCGACGTCGCCGGACGACGGATGACCGAGGCCGAGCTCCGGCTCCTCTCCGCCTTCGCCGACCAGGCGGCGCTGGCGCTGGACAACGCACGGATGTTCGCGGAGACCACGGCGCGTCTGCGAGAGACCGAGACGCTCCTGGAGGTGGCGCGGGCGTTCTCGTCCCCGCTCTCGGCGCAGGAGGCCATGCGCCTGGTCACCGCGGCCGTCGCACGGAGGTTCGGCGCCGACATGGCGGGCGCGTACTTCCTCGACGCCACGAAAGAACTCCTGGTACCCCTCGCCGGGTACCACGTCCCGACGGACCTCCTGTCGACCTTGCTCCAGACCCCGTTTCCGATCTCGCGGTTCAAGATCCTTCGCGAGGCGTGGGACACCCGACAGCCGGTGTGGACCTCCGCCTATGAGAGCGACCACCGGTTCGATCAGGGGTTCCTGGCCGACCGCCGGCCTCGATCGCTTCTCTTCGCGCCGACCCCGGTCCGCGGCGAGGTGGTCGGCGGGCTCTTCCTGGTCTGGTGGGCCTCCGCGCGCAGCTTCACGCCGGCGGAGCTTCGCCTGATGGAGGCTGTGGCGTCGCAGGTGGGGCTCGCCCTCGAAAACGCCGACCTCGACCGCCAGACGCAGGATAAGCTCCGGGAGACCGAGCTCTTTGCCGAGCTGGCCAAGACGGTCAACGCCGCGCTCGACCTCGACACGGTCCTCCAGCGCGTGGCCGAAGCCGCGCGGGAGCTCTGCGGCAGCGACCGGGCCATGATCGCCATCCGCGACGCGACCTCCGAGGCGATGATCGTCCGCTACCGGGCGGGCCCGCGCGCCGACGCCTATCGGAATCGGCGCGTCGAGCCGGGACACGGAGTCGGCGGTCAGGTGCTCCTGACGGGGCGCCCGTTCCGGACCGACAACTACGCGGAAGATCCCCGCCTCACCAAGGAGTACCTCCAGTGGGCGCCCGAAGACGCGACCGTCGCCGCGGTGGCCGTGCCGATCCGGATCGGCGACCGCGTCGAGGGACTCCTGTACGCGCAGAACCGGTCGCCGCGCCCGTTCGGCGACCACCACGAGGCGACCCTGGTGCGACTCGCCGACCACGCCGCCATCGCCATCACGAACGCTCGGCTCTTCGCCCGCGAGCAGGCGGCGCGCGCCGACGCGGAGGCGGCCCTCCTGGCGCTCCGGGTCACCGAGGAGCGGTATCGCGCGGTCGTGGACGGGTCGATCCAGGGCATGTACATCCACCAGGACCGGATCATCCGGTTCGCGAACGAGGCGATGGTTCGGACCTTCCGCTACGCGAGCGCGGCGGAGCTGGTCGGGCAGGACTACCTGATCTTCCTCGCGCCCGAGGAGCACGCGCGCATCGAGGGCTATCGCGCGGCGCGCCTCCGCGGCGAGCCAGCCCCGAGCCGCTACGAGACGCGAGGCCGGCGCAAGGACGGCGCGCCGATCTGGATCGAGATCCTGGTCACGGTCGTGGCATGGGAAGGCCGGCCCGCGGTCCTCGGCACGTTCCTCGACATCACTGAGCGAAAGCGGGCGGAGGCGACCGAGCGCGAGGCCCTCGCCCTCCGGTCCGTGACCCAGCTGGCCAACGCGGCCGCGCACGAGATCAACAACCCCCTGTCGATCATCGTGGGCCACCTCGAGATGCTCGCGCGGGACGTCGACCTGCACGCGGGGGCCCGCCCGCGGCTCGAGAAGGCCCTCGGCGCCGCAGAGCGCGTGCGCGGCATCGTGGCCGGGATGGCTCACATCACCCGGCTGAGGTCCGCGAACGACCCGCCGGGCCTCCCCGTCCGGCTCGACCTCGCGGAGTCGGCCCGCGAGCCCGGGGACACCGCGGGCGCGGTCCCGGACCGCGAGGCCCGCCTCGTCGCGGTCATCGACCGGTTGCGAGAGCAGGTGGCCGAGCTGGAACGCCGGCAGGCCGAGGCGCGCCAGGCGGAAGGGGCGTGGCGCGAGAACTCTGCGCTCCTTGAGAAGGCCCAGGAGGTGGCCCACGTCGGGTACTGGGTCTCGACGGCGAGCACGGCGGGCCGACTGCTGTGGTCGGCCGAGACCTATCGGATATTCGGGATCCCCGAGGGGGGCTTCGACGGCCGCGTGGAGACGTTCTTCGAGCTCGTCCATCCCGACGACCGGGAGGCGGTCAGACGGGCGAGTGAGGCCGCGCTCGGCGGCGGCGGCCATTACCGGATCGAGCACCGCATCGTCCGCCCGGACGGCATCGTGCGCTGGGTGCATGAGGAGGCCGACGTCACCGGGGACGAAGGGGCGGGGGCGCCGCGGATGCTGGGCGTGGTCCAGGACATCACGGAGCGCAAGCAGGCCGAAGAGGAGCGGGCGCGGCTCGAGGATCAGCTGCGCCAGGCGCAGAAGCTGGAGGCGATCGGGGCGCTGGCCGGCGGCATCGCGCACGACTTCAATAACCTGCTGACGGTCATCACCGGCCGCGCGAAGCTCCTGGAGACGCGGCTGCCGCCCGAGGAGCGCCTGCGGCGAGACCTCGACCTGATCGAGAAGGCGGCCGGGCGGGCAGCGGGCCTCACCAAGCAGCTCCTGGCGTTCAGCCGGAAGCAGGTCCTCGAGCCGAGCGTGCTCGACCTCAACGCGGTCGTGGCCAACATGGAGCCCATGCTCCAGCGCCTGATCGCCGAGGACATCGACCTGGTCGTCGTTCCCGGCGCCGGGCTCGCGGCCGTGCGAGCCGACGCCGGGCAGCTCGGCCAGGTCCTCCTGAACCTCGTCGTCAACGCGCGCGATGCGATGCCGCACGGTGGCCGCGTCACCCTCGAGACGGCGAACGTCCATCTGGACGAGGCGTTTGCCGCACGCCACCCGGGCGCCCGCGCCGGGCCGCACGTGCGATTGTCGGTGACCGACACCGGGGTCGGGATGAGCGAGCAGACCACGTCCCACATCTTCGAGCCGTTCTTTACCACCAAGGAGGCGGGACGGGGCACGGGCCTCGGGCTGTCGACCGTGTACGGGATCGTCAAGCAGCATGGGGGGTACGTCGCCGTCGAGAGCGTGCTCGGCCGCGGCGCGTGCTTCACGATCTACCTCCCGCCGGTCGAGACGGCCGTCGAGCCGGCGGTGCCGGCGGGGGAGCAGGGTGAGGCTCCGCGGGGCTCGGAGACCATCCTGCTGGTCGAGGACGAGCAGGGCGTGCGGGAGCTCGCTCAGGAAGTGCTCCAGGCGCAGGGCTACCGGGTGCTCGAGGCGCGGCACCCCGGCGAGGCGCTCCTGGTCGGGGAGCGCTACGCGGGCCGGATCCATCTGGTCGTCACCGACCTCGTGATGCCCCAGATGAACGGGTTCGAGCTGTCCGAGCGCCTCCGGGCCTATCGTCCTGAGATCAGGGTGCTCTACATCTCGGCGTACTCCGATGCCCTCATCGGGCGATCGGGGCCGCTCCGCGAGGGCAGGCCGGTGCTCGACAAGCCCTTCCTGCCCGACGCCCTGTCGCGGGCGGTCCGCGAGGTGCTCGACGCCGGCTGATCCGACCTCGAGCGTGGGGCCGGCTGTCCCAGCGGGGGGGCGCGCCCGCGGTGCCGGCCGGATCTGCGGCGGCCCTTCCGCACGCTCCACGCCGCCCGGCGCGGGAATGGAGCTCCCGCCGCCGCTCCGGCTCGACCCGCCCGGCGGGGCGACCGCCGGGACCGCGACCAGCCCTAGAGACCCGCATCACCTATAGCAGGAGGCGTTCAGGGCTCAGCGCCGGGTGAACGACCACGCGTCGCCCTGCCTCAGGGGCGGCCACGACTCCCGCGGGTCATGCGTCGGGACGCGGGACGGCAATCTTTCCGGCCGGACGCACTGGCGCTAGACTGGTAGTGCCCTACCGAAATTCGCGGGCGAGCGCGCGGATGTCCACGAACGCCTGGCGCTCGTCGAAGAACGAGAGGCTGTAAATCTCGCGGATATCGCCCCGAGGGTCAATGAGGTAGATGCGAGCGGGATGGTCGATCTCCCCGTCGGGCTGGGGGCGAGTCCATTCGTCGTAGACCTCCAGGACCCGCCTGACACGATCGGGTTCGTCGCGAAGGAACTTCCAGTCTGCCTGAGGGCCCCCGAAACGGGCGGCGTACCGCTCGAGCACCGGCGCGGAGTCGCGCTCGGGATCGACGGACACCGTGAGCAAGACCGTCGTTCTCCGGAGGCCGGCCCGTACGAGGCGGTCGTGGAGGAGCCCCATCCGCTGCGTGACGAGCGGACAGGCCGCCGCGCACTTTGTGTAGATGAAGCTCAGAAGGACCGCGCGGCCGCGCAGCGCCGACAAGGGGACGGGCCGACCCGCGGTGTCACGCAGCGTGAAGTCGGGCGCCCGCTTGATCACCGGCAGCCGGGGTGCCGGCGAGACGCCCAGGTCGCGCGGCGCCGGCGCCGCTTTCACCTCCTGCGCGGTGGCCGCGCGCGGCAGACACGCGCAGAGGAGGAGCGAGAGCGCCGCGAGCCACGCTCGGCGCCGGGCGGGCGGGCCCGTCGAGGCGCCGAGCTCACAGACGCGCAAGGAGGGGCGGCGGCCTCCGCTCCCGGGCATCCTCGCGGCGCCTAGTTGAGCAGCATGTCGTGGGGCCGGGCCGGCCCGTCAGGCGCCTTGGAGAAATCGATCACGAAGGTCGGGTCGAGCTTCAGGCGGCCGTCCGGTCCGATCTGGATGAGACGCAGCGCGTAGCGCGGCGAGTAGTCCAGGCTGCTAATGGCCGAGTTCGTGAAGTACAGGCGCCGCCCGTCGTAGGTGACGTGCATCATGTTGGCCTGGACCATTCCCTGTACCGTGTCGTGGAGTCGGATCTTCTCGGGGTTCGAGATGTCCCATGCCTGGATCTCACTCCCCGCGATGCAGCTCACGTAGAGGTAGCGGTCGTCCGGCGACTGCCGGAGGTCCCCGGGGGCACACCCCTTGCCGGTGCTGGCCGCCTTCGTGTACGCGAAGGTACCGTCCGGCCGCATCCGGAACATCCAGATCGAGTCTCCGCCGCTGCTGATGTTGTAGCCGTAGGTCGCGTTCGGCTTCAGCGCCCAGCGCGCCGCGAGCGGGAAGGGCTCGCCCTTGAGTTCCTGGATGACCGCCCGCGCCTTCAGGTCCCACACGAGCACGGTGTCGGAGATATCCTTGGGATCCCAGGTAGTCCGCGGGCTCATGAAGGTCTTCTGGGCGGCCCAACTCGACGTGAGCATCCGGTTGAACTCCGGCTTCACGACGGTCTCGTACGGATGGTTCGCGACCTTGTAGCTGGCCACGAAGTCGCCGTCGTTCGTGAACTCGGCGATGCCACCCGGGCCGGTCCCCTCGGGACCCGACGCCATGCTGACGAGCATCCGCCCCGGGATCGCGTAGGGCGTGTGCGGACCGGAGAGGCCCGTGAGGGCGGGAACGTCGTCGATCGTGCGGATCAGCCGCGGGTGCATCGGGTCAGTCTGCACGTCGAAGATGAAGAAGCGGCTCGTGTTCAGGGACGCGGCCCAGATCTTCGCCCGATCGTCGGTGAACCCCATGTGGTGCGCTTCGTTCCCGACCGAGCCCACTTCGACCTTCTCGAGGATCTTGCCGTAGGTGGGCGAGGGTAGGTGTACATCGATGACGGTCAGGTAGTCGGACCCGTGCCCGTCGGCGGGCAGCGTCCAGAGGTACATCACTTTCTCGGGCCCCCGGAGCCCCTTGATGTACGGCGACAGACAGGTTTCGGCGAACACCACCCCGGCCGCGAGCAGTATCAGGACGACGGTCGCGAGAACGATCCCCCTTCGCATGGGCGGCCCTCCACGATCGGACGGTGAGCCAACCTGGACGCCATCGGGACCGACGGACCCTTCCGCGGGAGACCCCTCCGCGACTCGAGGACCGGGACCCCAAGGGGCCGATGGAGCGCGACTCCGCGCTGACCTCGTCAACGCATTTCGACTGGGTGGGGAACCGCGCTTCGTCAGTCCTGGGCGGGACGCGGCCGCGGCCCTTGGAGCTGCGCGAGTCGAGCGTGACCATTGGCCTTGGCGTCTTCGATGACCCGAAACTGCGTCTTCGATTCCTCGATCGCCACCCCGGCGGCGTCTCGAATCACCCAGGTCCACCAGGTCACCTGACCGCGCACCGCGACGATGTCGAGCGTCATGCTTCACCTCCCGCGCTGCGTCGCGCCGCCCGGCGTTCGAGCTCGACCGCGAAGAGGCTGAGCGTCAGCGGGCAAGGCGGCGCATTGGAGTCGACGTACTGGCAATCGGCTTCGCTGCACTGGACGAACAGATCCTCGCGGCCGCTGAAGCGCGATCGCCGGGCCAGGGTGATCGCCACGGTTTCGGAGACGACGGTGCAGTAAAAGGACTTCTTCGGCGCGATGCGGCTCATCGGTGCGTCGTCACCGGTCGTCGCGTCGCGCGCTGACCATCGCCTCGTCGACGGACATGGGCCCCGCTCATCGTACGCTCCTGCGCAACGCGTGGGCGTCGGTCGCGATCGGCCGTGGGGTCAGCGTCCCGGGGCCCTGGTCATCCCCGTGACGACCCCTTCGGCCTCGCGTGCCTTCGGGGGACGGCCGCCCGGGGTCGCCGGCGGCGCGGAAACGGTGCATCCAAATCATACGACAGTATACCGGAGCATTGAAGTATAGTTGAAGTATATATTATATACGGACCTTCCCAGAGGCCGGTCCGGCCGCCGGCGTGGGCGCACGGCCAACAGCGGAGGCGACGATGTTCGCGAACAAGACGCGGGTCCTGCTCATTCTCCCGTCGGACATCCTCGAGCGGGCCCGAGTCCTGGCCGGTCGGACGACGACGAAGCTCAGGCTCACCGTGAGCCTCCAGATCGTGCTGCGCGCCCTCATCGAGGAGGGACTGAAACGCGCCGATGATCGGGCCCTCCTCGCGAACATCGAGGAGCAGGCCCAAGCCGTCCGACGCTCGCGGAGCCTGGCGAGACGGCGCGCGGGGTCCGGGGCCGCCTCCCACGATCCGCCCCGGGTCGGGGGCCGGAGGTCGAACGACGCGGGCCACTGGGCGCTCGGGCGACGGCTCTCGCCGCGGCCCGGCGATCGGGAGGAGGGGCGGAAGCGGCGATGACACCGCGGTCGGCGGACGTGCTGTGCGCGCTCGCCGGGGCCGGGGAGGCGCGGCGGGCTCGTGCCGCCAGCCGGGGCGGCGGGGAGCCGCGCCGCGAGGTCGCCGTCGGCCGGAGTCGCCCGGCCGGTCGAATTGAGGAGCCATACCGAAGCCACCACGGGGAGCCGACCATCGGAGGCGACCGGGGGCCTGCCCTCGCCTCCCCGAGTCATCCCTATCGCCGCCGAGTGACTCCGTGAGGCGCGATCGACCGCGGTTGTCCACCGCTCTCGACGCCCTCTCGCGGTCCTCTCGCTGAACAGGAGGCGCTGTGCTGCCATACGTCTGGATCGTTCCGCTGGTCGCGGTTGCGCTGGCCCAGACCGCCGTGATCGCCACCTCTGTCTACCTTCACCGCGCCCTCGCGCATCGTTCCCTCCGGGTCCACCCGATCGCGGAGCTGCTCTTTCGAGCGGTGCTCTGGCTGACGACGGGTCTGTGCCGGCGGGAGTGGGTGGCCGTCCATCGGAAGCATCACACCTTCACCGACCGGGACGGGGACCCCCACAGCCCCCGGCTCTTCGGCTTCTGGCACGTGCAGCTCTTCAACGTGTACTACTACATGCGGGCCGTGCGGGATCGCGAGACGATCGAGACGTTCGCCCCCGATCTCCAGGAGGACTGGCTCGATCGCACGGTCTTCGCCTGGGGCTGGTGCGGCCCCGCGCTCGGCTTGGTGCTGCTCTGCGTCACCCTCGGGGTCGGCGCCGGGCTCGGCGCCGGGCTCGGGCACGCGCTGCTCTACGTGTTCGTCCTGGCGCCCCTGATCAACGGACTCGGGCACTGGCGGGGGGCCCAGAATTTCGAGAACACGGCGTATAATTGGCGCTCCCTGGCGTGGGTGACGGGCGGCGAAAGCCTCCACAACAACCATCACGCTGACCCGCGAGCCGCTAAGTTCAGTGTCGGGCGGGGCGAGTTCGATCCGTCCTGGCTCGTGATCCGCGCCCTGGCGGTCGCGCGGCTGGTGGCGTTGGTGCGCGTCGCGGCCACCCGCCTGCCCCCCCTGAGGGTGGGGACGGCGCCGTCGGACGCGGCCGCGGCGAGTGACGAAGGGCGGGCCCGGGCCGGGTCGGGAGGATGACGTGAGAGTTGAGGTCTTCGACAACCAGATCGAGGCGGCCCTCAAGGCGCTCAAGAAGCAGATGCTCAAGGACGGCGCGTTCCAGGAGATGAAGCGGCGGGCCTACTACGAGAAGCCCTCGGTGAAGCGAAAGCGGAAGCAAGCGCAGGCCCGGAAGAAGCGGCGGCGAGCGCTCAAGCGACGCGGGGGCGAAGAGGACTGACGCGGCGGCCCGGGCCCGGATGACGGCGGCGACGCCCCCGTCGCGCGGGTCCGTAATCAGGGGCGAGGGAGCGGGGAGGAGTGAGCGTCCGGCGCGGGTGCGGCGTCCTGGGCCTCGTCCTGCTGGCCGGCTGCGCGACGCCCTATGCGGATGGCCGGGTCGCCCTGCAGGCCAGGCGGTATGCTGAGGCCGCGCGCCACTTCGAGGATGCGCTCGCGCGTGATCCCGACCGGCTCGACGCCCTCCTGGGCCTCGGGACCGCCCGCTACCGGGAGGGTGAGCTCGCCGAGGCGGTGGCCGCTCTCGCCCGGGTGGTCGCCCGCGAGCCGAGCAGCGAGACCGCCCACCTCTATCTCGCCCTGGCCTACCTCCGAGGCGGACAGCTCCCGGACGCCGAGGCCTCTCTCACCCGGCTCCTCGCACTGGCGCCCCGCCCTCGCCTCGCCGGACAGGCAAGCCGGGCGCTCGCACTGATACGGCAGCAGTCGCCGCCGACCGAGGAGGCGCGGATCCGCCTCGCCGAGGGCCTGGAAGCGGCGGCCGACGTGGCGCGCGATGCCCAAGACGACAGGTTCGTGCGCGCCGGTGCGCTCCTGGGGACCTGCTGCAACCTGTTCGGCTTCGACCTGGTGCCCGCCGTGCCGCCCCGGGCGCGGTGAGCGGACCGCACCGGCACGCCCGGCCTGCCGGCCTCTCCCCTCCCGCGGCGCGGCCCGACCGACGAAATTTTGCAATGGTCCCTGACCGCCATCGTCGCCGCGGCGCGCGCCTGACCCGATCTCGACTGTCCCCACGTCCCGTTTGATGTCCGCCGATTCAGTGTCTTGCCGGCGCGGGCCCGTTATACGGGCGGGCTGGTACGTCCTATGCGTGCCAGGCCCAGCCGGAAAGGGGGCAGATGAGCCATGCATTCGCGGCGTGGCTGCTGCCGGTGGCCACGGTCGCCTCTCCGACAACGCCCCGCGTCGTCGTCCAGTCCTCGGTCGCGCAGGTGCTCGCCCTGCGGCGCGATCCTGAGCTCGCCCGTCCCGGCAACGCCGAGAGGCGGCGCGCCGAGGTCCACCGGGTCGCCGCGTCGCGCTTCGACTTCCCCGGGATGGCGCGCCGGGCGCTGATCCGGCAACGGGACCGGCTACTCCACCCGGGAGCGCGCGGAATTCACTTGGCTCTTCACGGGGGAGGCTCGAACAGGCGCATGTGGAAAGGATCCAGGCCTACGCGGGCGATCGGATCGTCTACCTCGGGGAGTCGATCGACCAGGCCTCCGCCCGCGTCCGGGCGAAGATCTTGACCGCCGGGCAGGGCGAGATTCCCGTGGAGTATCGCCTCTCCCGCGTCGGCGCGCGCTGGGCCGTCTCTGACGTGCCGATCGGCGGCGTGAGCTTCGTCGGGAGTCCAACCAGGTCATCCAGATCGAGTCCGTCGGGAGCCGGCTCCAGAGATTGGGCGAGGCGGAAGCGCTCACGGTGCCGGGCCGTTGACACGCCACTCCCGGCGATCGTGAGCCATGGCCCCCCATCCCGGGCGGCCGCCGGCGTGAGCGATGGCCCATCCGCCAACGGCGCCTGACGCCCCCGTTCGGCTCCTGATCGTCGAGGACGACACGAGCTCCTCCGTGACTGGTTCGCGCGCGGGGAACTCGGGTACGTCGTGGACGTGGCGACGACCGGGGGCGACGCCCACGAGGTCGCTCACCGGCGCCGGCCGAGCATCGTGCTCCTCGACATCGGGCTGCCCGATTTCAGCGGCCTCGACGTGCTGAAGCTCGTCCGCCAGCCCGGTCATCCTGATCACGGGAACACGGGATTTGAGGATCGCGGCCGAAGCGGCGGAGAGCGGCGCCTTCGCCTACATTCCCAAGCCCGTCAGCGTCGTCTACGTCGAGAGCCTCGTCGCGGCGGCGCTCCGGGCAGCCTCGCGACCGCCGCTCAGCTGAGGCCGGCGCGCCGCTGGTCCCGCCGCGGCCGGTAGAGAAGCACCGGGGCGGCGGCGCCCCGCGCAACCCGGTCTGCGACCCCGCCCCGGCGGACGAGCCGCCTGAACGGGCTCGCCGGCGTCGCCGTCACCGCGATGAGGTCGGCGCCCCAAGCCTCCGCCTCGACGAGAATCTCGCGCACGGGATCTCCGAACCGCACGACGCGCTCGACGGGGACGCCCTGCAAACTCGCGCCGGCCCCCTCCAGATAGCTCTCTCCGTCGGCGGTGGCCCGCTCCATGAGGCGGTCGTTGTCCGCGGCGACCCGTCCGTATTCACGCTCGACGGCGTCGGGCACCGGCGCGATGTGGAGGAGCCTGACCGTCGCCCCGGCACCGCGCGCCGCGTCGCCGATCAACGGCAGCACGACCTCGCTCGCGGACGACCGGTCAAGGGGGACGAGAATTCGCTTTGCCATGCGTCACACCTCTCGACGTTGAGATGCGCGGGGCGCTCCCACGGATTCCGCGCGCGAGCGGGGCCGATGGTCCGTCCGACGGCACCGTCCTGCAACTGGCCCGGCGCCGAACCGTGGCGGTGCGTCGCGCGTGGGAGCGCACTGGCCGTTGACGGTGATGTCGAGCGCGATGACGCCTCAGTCCGGCGAACACCTCCCGGGAGCCGCGGGACACGGCGGACCTGCTGGTCGCCCCCGCGAGAGGAGCCGGGCGCCGCCCGGAGGCGATCGGGCGAGCGATCGGGAGCCGCGCCCACGGCCGCCGGCGTCCCGGGGCGCCTCCGGGAATCGGCCGCGGCGTCGGGACGCCCTACCCGAACAGGCCGCGGAGCAGGGAGAACACCGTCAGCCAGAGCAAACCGGCGGGGAGGAGCCCAACCATCAGGCTCCGGACGACGCGCGATTCCCGGGTCTCGACCGGCCTCGCGTCCGCGCGTGGGTCCGCGGGATGGTTCGGGAGGCCCGTGGCCCGCGCCCGGAGCAGTTCGACGACCCTCGTCAGGCCGCGCTGCGTGCGGGTCGCCGAGCGATCGGTCGACTGCGGGCGGACGTCCGACGCCATCGCGGCCCAGGCCTGCGTGGAATCTCGGCGGGTTATTCCCAGAGATAGGCGCGCGGGTTGACCGGTTGGCCCTTGACGAGGATCTGGTAGTGCAGGTGGGGGCCCGTGGACTTGCCGCTATTTCCGGTCAGCGCGATGAGCTGCCCGCGCCCGACCGTCTGTCCGGTGGAGACCAGCACCTTCGACAGGTGACCGTAGATCGAGCGGATGTCGCGGCCGTGCTCGAGGATCACGGTCAAGCCGAAGTCGGGCTGGCGCCCGGCAAAGACGACGCTGCTCGGCGCCGGCGCGTGAACCGGCGTTCCGGTGTCGGCGGCGATGTCGAGGCCGGGGTGGAACTCGGTTCCCTCCTCCCACGGCGAGGGGCGACGCCCGAACTCCGAGTTCACGGCGCCGCGCACGGGCCAGCGTGACGGCATGAGCGCCAGCGCCTTTCCCGCGTGCTCCATCAGTCGCTCGAGCGCCCGCAGGTTCTGGTCGGCCTCGTCCACGGTCTCGGCCAGTCGCTCGAGATCCTCGAGCGGCGACGGCCTGATTCCCCCGTGCTCGAACGGCGCCGCCGCGACGGCGCCGCCGATGCCGCGCGTCTTCTGGACGCGACCGGCGTCGGGCCCGAAGGGCTCCCAGATCTTGGCGTGCAGGTCGCGCCACGACCCGATCTCGAGGCGGAGCTCGCCGATGCGCGTCTGGAGCGAGGCGGCGAGTCCCTGCTGCTCGGCGAGCTGACGCTCGAGCATGGCCGGGCTGGCGGCGAGCCGCCGCACGCGGACATAGTCGCAGACGAGAGCGGTGAGCGTGGTGAGGATGAGGGCGGCGGCGACCACGACGGCCGGGACGACGGCCCGCGGGAGGTGGAAGCGCACGGGCCGCGCGCCGTCGCTCGGGACGATGAAGACGCTGAGCCGTTGACGGCGGGTCACCGGGTCACCGCCTGCGCTCGCTGCCGCGATCCTACCGGGATTCCCATGGTGGATGCAGCGGGCGCTACCTCGGGACGCCCATCCGCTTGTCCTCGACGAGGTAGACGGGTACTTTCGGCTCGCGTCCGCCCGTCTTCACGACGTTGCCGTTGAAGAACCCGCCCTTCGAGATGACGAGCGAGTCCGTCTCGATGTTGCCGTTCACCCGCCCGGTGGCGGTGATCTCGACGTTGCCCGTCGCCACCATCGTGCCTTCGTACACCCCCCGGATGATGGCGTCGACCGTCTGGACGTTGGCGCTCACCACGCCCTTCTCGCCGATCACCAGCTGCTTGCCGACCTTCAGGTCGCCGCCGACGGCGCATTCGATGTGGATGGAATCGGCGATGTCGAACTTTCCTTCGACCCTCGCGCTGTCGCCGACGATCGTGAGCAAGGTCATCTCGGCGGCGGACCGGCGGTCCTCCGACGCGGGCACGGGGGGCGTGACCTGGGACCTCGAAGCTCCCGAACGACCGAGCATCTCTGCCTCCTTCGATCGCGACTCTACCGGTGTCGGCCTCGGCCCTCGACGCGCGTCCCGACAGGCTGGTCGCCGCACGAAGAGGCGCGACTCAGTGGCGGTGCAAGCCGCATTCCAGGCGGCCGGTGGCCGAGAAAACCCCAGCGCTCGTGGCCGGGCGGCGGACCGGGGACCAGCGCCGGGGCCCGGGGCTGTCAGCGGCAGACAGCCCGTGTCAGCCGTGCGCACTTTTTGGCTCTGCTGACACTGTCAGGAAGCGGGGCCCGAGTTCGGGCCCTCACGCGCCCGGCCGGCTCACGTAAGTGCCTGAGAGGGCGACCGTTGCCGGGTCGACCGCCGGATGGCACGGCCAGTGCTTCTCACGGACAGGACTTCGCTGGGGCGTCGCCGCAGAATTGAGCTGCTCGAAGCAGCTGGAGTCCTCATTGGTCTGACGATCGGATTCCTGGTCCTGGCCGCCGTTATCGCGCTCGTCATGCGCTGGTTCGAGTGAGGGGGTCGCCGCCGACGTCCGAGCGGCGGCCGAGGACGAGGAGAGGGAGGGAGAGATTCATGCGACCACCGGGCCTCGTGCGCCCCGCATTGCTGCTCCTGACCGCCGCCGGCCTGATCGGGCTCGTCGCGCTCGCCGATGCCCACGCCGGCGACCGCCCGCAGAAGGTCTGGGCGGGCTTCGGGATCGTCGAGTCCGGGTCCGCGCCCGCGTCGCCGTCCCCGGCCGAGCCGACGGTGCTGGTATCCCCGGCGGTCTCGACCGCCACTGTCGCGAGCGTCAACGTCTCGGGGCACTGGATCGGCACCTGGAGCCTGCCCGGCGTGGAGGGCACGCGCAGCGGCGCGATCCTCGCCGATTTCGTCCAGGCCGGCTCGACGGGTACCGGCAAGCTCGTGATGCACGACACCATGGCGGCCGAAGAAGTACCGACGGCCCTTCGCCGCGCGGGCGGCGGCGGAGTGCCCGTCGTGCTCGTCGTCTCCGGCGCGCGGCTTCGCGTTGAGCACGAGCTCGGGAGCGACCTCGTGACCGCGCGGTTCAGGGTGCGCGGGGATCGAATGGCCGGGATCTTCGACCGTGCGAGCGGGCCGCTGCGCGTCACGCTCTTGCGCGTCGCCGGCGCTAACATGGCAGGCGGCTCGCAGGGCGCGGGGATGCAGGCCGGCGACCAGGGCCAGCCGACGGCCGCGGAATCAGATCCGGCCGCTCAGCTCACGGCCGTGCGCACCCTCGCGGAGCAGGCGGCCAAGACCGCTGACGCGGCGGCCTCGCTCGCGCGCGAGGCGTCGGCCAAGGCCGAGGCCAGCACGGCGACGGCCGGCGCGGCGATGGCGAAGGCCGAGCAGACGGGCCGTGGCCCGGGCGACCAGTGGAGCGGGCCGTTTCAGGCGGTAGCGAGTAAGGTCGTGACGTTCGCCTTCGACAAGGCGGAGCTCGACGACGCGGACCAGACGGCGCTCGCCGAGGTCGCGACCCAGGTCCGGGAGCATCCGGACTTGATGGTGAACCTGGAGGGCTATACGGATCCGGTCGGCACGCGCGACTACAACATTCAGTTGAGCCAGCGCCGGGCGACCGCGGTCCAGCGCTACCTCGTGGAGAAGGGAGTCGACCTGTCGCGCATCCACTGGGTAGGGCTCGGGGTGCTGTCCGGTACGGGAGCGCCCGAGGAGCAGGCGAAGAAGCGCCGCGTCACGGTCACGGTGCTCTCGCCGGCGCCCAGCGGCACCCACGCGTCGGCGGAGTCTCAGGCCCCCCCACCCGCTCAACAGTGACCCGATCGGTCGGGGTCGACGCGGCGTCTCCCTGACCGGTTCTGATGGGGGCGCCTCCGGGGAAGCCGCGCCGGCCGCGCGGCCTCCCCGGCGGCGCCTCTGGTGTCCCCGGTTGGCATTGGCATGCCGGCCTGACACATCACGGGCCCGCGAGGCCTTTGAATCCGAGCCTTTGGCCCTCTCGCCTCCTGTGGCGCACGCCTTGCTAGTTCAGCTGACTGCAGCCGGGGCGCCCGGTGACGTCACCGGGCGAGACCGCCGAGCTCGGGACAGACCACCGAACTAAAGGAGGGGCGAAGGTGCGGATCCTGGTGGTAGAGGACGAGGAAGAGATCGCCTCCGTCTTCCGGGATCTGCTGATCGAGGCGGGGCACGAGCCCGTCGTCGTCCCGAGCGTCGACGCGGCGCTCGAGCGGTTCGGAGCCGCACCGCCCGACGCGATCCTCCTCAATCTCTACTACTACTTCCCGAGCGTGAGCGGACTGGATTTTCTCCGGCAGCGGCCTGCGCAATGGGCGGAGGTCCCGCTGATCGCCGTCTCCGCCTTCCCGACAGAGGGACAGGCGCGCGAGTGCCTGCGCCTGGGCGTGCTCGATTTCGCCGACAAGCGCGTCTCTCGGGATCTGGCGCGCGGGCTCATCGCCTATCTCGAGGTGTATGCGACCGGTCGACGGGGCGGGGAAGGCGAGCGCCCTGGAGAGCGGCGGCGCTCGCTGCGGCCGCCGCTGCCGATTCCCGTCCGGATTGCCGGGGCCGACGGCGCCGAGTCCGTGGGTGAGTGCGTCGACCTCAGCCTCTTCGGCATGAAGATCCGTCCGCAGGGGCCGCTGGCCCTCGATTCCGTCGCCAAGCTCAGCTTCATCCCGCCGGACGAGACGGCGCCCCTCGAGGTCCTCGCCGTTCCCGTTCGGGAAGATTCGGACGGCCACGGCTTCCGCTTCGTCAGCCTGAGCGAGGCGACGTTCCGGCGGCTCGACGGCGTCGTCCGGAGAGAGGCGACACGCCAGGGCTGGGTTCAGGGCGAGCTCGACGCGCTCGTTGGGCCGCCGGGCGTCGCCGCCCCGAAGCGCCTGGCCAAGGACCCGGCCGGCGGTCGAGCCCCACGGGCGCCCGGGCGGGCGCAGTAGGGCCCGGCCTTCCTCTCCCTTGCAAACCGGGCGGCTTCGCCCTTAATGTCGAACTCCCACATGATGCCTCGTCGCGTCGCCTGCCTCGTCCTCGCCGCGCATACGCCCGGGCGCTCCGTCGGCGCGCTCGCCCTGGGCTACTCCCCGACCCGGATCCGGACGAGCTTCGGTCGCCTGGCCGGTCGGTTCGTGGTCGGCCGCGGCCCCGCGCCCACCGGGCCGCGGCAGGCCTCCCGGTGCCAGGTCTTCGACGAGGTCTGGGCGCGACGGGAGACGGGCCCGTGACTCCGCGGCGCGGTTCGGGACCGGAATGGCGCTTCATCGTGCCGGCCGACGATCCTGAGCAGTACCGGTACCTGTCGCGCGTGTCGGCGGAGCGGCCGACCGTCGAGGTGATCCTGGACCGGCGACAGGGGGAGCGGCGACGGCAGGACGCGGGCAAGCGGTACGAGCGCCGACAGCTCGAGCGGCGCCGCGGCCACGAAATCCGCGCCCGGCAGTTCGTCTTCGTGGGCCGACGGGGCAGAGTGATGTGGACGGTGCCGGAGACGCCTGCCGCGGGCGGGCCCGCCACCTCGACGGACACGGCGGCCGCCGCGGGCGCGTGACTCCGAGACCGCGCGGGCGACGCGGGTGCGGGCTCCCTACGGGCGATTCGCGGTTCGTCGTCGAACCGACGCGTCTGGATGACGCTCACCGTCGCCGCTGCCCGATCCGCGTGGCGGACGCCCCCGCTCGGTGCCGCCGCGGACCGCCGTCGAGAGGGCACCAGTCCCCCGCGGGGCCCCGGCTGCCCTCTCGGGCGGGCGGCCTTCGACCTAAGCGATCGTGACGCGCCGGCGCCGAACGAGACGCGTGTCGGTGCGCGAGGGGCCCAAGTGACGGATACTTGCAGGCGGTTGCGAGACTCAGCCTCGTGCAGGGCGGACCGTCGGGACACTCGCGTGCGCCGTCTCGGCTCCGGGCAGGGCGATTACATCAGCTGGAGGTGGCGAACCCGACCATGAAGACGACCTCGCCCCGAACCATCCTGGTGGTCGAGGATGAGGCAGGCCCTCGAGCGTTGATGCAAGAGATTCTCGAGGCGCACGGCTACACCGTCCTGACGGCCGGCGACGGGCTGGAGGGGCTGCACGTCGCCGAGCAGCACGCGGGCCCGATTCACCTCATCATCACCGACCTCCTGATGCCCCGTCTCGGCGGGCAGGCCATGGTGAAGCGCCTCCTGCCGACGCACCCGAGCCTGAAGGTGCTGTATATTTCCGGCTACGCCGACGAGAAGACGCGGGACGCCCTCCGGCTCGACGCGCCCATTCTCCCGAAGCCGTTCGTGCCCGACGCCCTCCTGACAAAGGTAGAGGAGGTCCTGACGTGACGTCCTCCGCCGGCTGAGCCCGGCGGATTCCAACACCGCCGCGCCCGCGGCGAGGGACGAGCTCCTCCGCGGTCGTCCATGAGGGGGGCCCGCCTACTTGGCGGTCTGGGTCGGCCTGAAGCGGATCGGATAGCGCCCCGCCACCAGGCGCCACTCCTCGGGCCGTCCCCAGACGGCCAGCCGGCCGTTCTCGAAGAGGACCCAGTAGTGTGTGACCCGGCCCGAGCTCCTGTCGATCAATGGCACCTCGCCGATCTCCAGAAGATCCCCGGCGCTCGTTCGCTCTCCGATCCGCATGCGCATGGCCACGACCGGGATGGACTTGTTCTGGGCGTCTCTCTCGCGCTCGCCGAACGTCGCCAGCACCGCCTCCTTCGGCTCTCCGAGGGTCAGCGAGCGGAGGCTCGTCTCGTCCCGGTACGCGAGGGCGCCCGCCGAGCATCCGGCGGCCCCGCTCGCGATCAGGACGAGCAGAACCCGACGGCGAACGGCCAGCCCTACGGCAGCCCCCATCGTCACGACAGCCTGATCATACTCTGCCGAGCTCGGCCGTCGACGCCGTCCCCGCCGCCAGAGTGGAA
>Ga0066706_10000081_pt1 | contig 20097 bp, 16 predicted proteins | sample GraSoiAngelo_155_FD_67274 | JGI IMG/M metagenome (GOLD analysis project Ga0066706, IMG submission 67274) | Grasslands soil microbial communities from the Angelo Coastal Reserve, California, USA - 14_1009_13_30cm | ecosystem: Environmental > Terrestrial > Soil > Grasslands | place: USA...
AACCTCATTGCCAAACTCTTACCGTCCAGCGCGGCGGCAGCAATAAAGGCACCCCAGGCTGACATTGGAATGCCGGCGGACATATGGATGCTGGCCAATGGCGTTTCGCTTCTCGCATTTGCCATTACTCTTGCAGTTGTTGGCCACCGCGTCATGAAGCGGCATAGGCGCCTGAAGGCTCTCCGCGCCGCGCCTAAGCAAGTCTGGCGAATCCACTAGTGGCCGCGAAACCGTCTGTTAACGCTTACTCATAGCCATGAGAGCGCATGCAGGAGGCATAGGCCTTCTGGTACCGCTCGTCATGCCCACGGTTTTCGTTGATGCCATAGAGGGTACCGCCGACGGCTCCCACAATGCCTCCGATCGCCGCGCCCTTCCCGGCACCTGATCCACCGTCGGCAATGGCGCCCCCGGCGGTGCCGGTCCCCGCACCGGCCACGGTCCCGATCGTCGCATCCTTCAACAGCACCATCGTTTTATCGCCCACCTGCGAAGCCGCATACTCGTTGCACTTATTCACCTCCGCCTGTGTCGTCCGATGATGCTCAATCGCAGCGCTTTTTGAAATGGTCTTTGGCGCGGTCTCGGTTTTTTGCCCAATGACCATTGTCGTGATCCCAACGGCCCCGAGCACAAGAATCAATCCGATTGCTGTCGCTTTCCACGGGTCTACGGTGACATTCGCCATGTACTATTCCTCCTTGTTGCCAAGACATCTCCCACAATTGAATTCCTTATACATGAACTCCTACGAGAAGGCAAAAACCTAAGTACCAAAACAAATGGGAGACACGGATGGACGATTCGATTGTCGGGCTGCGGAGGACGGCGATTCAGATAGCTTAGCCGAACAGCGGAATCATGCTCAACAATTGGAGGTCGATCGGCTTCGTCATATAGAACATGGCATCAGACCCAAAGCTGCCGTTGGTGTCGTTGGAGGCGTGAGACGATGTGAGTATCACGACGAGAACATTTTTGAGTCGTGAATGCCGGACTTTTTCAAGGAGCTCATGTCCATTGAGCTTCGGCAGGTTCAAATCCAAAAAACGTCGGCATCCGTCAATATAGAATATATACATAGGTAATATTACAGCCTTAAACTTCCTTAGTGATACCCCTCTTTAGGGGGACTCGATTCTTACTGGTAGGTTACTGTCCGCTAAAGACCGACAACACGTCCTGTCCCGAGAGCGCATGTGCATAAATGCGGACGTCGTCGATCACGCCTTTGAACATCCACCGCCAATCGGAGGCCGTGGGGTTGCCGGTTCCAAGATAGAACGGATTCGTCCCGAAGTCCCTCAGCGTACCGCTGTAGACGATGGGAGACCCCGGCACTTCCTGACCGTCCAGGTACAGATGGAGTTGTTTGGCGGTGTCGTCTACGGTCATGGCGAGGTGGTGGAATGCGGAAGGGGTGACGACCGGCGAGAGAACCGTAAATTTTTGGTTCGCGGCATTCCAGATGTCGGCGCTGTATTGGCCCGCGTTATTGTAGACAAGGCCGCTATGGTAACCCGGCTTCATGACGATGCCGTAACTGCACGTGTTGGTATTCACGCTGCACGTGGTCGTCGGCAAGCTCTGAGGGGACACCCAGGCCGCGAGAGAGAAGCTGCTATCCGTGACGTTTTGAAGGCTTCCACTATCGACCGTCACGAAGTCCGCGACGCCGTCGAATTGGAGCGCGGTGTTCGTCTTGCCGGCCACGCCGGCGGTCGGACAGGACGCGCCGGAGCACGTCCCGATATTGCCGTTTCCAGAGGCGTCCGCGAAGGTGCTGCTGCCGGCCGGCTCGTCGAGATGCAGCGACGCAAGAGCTTGCGGGGCAGAGCCCGTTCCGTTCACCGTGATGGTCACAGCGCTTGAGGTTGTCGCGGCGTTTGCATTGTCTGTTGCGGTTGCCGTCAATGTATAGGTGCCGGCGGGGACATTGCTCCACGTGAAGCTGTAGGGGGAGGCCGTGTCCGTGCCGATGATTTGTCCGCCGGACTTGAACTCCACTTTGGCGATCGTGCCGTCGGAATCACTCGCATTGGCGCTCACCGGTATGTTTGCCGGCGCGGTAAAGGTCGCGCCATTGGCCGGGCTTGTCAGACTCACCGTCGGCGGTTGGTTCGTGGGCGGTCCGCCGCTCCCGTTGAAATCATTCAGGACGTTCTGTGAGGACAGCGCGCTGTTGTAAATCCGCACCTCATCCAGGCTCCCCTGGAACATCCACCTCCAGCTCGTGGCCGTTGGATTTCCCGTGCCTAGATAGAACGGGGCCGTGCCATAATTCTTCAGCGTGCCGGTATAGGCGAGCGGTGAACCGCTGACTTCCTGTCCGTCCACATACAAATGCAGTTGTTTCGCCGTGTCGTCCACGACCATCGCCACATGATGGTAGCTGCCGGGCGTGATGGCTGGAGACAGCACAGTGAATTTCTGATTCGAGGCGTTCCAGATGTCCGCGCTGTACTGGCCGCTTTGCTGGTAGACCAAGCCTGCATGGTATCCGGGCTTCATGAGGATCCCGTACGAGCATGTGTTCGTGTTGCTGCTACAGGAAGTGGGGGGCAGCACTTGCGGCGCGACCCACGCACTCAGCGTAAAACTGCCGTTCGTCGCGGTCTGAAGCGAGGCGCTATTGAGCGTCGCGAAATCGGCGACGCCGTCGAACTGCAACGCCGTATTGATCTTGCCGGCCACGCCGGCGGTCGGACAGGCGGTGCCGGTGCATGTGCCGACATTTCCGTTGCCGGATGCATCCGCAAATGTGGTGCTGCCGGCCGGCTCGTCGAGATGCAACGACGCCAACGCTTGCGTTCCGGTTGTCGTTCCATTTACCGTGACGGTTATTGCGGTGGATGTAGTCGCAGCATTTGCATTGTCCGTTGCGGTCGCCGTCAATGTATAGGTGCCGGCAGGGACGTTGCTCCACGTGAAACTGTACGGCGCGCTGGTATCTGTGCCGATGATTTGTCCGCCGGACTTGAAGTCGACTTTGGCGACCGTGCCGTCGGCATCGCTCGCATTCGCGGTGAGCGTGATCGTCGCCGGCGCCGTAAAGGTCGCGCCATTGGCCGGTCCGGTGAGGCTCACGGTCGGCGGTTGATTGGTGGAGCCGCCGCCGTTGAAATGGTTCAGCACATCCTGTGCGGAGAGCGCAGAGCCGTAGATGCCGACTTCATCCATCACGCCTTTGAACATCCATTGCCAACTGGTCGCCGTCGGATTGCCCGTGCCGAGGTAGAACGGCGCGGTGCCGTAGGTCTTCAACGTGCCGGAGTAGATGATCGGGGAGCCGGCGACCTCCTGGCCGTCGAGGTACAGATGGAGCTGTTTAGCCGTGTCGTCCACTGTCATGGCAACATGGTGGAAGGCTCCGGGCTGGACGACGGGTCCGATCACGGTAAATTTTTGGTTCGAAGAGTTCCAGATGTCGCCGCTGTACTGGCCCACGTTATTGTAGACAATGCCGCTATGGAAACCCGTCTTTATGACGACGCCGTAACTGCATGTGTTGCTGTTCGCGGCGCAGGTGGTGGGCGGCAGACTCTGGGGCGAGACCCAGGCTTCCAGGCTGAAACTGCCGTTCGTCACGGTTTGAAGCGAGGTGCTATTGAGCGTCGCGAAATCGGCGACGCCATCGAACTGCAAGGCGGTATTGATCCTGCCGGCGATGCCGGCGGTCGGACAGGACGCGCCGGAGCACGTGCCGATATTGCCGTTTCCTGAGGCGTCCGCGAAGGTGCTGCTGCCGGCCGGCTCGTCGAGATGGAGCGATGCCAGCGCCGGCGTAGGCGATCCCGCGGTGGTGACCGTAATGTTCACAATTGTAGAAGTAGCCGCCGCACCGTTGTTGTCTCTGGCGGTGGCCGTCAGGGCATAGCTGCCCGCGGGCACGTTGTTCCATGTGAAGCTGTAGGGCGCGGTGGTGACGGTGCCGAGCGCCGTCTCCCCAGCGTTAAAGGTCACGGAGGTAATCGTGCCATTCGGGTCGCTTGCGCTGGCGCTCAACGTGATTGTGGCGGGCGCGGTGAAGACTGATCCGCTTGATGGCGCCGTCATCGTCACCGTCGGCTTCTGGTTGGGTGGCGGCGGCCCGCTCGTGCCGTTGAAATGGTTCAGCACTTCCTGACCCGACAGCGCAGAGCCATAGATGCCGACTTCATCAATGACGCCGTTAAACATCCATCGCCAGTCGGTGGCGGTGGGATTGCCCGTGCCGATATAGAATGGATTCGCGCCGTAGCTCATCAGCGTCCCGGAGTAGGTGATCGGAGAACCGGCGACCTCCTGGCCGTCCACGTAGAGATGAAGCCGTTTGCTCCCGTCATCCACGACCATCGCGACATGATGGAAGGCGCCCGGCTGGACGACGGGCCCGATCATGGTAAATTTTTGGCCCGCGGCATTCCAGATATCGGCGCTGTATTGCCCGCTGACGCTGTAGACCAATCCCTCGTGGTAGCCGGGTTTCATCAGAACGCCGTATCCGCATGTGTTGCTGTTCGTGCTACATGCCGTCGGCGGCAGGTTTTGCGGCGAGACCCACGCTTCCAAGCTGAAACTGCCGTTCGTCACGGTTTGAAGCGAGGTGCTATTGAGCGTCACGAAATCCGCCGTGCCGTCGAACTGGACGGCCGTATTGATCTTGCCGGGCACGCCCGCGGTCGGGCAGGAGGTGCCGCTACACGTCCCGGTATTTCCGTTTCCTGAAGCATCTGCAAAGGTGCTGCTGCCGGCCGGCTCGTTGAGATGCAGCAATGCGAGCGGCGGCGTGGCTGTTCCGGAACCGTTCACCGTAATCGTGACCGGAGCGGACGTCGTGGCAGTCCCACTATTATCGTAGGCCGTGGCGTTGAGTGAATAGGTGCCGGCAGCGACATTGCTCCACGTGAAGCTGTACGGAGCCGTGGTCGCGGTGCCAAGAAAGGTCGTGCCGGTGGTAAAGTCCACTTTCGTCACGGTGCCGTCCGGATCGCTGGCGGTGGCGTTGAGGGTGATGGTGGCGGGAGCGGTAAAGACCGCACCGTTCGCCGGGCTTGTCAGCGAGACCGTCGGGGGCTGATTCGGAGGTTGAGTGCCGTCAATGTGGATGATTGACGCGATAGACGGCACGCCGTTTGAGTTGAGCAGGAACAACATGTAATGACCGGGAGGCGTCAGATTTCTGTTGGACGGCGCCACGATGTTGAGACCGCCCGTCGTCCTTGTGAAGCTCAGCCGGTTGATGCGCTGATTTTGGTTGAACGCGTGCGTGACCACCGGCATCCTGATCCAGTTCGCGGCCGTGACGCTCGTTGCGTCGGGCGTCCCGACAAAGAATGTTTGACCGTACACGACATTGGCCGGGGCTGAACCGATGGCGGGGGGTGCTCCTTTGAAGAGATACGGCGGAGAGAAGACTTCCGTTTTCAGATATTGCGTTTGCGTCGGGTCAACACCCCCGTAGCTCAGAACGCGACCGTCGGGCAGCAACAGCGCCATTGAGTGATAGCTCCGGTTGGTGCTCATGCTGCTCATCGTGGTCCATGTCTCGGTCGCGGGATCCCACATTTCCGCGGCGAGGACCGCATTGGCCAGGGTCTCGTCATCGAACCCGGGACCGGTCGTGCCCCCCGTGACCAGCACCTTGCCGTCCGGCAACAAGGTCGCATTCATATGCCGGCGCGGAAAGGCCATGGACGCGACGAATCGCCATGTGGGGCTCGGCGCGTTGAGGTCGATCACCTCCGCAGTGCTGGTCGGGGGGTCTTCATGGCCGCCCATGACGATGATTTTGCCGTCCGCATACATGACGGACGATCCATAGTCTCGGCTGACAGCGAACTGACGATCCCCCAGGGAGGTCCATGCGCCGGATCCCGACGGGTCGAGGTAGCGGGTGGTCGCGCCCGGACCGCTGTTAAACACGAGCCCGTTCGGCGCCACGTGCATCCATGGATAGAGGTCTTGGACGAGTTGGGCATTGGTGAGATTCCGCCACGTGCCGGCCGACGTTTGCCACACCTGCGGCAGGGGATTGATGTCGTTCGACCCATCGATGTCTCCCGACACAACGAGAATGTCCCCATTCGTTAACGTGGTCAGCGTGGGATACCACCGTCCGGCGTTCATATCGGGAAGCCGGGTCCACACGTTCGTCGAGGCGTCATAAATGCTGGCATTCGGCAGGCCGAAGTAGTTGGCGCCATTGTGTCCGCCGGCGACGAACAACCGGCCATCGGCTAAAAAGTTATGGCCGACGCAAAACATGTCGAACCCTGCCTTGTTGAGGCTGATGACCGAATCGGTTGCCGGATCCCAGAGCCTCGGATCGTCTCCCGTGCCGCCGTTGCCGGGCCAAAACATGACTTTGCCGCCCGGCAGCAACTGGCTGTGGATGGCGACGGTCGGCCAGTCGTTGAGTGAAGACCATTCTCCGAGGAGCGCAGGGTTGGGGGTCTGAGCCCAGACCGTAAGGGCGCTGAAGCACAAGACGATCACTTTCAGGGCAACGAGGAATCTAGCGGCCATCCTGATCTCCCGTACCTGCGTCAACATTCATCCAGTGGGTTGGTCACAGCGGTCATGGGTGCGGAGCAGCCACTGGCGTGAGCAGAAAGACCCGTCGCAACGAGAAGTGCTCGAGATGGCTTGCGGGGTGATGGTTGTCTCTCCCCAGAGCGAGAATCTGACCGCGAGTGTTGATGGCGGCGGCATGTGTGAGGACAAAATCGGGAGTGCCCGAGATCAGGCTGTTCAGGTCGTGCATGCCGGTCTCACGACTCCAGAGAAAGGCGGCGTCGCCGGACATGCCGACCACCTGATCGGTCTGATTCATCCCGAGTGCTTTACTGAAACTGGCGCCCGGCAATGTGCCGAGGCTTTGCATGCCGGTCTCGGCAGACCACAGAAAGGCTTTCATCCCTTCCGGGCCCTTCGAGGATCCCGCCACATGTCCCGCATTGTTGATGGCGACCGCTTCGCTCGTGGCATCGCCCGGCAGCGTGCCGAGATCCTGCATGCCGGTGCCCTTCGTCCAAAGAAAGGCATGGGTTCCCAGCGCACTGTCCGAACTGCCTGCGATCGCGCCCCCGTCGTTGATCGCAAGCGCCTTGCTGTAATGTCCGCCCGGTAGCCACCCAAGAGACTCGATGCCACCATTTCTTTTCCAAAGAACCGCCTGCACGCCGTTGGGCCCGCTCGAGTCTCCGACGATGGTCCCTGCGTTGTTGATCCCGAATGCCTCGCTGCCGCTGTCACCCGGCAACGCGCCAAGGTCCTGCATGCCGGTGCCGGCCTTCCAGAGAAAGGCCCGGAGGGCGGTCGCGGTGTTGGATGAGCCAACCACTTCCCCTGCATCGTTGAGACCATTCGCGGTGCTGTAATCGCCTCCCCGCAGTTGATACAAGTTCAGTTTCTGTTTGCCGCCGGTCCAGAAGAGTCCCCAAGTATTCGAACCTAGTGGACGATGCGTTCTTCCGACCGCTTGGCCCGTCGAATTGAGGGCTTTGGCGGTCGCGCTCTCTCCGGGCATCCCCAATTCTTCGGCCGTGTAGAAGCCGGCATCGGCCGGTGACTGGCTGATGAAAAGGAGCGCCGCCACCGCGGCCACACATACCTGACGCAGAGCCACGCGCATGATTACTCCTTTGGTAGGGTGTCACTCTTCATTAAGAGCTTTCACCCTCAGACACACGAATAGATTGCAAAATGTAGGCCTCATTAGAACCTAGGGAATTTATATGGCTTTGGGTGGGAAGAGGAGAGAGACTGTAAGGAGTTTCAGACACTGAGGCATCAGGCATGGACGCGCCGAACGCCCTCGGCGGCCCGGAACCCTCTCAAGTCGGAGATCACATTCACTAACCGAAAGTTTGCAGGCATCATTCTTAAGAACCTTTGCAGTAGTGCAGGCTTTCGTCGTAAACCTGCTTTGGGGAACAATCTAGACAAACATGTCCAACGTGGGCATGCGCGTGCGCCTGACAAGCGCCTCCAAGGAATTCCACGTTGCTGTTTCCGTTCGGGATGGAGAGTGCTTCCTTGAACCATCCGACCATGAGTGTCTGTATCCCGACGCGCAACCGCATGGAGATGCTGAGGGAGGCGATCGAAAGTGTCCTTGTTCAAACGTTCGATGACTTCGAGCTGATCATCTCGGACAATGCCTCGACCGATCGCACCGAAGATGTCGTCGGTGCGTTTCACGATGGACGGATCCGCTACGTGAAGCTGGAGCGCGACGTCGGCGCCATCGGCAACTTCAACCACTGTCTTGGGATGGCCCGTGGACGGTACGTGTGCATCCTGAACGATGACGATTGGATGCTGCCCGAGAATCTTCTTCAGAAGGCCCGAGCCTTGGATCGCCACGCCGGTGTGGGTTTTGTGTATTCCCACTACCATCTCGTGGATGACCGCCGTCGCCGGATCATGTTCCATCCAAATTTCAGGCAGCCGGAACGACACAGCGCCATTGAGCGGGGACACGACTTCGTTGAAAGAAGCCTGCTTTCGGGCTTCGCATTGATCATGTCCTCGGTGGTGTTACGCAGGGAGTGCGTGGAAACGGTTGGACGGTTTCACGAACACCTGCTCTACACGGCCGATTACGAATATTGGATGAGGATTGCATTGCGATACGACGTGATGCTGCTCGCTGTCCCGCTGGTCCAGTATCGGCTTCATCGCGCCAGCGAGACCACCCGATACACAACCTTCAGGGATGGGCATTTCATGCCAAGCCCGCGTGGGCAGGAGGAATTGTTCAAGGCAAAACTCTCCATCGTCAAGGCCGCCAAGGGCGTCATGCCCGAGTGGAAGAGCCTGGCCGCCGCCGTTCGACGTTATGCCGGGGGGCAGCTGGCGTGCGTGGTCGAGAGGGAGTTTGTTGAAGAGCGGCGTCGCGGCCGGGGGTTCGTCTTCATTGCGGCGATGTGGGTACGCTACTGGCGCATCCTGTCGTGCGGGACGGTTCTGCGTACGTTGTTGATCAGTTGCGCAGGCAAAGACGGCGTTCGGAGGCTGCGCCGATTGAAGGGCCATGCGGCTTCGCTGAAGAGGAGCCGGCGTGAAGCCGCCGTTCTTTTGTCACGCGGAATGCAAGTGAGAACACCGACCGATGTCACGTGAGGCGCGTGCCGACGCAGCGTGTCGTTTCTGCGGCGCGTGGCTGACCCACACATTCGTTGATCTCGGTATGTCGCCGCTCTGTGAAAGCTATCGAACAGAGTCGCAGCGCAACACCATGGAGGCTTTCTTTCCACTGCACGTCTTCGTGTGCGGCCGCTGCTACCTGGTCCAACTGGAGCAATTCGTGAGCCCGGCAGACATTTTTACCGAGTACGCGTACTTTTCCTCATACGCGGATTCGTGGGTTCGCCATGCCCAGGCGTTCGTGGAGATGTCCGTGAAGCGGTTTGACCTCGGGGCGACGAGCCGGGTCATCGAGGTGGCCAGCAACGACGGGTATCTGCTCCAGCACTTCATCCCGCTCGGCATTCCGATTCTCGGGATCGAGCCGGCCGCAAACGTCGCGCAGAGCGCGCAAGCGAAGGGAGTGCCGACGCTGGTGCGATTTTTCGGAAGACAAACAGCGGAGGAACTGGCGTCGACAGGCATACGCGCCGATCTGCTGGTGGGGAACAATGTGCTCGCGCAAGTGCCGGACCTCAACGACTTCGTAGCAGGAATGCACATCCTCCTGAATGCCGGCGGGGTCATCACGATGGAATTTCCCCACCTGCAGCGGCTCATCGACGGCAATCAGTTCGATACGATTTATCACGAACACTTCTCGTATTTCTCCCTCACGACCGTACACGCGATTTTCGCCCGGCACGGCCTCGTGATTTTCGACGTGGAGGAACTGCCGATGCATGGTGGATCTCTTCGCATCTATGCCTGCCACGCCGACAATCGCGAGCATCCGGCGACGGAGCGCGTCCATGCCATGCTCGCGCGTGAGGATCGCGACGGAGTAAAGACCATGGACTACTATGCGGCGTTTGCGGAGCGGGTGAAGGACACGAAACGACGGCTGCTCACGTTCTTGATCGAGGTGAAAACGGCGGGCAAATCAATCGTGGGGTACGGGGCTCCGGGCAAAGGCAATACCTTACTGAACTACTGCGGGATCCGCACGGATTTTCTCGACTACACCGTGGACCGCAATCCCTATAAACAGGGCAAGTATCTGCCGGGAACGCACATCCCGATCTTTCATCCCGACAGAATCGTGGAGACGAAGCCGGAGTATCTGTTCGTCCTGCCGTGGAACTTCAAGGATGAAATCATCGAGCAAATGGCGCACATCCGTGAGTGGGGCGGGCGCTTCATCGTCCCGATCCCCCACATCGAGGTGATCTGATGGAGGGATGCGAAGTGGAGACGAGCATATGAAAGTCGTACTCTTTTGCGGCGGCTTGGGAACGCGGCTTCGGGAATACTCAGAGAATATTCCCAAGCCGATGGTGCCGATCGGCTATCGGCCGATTCTATGGCACGTGATGAAATACTATGCGCACTACGGCCACAAGGACTTTATCCTCTGCCTGGGCTACAAAGCCGACGCCATCAAGAACTATTTCCTGCATTACGATGAATGCTCATCCAACGATTTCGTCCTCTCTCAGGGCGGGAAGGATGTGCAATTATTACATACGGACATCCATGATTGGACGATCACGTTTGTGGATTCTGGCGTCCACTCCACGATCGGCCAGCGGCTGAAGGCGGTGGAGAAATACCTGGAGGGCGAGGACATCTTCTTCGCGAACTACAGCGATGGATTGACCGACTTCCCGCTGCCGGATCTGATCAACCACCATCGCGCCCACCAACGGATTGCGTCGTTCCTGTGCGTCAAGCCGGGCCAAACCTTGCATGTCGTGTCCACCCTCAGCGATGACATCGTGTCCGATATCCAGCCCGTCCATAACACAGGGTTGTGGATCAACGGGGGGTTTTTTATTTTCAATCAAGAGATCTTTAAATTCATCTGGGATGGCGAGGAGCTGGTCGAGGAGCCTTTCCATCGCCTGATCAAAGAACAACAACTGGTGGCGTGCAAATACAACGGCTTTTGGGCCTGCATGGATACGTTCAAGGACCGGCAAATGTTGGAAGACCTCTACTCGTCAGACCAGGCGCCCTGGGCCGTTTGGCAGCGGAAACTGCGGTAGATGCTCGGGCTGCATTTCGATACTCCCCACGGCACGCCGCTGAGGATCCTGTGTCTCGGGGCCCATTGCGACGATATCGAGATTGGGTGCGGCGGCACACTTCTCCGCCTATTGGAAGAACGGCCCGATGCCTCCGTGCATTGGGTGGTCTTCAGCTCGACGCCGGAGCGGAAGAAGGAGGCGCTGGGGGGCGCCGAACTGTTCCTGGCGGGCGTCCGCGAGAAACACGTCACGATCCACGATTTTCGGGACAGCTGCTTTCCGTATGTCAGCCTGGACATCAAAGACGCCTTTGAACGGCTCAAGCGCGAGGTCGCGCCCGACGTCATCTTCACGCATTTTCGCCAGGACCTGCATCAGGATCACGCCTTCATCTCGCAATTGACCTGGAACACGTTTCGCAACCATTTGATTCTGGAGTTCGAAATTCCGAAGTACGATGGCGATTTCGGCACGCCGAATTTCTTCGTGCCGCTGGAAGGCCGGCATTGCGAGCGGAAAATCCGGTTCATCCTCGACACGTTTGTGTCGCAGGTGGGGCACCAGTGGTTCTCGGCCGATGTGTTTATGTCGGCATTGCGGCTGCGTGGTGTGGAATCGAATGCGCCCGAGCGATGCGCCGAGGCGTTCTACTGCCGCAAGGTGGTCTTTACTCCGATGTCGGCCGCCCGACCGGCGGCAAGGGCAGAAAAATCGGAGCCGATCCCGCTAGACGACCCGTCGAAGGCTGCCTGAGACATAGAGCACTTTCAGCCGCAACCGTCCCTCAACCTCCTGTTGAAGTCGTTGCCTCTCCCTCCGTTCCCGCCGGCGCAACTGCGCCTTGATGTACGTCCAGGGGTTGAGAGTCCCCGATAAGCCGAAGGTCGTGGAAGACCCCTCGTTCGACTGGAGCGCTACTGTCGGCATGTGAGATATCTCCTTTTAGGGAAAGGGACGCAAATGATGTTCCAAAACGTAAGTGCTCGAACGATTTACGGATACCACGCTGGCTACCTGAACGCGTGTGGCGGACCGTCAAATTTGCCGTCACCCGTGCCAAATAGATCTCGATAAATTGGCCAGATCTGTCGCGGTTTGGGCATTTGACAAATTTATTCGTAGTGCTATTATGCGGCGCCTTAGTGCATTTTTCTGAGTCCACAATGTCGACGGCATCCACGGTTCGAGGTTCCTTGTGAGCATTCTGATCGTTCGGACGCGGCCGATACTTGCCTGCTGTTGAAGGCAAGTTTGAAGAGCCAAAGATCGCGAGGGGGCGGGAATCAATGAGCGTGCAAGGTCCTCTTCACAAAGTGCCGATCTTCACAGGCTTGACCGAATCGGAAATGGCGCAGGTCAAGGCCATCTGTTTTCTCGTTTCCGGAGACGCGGGTCATTGCATGCTGCGTGAGGGCGAAGTGGTCGACTCCATTTATTGCCTGCTGTCGGGACAGGCCGCGATCATGAAGCAGGTGGACCAAAACATGCCCGTCGTCATCGCCTATGTCGGGGCCGGCGCGATTATCGGCGAACTGTCACTGCTTGATAACGGCCCGGCGTCCGCGCGCATCGAGGCGACACAGCCCTTTAAGGCGTTGAAGATCGATCGATTGGAGTTCAAGCGAATGCTCGACGGCAACGCTCTCCTCGGCTATAAGATCATCTCCCGTATTGCCCTCGTGACCACGATGCGCCTTCGGCTGACGTCAGGAAAGTTGGCGCAGTACATGGCGGTTCCCTTCGAAGCTGTCGAGGAATTGGATTCAGAAAAAGCTCCGTCCTAATTGGATTCCGAGGTCTGTCACACGCTATTAGGCAGGAAAATGAAAAAGGCAGTTGGAGGACCGTCGCGGTCCCCGGGCGGCGACCGCCGCCCGGAGCCGCTGTCGTGTTTACTTGCCCGTGCCGGACCCCATCGACCCGGAACCTGCCCCCGAACCGCTCGAACCTGGCATGGTGCTCGAGCCGGAAGAGCCGGAGGATGAGCCAGCTCCGGAATCCTTCTCGATCGGCATACTGGATTCTCCGGGCTTTTTGTTTTTCTTCGCGTCCGAGCCGAGACCGGTATCAGTGCCTGTACCGGTTCCCGACCCCGAGCTCATTCCCGGGCTCGACGTCGACCCTGAGCCGACGCCGGTATCCGGGCCAGAGCCTGTGCCCGTGCTGGATGAGCCGGATCCTGCGCCACTGCTGGGCCCGCTTTGCGCCATGGCAGGGACTGTTCCCAGGACCAGCGCAGCGGCCAATGACATCATCGCCATTTCTTTCAGCATACGAACCTCCTGGTTGAGTTATGAAGCTGCCATAACGATACCCAGGGTGAAATCTTAGAATCTTCCCCTCAGGGGTGTTAAGGCAGGACCAAAAGAGGTAACGAGGTCCCGTCCCGAGACTATTCAAATGGGTTATGGCAGACGGGGAAGCGGCAAACATGCGGCGAAACGGCGATGGCAACCCAGGAGGAATGTCACGCCGGCTGTGGGCGAAATCCCTCGAGAACCGCGGCCAGTTCGGCGCCGGTGATTACTTCGTGCTCCAGTAAGATGGTGGCTCCCGCCTCAAGAGCGGGCTTGAACCGTGTCAACAGTTCGGCCGCACAGGCTTTCTGCTTATCGAGAAGACGGACGACTTCGCGGTCGATGCCGGATGCCGTTTCCTCTGAATAGCCGGCAGGGCGGACCGCACGATCCTTCTGCAGAAAGAGCGGAGAAGGTCCGGAATCAAACGCTGCGGTGCGGAGCGTCTCGCTCATGCCGTAGTCGGTGACCATGCGGCGGGCGATATCCGTGGCCTTGCGGAGGTCGTCATGCGCGCCGGTGCTGATCTCGCCGTAGATGATTTCTTCCGCAACCAGGCCGCTCAGCAGGACGGCGATTTTATTCTCGAGTTGCGTCCGTGTTGCGAGAAAGCGATCTTCGGTCGGCACCTGCATCGTGTAGCCCAGGGCCGCGACGCCTCGAGGAATGATGGAAATCTTATGCACGGGGTCAGCCCCAGGCAGCAACAATGCCGTGAGCGCATGGCCGATTTCATGATGCGCCACCCGCTCGCGCTCAGAGCGGTTCAAGACCCGCTGCTTTTTTTCCAGTCCCGCGACGACGCGTTCGATCGCTTCATCAAAATCACGTGGGCCGACCGACGTGCCATCGTGTCGGGCGGCAAGGAGCGCCGCTTCATTCACCATATTGGCGAGATCGGCGCCAGACATGCCCGGCGTCATGCCGGCGATCGCTTCAAGCTTGACCTCCGGCGCGAGCGAGACTTTTCTAGCGTGAACGTCGAGGATCGCGAGACGGCCTTTGCGGTCCGGAGCTGACACTGCCACGTGTCGATCGAACCGGCCCGGGCGGAGAAGGGCGGCATCGAGGATTTCTGGTCGGTTCGTGGCGGCAAGCACCACGACGCCGCTGCGTGTATCGAAGCCGTCCATTTCCACCAGCAATTGATTCAGGGTGTGTTCGCGTTCTTCATGCGACCCGTGTCCATGATCGCGGCTTTTTCCGAGCGCGTCGAGCTCGTCAATAAAAATGAGGCAGGGCGCCTTGAGACGTGCCTGCTGGAAAAGATCGCGGACCCGCGCCGCTCCCAACCCGACGAACATTTCGACGAAGGCCGATCCGCTGATGGAAAAAAACGGCACACCCGCTTCTCCGGCGACGGCTTTGGCCAGCAAGGTCTTGCCGGTTCCAGGCGGGCCGATGAGGAGCACACCTTTCGGAATCCGCCCGCCAAGGCGGGTGTATTTCTCCGGCGTTTTGAGGAACGTGACGACTTCCAGCAACTCATCCTTCGCCTCATCAACGCCGGCGACATCGGTAAAGCGGACGTCGATATCGCGATCCATGTACATTCTGGCCTTCGATTTCCAGACGCTCATGAGGCCGTTCGGGTCGTTGCATGTTTTCCACAAAAACCAGGCCACCAATCCGAAGATCAGAACGTTGACGAAGGAGGATACCGCCTGCGAGGCGGAGCCGTCTGTCGAGCCCTTGAATTCGATGTGGTGGTCTTCCAACAGGCTGACAAGCTCGGGATCGTGGACGCGTCCGGTTTTAAACGCGCGCGGGCCGCCTGGTTCCGCTTTGGGATTGAAGGTACCTTTGATGGTCGTTTCCGTGATGGTCAGGTCCGTCACCATATCCTGTATGACCCATTGTTTAAATTGGCTGTATGAAGGCGAAAGGGTGGAGAAATAACCATGGAGAAAGAATGCGCTCAGGCCGCAGAGTAGTAGAGCGAATACCATCACACCGTAGCGCTTGGGGATTCGTATGTCTTTGAACATGGTTCGGGCTTCCCGTGAGGTTGGTACCTTCGAAAGTGTTAGGGAGCCTACACTAAAGCGGTAAGAGAGAAAATCCGCAGGAAGATGTAAGCAGAACTCTATGCGGGATTCGAACGGGGACCGCGACTGATCGCGTTATGCTGCCTGCCGGTACACCTTGATCCTTGCGGAAGCCGGTTGGGGAGGCTCAGGTGCCTCCTTCGAACGCTTCTCTGCATACCACCACAGCGTGAGAATCACGCCTGCTGGTAGAATGTTGCCGAACAGGATCATCGCCATTGTTGCGAGTGTGTGCACGGACACGCCTTGAAGGTTTGCCAGCATCAATCCGTCTTCAATCATGTCGGCACCTCGTGTTCAGTTGTTTCGGCTAAGTTAGTTTCCACTATGCGCCGCGCACAGTACATGACCCTGAAGTTTCATTCGAAAGTATGGCATCCCGTTTCGCTGTCCTGTTCTCCGGGAAGTCAGGCCTCGCAAATCTGATGCTTGACTAATGCGATCCCGTGTCTAGTAGTAACACTAGCTCATCGACTGGAGGACATGATGAACGATACATCCATACGCACTCTTCCCGTGCTCCCGATCAAACGAACCGTGTTGTTTCCGGGTGTGATGGTTCCCTTGACCATTGCCCGCGACCGTTCGGTGGCGGCAGTCGAATCGGCGGTGAAAACCGAGGAAAAGCTGGTCATTGTCGTGGCTCAGCGGAACCCCAAAAACGAGGAGCCGACGCTGGAGGACCTTTTCCCGATCGGCACCCTTGCGGTCATCAAGCAGGTCGGTCGGAACTCTGAGGGGCGGTTGCAGGCTCTCGTCCAAGGGATCGAACGGGTGGTCTTGCTCAAAGTCGAACAAAGCGAGCCCTTGCTCCTGGTGCGAGCGCGCCAAGTGCCACCCGTAACGGATTCCGGGCCGGATATTGACGCCCTGCACCGGGCTCTCGCCGACCAGCTCATCGAGCTTCCCGAATTGATTCAATCGCCGGGTATTGGAGAGGTGGTTCAGGCGTTGCGGTTGGAACAGGACCCGATCGTCCTGGCGTACCGCGTCGCGTCGCTCCTGAACCTCACGGTGGAGCAAGAGCAAGCGATGCTCGAAGCGTCCACCCGCGCAGATCTTCTGCGTAAGCTCTATTCGGCGCTGTCGCACGAAGTGCAAATACTAAAACTTCGCAACAAGATCGCAAATGACGCTCAGGCCGAAATGGGAAAGTCCCAGCGGGAATATCTGCTGCGGCAGCAGTTGAAGGCGATTCAACAGGAACTCGGAGAGGGCGAGGGCGAGGAGAGCGAGATCAGCCATCTCAAACAGCAGATCGAGGAAGCAAACCTTCCGGAGCACGTCCGCAAGGAGGCGAATCGAGAGCTCATCCGCTTGACGAAGACGCCGGCAGCGTCACCCGAACATCAGGTGATCCGCACCTACCTCGAACTGGTCTTTGAACTTCCTTGGAGCAAGGCGTCAGCGGACAGTGTGGATCTGTCACGCGTGCGCCAGGTCCTGGACGAAGACCATTACGGCATCAAAGAAGTGAAGGAGCGGATCGTTGAGCATCTCGCCGTGTTGAAACTCAACCCCACGGCGAAGGCCCCGATTCTGTGTCTGGTCGGTCCGCCCGGGGTCGGGAAGACCAGTCTGGGGCAGTCCATCGCCAGGGCGCTGGGGCGGACGTTCGAGCGGTTCAGCCTCGGCGGGGTCCATGATGAAGCGGAACTCCGGGGACACCGCCGGACGTATGTCGGCGCGATGCCGGGCCGCATCCTTCAAGCCATTCGTCGCGCGGGAGTCAATAACCCTGTGCTCATGCTGGACGAGGTGGACAAGATGGGGCGTGATTTTCGCGGCGATCCCGCGGCGGCCCTGCTCGAGGTCTTGGATCCGGCGCAGAACCACACATTCCGTGACAACTATCTCGATCTGCCGTTCGACCTGACAAAGGTATTCTTCATTACGACGGCGAACACGCTCGATCCGATCTCGCAGCCCTTGCTGGATCGGATGGAGGTGATCCGCTTGCCGGGGTACAGCGAGCATGAAAAATCGAGGATTGCAGTGCAGTATCTGTGGCCACGCCGTCTCAAGGAGGCCGGCATCACGGAGGAACAGGTTCAGCTCGGTGAGCAGATCCTGGCGGAGATTATTAGCCGGTATACCCGTGAGGCGGGGGTTCGCCAACTGGAGCAGATGTTGGGACGGCTGACGCGGAAGGTCGCGCTCGCGCTGGCTGAAAAGCAACCGGACGAAAGGTCGGGACCCGTGAAGCGCGAACCGGTGACAATCGAGCGGTCGACGCTTGAGGAATGGCTCGGAGCGGAACGGTTCATGCCCGAGGAAGCGCGCAAACGGCTCCCGATCGGGGTGGCGACCGGCTTGGCATGGACGCCGACGGGCGGCGACGTGCTGTATGTCGAAACCTCGCTGCTGCCAGGCAGTAATGACTTGACGCTGACCGGACAGCTCGGGGAGGTCATGCAAGAGTCGGCTCGTGCGGCGCGCAGCTATCTCTGGTCGCATGCGGAGGCCATGGGACTCGACATTTCCAGGTTCCGGCGAAACGGCGTTCATGTCCACGTGCCTTCGGGCGCCATTCCGAAGGATGGGCCTTCCGCCGGGATCACCATGGCGACAGCCTTGGCGTCTTCATACCTCGGCACGGCGGTTCGAAGCGATACGGCGATGACCGGGGAAATCAGTCTCAGTGGACTCGTGCTTCCCGTCGGCGGCATCAAAGAGAAGATGTTGGCGGCCCATCGCGCCGGCATCCGTCGGATCATCCTGCCGAAGGCGAACCAGAAGGATTTAAAAGAGGTCCCGGAAGAGGTTCGGAGCGAAATGGTGTTTATCTTCGTTGAAACGATCGAAGAAGTCCTGCCGGCCGCGTTCAAGCCCGGGGAAAACGTCACCCCGGCCGCGATGCCCATTGTGGCCGGCGTCAGTCATAACTGATGTCCATTTCTGCGAACGGCCACTTGCCAGTTCGCAGCGTATGTGCGTCGGTCCGGCTTTTTTATTATTTATTATTATTATGTGGTGGTAATGCTCATCCGACATGGTGCATCCGCACCGCTCTTCTCCGCCTGTCTCGTGACTTAAAACTGTAACTTCCCGCTTTTTCAGTATCTTCCACGGGGCGTGAAATTTGCTCCACAGTCCTGGGTTGTTGGACAACATTTCAACTGTGAGGAGGCCGATATGCCTTGGGGATTGCACACAAAGGACACGCCCGGCATGGGAAGAATTTTAGTGGTGGACGATGAGGTCAGCGTCAGGAAAGTCGTGCGCTTGACGCTGATGAAGGCGGGGTATGACGTCATTGACGCGGATGATGGAAGCACGGGAATTTCGATGATCGGCTCGGATGACAACCCCTTAATGCTGGACGTCATCGTATGCGATATCCGGATGCCAAAGATCAACGGTCTGGAAGCGATTACTTTCTTCAGGCAGCAGTATTCTTCCGTGCCGATCATCGTGCTGACCGGGTATCCGGATGCCTCAATGGCTGCTGATCTCCTGAATAAGGGTGTCTACGACTATCTGGTGAAGCCAGTTGATAAGGACAAGCTCCTCGCATCCGTCAGCGGTGCGATGGAGCGAAGAATGGCGTTGACCGACGATCATTGACAGCCGCTAAAAATGCTTGAAACCTCTCAGATACGCGTGCTCATTCTGGGGGCAGGCAAGGGCGGGCAGGCTCTGCTCGAGCTGTTCGCTTCTGCTCCTGCCGTGGAGGTCGTCGGCGTCGTGGATATTAATCCGGATGCGCCGGGGATGCTCCTGGCCCGGAACCTCGGCATCGCGACGGCGACGGAGCCTTTGTCGCTGATACGTACGATTCGGCCGGACCTGATCGTGGACGTGACCGGCGATGCCGTGATGGCCGGCCACATTGCGCGCCATAAGCCACCGGGGACTGAAGTTCTCGGCGGGACGTCGGCGCTTCTTGTCTGGAAGCTCGCGCAGTATGAGCGGGAGCTTCGCCATCAGCTTATTCAGGTTGAGAAGCTCGCGACAATCGGCACGCTGGCCTCTGGGATCGCGCATGAGATTAACAATCCGCTCTATGCCATTACCGGCCTCTCAGAACATCTGATCGACGAAACACGGCCGGAGATCATTCGGGAATACATCCTGGAGATCATCCAGTCGGGTCGGCGGATTGCTTCGATCGTTCAAGATTTGAACGCCTATACTCGCCGCAGCAATCTTGAAACAATTTGCGACCTGGACCTCAGTCAGATGATCGAGGAGGCCGTCAAGATGGCGCGAAGGGCCTCTGTACTCGATGAAGTGCATGTGAAGTCCAGGTTTTTGGAAACTGCGCCGGTTCGGGCCAATCCCGATGAGCTGCTCCAGGTTTTTGTGAATCTCGTGACGAACGCCGTGCAGGCGATGAACGGGAAGGGACTCCTCACGGTATCCACGTCGCAGTCGAATGGCACCATCCGGGCGACCATTCAGGACAGCGGTCCCGGCATTGATCCGTCACTGCTCGGGAAGATTTTCGATCCGTTTTTTACGACCAAGGACCCCGGAAAGGGCACCGGTCTGGGCCTCCACATTGTCCGCGACATCGTCACCCGTTACGGCGGCAAGGTGACAGTGGAAAGCGTTCCTGGACAAGGTTCCTCCTTTACGGTGAATCTTCCTGCTGCGCGCTGAGCCCCC
>Ga0066706_10000084_pt1 | contig 20024 bp, 15 predicted proteins | sample GraSoiAngelo_155_FD_67274 | JGI IMG/M metagenome (GOLD analysis project Ga0066706, IMG submission 67274) | Grasslands soil microbial communities from the Angelo Coastal Reserve, California, USA - 14_1009_13_30cm | ecosystem: Environmental > Terrestrial > Soil > Grasslands | place: USA...
GCCGCGCTCTTCTACAGCCTCATCGAGTCCGCGAAGCTCTGCGGCGTTGATCCCAAACGCTATCTCCTCGCGGCGATCCGCGCCGCGCTCGCTGACCGAACCGCCGTCACGCTCCCGCACACGCTGCTCGACTGATCCGGCAGCAGGCCAGGCGCGCTGCACTGGCCCTCGGGGAAGGGCGAGGAGTTACCCAGAACGACGTCGCGCGGTGATCCCATCTGCCCCTCTACCTACATCGCCAAGGCGCACAGGTCAGGTCTGTTGAACGCCGCGCATCACCTCCCGCGGCGGGTCACAGCCCGCGGGAATCGCAAGCCCTCGCTTGCGGCGGTCAGATGAATACGCATGTTAGACCTCAAGTCTAACCTGTCATGAGGTTGGCCCTCGTGGCGGTGGGAGTAGTCTGCGCTCGGGCGATTATCCGGCGCGCATTGTCTCCGGTTCTCTGTCTCCGGTTCTCTTGACAAAGGCGTTCGACGGAGCTTAAAGTCTCGTTCCCTTCCGTTTCAACCGTCCGGCCCCTCGGGGCCCGGACAGCAGTGTCGCGGCTGGGCGACGGCGGGTTCCGTGCAGTTCCGGAGCGAACGCCATGGTCACAAAACTCCTTCTCCTCTCCATCGGTACGCTGGTCATTCTGGGCGGGTGCGCGCGGCCCCCCGCGATGCAGTGGTGGCGCGTAGGAACGTGCCTGGTGCTCTACGAGCCAGCCAAGCCTGAGCCGGTCAAGGACGAACGGCAAATCATCGTCGTCGGTCAGGCCTGCGACATCAAGAGAGAAGCGCTCAGCGGCCAAGGGGCCGTCACGAGATAACGATTGCCGCTCGCCTCGGTGGAGCGAGGCCGCAAGCGAGGGCCCCCGCGAGCCATCCGGTGGCTGACGTGGGAAGCCCCCTCGCTCCACCCCTCGCCCGGGACTTTTAGGCTCGGCCCGACCGAGGCTGTGAAGCCCGGCAGCGCAAACTCCCGCGGCGCCCTGGCCCAGCGCCGCGGGCGCCTCGTCTTCCCTGCTGACAGAATCTTCCCCACGTGATCCTCCTCTCGTTGGTCGCCTTGACCGACTCGCCTAACGCGACGCAGGTGGGGCCGATCTCGGTGGCGCGTTCACGACACCAGACCGGCGTCTGACATTCGTTCGAGGGGGCGGGATGCGTCTTGGTCGAGGCTCCTCGCAGAGTGAGGATCTGGTTGGCCCAGGCGCGATAATCCTCCTCACCGATCACGCTGAGCACCCTAATCGCTTCGCGGCGGGGCGGGGACGGCTGAGACCGCCGGCACGGGGGCCACGGCGACCGGCCTGAGCACCGGCCGCGTCGGCCGCGCGCGGCGCCAGCGCCCGAGACTCTGCGTGGGAAGGCCGAGATCCCAGGCCACGCGGGCGATCGACGCGCCCTGACCGACCCGAGGACCGGCCAGGCGACGCCGCCGCACGGAATGCCCTGCACCTCCTGGAGATGGAGCAACGATGCGACAGCGGCGGGTCAACGACCAGACGGGGAAACGCGAGGAGTTACCCTCGAGGGCACAGGAGCCTGCTTGTCCCGAGCGGTCCCGGCCCGTGCGGACGGCGGGTAGCCGGCGGGGGCGGAGCGCAACCCCGCCTGGATATCTCGTAGTTGCCGAGATCGTTGACATTTTGGGCGCGCGGTGGCAGGGTGAGGGGTCGATGGCTTCGTACTTCAGGCGCATTACCTGTCCCACGCTCTCGCTGGCGATCTATGTCGTCTGCCTCGCGCTCGTGGTCTCCTTCATCCTCTTCGAGGTCCTCGACATCGACGGTTCGGACTTCCCGGGACGCGCGTCGGCGTCGACGACCGCGGTGCGTCTGGCAGAGCCTCCACACGACATCAAGCGCGCTCACCTCCGCGGTCTCGGCGACGGCTGGACCTACAGCTGCCCGTTGGTCGCGTGCGGCCAGGACCACGCGGTGGGATTCCCGCGCATTGTCGCGCCGTCCCCGCCGCCAAGCCCGGCCCACATCCACGCCTACCGTCCTACCCTCGCGCGCGCCTCCATCCCGCACCGGCTTCCCTCAGCCTAAACGACCCTCGTTCGCCGTTCGGTTCTATCTGAGGGAGGCATGTATGATTTGGATGATCGTTCTGCTTCTGTCTTTCGTCGCGGCGCGGGGCACCGGGCCCGCGAGCGCCGAGGAGCCGCTGACCAGCCTCACGCTCGAGGACGCGATCGGCGTCGCGACGCGCGAGAACCTCGTGCTGCGCGCGAAGGAGTCCGAGTACCGGTCGGTGAAGGCCAACGAGATCACGGCGGGACTGCGCCCGAACCCGACCGCATCGTACCTCGCCGAGCAGATACCCGGCGGCACCTTCGCGACGACGCAGTACACCGTGGCGCTCGGCCAGACAATCGAGACCGGCGGCAAGCGCCAGCGGCGGATCGAGAGCTCGCGGGCGGCCACCCGGGTGTCCGGCCACGAGCTGGCGGAGGTCCGCCGCCAGGTGATCTTCCAAGTGAAGCAGGCGTTCACCAGCGTGTTGGTGGGGCAGGCGACGCTGGCGGTAGCCGAGCAGAACCTGAAGACGCTTGACGATTTGGAACGGATCCAGCGCGTCCGCGCGGAGAAGGGCGACATCTCCGAGCTCGAACTCCTCCGCATCCAAGTGCAGCGCTTCACCCTCGAGCGCGACGCCGCTGATGCCCGCCAGGCTATCCGCGCCGCGAAGATCGCGCTCCGCGCCGCCGCCGGCGTCGACCGGATCGCCGAGGACTACGAGATCGTCGGGGACCTCGGCTACCGTGAGGTCTCCGCGGCAGCGGCGGAGCTGCACCGGCTGGCGCTGGCCACCCGCCCCGATCTGCGCGCGGCCGATGCAGCACGGGACAAGGCCCGGGCCGACGTCGACCTCGCCCGGGCCAACGCGTGGTGGGACGTGACGCCTCAGCTCGAGTACCAGCGGATCGGCGACGACAACACGATCGGCCTGGGCTTCAGCATCCCGATCCGGATCTTTGACCGTAATCAGGGCGAGATCGCGCGAACACAGGCGGAGGTGCAGCGCGTGAATGCCCTGCGCGAGCAGGCGCGTGTCCAGGTCCTGTCGGAGGTGGACACGGCGCTGGCGGTGCTCCAGGCCGCCAGGGAGAAGCTGGTAGTCCTCCGAGATACCTACCTGCCGAAGGCGACCCGGGTCCGGGACACCGTGGAGTTCGCCTACACACGAGGGGGCGTGAGCCTGCTCGACTTCCTCGACGCCCAGCGGACGTACCGGGAAACCGCGCTCCAGCAGCTGCGGGCGCTCGGCGAGTACTGGGGGGCGGTCTACCAGCTCGAGGCCGCCGTCGGCGGCTCGCTGGGCGGCTAGCCATGCGTCTCCGGCTCCTGCTTCCGCTGGCGGCCGCGGCGCTGGCGGCGGCCTGCGGCGATGCCCCCCCTCCGGCGCCGACCGCGTCGGCGAAGGCGCCGCCCGCCGGGACTCCGGCGACGATCACGCCCGACGTCGTCAAGACGGCCACGCCCGAGTACCGCACGCGCCAGGCCGTGCTCGAGACGACTGGGAAGGTCCAGTTCAACGAGGAGCGCCAGACCCGGGTGCAGACGCCGGTTACCGGCCGGATCGTCGAGGTCCTCGCGCGGCCGGGCGACGTGGTCGAGCCCGGCCACCGCCTCCTCGTCGTCGACAGCGCCGACCTCGGCGCCGCCAAGTCAGATTACGCCAAGGCGGTGGCGGACGCCGAGCGCGCCGCGGCCGCCCTCCAGCTCGCGCGCGACTTGTTCGAAGTGAAGGCGATCGCCCAGAAAGAGATCCGCGACGCTGAGAACGAGGACCGGAAGGCCGTGGCCGAAAGGGACCGGGCCGCTTCCCGCCTGCGCACGCTCAACGTCCCCGAATCGAGCTTCAAGGAGATCGCCGCTCGGCTCGACGCCTCCACGCGGGTCGTAGTGACGGCGGGCCGGAGCGGCGTCATCGTGGAGCGCAACGCCAACCCGGGCCAGGTCGTCGCCTTCGGTCAGTCCGACACACCGCTCAATCTATTCGTGATCGCCGACCTCTCGACCATGTGGGTGCTGGCTGACGTATACGAGCCTGACGTGCCCCGCGTGCGCCTCGGGCAGGGCGTGACCGTCACGCTCCCCTGCTGCCCTGACGACCGCTACGACGGCCGCGTGACCTACATCAGCGACTCCGTCGACCCGCAGACGCGTACGGTCAAGGTGCGCGCGGTCGTCCCCAACCGGGGGCGGACGCTCAAGGCGGAGATGTTCGTCAGGGTCGCGATCGCCACGGGCGCGGCCCGCGTCCTCGCGATCCCGCGGAGCGCCGTTCAGCACGAGGATGGTGACACGTTCGTGTTCGTCGAGTCGGCGCCCAATCGATTCGAGCGCCGCCCCGTCCGGCTCGGCGAGGCTCTCGACGGCGATGCCGTCGAGGTGGCGGCCGGGCTCACGCCCGCGGATCGGGTCGCAAGCACCGGGAGTCTCCTGCTGAAGAAGACGGCACAGTGATCGCTCGCCTCGTCGCGTTCGCGCTCCACCAGCGATTCATCACCCTGGCGCTGGCGCTCCTGCTGGTCGCCGGAGGTATCGTCTCCTTCTACCGCCTCCCCATCGAGGCGTACCCCGACGTGGCCGACGTCGAGGTCGACGTGATCACGCTCTGGCCGGGACACGCCGCGGAAGAGGTCGAGCGGCACATCACGATCCCGATCGAGAACGAGCTGAACGGGATCGAACGGGTCACCTTTCTACGGTCGATCTCGAACTTCGGCCTCTCGAACGTCCGCGTGCTCTTCGCCGACGGTACCGACAACTACTGGGCCCGCCAGCAGGTGAGCGAACGTGTGGCCCGGGCCGAGATCGTCGCCGACGCCCGGCCCGCGCTCGGCCCGCTGTCGAGCGTTATCGGCGAGGTGTACCGCTACACGCTCGAGTCGGGGACGATGCCGCTCGTCGAGCTGAAGGCGCTTGAGGACTGGGTGCTCGAGCGCGAGTTCCGAAAGGTGCCCGGGGTGGTCGACGTCGTCTCCTGGGGCGGGGGCATCAAGCAGTACCAGGTGACTGTGGACCCGGCACGCCTCCGCGGCTACAACCTCACTCTGCGCCAGGTCTTCGACGCCGTCTCCAACAATAACGCCAACGCCGGCGGGAGCTACATCCCCGAGGGCGAGTACGCGCTGATGGTGCGGGGCCTCGGTCTGATCCAATCTCTCCGAGACATAGAGAACATCGTCGTGACGGCGCAGCGGGGCACCCCGGTGCGGATCCGCGACATCGGACAGGTCGGGATCGGCCACGCCATCCGGCTAGGTGTGCTCGGCCGTGATCACGCCGACGACTTGGTGCAGGGGATCGTGCTCATGCGCAAGGGCGAGAATCCAGGCGCGGTCATCGACGGTGTCCGGCAGAAGAGCGAGGAGATCAGGAAGCTCCTGCCGCCCGGCGTGACGATGCGCGCGTATTACAGTCGCGACCGCCTCGTCCGGACGACGGTGACAACCGTCCTCCGCAACCTCACCGAGGGCGCGGCGCTGGTCGTCGTGCTCCTCTCGCTCTTCCTCTATAACAGCCGGGCGGCGTTCATCGTCGCGCTCACGATCCCGCTGTCGCTCCTATTCGCGTTCATTTTCATGGATCTCCGCGGCATCCCGGCCAACCTGCTTTCGCTCGGCGCGATCGACTTCGGCATCATCGTCGACGGCGCCGTGATCATGACCGAGAACATTCTCCGCCACCTCGCCGAGCGGCGCCCGACCGGCCACCGCGTCGTCCGTGAGGCCCAGCACGCGGCGCTGGAGGTGGCTCGGCCGCTCACGTTTGCCGTGCTGATTATTATGACGGTCTACCTGCCGATCCTCACGTTCCAGCGGATCGAGGGCAAGCTCTTTCGCCCGATGGCCGTCACCATCTCCCTCGCCGTGATCGGCTCGCTCGTGCTCACGCTCACGCTGATCCCCGTACTCGCAAGCGTCCTCTTCCGTCGGCCGCCGTCCGACCGCGAGAGCCCGTTCCTCCGGGGGCTCCGCCGGCCGTACGCGCCCACTGTCCGCTGGTGCGTGCGCCGCCCTCTCGTCCCGCTGCTGGCTGCCGGCGCGCTGTTCGGGCTTGCGCTATTCACGTTCACTCTCCTCGGCAAGGAGTTTCTGCCCGAGCTCGACGAAGGGGACCTCTGGCTCCGCGTCAAGTTCCCGATCGGCATCTCGCTCGAGGGCGCCCGGCCGTACGTCCACGACATCCGCGAGCGCTTGCTCGTGTTTCCAGAGGTGCGCGTGGTCGTCTCTCAGCTTGGCGCGCCCGACGACGGCACCGACCCGAACGGCCCCGACAACGCCGAGTTCTACGTCGGGCTCACGCCGCGGGACGAGTGGCGGGTCCGGGACAAGGACGAGCTCATCGCGCAGATGGCGGCCCGCCTGGCGCCGATCCCCGGCATCACGACGAACTTCTCGCAGCCGATCAAGGACAATGTCGACGAGGCGCTCGCCGGCGTCAAGGGGGAGCTCGCGATTAAGCTGTATGGGCCCGACCTGTTCGTGCTGGAGGCGAAGGCGCGCCAGATCCGCAATATCCTGCGCGGGATCCGCGGCGTCACCGACCTCGACTATGACCACCTCGTCGGCCAGCCCCAGCTCCAGCTTGCCGTTGACCGCATCGCCACCGCCCGCTACGGCATCAGCGTCCAAGACGTGCAGGACGCGATCGAAGCGACGACGAAAGGCCGGCTCGTCACCGAGGTCTTCGAGGGTGAGCGTCGCTTCGGCCTCGCGGTGCGGCTGGCAGCGGACGGCGATCCGCTCGCGCGCCTCAGGAATCTCACCATCAGCGCGCCGACCGGCGAGCGGATCCCGGTCTCCCAGCTCGCCGAGATCACACAGACCGAGGGCTTCGCCCAGATCCTTCGTGAGGGCAACCAGCGGCGGGTGGCAATCAAGTGGAGCGTACGCGAGCGGGATATGGGCGGCCTCGTCGCCGAGGCGATCCAGAAGGTGGACGCGGCGATACACCTGCCGCCGGGCTACCGGATGTTGTGGAGCGGCCGCTTCGAGGACCAGCAGCGCGCGCTCTCGCGCCTTACCGTCATCGTGCCGCTCGTGATCTTCATCATCTTCGTGCTCCTATTCGGGGCCTTCCAGTCGCTCGGCGACTCGCTCCTCATCATGCTGAATTTGCCCTTTGCGCTGATCGGAGGCACGCTCGCCCTCTACCTCTGGCGGACCACGTTCAACATCTCCGCGGCGGTCGGCTATATTGCGGTGTTCGGCGTGAGCGTGTTGAACGGCGTCGTTCTCGTCTCGTCGATTCGGCACGCCCTCGACGAGGGCGTGGCCTTCCGAGAGGCGATCGTCCGCGGCTGCGAGATCCGCTTCCGGCCGATCATCGTGTCGGGGATCGTGGCGGTGATCGGCTTCCTGCCGGCCGCCCTCTCCCACGAGATCGGCGCCGAGATCCAGCGGCCGCTGGCGCGCGTCGTGATCGGCGGCCTGATCTCGTCGACGGCGCTGACCCTGCTCGTGTTGCCTGCGATCTACGCCCTATTCGCGCCGCGCGAGGTGCCAGCGAACGCCGGAAAACCTACGACGTGAGCGTGGGTATCGGACCTGGCGGCGCCTCCGTGTTCCAGACCGCCGCCCCTCCAGCCCAAAAGTGGCCGGCGCGAGCCCTCAGGCACCACGCTTCGCTCGCGAGGTCTTCCAGCACCGCCCACATCTGCGCCGCCGAGCGTTCGTGACCGTCTCTTCCGTCGCGGTCTGTAGACCACCACGCGCTCGAATCCGAGCGCCCGCAACAGCGCCGGGCACGGCTCGGCAGCCCGCGGGCCAACTCGGGGAATGCGCCAGAGTGCGCCCGAGTTGGGCACACTTTGGGCACAAACTCAGTTTTGCCGTGAGCTGGCTGTGCGGAACTATCTGGAAAAACTGGTGGGCAGGGACGGGATTGAACCGCCGACACCAGGATTTTCAGTCCTGTGCTCTACCAACTGAGCTACCTGCCCACCAGACGGCCGAGAATACCAAAGGGATCCCGGAGGTGTCCACCGCCGGCGCCCTACTGGACGGCGGTGATCGCGCCGATGGCGCCCGACTTTTCGAAGAGGAGCGTCACGATGATCACGTCGCCGGTCCGGAGGGGCTGTTTGAGGTCGTAGAGCTCGATGTGCCGCCCGTCTGACGCCAGGGCGACCGTGCTCGCGGGCGGGATCGGGACTTTGCCGAGTCGTCCCGAGCGATCGCGGAGTTCGGCGCGGCCGGCGACGTCGCTCAGCACCCCGACCAACGCGTCATCGGCACCGCCCCGGTTGACGACCTCCACGTACACGACGGCGCTCCCCCCAGCCGGCGCGGGACGCAGCACGCGCGCGTTCTCGGGCCGGATGAGGGGCTCGCCCAGCTGGTCGACGGTCGGATACGAGACGGTGCAGCCCGCGATAGACGCCAGCACGAGCGCGAGCAGTCCGACGCGACGCATGGACGTCAGCTTACCCGATTCCCACGGTAGGACGAAAAAGAACCGCAGGTTCAGTCGCCGTCGGGCGACCCGAAATCCGACTCGAAGACGATCCGGTCGTTCTCGTCGATCGTGAAGGCCTCGTAGAGCGCGAACCCGACGTCGTGCTCGATCAGGTAGCGGGTGAGCCGCGCCACGGCGTTCGGGTGGGCGTCGAGGTGGAAGGAGAGCGCCAGCTCGTCGAGGTCGTCGAAGGCGATGACCGCCCAGTCGCCGACGATCAGCGCCTCCATCTCTTCCTCGAGCGTCACGCCGCCCTCGAAGTCGTCTGAGGTTCGCGCCAGATCGTAGATGCTGCGGAGCCGGGCCAGCTTTTCCTCGCTCGAAAACATCAGCGGGCCCGGAACGTGCCCTCGGCGGCCATCGCCGCGAAGGCCCGCTCGTAGGCCGCGACCGTGCCGGCGATGTCGGCCTCGGTGTGCATCGCCGACACCCAGCCGTGGTTCAGCGAGCAGTCCACGCCCTCGTTGATGAGCGCGCAGCGGAGCAAGTGGTAGAGGTCGGCCCGCCGGGGGCGATCGAAGCCCGCGAGCCCCGGCTTACCCTCGAAGGAGACGTGGTAGATCGACGACTCGCCGTAGACGGCGCCGGGTACCCCCACCCTCTTCATTGCGTCACCGAGCCCGCGCCGCAGCTCCTCGCCTGCCTTATTCGCCCGGGCCTGAAGCGCGCCCTCCGCACAGATCTCGAGGGTGGCGATCGCCGCCGCCGCCGAAACGGGGTTGGCGTTGAAGGTGCCGGCGTGCGCCACACGCTCGCTCCGATCCCACGCGGGGTCGCCGCGGTGGGCGATCATCGACATCAGCTCCCGCCGGCCGCAGACGGCGCCGCCCGGGAGCCCGCCCGCGACGATCTTGGCAAGGGTGGTGAGGTCGGGAATGACGTTGAAGTACTCCTGCGCCCCACCCGGCGCATATCGAAACCCCGTGATCACCTCGTCGAAGATCAGGACGACCCCGTGGCGTCGGGTCAGCGCGCGCAGGTCGTGCAAGTATCCTGAGATCGTGGGCGTGGTGCCGGCCTGGCCGCCCGCGGGCTCAAGAATCACGCCAGCGACGTCGCCACGCTCGAGCAGCGTCTCGACCGCCTTGATGTCGTTCGGCGGGCAGAGGAGCACCTGGTCGAGGGTCGCGCCGGGCACGCCAGCGGAGAGCGGCACCTCGAACGGGGGATGGACGCCCGCGACCACCCCGTCGTGCCAGCCGTGGAAGTGTCCGTGGAACTTCACGATTTTGGACTTTCCGGTGAAGGCGCGCGTCACGCGTAACGCGAGATGCGTGGCCTCGGTGCCCGACATCGTGAAGCGCACCATCTCGCCCGACGGGATGAGTTGCTGGACGAGCTCCGCCCAGCGGATCTCGAGCTCGTGCGAGGCGCCGAGGTGCGTCCCGCGCGCGGCCTGCCCTTGGATCGCCTTGACGACGGCCGGATGGCAGTGCCCGAGGAACAGGGCACCATGGCCCATCCAGTAGTCGACGTACTCGTGGCCGTCCACGTCCCACTTGCGCACGCCTGACGCGCGGTCGATGTAGATGGAGAACGGGTTGAGATGGCGGATGTCATGCGTGATCCCGCCGGGAATCACCTCGCGCGCGCGATGGTGCAGCGCGGCGGCCTTCGGATGGAGCGTCCGGTATCGCTCCAGAATCGTCACCGTCGCCCTCCCAGGGCGTTCATGAGTTCCACTATACCCGCGTGGGCAGCCAAAGACACCCCGTCGACGGTCGCCTCGCGCCGGCGCGTGATGCCGTCGACGGCACCGGCTCGCACGCAGGCCTCGATGAGTCGATACTCGTCGACGCCGCTATGGAGGAGGTTGCGGCCGGCCAGGCGCCCCAGGTGGGCGACGATGCCGTAGGCGCCCCAGTTCGAGACCCCGGCGACCACGAGGTGGTCGACGGGGACGACCGAGGCGATCCGCGGCGGGACGCCCGCGGCCCGGAGCGCGTTCCGCGGGATCGTGCCCATCCCGATCTCGTTGCCGCCGTCGCCGACGCCAACGGTTGTCGCCCGCGACGGGACCAGGAAGAGGGCGTCGAGAGGGCGGTTCCACGCCCCGACCGGGTGGCCGCCCGCGTTCCGGTAGGCGCCGTCCAGCGAACGCCCGGGGCGCTCGATGGCGACGAGGTGGGTGGAGGCGAGCCGGGCCAGCACCCGACGCGCCGCCGCGCCCGCATCTCCGTCCGGGAACAGCTCGATCGCGAGCGGCTCGCCGAGGAGTTCGAGGACGGCCCGGAGCACCGGCTCCGTCGCGGCGTCGATGACGTAGCGAACCCGCGCGCCGAGGCGGCGGAGCGCGCGCCCGAGCACGGCGGCGCCGGGCGGGCCATCGGTCTCCGGCAGCCCGGGCCCGAGCGCGAACCCCGTCGTGATCAGAACCCGGCGCGCTCGCCCGAGCGCCAGCGCCGCGCCGCGCGCCCCACCCGGACGGAAGAAGTGCGCCACGCCGCGTCGCCCCGGATCGAGGACCAAGAGCTGATCGATCGGATCGATGGCGCGCCGCACGGCGACGGCTACGGTATCACGAATTGACAGAGGCATTCGGGGACGTCGATAATGGCGGAGCGGTGGCCCCGCCGGGGCCGTATACTTGGTGAGTCAACCCTCGCGTCGGACGTAATCTGAGGTCTCGGTGACGCGTCACCCGTTCGCGCTGGTCCTGCACACGCACCTGCCGATGGTGATCAACCACGGGCGGTGGCCGCACGGGAGCGACTGGCTCTGCGAGGCCACCTTCGAATGCTACCTGCCGCTGCTCCGGACCATCCGGCGCCTGGTGGCCGACGGCATCTCCCCGAAATGGACGATCAACATCTCGCCCGTGCTCGCCGAGCAGCTCGCCTCGCCCGAGTACCAGCGCGAGCTCCAGCTCTACGGCGACAATCTCCGCCGCTCTTGCGCCGACAGCCGGGCCGAGTTCGAGCGGCAGGGGGACCGGGCGATCGTCGCGCTCACGGCCTTCTGGGAGCAGTTCTACGAGCAAATGTGGGAGCTGCATCGGAGCCTCAACGGCGACATCCTCGGCGCCTTCGCGGACCTCCAGCACGCAGGCCACCTCGAGCTGATCACGTGCGCGGCGACCCACGGCTACCTGCCGCTCCTCTCCCGCGAGGAGTCGATCCACCTCCAGCTCCGGACGGCCGTCGAGACCCACCGGCGCCACTTCGGCGTGGCGCCCCGGGGCATCTGGCTGCCCGAGTGCGCCTATCGCCCGCGCTACGAGTGGACGCCCCCGACCGGGCGGGACCGCGGGCGGGAGCGTCGCCTCCGTCCCGGCATCGAGGAGATGCTCGCCGTACACGGTCTCGAGTATTTCGTCGTGGATTCTCACCTCGTCGCGGGCGGCCAGGCGGTCTACCCCTACCGCGAGTTCGTTGCCCTGCCCGGGGATCTCGCGGTCGAGACCCCCCAGATGCCGCGACTGCGCCCGCGGACGCCGTATCGCCCCTACCGCGTGGCGTCACGCGGGGGGGCGGCCCAGGCCGTCGCGTTCATCCGGGACCCGAAGAGCACCCTCCAGGTATGGAGCCGCGACGTCGGCTACCCCGGGGACCCGGCCTACCTCGAGTTCCACAAGAAGCACTTCCCGGGCGGCCTCCGCTTCTGGCGGGTGACCGACCCGAGCGGCGACCTCGGCAAGAAGGCGGTGTACGACCCCTCGACGGCCGCCCAGCAGGCCGAGGTCCACGCCCAGCACTTCGCCGCCCTCGTGCGGAAGACGCTCGAGGAGGCCGACGGCAGGCGACCGGCCCTCGTCTGCTCGCCGTACGACTCGGAGCTCTTCGGGCACTGGTGGTTCGAGGGACCGCTCTGGCTCGAGCAGACCGCGCGCGCGCTGGCGGCCATCGGGGTGGAGCCGGTCACGCTGGCCGAGGCGCTGGAGGCGGTCCCGGCGCGCGAGACCCTCGCCCTCCCCGAGGGCTCGTGGGGCGAGGGCGGCGATCACCGAGTGTGGCTCAACCGCGACACGGAATGGACCTGGGATCGCCTGTACAGCGCCGAGGCCGAGTGGGTACAGCATCTCGCGAAGCTCGACGACGCCGGCCCCGACCTGCGCCGTGTCGCCGCCCAGGCCGCCCGCGAGCTCCTCCTGCTGGAGGCCTCGGACTGGCAGTTCCTGATCACGACGTGGGCGGCGCGCGACTACGCCGAGCGGCGAGTCGCGGAGCACTACGCGGAGTTCAAGCAGCTGTCGGAGATCGCGCGCAGCCTGCGCGCGGGCGAGCCCTTGGCCCCCGATACCGCGGAGCTGGTGCGGCGGCTGGAGCGGCAGGACTTCTGCTTCCCGGACCTCGACCCCGCCTGGGCCCTCGGGCAACCCGCGACACGATGATGCCGCGAGCCGGCGGCGAGGACGCGCGCTCGCCCGCGTCGCGGGCGCGGCGCGTCGGGAAGGATGAGACGGCTGGGAGCACCGCCCCGACCGGGCCGCGTGGACGCGCCCGGGCCGGAGAATGAAACAGGCGCGCGTGCTCGGGATGATTATCGCCGGCGGCAAGGGCGAGCGCCTTCACCCTCTGACTCGCGAGCGCTCGAAGCCCGCCGTGCCGTTCGGCGGCCGGCACCGGATCATCGACTTCGTCCTGTCGAACTTCGTCAACTCCACGCTCCTCTCGCTCTACGTTCTCGTGCAGTACAAGTCCCAGTCCATGATCGAGCACCTCCGGCTGGCCTGGCGGACGGGCGGGCTCGTGCCCGACCACTTCATCACCGTGGTCCCCCCGCAGATGCGGTTCGGGGAGAGCTGGTACCGGGGCACCGCGGACGCGGTCCTGCAGAACGTGAACCTCATCGACGACTACGGCCCGGACCTCGTCGCCGTCTTCGGTGCCGACCACATCTACCGGATGGACATCAAGCAGATGATCGCGTTCCACCAGGAGCGCCAGGCCAGTGTCACGGTCGCGGCCCGGCCGGTGCCGATCGGTGAAGCCCCGAGCTTCGGCATCCTCGCCGTCGACCGCGACGGCCGCGTCGTCTCCTTCGAGGAGAAGCCGGCTCGGCCCCAGCCGATGCCCGGCGACCCCCACCGCGCCTACGCCTCGATGGGCAACTACGTGTTCTCCCGCCAGGCGCTTCTGGACACGCTGCTCGCCGACGCCCGCCGCAGCACCGACCACGACTTCGGCAGGACGATCATCCCTGAGCTAGTACCGGCCGGCGGCGTGTTCGCCTACGACTTCCAGACGAACGAGGTCCCCGGGGTCAAGCCCTACGAGGAACCGGCCTACTGGCGGGACGTGGGCACGCTGGAGGCGTACTGGCAGTCGCACATGGACCTGCTCGGCGAGTCGCCTCGCTTCGATCTCGACAACCGCCACTGGCCGATCCGCGTCGGCCGCTACAACGGGCCGCCGGCGCGCATCATCGGAGGCGAGGTCGACAACGCCCACGTCGCGGAGGGATCGCTCGTCAAGCGCGCGACGATCCGCAACTCGATCCTCGGGCGCGGCGTGTGGGTGAACGAGGGCGCCGTCATCGACGACTCGATCGTCATGGACAACACGACGGTCGGCAAGGGCGCCCGGCTCCGCCGCGCCATCGTCGACCGCTTCAACATCATCCCGGCGGACGCCGACATGGGCTGGGACCCGGCGGCCGACCGGCGGCGCTACCACGTCGAACCCTCGGGGCTCGTCGTGATTCCCCGTGGGGGCCGCCGCGAGTTCCTCTCCGGTCTCGAGGACTTTTGAGCCAGGTCCCGTCGAAGTTCATCGCCGTCCACGGCCACTTCTACCAGCCGCCCCGCGAGAACCCCTGGCTCGAGGCGGTCGAGACCCAGGCCTCGGCCCACCCGTGGCACGACTGGAACGAGCGCGTGACGGCCGAGTGCTACGCGCCGAACACCGCCGCGCGGCGCGTGGGCGCCGACAATCGCATCCTCGACATCGTCGACAACTACGAGAAGATCTCCTTCAACGTCGGTCCGACGCTCGCCGCCTGGCTCGAGCGCCACCGCCCGGACGTCTACGCGAAGATCCTCGAGGCCGACCGGCGGAGCCGGTCGGCCCGGGGCGGTCACGGCAACGCGATCGCCCAGGTCTACAACCACGTGATCATGCCGCTCGCGACCCGGCGGGACAAGGTCACGCAGGTCCACTGGGGCATCGTGGACTTTCGGCATCGCTTCGGACGGGACCCCGAGGGCATGTGGCTGTCGGAAACAGCGGTCGACCGCGAAAGCCTCGAGGTGCTGGCCGAGGCCGGCATCAAGTTCACCATCCTCGCCCCGCACCAGGCCGCGCGCGTCCGCCCGCTCGACCTCGAGACCTGGCCGGAGGGCGGCGACCCCGTCGACCCGAGTCGCGCGTACCTCTGGCGCTCAGCGACCGGGCCTGCCCTGGCGCTCTTCTTCTACGACGACCTGATCTCTCGCGCGATCGCCTTCGAGAACGCCCTGACCCGGGGCGAGGAGCTGGCCGAGCGTCTGCGCGGCGGCTTCGCCGACGGCCGCGCGTGGCCGCAGCTCGTCCACTGCGCCACCGACGGCGAGTCCTACGGCCACCACACGAAGTTCGGCGACATGGCCCTCGCGGCCGCGCTGGAGATGATTGAACGGGAGGGGGCGGCCGAGCTGACGAACTACGGCGCCTTCCTCGCGGCCCACCCCCCGACGCACGAGGCGGAGATCCGCGACAACTCCTCGTGGAGCTGCGCCCACGGCGTCGAGCGCTGGCGGGCCGACTGCGGCTGCCGCACGCGCGCGGACTGGCACCAGCGCTGGCGCGGCCCGCTCCGCGAGGCGCTCGACTGGCTGCGGGACCAGGTCGACCTCCTCTTCGAGAGCCGCGCGGGGGCGCTCCTCAAGGACCCCTGGGAGGCGCGCGACGACTACATCCGGGTCGTGCTCGACCGGTCCCGGGACACGCGCGCCGATTACTGGGCGCGCCACCAGCGGCGGCCGCTCGACGACGCCGAGCAGGTGAAGGCGAGCCGGCTCCTCGAGATGGAACGCCAGCGGCTGCTCATGTACACCTCGTGCGGTTGGTTCTTCGACGAGATCTCCCGCCTCGAGCCGGTGCAGATCCTCCGGTACGCGGCGTCGGCGATCCAGTACGTGCGTGGCCTCGGCGGCGGCGCCCTCGAGGAGGAGTTCCTCCGGCGGCTCGCCCCGGCGCCGAGCAACCTTCCGGAGCTCGGCGACGGCGCCGAGGTCTACCGCCGCCTCGTGCGGCCCGCCGTCGTCGATCCGCGACGGGTCGTCGCCCACTACGCGATCTCGAGCCTCTTCGAGAGCCATCGCGAGGAGCGGCGGGTCTATTCCTATACCATTCGGCGCCTCGACGAGCAGTCCGACGCCCATCATGGCATCGCGCTCCGGATCGGCCGCGTGAGCGTCCGCTCCGAGATCACCGGCGAGACCGACGGCGCCGCGTACGCCGTGCTCCACTACGGCGGCCATGACGTCCAGTGCGGCCTCCGCGAGTTCGGAAGCCTCGAGGCCTACGAGGAGCTGGCGGCCGACCTCCGCCAGCGGTTTGCCCGCGGGAGCGTCTCGGACGTGGTCCGCGCCCTCGACCGGCACTTCCCGGGCGAGCCGTACACGCTCCGGCACCTCTTCGAGGACGACCGCCGGACGGTCCTCGCCCACATCGCCGAAGGCGTGCTTCAGCGGGACGACGGCACGTACCGGCACATCTGGGACGAGAACCGGATGCTGATCCGCCACCTCCGCGAGACCGACGCCACCGTGCCGGAGGTGCTGGCGACGGTGGCGCGTCACGTGCTCGCTCGGTCGATCACGGCCGAGCTCGGACAGGCCGAGGCGAGCGGCGTCGTGCCGGACCGCGTCTTCGACCTCCTGGAGGAAGCGCGACAGGGCGGGCTCTCGCTCGACCTGAGCGCCGCCAACCCCCAGGCGCGCCGGACCGTCGCGCGGGCGATGGACGCCCTCGCCGTCGATCCCGCGCCCGAGCGCGCCCAGTCGGCGCTGGCGCTGATCGATCGCGCCTGGCGGCTCGGCGTGTGGTTCGGGCTCTGGGACACCCAGAACCGGTTCCTCGAGATCTGGCGCCGGCGACCGGAGGCGCGGCCGGCGCTCCGGGCGCTCGCCGAGCGTCTCGGCTTCCGGCTCGACTGAGCGGGGCTACCGCGTGGACCGGTCCGTCGGTTTGGGCTTCGCGTCCGGCGTCCGAGTGGCGGGCGCGGCCGGCGGGGCCGCGGGCGTCGCGCCTTCGGCGTCCGCCCCCGGGGGAGGCCGGGTGAACCACATCGACACCGCGTTCAGGATGTCCTTGTCGAAGTAGACGACGAGCCCCGAGTTGTACATCATGAACGGCACGCCGTCCTGGACCCCGCCCTTCTCGGGCTTCCCCCAGCCGATGATGACCTGCTCTCGAGAAAACACGCCCGGCTTCGGCTCGAGCCGGAACGAGCGCACGACGTCCGGCTGGTAGCCCTGCCGAGTCAGGAGGCCGAACTCCACGACCATGCGGGTCATCCCGACGGGCGCCTGGGCGCCCTCGTACGTCCACTCGGTCGTGTCGTACCCCTCGGCCTTCAGCTTCGTCGCCTTGGACGGCTCGCCGTATGCGGCCTTGACCCCCGCGGCGGTGGACTCGCCGGGCGTGATGGTCCCCCACCCGGCGGCGGCGGCCCCGAGCCAGCCCAGGGCGAGGAGAGCGACCAGCGCGGTCCTCGTGCCTGCCCCCCGACCCGCCGCGGAGGTGGCCGCCCCCATCCGTCGCGCATCCGACGCGGGCACGAGCAGCAGGCTCCGCCGCAGGCGTTCGAGCTTCATGCCCCCTCCGACCGTCAGTACCCGAGCGCGGCGCCGTCACCGCGCGGATCCGCCCCGCCCATCAATGCGCCGTCGCGCACGACGACCCCGTGCGCGTGTCCCATCTTCTGATAGAAGGCGCGCTCCTGTCGAATCCGGTGTCCGCGTCGCTCGAGCGCGGCGACCGCGCGCCCCGGGACGCGGGACTCGATCCGGACCGTGTCCGCCGGCTCGTCGAGCGTGAGCGGGCCCAGCAGGAAGCGCGGGCGCTCGATCGCCTCCTGGATGTCCAGCCCGTAGTCGAGGACGTTCGTGAGCACCTGGACGTGGAACATCGCCTGGCCGTTCGCGCCCATCGTGGCGAAGCCCACGACCGGGCTGTCGTCCTGGGTGACGATGGCCGCGATCAGCGTGTGGAAAGGGCGCTTGCCCGGCCCGAGGCAGTTCGGGTGCGCCGGGTCCGTGCCGAAGGAGGAGCCGCGGTTGTGCAGGACGACGCCGGTCCCCGGCGGCACCACGCCCGAGCCGAACGAGTGGAAGAGGCTCTGGATGACGCTGACGAGGTCGCCGCGGCCGTCCATGACGACGAAGCCCGTCGTGTCCCCGGCGGGATCGCCCGCCGCGTGGGCCTGCGCCTTGCGCGGGTCGAAGCCGCCACGGCGGCGCGCGGCGTAGGCCTTGGACAGGAGCCCGTCAACCGGCAGCCGGGCTCCCGCGGGGTCGGCCACCCAGCGGTCCCGGTCGGCGTAGGCGAGCTTGACCGTCTCGATCAGCGCGTGGAGATGCTCCGCGGAGTGGAGCGGGATCCGCCCGAGGTCCAGCCCCTCGAGCAGGTTGAGGGCGAGCAGCGCGGCGAGCCCCTGCGTCGGAAGCCCCGTCTCGTAGACCGTGTACCCGCGATACGTCGTGCGGAGGGGCTCGCCCCATTCCGCGGTGTGCGTGGCGAGATCCCCGGGGAGAAGGAAGCCATCGCGCTCGAGCCGGCTCGCGACCGCGTGCGCGATCCGCCCCTGGTAGAAGCTCTCCGGGCCCTCGGCCGCCAGCAGGCGCAGGGTCGCCGCGAGGTCGGGCTGCCGGAGCCGCTCGGCGAGCCGCGGCGCCCGACCGCCGGGGGCGAAGATTCGCCGCCACTCCGGATCGGCCGCCGCCGGCGCGAGGTCCTCGATGGCCTGGCTCAGCAGGCGCGTGGTCGGAAAGCCGGCGTCCGCGTAGTGCACGGCGGGCGCCAGCAGCGCGGCGAGCGGGCGGGTGCCGAAGCGCTCGAGCAGCATCGCCCAGCCGCGCACGCAGCCCGGCACCGAGACGGCCCCGGGGCCGATCGTCGGCACCCGAGAGAGCCCGCGGCGCCGGAGTTCGTCCAGCGTGGCCCGCGTACCCGACCGGCCCGCACCGCTGAGGAAATGGACACGCCGGCTCGCCGCCTCATAGTAGAGGCAAAAGATGTCGCCGCCCACGCCGCAGCAGTGCGGCTGCGTGACCCCGAGGACCGCGTTGACGGCCACCGCCGCGTCGGCGGCCGTGCCCCCCTGCTTCAAGACCTCGACGCCCGTCAGTGTCGCCAGCGGATGGGCGGCGGCGACCATCGCGGTGCTGCCGAGGGCCACCGGACGGGACGTGTCGCCGCGGTCGGCCATCGCTCACGCGTCCCGGAAGATCCGCGCGATCTCGTCCTGTGCGAACCGCGGCAGCGGCTCCGTCCGCGCGCCCTCGACCAGCGTGAGGCCCCGGTCGGCGGGCACGACCTGGCCGATGAAGTGGCTGTCGATGCCTTCGCGAGCGAGCGCGTGGATGACGACCGCCGCGTCCGCGGGGGCGAGCGTCATGAGGAGCGCGCCCGACGCGAGCGTGCCGAGGGGGTCGAGCCCGAGCGCCCGACAGATCTCCGCCCCCTCCGGGAGGACCACGATGCGGTCGCGATCGAGACGGAGCCCGACCCCGGAGGCCTGCGCGAGCTCGTGCAGCGCGGTCGCGATGCCGCCTTCGGTCGCGTCGTGCATGGCGTGCACCGGGGCGAGCTCGCACGCGATCTCCGCCTCGGGCCGCACGCTGATGCCCGGCGCCCGCAGGAACCCCTTCGCCCGCCGGATCACCGCCGCGCGCACGCCGCGCGCGACCAGCTCCGCCTCGCGGTCCCGCGCGAGCAGGCAGGCTCCCTCGAGAGGGACGCCCTTCGTCATGACGACGGCGTCCCCCACCTGGGCGCCGCCCGTCGTCACGAGCTTGTCCCGGTCCACCTCCCCGAGCATGGTGCCGACGATCAGCGGCCGGTCGAGCCCGTGGGTCACCTCGGTGTGGCCACCGACGAGCGCCACGTCCGCCTCCTCGCAGGCCCGGCCGAGCTCGCCGAACAGCTGCTCCACCAGCGCCGCCGTGGTGGCGCGCTCGGGCAGGAGCAGCGTGACGAGGAACCAGCGCGGGCGCGCCCCCCGCACCGCGAGGTCGTTGACGTTCGCCTGCACCGCGTACCAGGCCGCCTCGTCCGTCGCGAACGTGATGGGGTCGGTGGTGGCGACGAGGCAGCGCTCGCCGAGGGCGATGACGGCGGCGTCCTCGCCGACGCGCGGGCCGACGAGGACGCGGGGGTCGCGGACGGGGGCTTTGTCGAGGAACGCCTGGAGCATCTCGGCGCGAAGCTTTCCGACGGGGAGGCCCGACATGCGAGGTCAGTATAGCCGAAGCAGCCGGAGGAGGTCAGCCGTCAGGTCGTAGAGCTGGGCGCAGCCGGCGGTGCCCCCGATCAGCCCCTGCATCCGTCTGCGCAGGTCGGGGTCGACCGCCTGGCCGACGAGCGAGGCGATCCGCGCCTGGGGCTCGGTGCAGATCCCCAGGTAGGGCAGCCGAGGCGTG